>JAABUR0100003818.1_pt1 | contig 20751 bp, 23 predicted proteins | sample 5560091 | NCBI WGS metagenome assembly JAABUR01 (sample SAMN10711879, study PRJNA513375) | rock metagenome | isolation source: Antarctica rocks | place: Antarctica: Victoria Land, University Valley sud
TTTCTCCCCGACGATGCCCGGGCCGCGTTTGGCGACGTCGACCGCGAGCTCCTGGAGCTATGCGAGACGTTGAACAGCGCGCGTGTGGCGACATGGTGCTGGGTGCAGGCTCAATTCCCCGAGATGCGATGGCACGCCGCGCATCACCTCGCCGTTGTGCGGTCTGCGCGGCCCCGTCCGCATGGCGACAAACACTAAGCGTTGAATTTCGCGCGATTGATGGCGCTACCCCTGACCGCGGCGGCGGTGGGCATGGCCACCGCCATGCTCCTTCGGGTCTTCGGGCTTCTCGGGATCACGCTCGGCTCGATGCTGCTGCTCACTCTGGGCAACGCCTCCAGCGCCGCCGTGTTCCCCCCCGCCCTGCTGCCCGAGTGGCTGGCGCCCTTCGCCTTGATCCTGCCGCCCGGCGCCGGAGTTCGGGCGCTCGCAGGAGCGTCCTACTTCAACGGCGGCGGCGTTGCCGAGGGACTTGTCGTCCTGGTGGCGTGGATCGCTCTCAGCGCCCTGATCATCTTCGCGCTCGATCGGCCCGCCGACCAGACCGATCGCCGGAGCCCTGCGACGGACGGTCAACCCCCTACAGAAGGAGCGACGCGTGACACTTGAAGACAACAAGGCTCTAGTCCGCCGCCTGTTCGAAGAGGTCTTTCCCTCCGGAGACCTCGCTGTCGTTCACGATCTGGTCGCTCCGGACATCATCGATCACGACCCGATGCCCGGACAGCCGGCCGGCGCCGAAGGCATCGAGTACGTGATCACACTGATGCGCACCGCCCAGCCCGACCTGCGGTTCACCGTTGACGATCTCCTCGCCGAAGCGGACCGCGTCGCGATCCGCTGGACGATGCGCGGCACCAATACCGGGCCGATGCTCAGCCAGCCGCCCACCGGCGAGCCCGTCGAAATGACCGCCGTCGTCATCTTCCGCATCGCGGACGGCAAGATCGCCGAGCGGTGGGCAGGCTTTAGCCCGAGGGCCCACGACTGAATCGTCCAGCGCCATCGACCGCGGAAGTGAGGGCAACTCAGAGGACCTGACAAGCTTGCGGCATTGCCAAAGCTGTGCTGCCTTTCGCGCAAAGCATGAGCCTTGCGCCGGTGCGCCAACACTGCTTAGGTCACATTGAAAGCGGTCGTCTGGTGCTCAATCAGCATGGCGCCGTCGGCAGCCCCCAGAGAAGTAGAATCGCGCCCACGGATGGGAGTTGCCGAACCAGTCGGAGCACCTATCGACTCCGCCGAAGCGTGGGGTGACCTGGTGACATGGCTTCCGGCCATGCTCACACAGCTCCTAGCCTCTGAGGTGTTTCACCTCGACTACCGTCCCCCGCGGGACAGACGCGGGGTCTATTTGTTCTCCGAGGCGGGTCAGCATCTCTACGTTGGTCGGACGGGCATCACGGCTCGCTCGCGCGCCAAGGGAGGAGAGCCAATAACGAGCTTCCGACACCGGTTCGACCAGCATACTCAGGCAGGACGTCCCCCGGGAGCATCGTCATTCGCGAACCGTCTCATGCTCGAACGCGCCGCTGAACTCGAGCTCGTGATGCCTGGGGATTGGTGGGCTGATCGGACGACGACGGCCTCGGAGATCTACGACCTGTACTGGGCAGCGAAGGCGCGAATAGGCGCCATGGAGTGTCGCGTCGTGTCGTTCGAGGACGACATCAAAGGCGTTCGGTCTACGGTCGCCGAGGTCTACGCGCATGCGCATCTGAGGACGCCCTACAACGACTTTTCGACCTCGTAGGGCACCGCTACGAGTACCTGTCGTTCATGCCATCGCCTGATGGGGAATTCCCGTTGGGATCAGGCGGCGGCCTGTTCTTGCAGCGTGACGGTTATGTCCGAGGCTTTCGAGCTGGGTGACGAGGCGTTTGGTCTGTTTGTCGGGGTCGATGCGGTGAAGTAGTCGCCGCCGGCGTCGCGGTAGGTTTCGCCGGTCGAGAGCATGTGCCAGGCCGCGACGATGCCCGCGGCGCGTCTTTAGGCGCCGGTACCGCGGTGGATCGAGGCTACGGCACGTCGCGAGCCGCTGGGCGCACCGCGCGTGTGAGTTCGAGCAGCACCTCCCGCAGCGCGAGCGCCATCTCCTCGTCCCCGAGCCGGTCGTGGGCATCGAGGCGCGCGTGGGCTGAGGGCACGGCCAGCTCGGAGTCGATCACCAGCGCGCCGGCTCGGGTGAGGACGCGCCGTGCGTCGGCTTGGGCGGTGCGCGCGCCCGACGGCGAGGGGCTGGCCCCGATCACCGCCACGGTCTTCTCACGTAGCACGGCTCCCGCACGGGGTCTCGACGCCCAGTCGAGCATGTTCTTGAGCTGCCCGGGGAGCGACCCGTTGTACTCGGGGGTCACCACGAGCAGCGCGTCGGAGGCCGCGATCGTCTCGCGCAGCTCGAGCACCGCGCCCGCCGGCGACGCCTCGTCGTCCTCGTCGAACGGCGGGATCGACTTCAGCCCGCCCCAGACGCGCACGCGCGCTCCGTGCGGCGCCCGATCGACCGCGAGCTCAAGCAGACGACGGTTGTAGGACGCCGCGCGCAGGCTTCCGGCGATGCCGAGCACGCGCACCGCGTCGCGCTCGGTCGTCGGGTCTTCGCGGGCGCTCATCGCGGCGCCCTCGCGGTCCGGGCCAGGGCGGGGATCACCAGAGCGGCGACGACGACATGCATCAGCACCAGCGCCAGCCGGTTCGACGTGGTGATGCCACTACCGCTCAGCGGGCCGCCGAGCGACACCACGAGGGCGACCACGGCGATCACGGTCCACACCCGGCGCGGGCGAGCCGTCAGCCGCTCCACCACCGCCAGCAGCGCCCAGCCCGCAAGCGAGCCGACCGCCGCCGCGAAGACGACATGGACCGCATCGATGTCCTCGGCCTGCGCCCCCACGCTCGCGGCGGGCCGGCGCAGATCCAGCCCGAAGACAACCTCCGCGACGAACCAGACGGCCAAGGCCGCCACGATCGCCGCACCCACCGCCGCCAGCCGCGCCCGCTGCCGAACGCTGCCGAGACTCACCGTGCCCTTTCGCGCGTCCTCACTCGTGTGCTCGATGGTGCTCATCGGGGACCTCCCTCGGTTGTGCATGACATCATCATGCAGTTTCCGTGACTGTATCACGGATATGCATGATGTCGTCAACTTCTTTTCGCTAGGCTGTCTCGCATGAGCGACGCGAGGGAGATCGAGGGGGCCGCGCACATCTCCCGCGGGCTGGTGCGGCTGATGATGGTCGTCGACGACGCCTACACGCAGGTCAGCCGGGAGGTCGGGCTGACCGCTCAGCAGGCCCAGCTCCTGTGCGCCGTCCAGCGACCGGCGGCGGTCGGTGAGATTGCACAGTTTCTGCGCTGCGACCGCTCGAACGTCAGCCACCTCGTCGACCGTGCCAGCGGACGTGGGCTCATCCACCGCGACGTCACCCAGACTGACGGCCGCGTGCGGCTCGTCGGGCTCAGTCCCGACGGCCAACAGCTCGTGCAACGGTTCATCCACACCCTCGGAGCACGACTCGACACCCTGCTCACCGATTGGCCCGACCAACGCCGGGACGACGCAGTCGAGACCCTCCACGCGCTCGCCGACGCACTCGAGAACCAGCAGAAAGGGACCTAGATGCAGTTCCTGGTCGAACTCGACATCGCCCTTCCGGCGATGGAGCCCGCGGAACGAGAACACCTGTTCAGCGCAGAACGAGCAAGAGGCGAGGCACTCCGTGCCGCCGGATCGATCGAGCGCATCTGGCGGGTCGCCGACCGCCCGGCCAACGTCGGCATCTGGCGGGCACAGGACGCCGACGTCCTCGACGGCCTTCTGCGATCGCTGCCGTTCTACCCGTACATGACCGCCCGGGTCACACCGCTGGAACCGCACCTCCTCGACGCCGGAGGCGACGACTTAGACCTGGCGGCCTGCCGCCGCCGAAGTGCTAGATGAGTAGTTCCACGGCCGTGTGGGGTGGGGTCGGGTAGGAGGGGACATAAGCAGCTAGGTCGAAGTCGGCGGTGCGTTCTGTCACCGCCGACTCGAAGGAGCCTCGATGCTCGCCGACCTCGACCTGCTGCTCATCTCGGTGTTCTGCACCGCCGACGATCTCCTGCCCCAACGGCCAGAAAACGCGAGGAGGAGCCTGAACGATGCGGAGGTCGTCACGCTGTGTGTGGCGCAGTCGATCATGGGTATCCCCTCCGACGAGCGCTTCGTCAAGACCGCCGTCAAGCGGCTGGGGCACCTGTTCCCGGCGTTGACCGGTCGCTCGGGATTTCACAAGCGCCGCGACCGGCTCGCCGACACGATCGAGGCGCTGATCGCCACGTTCGCAAGCCAAAGCCCCGGCTGGCACGACGGCGTGCTGCTCGTCGATTCCACCCCGGTGGAATGCGCCCGATCGCGTGAGACTGTCAAGCGCGGCGGGGCCAGCAGCCTCGGCGGAGCGATCGCAGACGCCGCCGACTACGGCTACTGCGCCAGCCACAGCCGCTACTTCTGGGGACTGCGACTGCACACGCTGATGGCCCCAGACGGCACACCCAGGGCGATGGCGCTGACCTCGCCCAAGGCCAGCGAACGCGAGATCTGCCTGGGACTGCTCGCACGCGTCAACCGCCACGGACCCATCACGGTCATCGGCGACAAGGGCTATGCCGGCCGCGACTTCGAACGCCAAGCGGCCAACCTCGAGGCGCTGATCGTCCGGCCACGCCGCAAAGACGAGCCCGGCCGAGGCCTTCACCTGGCCCCGATCCGCCAACGCATCGAATCGATCTACTGGACCGCCAAGGACATCCTCACCCTCGAACGCCACGGAGCCCGCACCCTCCGCGGCCTCAGAGCCCGCATCGCCAGCCGCTTCCTCGCCCTCGCCGCAGCAATCGCCCTCAACCACCAACTCGGGCGCCCACCACGCGCCCTCGCCGACTACATCGCCTAAACCCGTGGAACTACTCATCTAGGGGTCAATGAGTACTCCTTCGGTCGGGCCATTACGGATGGTTCCTCTCCCGCGACCGAAATCCTCGTTACGACGTCTCGTTCAGACCCAGCCTGCCTCCCTCCTTGATCGGGGGGGGATCAGGTCGTCGCGATCTCGCGGGTGGCGCGCTCGGCGAGCGTGAGCACGACTGAGCGCGGGAGCAGGCAGGTGGCCGTGGCGGTCAGCCGGTTGCGCCAGCCGGGGCCGTCGCGCTAATGCCGACGCCCAATGCCCGCGACCGCAAAGGCCACGAGGCAGTCGTCTCGCCGCGGGCGCGATGGTGATCGCAAAGGACCCGCGCGGACGATTGCTCGCGGCGCGTAGGAGAAGTCCAGCCGCTCGCCACTCCTTCGCGCCGAAAGCAGTCGCGGCCTCAGCGCGCGCGGGCTTCTCCTCCTCGTCCGGAGCGAGAGTGTGCGGTGGCTCGGCGAAGACGCTCGCATCCACGCGAACGCGCAAGCGGTGAGAACGGGATGCGTCTCGCCTATCGAGACGAATCCTGCTCTCGTCGATCCTGCTCTCGCCCGACTTCCGCTTTGCGCGGTGGCTGTTGCATAAACCCCTGGCGAGGCCCACTGGATCGCTTCTAAGGGTGGGCTCTGAGAACGGCCATCGCATCCCTCGCGAAGGGCCCATCCGTCGCGATGTCGTTGGGGACAGCTGCTCTGGTACGCGCTTCCGCGAGCGGGCTGCGGCGTTTCTCAGGCGGCTTTGTGCAACAGCCACCGCGAGCAGCGCTAGCGCGCGTCGCCCGCGGCTGGTTCGAGGACCCACCGCGCGAAGTCGGCCGGGGCTACGTTGCTTCCGCACAGGATCGTGGTGACGCGCCGCCCGGCGAACCGATCAGGGTCTTCGAGTACGGCGGCGATACCAAGCGCTGCGGAGGGCTCGACGACGAGTCCCGCATGTTCATGGATTGCGCGCATGCCGGCCTTGATCGAGTCCTCGCGCACGAGCACCACGTCCTGGAGGACGACGAGCAGGTCGTCCAGCACCTCGGGGATCGGACAGCGGCCGGCGACGCCGTCGGCGATCGTCTCGATGCGGTCGGTCTCGACCACCGTTCCCTGACGCCACGACAGCGCCATCGCGGGCGCCCCGAGCGGCTGGATTCCGATCACCTCGACGTGCCCGGCGAGCGAGCCCACGGCGTAGCCGACGCCGCTGGCCATCGCCCCGCCGCCGAGGGCTACGAGTACGACGTCGAGCCTCGGATCGTCTCGGACGAGCTCGAGGCCGATCGTGGCTGCGCCCTCGCAGGTGGCCAGGTCCAAGCTGTCCTCGACCAGGTAGGCGCCATCCGCGTCAGCGATCTCCCGCGCGAGTTGCCGGGCGTCTTCGATGTCCTCGCCTTCGAGCCGGACAGCCGCGCCGAAGCTGGCGATCTGGCGCAGCTTGAGCGGGTGGGCAGTCCTCGCCGCCACGACGGTGACCTCCAGGCCTCGACGCGAGCCGCTGTAGGCCAGCGCCTGCCCGAGATTCCCGGCGCTGGCGCAGACCACACGCGACGTGCCCTGCTTCAGGGCTACGGCTGCCACTGTCTCGGTGCCGCGTCCCTTGAAGCTCCGGACCGGGTTGAGCGTTTCGACCTTCAGCGTCACGGAGCACCCGAGCGCTTGGCCGAGTGGCGCGCACAGCAGCGCCGGCGTGTCGAGGAACACCGGATCGATCTCGCCGACGGCCGCGCGGACCCGATCGAGCTGCAGCCGAACCCGGTCGAGCGTGCTCACAGCGCGCAGCATGCCACGCAGCGGCCCGCCAGCTGTCGAGACCGCCGCTGCTCGCGGTGGCTGTTGCACAAAGCCGCCTGAGAAACGCCGCAGCCCGCTCGCGGAAGCGCGTACCAGAGCAGCTGTCCCCAACGACATCGCGGCGGATGGGCCCTTCGCGAGGGATGCGATGGCCGTTCTCAGAGCCCACCCTTAGGAGCGATCCAGTGGCCTCGCCGGGGGTTTATGCAACAGCCACCGCCGAGTGCGATAGGGCGCCTTGACTGCTTGCAAATCGGCCCACCCTATGCAAAACTTTGCATAGGGTACCTATGCAACGTCCGCCTCGACCTACGGAGAACTTGATTGCCGTCCTGAGTGCGATGCTCGATCGCCCCCGCAAGCCCTTCTATGGGCTTGAACTCGCGAAGCATGCAGACATCGGCAGTGCCACCATCTACGCGGCCTTGACGCGGCTCGAGCGCGCCGGCTTAGTCCAGTCGAGGTGGGAAGAGGTTGATCCTGCTGCGGCCGGTCGTCCGAGGCGACGCCTCTATCGGCTTACTGGCGAAGGCGCCCAAGTCGGGCGGAAGATGCTTTCGGAGCACAAACCTCGACTGCGCCACCTGACCGAGCAAGCGGGTTGGTGGCCAACGCCGGAGGCTGAGCCATCGTGATGTGGCTCCTGAGCATCCTTGGAGCAGTCGTGCTGGCTCTAGTCGCGCGGGACGCGTGGGGCTGGCTACCCCGACTCAGCCGCGGTCTCGTCTGGCTCGTGACCTTGCCACTGCCGAATGAGCGGCAAGCCATACGCCGTGAGGAGTGGGCCGCGGAGCTGGTCGCTGAGTTCGACGAGCGTCGGCTCAGCGGGCTGCTATGGACCCTCACGCTTGGCCCGATCTCAGCGTGGGAGTGCCTGATAGCGGCAATCACAGTTGACCGCCGAGCGAGACTCGGCAGCCATCGCGCCGACGCCCGCGACGCGGTAATCGAGTCGCGGCTGGCCCTGACGATCCGGGTGGGCGCATTTGTGCTTGGCACGGGGATCCTTACGGCTCAGCTACTCGGGGCGCTGTCCTCGATCACGCCCCTTCTGGTGATCGGCGTCAGTCTATGTGGCCCCGTTGCGGCTGCCACGCTTAGCGCGATGGCCGACAAACTCGTCGCCGCCCGCTGACGAAAGGTTCAATGCGCCAGCGCCACGCCCGGTCGCGCGCCCACAGCAGCGGTCGCCGACCGTCGCGATCGCTCGCGGCGCGGAGCGATCACGTCGGCGCACCCCAGGTCCCTTGGTTGCCTCGGGCCAATGGCGGCAGTCGAGCTGCCCGCCTTCCGGCGACATGTCGTCAAGGCGTCGAACCGCTTCGTAGATGGCGACGACAGCCTGCGGCTACAGATAACAGGCGCGCCCTGGCATCGGGCAACCCGCTGGTGGCCACCGCCTCGGCGCTGGAGCTGCCGCGGGTGCCCCTTGAGGACGCGCTGGCGCTGGTGCTGCTCTACCAGCGCGCCGGCGACGGGCGCTTCGAGCGCGCGGCGCTGCGATGGCATGCGCGCGCGTGCGCCGAGATCCCGGCCATCAGCCTGGCCAGCGCGGCGGCGGCGCTGCAGGCGCTCGCGACGCTCAGCGGCGACCGAGGCCACGCCATCGAGATCCTCGCCGAGATCCTCGACGCCCTCGGCGCCTACCCGCTCGTCGACGTCCTCGACGAGCAGGCCCCGCCGGGAGCCGTCTAGCCCGCGCGGTCAGCGCGGGCGGTGAAAGTCCCCGCCGCAGGCGCCCCACACCCCGAGCCGTCCGCGCCGGGCGGCGCGCTCGGCTGCCTCGAAGCCGTCGAGTCGCTCGTAGGCCTGGTGGTAGACGTACACCTCGGCCCAGCCGGCGCGCAGCTGCGCGCGGGCGAGGTCGACGTCGTCGGAGCGCTCGACGTAGGCGAGCAGGCGCCCGTAGCGGTCGCGGGTGTCCTGGCTCGGGTCGGTCGTCAGCGTCACCGCCGCGCCGCGCCCGCCGGGCAGCGCGAGGCGGGCCATGCTCGCGCTCGCCCCGGGGCCCCCGCACTCGACGGGGGTGTCGGGGCGCTTGGTCTCGGGGGTGTCGAGGCCGATCAGGCGCACGTCATAGTCGTGGCCTGAACCGGTGGCGCGGACGCGGAGGGTGTCGCCGTCGGTGACGGCCCTCACGCGCGCCTCGATACGCCAGGCGCGGGGGTCGCCTTCGCGCGAGTCGGGCTGCGCGCAGCCGGCGCCGACGGCGACGCCGAGCATGACTACGAGCGTGCGAACGGTCATGGGGGCCACGGTAGATCGCGGTTCGGATGTGGACCGGCGCCGCGAAAGCGCGCCATGTGGAGCGCCTACCGCGCCCCAGCCTGCTGCGCGGCGAGGCGCGCGAGCACGTCGCCGTGGCAGGCGTCGGGGGCACACCAGCACCCGAGCGTCTTGCCCTCGAGCTCGCCGAGCTGGCCGATCAGCTCGGGCTGTTCGCCCAGCCAGCGCTCGTAGCGCGCGATCACCTGCGCCCGGCTGCCGTCGCGGCCGACCTGAAACGGGTTGCCCCACTTCGAGGGCCGGCCGATGTAGATGTCATAGCGCGCGCGCTTGCAGTGCACGACGTTGGGGTGTGCCATCGCGGGTCTCCCTCTCGGGTCGGTGAGCATGGTGGCCTTCACCCGCCAAGGGGGCCACCACGCGCAACCCGAGACCGAGAGGGGCAGCGGGGGCTGGCACAACGTCGGATCGCGCGGGCTCGCTGGGACCATCGCGCACCGGTGGCCCTCAAAGTGTGAGCACTCCTTGAGATCGGGACGGGCCTCGCGCGTCGAGTCGGGATCGGGCATGCTTGCGGGGTGTGCGCGATCGCGAAGGGCTGGCTGGGTTCGCGCGCTCTGGTTATCGCGCTCACGGTTTCGCTGGCGGCGGCTGCGGCGCCGCTGGCGACGGGCGCGGGGGCGGGGGCGGCCCCGACCGGGCGGGCGTCGGCGGCATGCTCTGACTACAACACCCAGGCCGACGCGCAGCGCGCAGCCGACACCCGCGACTCCGACGGCGACGGGGTCTACTGCGAATCGCTGCCCTGCCCATGCGCCGGCCCAGGCGAAAACGGCGACGGCCAACCCGCACCCCCGAAGCCACCCCCCAACACCAGCTGCACCCGACCGCGGGCCGTGCAACGGCTCGTGTTCAGCCGCGCCAGCTATCCGAACATCCGCCGCCACGTCATCAGAGCGATCCGCAAAGGCTGGCCAAGGGTCATGGTCATCAACCGCCTCGGCGCGGACGCGCGCCGCGACCGGCTGCTCGAGGGGTTCCCCACACGGGATGGGTTCGACCGCGACGAGTACCCCGCCGCAGTTGGGCGCGGGCGCGCCAACGGAAAGTCTCGCGGGCTCGTGCGCGGTAAGAACCCGCGTGGCTGGCAGGCCGATGTCGCCTACGTCGAAAGCGGCGAGAACCGCTCTCACGGATCGTCGCTGGGCAACAAGCTGCGCCCGTTTTGCAACGGCACGCGCTTCCGCTACGTCTTCCGCTGAGCGCCGGGGCTACGTAACCTGCGGTTATCGGGCGTTGCTGGAGGCGTCGGGCCTTACGCAGAGGCTTCGTACCAGCCGCCAGAACGCGCCAGCGCCTCGACGCCTGCAGGTGCTGGCGCTGTCTTCGAGGCCGCAGACCCTCGCAGCGGGCGGTGCCGTTCCACCGAGCAGCGAGGATCGTGTCGGCGCTGGGTCGCGGCCCTACCAGACGAACTGGTCGATGATCCTTGCAACGTCCTCACCGGGCACCGGCCCGACGCGGAGCTCCCAGCCGCGGCCGTCGGGATGCTGGGAAAGCCGCGCCGGAACTCCGGCACCTTCGAGAAGTCGCCGAACGACCGTCGCGCGGCGGTTGCCCTCGCCACCAGACCACCGCACGTCTATGCCGAAGCCGAGGCCGTCGAGCGGCCAGATCGTGAGCTTGTCGGGGCGGGTTGGACCGATGGCGGTGGACACGAGACCCAGTTCGGCATCCGGATGCCGAACCCTGAATCGAGGGCACTTCGGCCAAATGTGGTTCTGAGCGCGTCGTTCATCCAGGCCTCCTTGGAGGCTGAGGGGTGTCAAAGCCCCCAGACCGAAGGAGGTCACCGAAGGGGTCTAGGAAAATGGACTCAGCGTGGGCGCGAGCGAGCGGTGTCGCGGAGCACTTCGCGAGCGTTCCCGACAGCCCTATAGAAGGGGTGGCACTGGTTGTGGTCGCGGTTGAGCGGCGGCCGCATCGTGTGAACCACGTCGCGCTCCAGGCCCCACGGCGCGACGCACTCGACCCATCGCACGTGGAGGTGCCGGCGCTGCCAGCCAGCGAGCGCGGTGACATCGCTTTCGGGGAGCTTTGGCCGGTCAGTCCAGCACGGCTGCCAGCCCTCCCGCTCCCACAGGAAGGCCGTTAGGTCGAGCCTGAACGTTGAGCTGCCGATCGCCGCGCGGTGATGGTTGCCCAAGCGCTTGCGCAAGTGGGACTTCGACTTTGCGTCGCGCGGAGCCGTCGCTTGAGGCGGCGGCGACCTTCTACCGGTCGCTTGCTCTCGGAGGCCTGCTCTCCCGAGCTGACACGAATCTCGTCCTTTACCCCATGGGCCGCGTGGTGCCCGATCAACGCTGGGGTGAGGGAGCGACGGCCTGGGACGGCGCGCCTCCGCTTCGCTTCAAAGGCGGGTGGGGTCCCAGCGAGTCGGCCGAGGGTGGCTACGAGGTACTTCAGGTGGGTCTGATCGGCGAGGGCGAGGAAGGCTTGGTGGTGGCGATCGCGGCCACCGCCCCGGACTTTGCCGCGGCCACAGCCGTCGTCTCGCGCGCCGCGCAGGCGCTTGCCAAGAGCTGAGTTCAACGTAGCTCCTGGCCTGATTGCGTCGGCGCCCGTCAGCCGGCGAGCGCTTTAGCGACGACTGTTCGACCGAGCATCCAGGCCAGAATCAGGCGCCTTGAGCGACTGTATGCATAGCCCGACATAGGATGTCCGCTAGCGGTGCGACGTAGGGACCACGGCCTGCGTGGCGAATGAGCGGTCATGAAGCACAACGACGACCTTCAGCCGTGGTTGAGCGGCCTTGACGACTCAGCGCTGGCCCAACTTGCGGTCGATCTCACATACGCGATCTGCCGCCCCTCATTCGGCTCGCTCTCGAAGCGTGAACTCGAGCAGACGCTCTTTAAGCTCCTCTACGAGCATCGCGGCGACGAATGGCGGACACTCGGCGAGATAGCTGGTGACCTCGCTATTTCGAGAAGCAAGGCGCGAAGCTTGGTGCTCGAGTACCGCGCCCGCCAGGCTGGCGCGGTAGGTCGTGGTGAGCGGGCAAAGCTGCTGCGGAACGAAGTGCTTTCCTGGCCGCAGCGCAATGTCGACCAGACGGCTGAGCAGCTCAGGATTGTGGTCGATGATCCTTTCCTCCGCGACCTGCTGAAGAACTTCGCATACGCACGCGGAATCCTGCTAGACCGGTCGTTCAGTGGCGAAATCCTCGTCTTTAAGTGGGACGCCTACGGGCAACTACTCGCCGGGGTCTATGAGGTCGAGGGCGGCGTGTCGAAGGACGACTTACAGACAATCTGCGCCGACATGCGTCAACAAGTCCTGGAAGCTGCCGCCGTCTCAAAAGTCAGCCAAGGCATTCTCGACAAGCGACTGGCAGAGCTAGACAAGGATGTAGCCAAGCTGCTCTCGACGAAAGCAAAGCAGCGTGCCGTAAAGGTGGCGGCGTTCGGTAAGACATGGGGTCCGACCGCCGTAGGCCTCCTCGCGTGACCCACTCCTAGCCCTCGCTGCCTACGGCGGGGCAGGTCAGAGCGCGAGCCCCTCCACCTCCCGGACGTAGAAGCGGACCAGCCCGGCGAGCTCGCCGGTCTGCGACATCATGCGCCGCAGCTGGTTCTCTGTCCTCTGAGTGTTCGCCGCGTCGAGCTGGCCGGACTTCAGGAGGCTTGCCAAGAGGACAACCAGCTCGTAGGTCTCGTAGCGCCACCGCTTGAGTTGGGGTAGCGACAGCAAACGCGCATTTGGCAACGCTTAGTATTAGTCGCGGTAGGCTCGGCCCGGGACTACCTCTGGTGGCGCGAAGGGGGGCGTCAGCAGGCCGGGATGCCCTGAGTTCCGTGCAGCGCGCCGGCGCTTTCCGTGCAATGCACGGGCGCGCGTCGTCTCCCATCAGAGCTCAGCAACGCCTCCAAAGCGTGCTCGAGCTCTTGACGTTGCGCGCGGCGGCGCTGCTCGCGCTCGGCCTCGGTCAACTGGGTTCGTGGTCGGGCCATCTGGCCCTCCTCCCTGGGGTGTGGCCCCCGCCCGGTGCGGGGGCCTGTGCCGACCCCCCGCACCCGCAGGGTGCGACCCTGGAAGGCCAGGCCCCCGCAAAGGGCGCTACACGACCTCCCAACCGCGCCGTCCGCGAAGCGGGCCACGTTGCCGACAAGGCAGCCGAGCCCGTCGATCTCGACCTCTGCGCCAGCGTCGCCGGCGGCGACGACGAGCACCTGAGGACGGGCATGCGGGTCGGCCACAGCATGCTGCTGGCGGAGAACCGCCGACTGCGGGACCAGGTCGCCGAGCTTACGGCCGAACTCGCCATTGCCTACGGCCACCGACGCCCCGAGCACTGACAACCCTGGCCACCCCACGCGCCCGCCCCACACCGTCACGCGTCGCGGCGGAGCACGAGGAACGTCTGCGTTTGGTCGACGTCCGCCCTGCCTATGGCGTCGGCTGCGTGCTGCGGTGGGGTGGTTCCGCGACTGTTGTGGGCACTTTTTTCACGCCTTTCACCGAGCGCCACGCGAGTTGTAAGTCGCCGTTGACAAGCTGGCGTCCCCGCCTTGACGGGCGAGGTTCGGCGGTGTGTTGGTGTTGAAGGGCAGGTGGCCAACTCTCGAATCCAGCCGATGGAGGCGATCGAGGCGTGGCGCTATGCCGGCCGGCGATGGCGCATGTCCGGACAGGCGTCCTCCGACGTGTCAGCGGTCAGCTGTCAGCTTGCCGGACTTGACGCACCAGCTCGACGATCCCCCGCAGGGCGGGCTCGGGAGCGTCGCCAAAGCGCGCGAGCAGATCGTCATAGACCGCGATCTCATCCTCGGAGCGCTCCAGCCCGCCGAGCCTGAATCCCTTGGAAAACAGGGCCTGGGCGACCTGTTCGCGCAGGGCGGGCTCGGGAGCGTCGCCAAAGCGCGCGAGCAGATCGTCATAGACCGCGATCGCCTCCTCGAAGCGCCCCAGCACGCCGAGCCCGACTCCCTTGCCGAACAGCGCCTGGGCGCCCCGTTCGCGCAGGGCGGGCTCGGGAGCGTCGCCAAAGCGCGCGAGCAGATCGTCATAGACCTCGATCGCCTCCTCGAAGCGCCCCAGCCCGCCGAGCCCGACTCCCTTGCCGAACAGCGCCTTGGCGACCACTTCGCGCAGGGCGGGCTCGGACGCTGCGCCAAAGCGCGCGAGCAGATCGTCATAGACCGCGATCTCATCCTCGGAGCGCTCCAGCACACCGAGCCTGACTCCCTTGGAAAACAGGGCCTCGGCGACCTGTTCGCGCAGGGCGGGCTCGGGAGCGTCGCCAAAGCGCGCGAGCAGATCGTCATAGACCGCGATCGCCTCCTCGGAGCGCTCCAGCACGCCGAGCCTGAATCCCTTGGAAAACAGGGCCTCGGCGACCACTTCGCGCAGGGCGGGCTCGGGAGCGTCGCCAAAGCGCGCGAGCAGATCGTCATAGACCTCGATCGCCTCCTCGGAGCGCTCTGCCTGGACGAGGATGACACCGAAGTTATGGCCCCCGATGGCCGCGATCTCATCGATTGACGAGCGTCGAGCTGGCGCGAGCGCCTCGAGGGCGATGTCTCGGCGGCCTTGCATATACGCGCTGTCTGCCACCGCCAGCGCCTGCGCGTCGGCCGCGCTGGCCACCGCCGCCGTCCAGGCTTCCTCGCGCACCGGCGGCGCTTCTGGGTTGTTGCGAACCAGCCGCACAACATAGTCGAACGCCTCGTAGCTGCTTACGGGCTGCAACAAGCTGATCGACGAGCCGTCAACTACGGGCTCCAGTGCCCATGCAAGCGCAACGTCAAATCGATCGTCCGTTGCGGCTGCTCCCGGCGGTAGGTAGCTCGGCCAGACGCCTCGTAGCGTGGCGGTGGTGATCGGGTCCGTGCGACCGCACCTGGCCCAGTCGACGGCTACGTAGACGAGCGCGGCACCTTCCGGGCAGGGCTCATGGCCGGGTGCGTGGCGGTGGGTGTTGAGCTTGCGCTCAAGCAATGGACCAGCCACGAGATACGCCGCTAAGCCGTGTCGCTCAAGCGACGCTGCCTCGCTGATTTCAAGCCGTGGACGAAGCTCGGTCAGCTCGCTCGGCGTCGTCGCCTGAAGCGAGACCTCGCGCGCGCGGCCGAGCACGTCGGAGGCGATCGTCGCCAGCCCACCAGTAGGCGAATCCGCGATCAGTTCGCTTCCTTTGCCTCCATAGGTGGCCGCCACGATCCGGCGCGGGGCACCGGCCTGCCACTCGCGCAGCGTCTGCCAGGTCACGCCCTCATTGAGAAACGGCTCCAGATCGTCAAGCCACAACACAGCGGCGCCTGACTCTCGCCATAGACGTTCTCCTGGCGTCAGCAGCGACCACACCGCTGACGCATCCACTGGCGCGATCAGCTCCAGTGCCGATGTCTGGCCACGCGCGAGCAATGCCTCAAACAGCGATCGCGACTTGCCGACCTTCGACGGGCCATGCACGACGACCATCCATGGACCGCTGCCATCTAGCGCACAAGCCACAGCGTCGAGCACCTCATCGTCCGCTGTGCGCGACACATACTGCGGGACGTCGCCTCCCAAAAGGATTGACTGCTTGGCGGCACGATCAATGCCGATCAACGTGGGATCGATCTGCGCCACTGGGGCGACCGGCGCGCGCAGGCCGCGCGCAGACTCAGTCTTCTCTCGCTCGCTTTCCACCGACGCCCGGGTGACAGCGATCCCCAGCCGCGCGGCAGCACCCACGGCCGCCACGATCGCGCCGACGAACTTGAGCGACGGAACGCCCAGCGGTCCTGCCAACAAAGCGATCGCCGCCCCGACCCCAAGCGCACTAACCAGCACTGCCTCGCGCCGCGCCAACGCGCCCACCGTTGTCGGCCGCAGCATGAGTGGACAGTAGCCGCCGCGCGCTCGCGTCTTAAGAAAGGCGTCTCTCGGAGGTACTCATCTCGCCTCCTCTCATGGTGGCCTTCACCCGCCCAGGGGGGCCACCACGCGCAACCCGCCACGAGAAGGCGCCAGCGCGTGGCGGACTCCCCCAACCGTCGCCTCACGCCGGGCTCGCAGTGACAGCGGTCGGCCCTCGCACGGTGCGACCCGCCATCGGCGCGCGCAGGTGGTAAACTATGCGTCGAGGGCCGCCGGCGCCGGCTCGCGCATGCCCGGGGCGCCCATGCAGCCGAGCCGTGGTGCATGCTTGCAGGGTGTCGAGAATCACCGTGGGCTTACTGGGCTCGAGGGCTCGCGTGATCACACTCGCGGTTTCGCTGGCGGCGGCGGCCGTGCTCGCGTCGGGTGCGGGGGCGGCCCCGGGCGCGAAGGCGTCGGCGGCGTGCTCTGACTACGAAACCCAGGCGCAGGCGCAGCGCGCCGCCGACACCCGCGACTCCGACGGCGACGGGCGCTACTGCGAGTCGCTGCCGTGTCCGTGCGCGCGCCCGGGAGGCGACGATGGCGGACCGGCACCCGCGCCGGCGCCCTGCACGCGGCCCAGCGGGGTCAAGCGGATCGTGTTTCGCCGCGCCAGCTATCCGAACATCCGCCGCCACTACCTCGCCGCGCTCGACCGAGGCTGGCCGAAGGTGATGGTGATCAACCGCCCCGGCGCCGACGCCCGCCGCGACCGGCTGCTGCGAGGGGTCCCGACCCGGGACGGCTTCGATCGCGACGAGTACCCCGCCGCGGTCGGGCGTGGACGACCAAACGGTTCCTCTCGAGGCCTTGTGCGCGGCAGGAACCCGCGCGGCTGGATGGCCGACGTCGCGTACGTCCCGAGTTCGGAGAACCGCTCCCACGAATCGTCGCTGGGCGCCAAGCTGCGCCCGTTCTGCAACGGGACGCGCTTTCGCTACGTCTTCCGCTGACACCAGCCGACAGCGGGCGCTTGCTGCGCGGCCTGGAATGAGGCGGGGTGGTGACGGCGCGACGGTCGCCCGGCGCGAAGAGCGCCTACATCGCCGGGCCGCCGGCGCACGAGGCCTTTGCGGGATCAGCTGAGCCGACTGGCGCGGGGGCGTTCTGGTGCCCCCGCGCTCGTGGCGCAGCACGACCAGCTCGTCCGAGAAGCCGACGACCTGGTAGCCGGCGCGACCGAACACCGTCGCGGTGTGCGCCTGGGCGGGCGTCATCCACACGCCGTCGATCTCGACGGTCTGGCTGGTGGCGATGGTGTTCATGGTGGCTCCTTCGCGGTCGTTGGACTTCATGCGCCGCGTATCGCGAGGCGGAAAAGGCGGCCCGTCACTCGCCGCAGGCGAGACCACCCCGCCACGGGGTTGACGGCCCGCCGGCCGCCCGCAAGCTGGGCGAATGAAGACTCGTGACCGAGCAGACGACGCCCATGGGCAGCCCCCAAAACCTCCAGTCGATCCCTCGATGGCCCGGTGCGGGCCCACCCCACCAACCATCTACTGCACGCGCGGCGCTGCGGCGTGGCTACGTAACCTGCGGTTATCGGGCATGGGCGCGCACTCGCGTCGCCGTCCGGGTCGGCGACCGCGTCCCGCCGGCCGCCGAGGCACGCCGGCGCGACCTCGGCGCCCGAGAAGCCCGGCCGCGCCGTCCTCGGGGTCGCAGATCCCCCGCGCCGGGCGGGGAGGGCCGTCGAGCAGACGCTGCCCCGTCGCCATCGCTAGGCGCCCGGGAGCGTTACGGCACGGCGCCGCCGACGTGACGACTGCTTCGTGGCCGAAGCAGTCGTCTGCTCGCACAGGCGTGCCTGACTGCTTCGCGCAGTGAGCGGTACGGCGCGCAGCAGCCGACTGCGTGACCGCTTTGTGGCCGGAGGCGCCGTATGCGCGCCGCGCCGCGCCGAGGAAGCGAACCCGGTCGGTGCGTGGGGCTTAGCACTTACACTGTCGTCGGCGTGAGCTAGGCGGGCAGGAGTACTCCCGCTTTCCCTCGGGCTCCAGAGAGTGGAAAGGTTGGCGAAAAAAAAGAAGAGAAAGCCCAGCCCCGGCGAGGACATGTTCCTCAAGGTGCTTCGCCGACGGCAAAAACGGGATGCGAGCCCTATCCACCCCAGCGGGGACGAGTGGTACCTCCAGCAGCGCGCCGATATTAACCGACGACAGGCAGAGGCTCGAGTCTTAGGCAGAATCCGGGACAGCGACTACTCGGTTGAGGATGCGATGCGCGAGACCGGCGCTACTCAAGAGCAGATGTGGGAAGCAGCCAAGGACCACACCAAGCACAATAAGGAGCCGTGAGGCCAGAAAATGGCTAGTCCCGGACGAGTGGACTCTCTTGTGAGGGAAGCCAATAACCCTTCTGAGTACTCGCGCCACTGTGAGGTACTGAGAGAGTTGGCTGCGTCCGATGATCCGCGCGCATTCGCGCCTCTGTTCAAGTCCCTGGTCTACGCAAAGGAGTTGGGGCTGGGTGACGGGCTGACAAGCAGGGCCCACTTTGACCCCGGGCACCTCATATCCCAGACTGCTCTTGATGCTCTGGTAAGGCACGGCAGCGAGGCCATGGCCGTATTTGCGCTCAAGCAGGTCGACAACATGCCCGAGGATGCGGACTCCTGGCCAGCATTCCAGCTGGCCTGCAAGATCGGAGGCCGCAGACTGTTCAAGGAACTGATCACTGCCCTCCGAGCTCGGGAGCTGCACGAGTTGCGGCTCAGCCAGATAATGCGCGAGCTTGTTATGAACCTACGGCCAGATGGCGGACCTGGCGGGAAGAAGTGGACCCGTGATGACCGCGAATGGTTGCGCCTGGAGCTAGAAGAGTTGGTGTTAGGGGACCGGGATCGGGCTGTTCGCACGGCCAGTGTTTTCGGCCTCGAGTACCTGCGCGATCCTGCCTCAGTGGCCACCCTGCTCAAGGCCACCAAGGACGATCAACCCATGGTCCGCACTACTGCTCTGGAGGCCTTGGCCAAGCTGCCTGACGGAGTCGTGCGGGGCGGCCAAATTCCAGACGCCTAGGCGATGGTGCTCTAGCTCGCGAGACAGGAGCTAGTGCCGCGTCCGTCCCGGATCGGTCACAAATCGGTCGGTGCCGTCGACGGCGGCGCGCCGTATCGCTCCCGGCGCGCGAAGGAGAAGCGCAAGCGTCCGTATCGGTTCGCGCCGAATGAGAGTCACCGCGGGCGGCGATGGTTCTGTGGGCTGTGTCTGCCGAAAGCGGCTCCGAGGTCGCCTGCGGTGGCGCGGGCGCCGCCACAATGTGTGGTACCCGGGACAAACCGACGGCCGGGCAGGGCGGCTGCTGACGAGCGAGCTTAGGTGCCAGCCGCTCCACCGCTCGGGCGACGCATCGCACGAGCGGGTTCACCACCGGCTCGCCTCGCCGGACGGCCTCGGCCACGGCGAGGCCGGCGATGACATCGATGACGTAGTGCTCCCCGAGGTAGACGACGGCGAAGCTGGCCAGCGCCATGTAGGTCCAGCCCAATACGCCGTACAGCGGGCCCATCTCCGTGAGCGCGATGGCGGTGATCGTGGCCGAGGCGACGTGATCTGAGGGCATCGACCCCCATGGGTTTCCCTTGGCCTCCGGGTCTTCGCGGACCTCCCTCGGCTTGCCCCTGAGGGCGCGGAGCACGTGGCGCCTGACCCGCTCGACCTCGCCGTTCATCTGTCCCTCGTTCTCGGATGCCCACCATGGCGGCGCCGTCGGTACCAGCCAGTAGAAGGGAGTCGTGAGGTGATAGGCGGCTGCGAGACGCCCCGCGGCGCGGGGAACGAACTCCTGGTGGTGGACCAAGACCCAGCCCAGCACGAGATGCGGGACGAGCCAGGATCCGTAGACCACCGTCGCGACCTTGTCGAGCGCCGTCACGCGCGGGGGATCGCGTAAGGCGCGCTGCAGGCGCAGCGTGGGCGGCTCCCCGGCGCCGATCACGCTGTCGAAGCGAATCGGGTAGCGCACCTGGAGGCGCCTCTCCAACCTGTCCGGCTTGTCGTAGGGCAGCTCCCAACTCACCTTGAAGACCCACATGTATGTCGCCCCGACGGCGAGGTAGCGCCACTTACCGTGCGGCACCGCCGCCGCCACCGCGAGCGGCACCACGGATACGAGCGGGAGCGTCACCGTGGGCGGCACGTCCAGGCGCCGGCGCGCGGCCGCCAGCCCGATCGCGGCCGAGGCGAACGCCGCCAAAGAGCCGCGCACCTTCCGCGCCCGGGAGCGGCGCCGGCGAGACGCCGGCGTGACCCGCTGCACCCTGCCGCTCAAGCGCTTGACGGCGTTGGGCCTCCCGGCCCCGCTACGACGATGGGCGGCCGAGCGCCCGGACGAGTTCCCTGACCAAGCGATACGGGGCGCCACAAGCCCATTCTTTCAGGCGAGCCTGGCAGCGTCTCTCGCATCGGTCCGCACCCGCAGCGCGGCGAAGCGCTCGGTTTGCCCAGGGCCTGTTGGCCGACCACTGCCGCGATCATCAGCTCGGCCTTCGGTGTCGGTGAGGTCCTCGCGCGTCAGACGCAGCCAGGTCGAGAAGCAAAGCGCGAACGCCACGACAGCGCGTGAGCGCTTCCGGCCAGCGAACCCGGCGGCCATTGCTTCGACCAGCGGTCTCTGCGCGGCGGCGGTCTCCGGCCGTGCGGTTTCGTCGCCCGGGTAAGGTGCGGGTGTGGAAGGGATGGGCTCAGGCGAACTGGGTCGGCTGAGCGACGAGGAGTTGGTTCGGCGCGCGGCGCGGATCGACCCGGCCGCGTTCGCAGAACTCTACGACCGCCACACCGTGACCGCGTTCTCGCTGGCGCGGCGCATGCTCGGGGCGGCGCGCGCGGAGGACGCCGTCCAAGAGGCGTTTCTGAGCGCGTGGCGCGGGGTGAAACGCTACAACCCCG
>JAABUR0100003819.1_pt1 | contig 20746 bp, 21 predicted proteins | sample 5560091 | NCBI WGS metagenome assembly JAABUR01 (sample SAMN10711879, study PRJNA513375) | rock metagenome | isolation source: Antarctica rocks | place: Antarctica: Victoria Land, University Valley sud
GCGGTTGCCTTCGAGGATCCGGAGCACCGGGCCCACCCGCGAGGCGGTGAGCCGGCCGCTCGCGGCGATCTGACGCAAGGCAAGGATGACGCCGCCGAGCTCGGCGCGACGGGTGCCGTGGAGCCGGGACGCGAGTGAGAGCGCCGACCCGTAGGCGGCGCGGGCGGCGGCGTAGCGCGCGGGGGAGATCGCGCCCAGCCGGAGGAGGCGCTTGAGCTCTCCGAGCGGCGTGCGCGGCGCCCGCCCCGGCGCCCGTTGGGTGGCCGTCGCCGAGGCCGCCACGGCCCGCGGCGCCGCGAAGCGCACCGGCGGGAGCTCCGCGCGTGGGAGGAAGCGATCGTTGCGGCGCTCGACGTGGGAGCCGTCGAGCACGACCACGGGCGCGGCGGCCGCGGAGGCGGGAAGGAGCGCGGCGAGGAGCACCGCGCCGAGCACGATCCGGGGCACGAGACGGATGGTACGCTCGCACGGCCGATCCGCGCGTCCAAAGGAAGTCGCCCTCGTGCTCCATCGCCTCCTCCGTCCGCTTCTCGCCCTGCTCGCCGCGAGCCTGCTCGGGCTCGCCGTGGGCGCCTGCGGCCAGAAGAAGGACGCGCAGGCTCTCCTGCGCGAGACCTTCGGCGGAACGCACAAGGCCGACAGCGGCAAGCTCACCTTCGATGCCGCGCTGAAGGGAGGCCAGACCCCGGCCTCGATCCACATGACCGGGCCCTTCCAGCGCCAGGGCAAGGGGCAGGTCCCGAAGTTCCAGCTCACCTTCTCGGTCGTGGCCCGCGGGCAGACGATCAACGCCGGCGTCTCCTCCACGGGGGACAAGGCGTTCCTGAACTTCATGGGCGCGGACTTCGCCGTGCCCGACGACCGCTTCGCCCAGTTCAAGCAGCGCTACGCGCAGGGCGTCAACTCCTCGACGCCTTCGCAGAAGACGATCTTCTCGCGCCTCGGCGTCGATCCGATCAAGTGGCTGCGCGACCCGAAGGTGGTCGGCGACGAGGACGTGGCCGGCGCCTCGACCACCCACATCACCGCGGGCGTCGACGTCGGCGCGCTGGTCGACGACCTCGCGAAGGTGTTCGGACGGGCCGGCCAGCTCGGGCTCCCGAACACGGGCCAGCTTCCGCAGATCTCACCCGCGCAGAAGAGCAAGATCCTGGCCGCGGTCAAGAATCCGACCGTCGACATCTTCACGGGCAAGGACGACAAGACCATTCGCCGCTTCGTCCTGAACCTGCACGTGCAGCCCCCCGGGGGTCAGCTCGGCGCGAGCGGCGCGGACGCCTCGCTCTCGTTCGAGCTCGCCGACCTGAACCAGCCCCAGACGGTCACCGCGCCCGCCAACCCGCGTCCCTTCAGTGATCTCAGCGGGTCGCTCGGAGGTCTGGGCGGCTCTCTGGGCGGCGGAGGCGGTGGCGGGAGCACGCCGAGTGCGCCGGGTGGCGGCGGCGGAAGCGTTCCCGGCGGCGCTCCTCCCAACGTCCAGCGCTATTCCCAGTGCATCCAGGCGGCGGGCAGCGACGCGGCCAAGCGCCAGCAGTGCGTGGCCCTGCTGGGCGGCAAGTAGTGCCGCGTAGCCAGGCAGGCTCCGGCGGCTGCGTGGCCGCCGGCCGCGAGCCCGTCCTCTAGCGCGGCGTCGCCGTCGAGTGCTCGGCCGCATCCGCTCCTTTCTGCTCGGCGCCGGGTGGCCGTACGGGCTCACGCCGTTCATCCCCGCCGCGATCGCCGCCGACCTCGCGCACGCGCCCGACACGGTGATCTTCGCGTGCTCCGCGCTCGGCGTCGTGCCGACCGCGGCGCTCATGGGTCGGGCCACGGAGGAGCTCGCCGAGCGCTCGGGCCCCGGGATCGGCGGTCTGCTCAACGTCACCTTCGGCAACGCGCCCGAGCTCATCATCGCCCTGGTCGCGCTGAACGCCGGCCTCTACGAGGTCGTCAAGGCCTCGCTGATCGGCTCGATCCTCGGCAACATCCTGCTCGTGCTCGGCGCCGCCATGGCGGTCGGGGGCATCGGGCGGCGGGCTCAGCGCTTCAACCGCACCGCCGCCTCCTCGCAGTCCTCGATGCTCCTGGTCGCGGCCATGGCCTTCACGCTGCCCGCCATCTACGTGCTGTCCAAGGGTGGCTCGCTCCCCTCCCCGGGAGCCGAGGCGGTGCGCTTCGATCCCGCGGTCGAGCGCCTCTCCTTTGCTCTGGCGGTTCTACTTGCGCTCACCTACCTCGCCGGTCTTGCCTTCTCGCTCGTCACCCATCGCGAGCTCTTCAATCCCCCGAGCGACGAGAACGAGGAGGAGGCCGTCGCCCGCAAGCCGTGGAGCGTGCGCCGCTCGGTGGGGCTGCTCGCGCTGGCGGGGGTCGCGGTGGCGGGAATGTCCGAGATCCTCGTGCACTCGATCTCCGGCGCGGCGCGCTCGGCCGGGTTGACGGAGTTCTTCATCGGCGCGATCGTCGTCGCGATCGTCGGCAACGCCGCCGAGCACTGGGTGGCCGTCCTCGTCGCGCGCAAGGACAAGATGGACCTCTCCGTCGGCATCGCGATCGGCTCGAGCGCTCAGATCGCGCTGTTCGTCGTGCCGGTCCTGGTCCTCGCCTCGTTCGTCATCGGTCCGCATCCGATGCCGCTGGTCCTCAACGGGTTCGAGCTCGGGGCCCTGCTGCTGGCGATCCTGATCGCCAACGGCGTCACGAACGAGGGCGAATCGACCTGGTTCGAGGGAGTGCTGCTGCTTGCGACCTACGCGGTGCTCGCGCTCGCCTTCGCCTTCGCGTGAGTCAGCTGCCGAGGCTCGCGTAGAGGTCTTGCAGCATCGCCCCGCGGTCGGCGTGCCCGAAGTTCTCGTTGAGGTAGCGCTCGGTCTCCTCGCGGGGTGACCCGTTGAGCACCATGTTGAGCGCGATGAGTCGCTCGCTCTCGCCGTCGGCCTCCGCCGGCGGCTCGGAGGACGGGGCCACCTGAGGCTCGGGACCGGCCGGCGGCAGCACGGGAGCGGCGGGTTCCGGTTCGGGCGCGGGCACGCGGTCTTCGACCGCGTGCTCCATCGGAGGTTCCGCGTACTCCGGCTCGGGCGCGGCGGGTGGTTCGGTGAAGACCGACGGGGCGTCGTCGCGCGGCTCGTCGAGGACGGGCTCGGGCGCGGCGAACGTGGGCGGCGGCTCCTCTCGGAAAGGCACCCGAGCCGGGGCGGAGACGTCCGCATGCGACGGAGTCGGACGCTCCTCCTCGGCGAGCGCGCGCTCGAGCGTCTCGAGCTCGGAGCGCAGGCGCCGGCCACCCGAACGCAGGGAGTCGACGAGGGCGCTCTGCTCGCGCTCGACCTCGTCGAGTTGACCGAGCAACCGTGAGCTCGCCGCCTCGACGTGGGCAACGTGCTCCCTCGCCTGCTCGCGTGACTGCCGGTGGGTGCGGTCGGCGTCGAGCCGGGCCTCGCGGCGCGCGTCGCGCGCCTCGCTCTCGGCTCGGCGCTGAAGCTCGTAGGCGCTGCTCTCGGCGGCCTCGACGATCGAGCGCACCTGCTCGCTGGCCGCGGCGGCGAGCCGCTCGGAGCGGCGGCGGGCGCTCGCGCGGATCGCCTCGACGCCGTCGGCCAGGGTCTCGAGGTGCGCATCGACCGCGTCGGGCTCGTACCCGCGGCGCGAGATCGGGAAGTCCCGGCGCTCAATGCTCTGTCGGTCGAGGGCCATGAGAGTGGTCCGGCCGGCGGCCGGGGCGCTCAGGCTAGCGCAGGACGGGCCGGGGCGGTGCGGCGGCCGGGGCGCTCAGCTCAACGGTGCGCGCAGGACGCTCTGGCCCGAGTGGTAGTAGCTGCCGATGGGCTGCACGGACACGTCGACGAAGCGGTAGCGAGCGAACCTGGGGGGGAGGCGCACGTTGATGGGTCGTCCCGCCGGCCGGAGGATCGCGAGCGGCGCGGCGTCGAGCACGGAGTTGTAGAGCCAGACGCCGTACACGGCGGCCCGCGGAGGAGGGGGAAGGCGGTTGACCGTGAGGCGCAGTCGCGTGACGCCCCCGGTGGCACGGATGAGGGTCACGAGGCCCTCCGCGCTCGCCGTGGCGCGCCCTACGGGGCGCAGGTGCAGAACCCGGGGCGGCGTCGGGCGCGGGGCCGCGGCCCGCGGTGAGCGCGCCGTCCCGGCCGAGGGGGCCGCGCGCGAGGCCGGGACGGACTTTGGCGCGGAAGTCGACTTGCTCGAACCGGCGAGCAGAACGCTGATGAGGAGGAGGAGGGCAAGGAGAGCGAGGACGACGATGAGCACGACGGTCCGGGAGGGCCGGCGCCGCCCCGCGGTCGCCTCGGGGGCGCTCTCGCTCGCATCAGGAGAGGCCGGCGGGGCGGGGGCGCCGGGGGGCGCCGTCGAGCTCTCCTCGTCTGGCCGCTCGGGCTCGTGCTCGTGCTCGTGCTCGGCGGCCTTCTCCTTCTCGGTGACCGCCGCTGGCCCTGTTGGCGCCACGGTCGCTCCCGACTCCGGAGGCTCCTCGGCGGGTGCGCGCCGCTCCGGCGGGCCGGGGGCGGACTCCGCCCCGGGCTCGGATGCCGGCGGGTCCTCGCGGGAGGCGGCGAGCTGATCCACGCTCTCCTGCACCTCCTGCGGCGAGGCCTCGAGTTCGGTCGCGAGCGTGCTCACGAGCGCCTCGCGCCGAGCGGCCACCCCCTCGGGGGTCGTTCCGATGAACTCGGCGATCTGCGCGTCGCTGAGGCCGCGGTGCAGCCACAGGTTGAGCATTGCCCGGCTGGCGGGGTCGAGCGCCGAAGTGGCGGCGATCAGGCGGCGGGTGGAGATCGACATGATTTCGGGAACTTGACCGCCGCATGTGCAGGGGCTTCTGCGCCATACTGTCAGGAACGATGCGCGCCCGCACCAGTGTGATCCCCGTTGCCTCCGCGGTCCTCGTCGTCGCGGTGTGGCCGGCCCAGGCCCTCGCCCGCGTCGTCGTTCGCTTCGTGCACGCGGTCCCGGGCGCCGGAGAAGCGGAGCTGCAGATCAGCAGCGCACGCGGCGGCGGCTCCTCGGTGGGCCGAGCGCGCTTCGGGCAGGCCACCTCCTACCGCGGCGTGCCGAGCGGGCCGATCTCGTGGCGCCTCGTGGGCACCGCCAGCAACCGGGTGCTCGACGCCGGACGCGCTGTGCTCCGTGACGGCTCCTACACCGTCGTCGCGCTCGCCCGTAAGCCCGGCGCGGAGCTCATCGCCTTTCCCGACCAAGCCGGGGCGCCCGGACGGGCACGCCTGCGGCTCATCCATGCCGCGCCCGAGCTCGGCACTCCCGACCTTCGCCTCGACGGGCGGATCGTGGCGCCGGGCGTCCGGTTCCGCCAGGCCACGCCTTACCTCGTCGTGCCCCCCGGCACGCACTCCGTGGCCGCGACCCCGTCGGGCCGCTCGAGCCGCGTCGTGTTCCGCGACGGGTTGCGCCTCGTGACGGGCGAGGCGGCCACCGGGATCGTGATCGGAACCGACGGTCAGCGCACGCGCATCGTGACGCTTCGCGACGGCGCCTCGCCGGCCCCGGCCCCGCGACGCGCGCGCGGACCCGCTTCGCGCTCCCGTGCCTCGCGCTCGCCCGCGCGCGCTTCGGGCGACGGCGGCGGGAGGAGCGCGGGAACGGTGACGGTCCGCCGCGGAGAGTCGCTGTGGAGCATCGCCCGGGAGCGACTCGGTCGCTCGGCCTCCGACGCTCGCGTCGAGCAAGAGGTCAGAAGGCTCTGGTCGGTCAACTCGCGCCACATCGGCACGCGGGACGCGAACCTGCTCTTCCCCGGGCAGACGCTGCGCGTCGCCTGACGCGCAGCGTCTGCCCAGCCGCTACTCCCGCCCGACCTCCTGGTCGTCAGCCTCGAGCTCGTCTTCGTGCTCGTCGCCGTCGTCGGTGATGGCGTTCGCGCCGCCCGGGTGGTAGCGGACCTGGAAGCGCTCGATCAGCTCGTCGCGCGCATGCTCGTCAACCGGGGACTCGTCGGAGATCAGCACCCAATCCGCGCCCTCGAAGTCCTCCATGTTGAAGATCTCGGCGTCGACGTCCGGCGAGTCGTCGACGACGACGACCACCTCGGTCTGGGGGTTGAAGTACGTGCCGGGGCGGTTGACGAGCTCCTCGAGCTCGAATATGCGGGGATCGGCCATCGCTCGAGGAGCCTAGATGATCGCTCGCCGGCGGTGGTCAGAGCTCGGAGACGTCCGCGATCTGCCGCTCGACCTCGGCCTCGACGTCGAGCGGTGGCTGTCCGCGCCGCTCCCGCCGCTCGTTGCGGGCGATCACGAGCTCGCGGATCTCTGCTCGCAGCCCGGCGTCGACGGAGGGCCGGGTGAGGCGGCGGAGCTCCTCGTCCACGTCGAGCGCCGGCTGCCCGCGGCGCGCGCGACGCTCGTTCTGCGCCTGCAGCATCTGGCGGACCTCCTCGTCGCGCTCGCGTACGCCCGCGCCCGAGCTCGGGGCCGGGTCACGCGGCGCGGCTTCCCGGTCGTCGTTCAACCCGCCGCGGCCGATTTGGTCGTAGAGCTTGCTGCGACCGGCCAGCGAGAGCACGGCGACCACCACGGCGACTCCCATCACCACGAAGATCACGACCCCAAAGGCGTCCTGCACACCTACAGTGTGCCCATGCGCCTGCCTCGGTGGAGCCGGCTGCGCCGCAAGACGTTCGCCCCCAACCGGCCGATGCTCTGGCCCGAGCAGCTGCCGCTCGCCGCCGTGACCCTCCTCGTGCTCATCGGGTCGATCGTCGCATTGCTCGTCGTGCTCGGGCGCTGAAGGCCTTCGGGCGCCCGGCAGAACTGCGCTCGCACATACCTTCGTTGTGTACGCCGAAGTGCTCCGGTACCCTGTGCAAGCCCATTGACTGACTAGTCAATCTATTGACGCGCGTTCGGGCCGTTCGCCCCGCGCCCGACTCAGGAGTCAAACGAAACCGTGGTCGATTTCACGCTCACCGACGAGCAGAAGAACCTGCGCGAGCTCGCGCACGACTTCGCCGAGAAGGAAATCCGTCCCGTCGCCTGGGAGTACGACAAGGAGGGCACCTGGCCGCAGGACATCATCGAGAAGGCGTGGGAGGTGGGGCTCATGAACACCCACATCCCCGAGGAGTACGGGGGTCCGGGCGTCGGCTACCTCGACGGCTGCCTGATCGAGGAGGAGCTCTCCTGGGGCTGCTCGGGGATCCAGACCTCGGTGGGCTGCAACGGCCTGGCCACCGCTCCGGTGATGCTCGCCGGCTCGGAGGAGATCAAGAAGGACTACCTTGGGCGCCTCACCGAGGCCCCGCTGCTGGCCTCCTTCTGCCTGACCGAGCCCGACGCGGGCTCCGACGTCTCCGGGATGCGCACGACGGCCGTGAAGAAGGGCGACAAGTACGTCATCAACGGCTCGAAGTGCTTCATCACCAACGGCGGCTACGCCAACTGGTACACGGTCTACGCCAAGACCGACAAGGAGGCCGGCCACCGCGGGATCTCCTGCTTCGTCGTCCCGCGCGAGGCGGGCGTCGTGGTGGACAAGAAGGAAGACAAGATGGGCCAGCGGGCGTCGAACACCGCGACGATCTCCTTCAACGACGTGGAGATCCCGGCCAGCCACCTCGTCGGCGAGGAGAACAAGGGCTTCAAGGTCGCGATGATGACCCTCGACCGCACGCGCCCCGGCGTGGCGGCGATGGCCACCGGGATCGCCCGGGCGGCGTTCGAGTTCGCCACGGAGTACTCCAAGGAGCGCGTGCAGTTCGGCGTGCCGATCGCGATGCACCAGGCGATCCAGTTCATCATCGCCGACATGGCCACCGACGTGGAGGCCAGCCGCCTGCTCACCTGGCAGTCGGCCGTGCTGCTCGACCAGGGCAAGCGCAACACGATCCAGTCCTCGCACGCCAAGCGCTTCGCCGCCGACGCGGCGATGAAGATCGCCACGGACGCCGTGCAGGTCTACGGCGGCTACGGCTTCATCAAGGAGTACCCCGTCGAGAAGCTCATGCGCGACGCGAAGATCATGCAGCTCTACGAGGGCACCGCGCAGATCCAGCGCCTCGTCATCGCCCGCGAGACGCTGCTGCCGCGCCGCGCCGAGGAGCCCGCGGCGGCGACCGCGTAGCCGCTTCCCTCACGCCCGTCCCGGAGGGGCCGCCACCGCGCGGCCCCTCCGTCGTTCGGCGGGCTAGGACTGGCTTTCTCCCTTCCCGGACCTGTCCACGAGGCGCCGGGGATCGCGGCCGGCCCGCGGGTCGTTCGAACGTCGTGCACTGACAGCCGCGTGACGGTGGATGGACGTTCGGTCCTACAGTGTCTGCCCCATGCCCGACCCCGGCCAAGTCGCCCTCGGCTCCTGGAGCGGCGGGCGCTTCATGCACTTCGGCGAGGCGCTCGACGACGACCGGCTCCTCGCGCTCCTGCGCCCCGACGACGCCATCTCGACCGTCCTCACCGCCGACACCTACGGGCAGGGCGAAGGCGATCGCCTCATCGGCCGCGCGCTGAGCGGGCTCGAGCGCGATGACTTCTGCCTCATCGGCGCGATCGGCCACGACTTCTACGCCGGCGAGCGCGCCGGGGCGCGCGGCTTTCCGCGCTTCACCGACCCTGCCCTGCGCGGCGAGGAAGGCTTCGCGGACTACGTCCGGATGGCCACGGAGCGCTCGCTCGAGCGCTGCGGCGTCGACTCCTTCGACCTCCTGCTCCTCCACAACCCCGACCGCATCGGCTACACGAGCCCCGCGGTGTGGGAGGCGCTCGAGGCCGTGCGCGCCGCCGGGCTCACGCGCCTGCTCGGCGTGGCGCCCGGACCGGCGAACGGCTTCACGCTCGACCTACTGGCCTCCTTCGAGCGCTTCGGCGCCTCGATCGACTGGGCGATGGTGATCCTCAACCCGCTCGAGCCCTGGCCCGGCGAGCTCGTCCTTCCCGCCGCCGAGGCCGCCGGAATCGAGGTCGTCACCCGGGTGGTCGACTACGGCGGGCTCTTTCACGACGACGTGAGGCCCGGGCACGAGTTCGCGCCGGGTGACCACCGCACCTTCCGACCCACCGGGTGGGTCGAGGCGGGCGCGCAGCGGCTCGAGCGCATGCGCCCCATCGCCGAGCGCCACGGGCTCACGCTCCTCCAACTCGCGGCCCAGTGGAACCTCGCGCACTCCGTCGTGCGCTGCGTGGCGCCCACGCTGATCCAGGAACCGGGCCCGGACGCCAAGCCGATCGAGGCCAAGCGCGCGGAGCTCGCGCGCCTGCCCGCCGCGTCGGTGCTGAGCGACGCCGAGCTCGCCGAGCTCCGGGCGATCGGCGACAACACCGGCAGCATGGCGCTCAAGGGCGCCGCGCCCGACTTCGAGGGAGACGAGCGGCCCGACCGCTGGGCGCTCACGCCCGGGCTCGAAGCCCTTGGGCGCCGGTGGGGCATCGAGCCCGAGCGCGACCTGCGTCCCCTCGCCGTCTGAAAGCGGCGCAGGGCGCCGGCCGGTCGGCCCTACCGTCCGGCGAGTGAGCTGACACTGACCTCGGGCAGGCGGACGCTGAACCGGGCGCCGCGGCCGGGCTCGCTCTCCACGCTCGTCGAGCCGCCCATCGCGGTGGCGAGCTCGGCGACCACGGCGAGCCCGAGGCCTGAGCCCTCCTGGCGACCGCGCGCGAGCTTCTCGTGAAGATAGAAGCGATCGAAGGCGCGGGGCAGGTCGCCGGCGGCCAGCCCCGGCCCGGTATCGCACACGGTCAGCGTCCCGGGTGCGACCTCGATCGTCACCCGGCCGTCTGGGGGCGTCGCGCGCAAGGCGTTCTCCACGAGGTTCGAAGCGATCTGGAGCACTCGATCGTGGTCGCCGCTCACCCACGCGGTCTCGGGGGCCTTCACCGTCAGGGTGACGCCGAACGCGCGGGCGCGGGCGGCATGGCGACGTCCGACCTCGGAGGCGAGGGCACCGAGATCGACCGGACTGACCGCGATCGAGAACTCACGGCGATCGAGGCGGGCGAGGTCGAGGAGATCGGCTACGAGGCGCTCGAGGCGGGCGGACTCGGCGCGGATCGTCCGCGCGGCCTCCCCGGCCTCGACCGCGCCCTCCTCGAGGCCCTCGGCGTATCCGCGGATCGCCGTGAGCGGGGTCTTGAGCTCGTGGCTCACCGAGAGCAGGAAGGTGCGCTCGGCCTCGCGGGCGCGACCGAGCTCGTCGGACATATCGTTGAACGTCTGTGCGAGGCGGCTCAGCTCGTCCCGCCCCCGCACCGGGACGGCGACATGCCTTTCGCCGGCCGCCAGCCTTGCCGCGGCCTCCGAAACCTCGGCCAGGGGGCGGGTGAGCCGCCGCGCGAGGAGGAGGGCGAGCAACCCGGCGAGGAGAGCCCCGGCGAGGCCGGCCGGCACGAGGGTCCATCCGAGCGGTCGCAGGTCGCCAGGCCCGAGTTGAGCCGGGCGGACGAGCACGAGTCGTCCTCCGGCGATCGGGCGTGCGGCAAACAGAAGCCGGCGATGGGCGACGCTCGCTCCGCCGCTGGCGCTGCTCGCCGCCGGCAGGGCGGCGAGCACGCGCTCTCGCGCCGGGCCACCGAGAGGACGAACACGTGGGCCCGATACGCCGCCGGCCCTGACCAGGAAGACCCTGCTGCCCCCCCGACCGCCGGGAGGGCCCCCGGTGGCCACTACGGCGTCCGCCTGCCGCTCGAGGGTTGCAAGCCGCTGATCGTCGACGTGCCGGCGCACGAGCAGTCCGGCGATGCCCACGGTGAGCGCGGTCGAGGTCAGTACCGCCAACCCCAGGTAGAGGAACAGACGTGCCCGCAGCGATCTCAACCGGCCGCCTTGTAGCCGACGCCGCGGACGGTCCGGATCAGCTCCGGCCGTCCGAGCTTCTTCCGGAGCTGAGCGACGTGCACCTCCACGGTCCGCGTTTCGCCGGGCGAGAGGAATCCCCACACCCGTTCGAGCAGCTCGTCGCGCGAGACGACCGCGCCACGGCGCTCGAGCAGGTGGAGGAGCAGGTCGAACTCGCGCTGAGTGAGCTCGATCTCGCGCCCGTCGATCCAGACCTCGCGCCGACCGCGGGAGACGATGAGCGGCCCGAGCGAGAGCTCGTCGTCGGCGGGGAGCGTCGCCTCGTTGCGGCGCAGGACGGCCTTCACGCGGGCGGTGAGCTCACGGGGCGAGAACGGCTTGGTGACGTAGTCATCGGCGCCTCCCTCGAGGCCGGCGACGCGGTCGGCCTCCTCGTCGCGAGCGGTGAGCATGATGGTGGGAACCCTCCCGCCCGCCCGGCGGCTCACCGCGAACCCGTCCATGCCGGGGAGGCCGATGTCGAGCACCATGAGCGATATCGCGTGGCGCTCGAGCTCGACCAGGGCATCCTCGCCCGCTCGCACCCAGATAACGCGAAAGCCGTCGCGCTCGAGGTAGCGCCGGACGAGCATCCCGATGCTCGGCTCGTCCTCGACCAGAAGCACGGTCGCTGTCATCGCCACCCATCGTACGTCGAGCCTCCGCGGGATCGCCGCGTCCTTACACGCACCTGACCTGATCCTGAGGGCGCGCTTGGGCGCCGTCGCCATCATCGTCGTCGGGTCGCCGCCGGCGGCCTTTCCTTCCCCCCAAAGGAGAACAGACATGAGTCATCCCCGTCTCACCAAGGCTGCCGCCGTAGCGGGCGCGTGCGCCGCCGTGGGCGCCGGCGCCGGCGTGCTCGGCAGTGCCTCGGCCGAGAACAACAGCGGCGCCCAGGCCGGCGCCGCCGGCGGCAAGGGCGCCCACCAGAAGCATCAAGGGCGCCACAAGGGCGCGGGAGCGCTGCGTCGCGCGGTCCACGTCGAAGCCGTCGTACCCAACGGAAAGGGCGGCTTTGCCACCGCCACGGTCGATCGCGGGTTCGTCACCTCGGTCAGCGGCGACCGTCTGACCCTGCGCGAGGGTACGCGACGCGCCACCTATCGGACGGTGACCCTGACGATCCCGGCCGGTGCCCGGGTGCGCGAGGGCAAGCGCCAGGCCAAGCTGGCCGACCTCAAGCCGGGCGAGCGCGCCGTCGTCCTGCGACTGCCGCGAGGCACGGTCGTGCGGGCGCACGACACGCACCGGAAGTAGATGGGGGGTAGTGGGGCGGGCGCTCTATCGCCCGTCCCCACCCCGTGTTGGTTCGGTTCGGGGGCCTTGGCTCCTGCCCCCGCGGCAGACGGGACGATGTCGCGGGCATCCCTGCGCGCCCGCGACCGAAGCCGCTCCTGGTCCCCTTGCGGCGCGCCCCCGCGTAAGCCGACGCCCGCCGCCGGATGACTCGAGCGCGCGCCACCCCGGACCTCCCCGCCGAGCTTCGCGTCCACCTCACCGCGCTCCTGAGCGTCCGCGCGCCACTGAACGACCGCCGCCGCGCCGGCGCGTGCTGCCACGTGCGGCCGTGCGGATAACGGGATAATCCCCCGGGTGTCCCCCTCGAGCGCCCACGACCGCCCGACCGCCACCCCTCCGCCCGCGACACGTGCCCGGCGTCCCTCCCCGGGCGCGAGCGCCACCGACCCGCTTATCGGCGACCTGCGCCGCGGAGGGCTGCTGCCGCTCCTCGTGCTGCTCTACGTCGGCCGCGGCCCCTGCTACGGCAACCAGCTCAGGGACCGCATCAGCGCCCTCACGAACGGGGCGCTGCGCGTCAACCCGAACACCATGTATCCCATGCTGCGCACGCTCGAGTCCCGCGGGCTGATCGCCGGCGCGTGGGAGCACCCCGAGCGGCGCACCCGGCGCTTCTACCGGATCACCCCCGCCGGCCGGCGCGAGCGCGACCGGCTCGCGGGTGAGCTCGAGGCACGACTCGACCGGATCGCCGGATCGATCGAGGCGATCCGCTCCGAGCTCGCCGAGCCGAGCACCTGATGGCCCGCGCGCGCGTCGCCCTCGACCTTCCCGGCACCGTCGCCGCCGCCGAAGCCGTCTGGTACGACCTCGACCGCTGGCGGAGCTTCGTCGACGGCTTCGCGCACGTCGTGGAGTGCGAGGGCGAGTGGCCCGCGCCGGGTGCCCAGGTGGTGTGGGACTCCCTCCCCGACGGGCGCGGACGCGTGCGCGAGCGCTCCGCGCGCTACGCACCCCGCGAGGGGCACACCGCCGAAGTGGAGGACGAGCAGCTCACCGGCACGCAGGAGGTGAGCTTCACCGCGCTCGAGGACGGCGTCGAGGTGGCGCTCTCGCTCACCTACGAGCTCAAGGCCGGGGGGCTCCTGCGCAAGCTGACCGACGTGCTCTTCATCCGCCGGGCGATCGCCGACTCGCTGCGGCGCACGCTCGTGCGGCTCGGAAGCGAGCTGAGCGCCGCGGGAGAGGAGCTCTTGTAGCCTTCGCCGCTTCGCCAAGCCGCCAACGAAGCACGAGATCAAGGACGGTACGCCTCAATGTTCGTGTTCAAGGCCGCGGTGGTCGGCGCCGGCACGATGGGCGGCGAGATCGCCTACTCCATCGCCTCGGTCGACATTCCCGTGGTGCTCAAGGACGTCAAGCAGGAGTTCGTCGACGCGGGCCTCGAGAAGGCCCGCTCCCTGTGGCAGGGGCGCGTGGACAAGGAGAAGATGACCCAGGAGGACATGGACGCGAAGCTCGCGCTGATCTCCGGGACCACGGATTATGAGGGCTTCGGCGACGTCGACTTCGTCATCGAGGCGGTGCCCGAGAGGATGGAGCTCAAGCAGAGCGTCTTCGCCGAGCTCGACGAGGTCACGCCGGGCCACGCGATTCTCTCCTCGAACACCTCCTCGCTGTCCATCTCGGAGATGGCGGAGGCCACGAGTCGGCCCGACCAGGTCGTCGGCTTCCACTTCTTCTACCCCGCTTCGATGATGCGCCTGATCGAGGTGATCGAGGGTGAGGAGACCTCGGCGGAGACCGCGCAGGCGGCGGCGGGCTTCGCGCAGACGATCAAGAAGATGCCGATCCGCTGTGGCGAGGTGCCTGGGTTCGTGGTCAACCGGATCCTCAACTCGGCCTTCGGCGAGGTGTTCCGCTTCCAGGAGGAGACGGGGGCGCCGATCGAGGAGATCGACAAGGTGATGTCGGAGGCCAAGGCCTCGCCGATGGGGCCGTTCTTCCTCGTTGACCTGCTCGGCCTCGACACCGTCGCCCACGTGGGCCAGCACCTCAACGAGTCCTACGGCGAGCGCTTCCCCCTGCACCGGGGGATGAAGGAGCTCGTCGAGCAGGGCAACCTCGGCGCCAAGACCGGAAAGGGCTTCTATGAGCACGGCAAGTGAGCGGGGAACGGACGTCAAGGAGGTCGTCGACCGCTTCCTCCTCAAGGCGCTCGTCGAGTCCTGCCTCGTCCTCGAGGAGGGCGTCGCCGCCGCCAAGGACATCGACCTGGGCATGATGGCCGGCGCGGGGATCATCCCTCCGCCGTTCGCGCGTGCCGACGCGGAAGGCCTCGACGAGGTCTTGGAGAAGCTCGAGCGCGCGGCCACGGAATGGGATGAGTACTACGAGCCGCCGCTCATCCTGCGCCGCCTCGTGGCCCAGGGGCGCCTGGGCCAGAAGAGCGGCCAGGGCTTCTTCCCCTACGCGCGGCCCGACGCCGGGTGGGACGAGGGCCCCGTGAAGCTCGAGACGCGCGATCGGGTGGCGATCGCGTGGCTCGACCGACCGCCCGCGAACTCCATATCGCCCGAGGTGATCGAGGGCCTGCAGAAGGTGTGGAACGAGGTCGAGGGACGCGAGGAGGTGCGCGCGATGGTGCTCGCCTCGGCCAACCCCATGCTCTTCTGTGCGGGCGCCGACATCAAGGCGTTCACGAAGATGGATCCGGCCGCGGGCCGGGAGCTCCTCGACCAGACCCACGCGCTCCTGCGCTCGTGGGAGCGCTCCTCGACGGTGACGATCGCGGCCATCAACGCGCTCGCCTTCGGCGGCGGTTGCGAGCTCGCGATGGGCTGCGACGTGCGCATCGCGGCCTACTCGGCGCAGTTCGGACAGCCCGAGGTGAGCCTGGGGATCATCCCCGGCTTCGGCGGCACGCAGCGGCTGGCGCGGCTGGTGGGGGAGGGCAAGGCGCTCGAGATGAACCTGACCGGCGATCCCATCTCGGCCGAGGAGGCCTACGAGCACGGCCTCGTCAACCGCGTCGTGGCCGACCACGAGCTCTTCGACACCGCGATGGCCTGGGGGCGCAAGCTCGCCGAGCAGGCGCCGGTCGCGGTCGGGCAGATCAAGCGCGTCTCGGCCCAGGGCGACCTCGACGAGGGGATCGCCCGGGAAAAGGACGGCTTTGCCACCGCCTTCGCCTCCGAGGATGCCAAGGAGGGGATCGGGGCCTTCGTGCAGAAGCGCAAGCCTCACTTCCAGGGGAAGTGAGCGAGCGCCTCGCGGAGCTCGTCCGCTCGGCGGAGTCGGTCGTCGCGCTCACCGGCGCGGGGATCTCGGTGCCGTCCGGGATCCCCGACTTCCGCTCCCCGGGTACGGGGTTGTGGGAGAACGTCGATCCGATGGCGGTCGCCCACATCGACGTCTTCCGCCGCGAGCCCGAGCGCTTCTGGCGCTTCTACGGCGAGCGCTTCCAATCCCTGCGCGACAAGCGGGTCAACGGCGCCCACGACGCGCTCGCCGAGCTCGAGCGCCGCGGCGTGCTGGACGCGGTCATCACGCAGAACATCGACGGCCTGCACGCGGCGGCGGGCACTCGGGAGCTCGTGGAGGTCCACGGCTCGATTCGCTCCTCCTCCTGCCCCGCGTGCGGGAAGGTTCATCCGCTCGAGGAGGTCCGCGCGCGACAGGCGGCGGACGCCGCCGGCGTGCCGCGCTGTGACTGCGGCGAGCCGCTCAAGCCCGACGTGGTGCTCTTCGGCGAGTACCTGCCCGCCGCGGCGCTCGAACGGGCGGGCGAGCTCGCCCGCGAAGCCGGGCTCATGCTCTGCATCGGCTCCTCCCTCGAGGTCTACCCCGTCGCCCAGCTCCCGCTGCTCACCCTGCAGGGGGGAGGGAAGCTGGCGATCGTCACCCGCGGCCCTACGCCGCTCGACGACCGGGCCGCGTTGAAGCTTGACGGGGACGTCGTCGACGAGCTGCACGGCCTCCTCGCGGCGCTCTAGCGCCGGCGCGGCCTCGCTCGCCGGCTCATATGCCGCTCGAGGCGGCACGCGCGCGCAGCGCGGCCTCGAGGCGCGCGAGCGTCTCGGAGACCGCTCGTTGCGCCGCCTCGGACAGGGGCTCGGAGTGCGCGAGCGCGGCGCGCGCGGCATCGTCCACGGCCTCGCGCCGCTCCCGGAGCTCGCTCACCCGCCCGGCCATCCCCTCGCCCCGACCGTCGCGACCGAGCTCGACCACGGCGGCCGCGAGCGCGGCGGAGAGCTGAAGGGCGGCCTCGGGCGCGCGACCGGCGTCCACATCGAGCCGGGCGCGCAGGATGAGCTCCTCGCACGCGAGCGCCTCGTCGCGGCCTCCGAGCATCGCGGCGAGACGCTCCTGGGGTCGGAGCACCGCCGTGCGGGGGCGTCGGCGCGCGCCGGCCGGCGGCAGCTCGCGCGCCTCGCTCCAGCGTCCGTCGGCCACCTGCTCGCCCGCTCCGTAGCCGACCCGGATCACGAGCGCGCGCTCCCGGCTGACCTCGCGCACGTAGGGATCGGCGCTCGCGAGGCGGTGTGCGCCGATCGCCTGGTTTACGGTAGCGATCGCCGCGACGGCCTCGGGCTCTCCCGCGCGCCTCAGCCACTCGCGACCGGCCTCCTCGCCGGCGAGCGGGGCGGCGGCGTCCACCACCGTGGCCCGGGCGGTGGCGACGCGCGTGGGGTCGGGCTCGGGCTCGGCCCGGCGCCCCCGACGTCGCCTCATTCCCCGTCGCTCTCGCGCCCCCAGGGTGGCGAGCACGAGCACGACGCGCGCCTCCTGGCCCCCGCGGTCGCGGACCACGTACCGCCCGTCGGGCGGCCCGAGGATCCACGGGAACTCGAACTGCGTGAACGCGAAGAGCCGCTTGCCGGCGGCGGGCGCCTTCGCGTCGGGCTCAGCCGTGCCGGCTCGGTTTCACGGGATGGAGAAGCGGGACGGCTTGACGCTCACCTTGGGGTTGGGGATCGCGTTGAGGCGATCGATGAGCTTCAGCCACTGGCCCGGCTTGAGGATCGCGCTGAGCTGGCGCCCGAGCCGGGTGTTCTCCCCGAAGAGAGGTTGGAACCCGATGTGGATGTGGTCGTAGTGATCGGCGAGGGCGAGCGTGTTGTCGGTGCCCGGGAACTTCATCAGCGAGATGATCTGGTGCGGCTTCTGGGTGCCCTGCAGCGTGAGCAGCCGGCGAATCGTCAGCTCGGTGATCGATCCCGAGCCCTGATGGCCCGCGATCGGGATCCCGTTGACCTTGGCGAGGTCGACCGCGTCGCCGCTGGAGTGCTCGGAGACGTTGCCCGACTTGGCCAGGAACGAGTGGCCGCACCGCAGCGAGGAGACGCTCGGCTCGAGGCCGCTCGCGACGAGGAACTCGAGCGTGGCCAGCACGCGCCGGTCGACGGTGCCCGCCTCGATGTCACGGCGGCCGCACGCGTAGATGTCGATCTTGGGATCGGCGAGCACGCGCTGCTGGAGGGCCTCCTTGCTCATGAGGAGGATCTGGCCGATCGAGGGGTTGCGCGCGTCGGGGCCGAAGAACGGGTTCTTGCCCGCCGCGCGGTAGATCGCGGTCGACTCGAGCAGCTTCCAGCCGTCGAGGATCGGCTTGGGATCGACGCGCGGCGCACCGCGTCCGGCGGGACGGACCTCGAAGGCGATGTGCGGGGCGGTCTTGGGCACCGTGTGGCCGATGCGGCCCAGGATCGTGCCCGCGATGACCTGCGAGCCGGGCTTGAGCGGCTTGAGCACCACGTCGGAGCGGTTCAGGCCGATCGCCTGGGTGAAGTAGTTCTTGAAAGACGAGACCGATGGGGAGAGGGAGACCTGACGGTCGCCGCCCGCGCGGTAGGCGGCCGGTCGGGTGGGGTTGGCGAACAGCCGCTCCTTGTGCGCGGGAGGCGCCGGCGCGGGACGCGGGCTCACGGACCGCACGCGCGAGCCGCGGGGTGCGGGCGCGTGAGGCCGCGCCGGCTGGCGACCGGCGGTCGCCGGCTTGGCCGGTGACTTGTCGCGCTTGGGCAGGCTCAACTCGCGGGCGACTTCCTGGGCGGAGACCTTCTTCTCCTTGGGCACCGGGTAGAGGCGCGAGACCGAGCCGAGGTGCCCGTAGGTGTAGGTGTTGCCGTACGCGTCCTGGAGCAGCACGTAGCGCCCGAGGCGCTTCGAGGTTCCCATCTTCACGATGCGCCCATCCTGCACGGCGATGACCGGCGCCTTGCGCGCGGCGAAGATGTCGATGGTGCGCCGACGCGCGCTCGAGTCGACCGGCACCGCGGCGTTCGAGCCCTTGACCCGGCGAGTGGCCTGCTTGGCGGAGAGGTCGTCGGCGTAGCGGGCGGTGGCCGCGACGGGGAAGTGGCCCTGTGTGAGGCCGGTGAGCGACCCGATCAGGTCGGCCGGCAGTCCGCCGATCAGCTTCGCGCGCAGGAGCACGGACTGCACGTACCAGTCCGCGTGGTTGTACGCGAAGATGCCCTTGCGGATGTCCTTGTCGCCCCCGGCGGCCTTGAGGTAGCGGGCCGCGGAGAAGATCGCGTCGGCCGGGTTGTACGGATCCTTGCGTCCGTCGCCGTTCGCGTCCACCCCGTACTGCTTGAACGTAGAGGGGAGGAACTGCATCCAGCCGACGGCTCCGGCGGTGGAGACCGACAGGTTGCGTCCGTAGTCCGTCTCGATCTCGTTGATGCCGGCCAGCACCTGCCACGGGATGTTGTACTGGATGCCCGCGGCCTGGTAGATCGGAAGCAGGAAGGGCGGAATCCGGAACTGGTCGATGAAGAAGTTCGGCACGCCGATCGGCGCGGGCCCGGGAGTTGCGAGCGAAAAGGTCGGGTTGGCCGGGGTGGGCACTCCGCCGGTTCCGGTCATCCCGCGCGGGCGACTTGCCTTCTTGTGCGGCTTGGCGGCGGGGGTCCGCGGGCTGCTTCCTCCGCCGCGATGCGGGGAACCCTTAGGCCGAGGATGAGACTTCGGCTTGGGCTTCGGAGAGGAGCCACCGCCGTGCCGAGGGCGCGGACGCGGACGCGGACGCGAGCCCTGACCGCCGCCCTGGTTCCCGCCGGAGGGAGGCGGCGTGGGAGTCGTGCCGGTCGAGATGCCCACCGGAGGAGCGCTCGGAGGCGGCGTGACTTCCGAGACGCTGACGATCGGCGTGCTGATGAAACCCGGGAGCGTTCCGCCCGGGGTGGGCGGGGTGTCGGAGTCGATCGTGACCGTGCGCCCGCCGAGGAGGGTGACCACGAACCTTCTCGTCGCCGCGGCCGGGGATACGGCCACGGCCAAGCCGGCCACGAACATGGCGCAGCACATCAGCCAGACGATCAGCTTCCTCGACCTGAGACGGCTCAACTCAAAGCTCCTCCCCGCGCGGTGACGGGATCTTTCGAATATACGCAGCATAGGCCGCGCAAGCGGCGAACGAAGGGGCAAGCTACTGACTGGGCGCAGGGTTTGCAACGGCGAACCGTCGCCTGCCGGCGCGTGGGCCCCGGAAGCGACACAGAAGGATGCCCGCGGGCTCGCTCGTCGGTGACGCGGACCGGTATGCGGCGCTGCCGAAGCCTTGAGGAACCATGATCGCCACTTCACGCCCAATCTAAGGCTCAACTTGAGAATGATGCTTGTCCTAGGTGGGGAGCTCCCCTCAACTCCGCTAGAGTCGCGCGCGTGCCTTCTGATCCGCGTACCCGACCGAAAGCAGTGGGATGAGCGAGCAAGACGACGGGCTGCGTAACCGGCTCACGCGTCAGGGGGAGGAGGCGCTGGGCCGCGTAGCCCAAGAACTGCTCGAGAATCCGATGGTCTCGGGTGCGCTCACCCGCGCGTTCGAGGCGCGGGAGAAGGCAGTCCAGGCGCAGGAGGTGGCTATGGGCGCGCTCAACCTGCCCTCGGCCGCCGACCTGGAGCGCTTGACGCGCCGCCTGCGCTCGGTCTCTCAGCGCCTCGAGGGCATCGAGGACGCGCTCGACCGGGTCGATGATCGCGTCGAGTCGCTGGGATCGAGCTCCGCGGTCGAGAACCGCCTGCTCGCCATGGAGGCGGACCTCGAGCGGATCGGGTCGAAGCTCGACCGTTCGGGCGCCCAGCTCGAGAAGGTCGAGTCGAAGCTCGACGCGATCGACAAGAGGGTCGAGAAGGTGGGCAAGGGCAGCGCGAAGGGGAAGGCCGCGCCGGCGCGTCGCAGCGCGCGATCCTCGAGCTCGAGCGGCGCCTCCAAGGCCTCCAAGCCCTCCAAGGCCAAGACCACCTGAGCGGGGCGGGCCGGCCGCTCGTCTCAGCTCAGCGCTCGGGCGGCAAGGCTGCCCATGCGCTCGGCCGCGGATTCGAGGTCTTCCTCGGCGATCCTCTGATGGGCCGCGCCGGGCGCCACCACGTCGGAGACGGCGAGCACGCTCGCCGTCTGCACGCCGCGAAGGGCGCCGAGGCGAAAGAGCACGGCGCTCTCCATCTCCACCGCGATCGCCCCCCCGTCGCGCCACCTCTGGCCGGCTTGCGGATCGGGGTCGTAGAAGAGATCGACGGAGGCGACCGCTCCCGCACGCGCCGTTGCCGGCCCGGTGGCGTCGAGCAGGGCATCGCTCAGCGCGGTGTCCGCGGCGACTCGCCCGCCTGCCCCGAGGGCGCGGCTGGTTCCGTCGAGCGCGAGCGCCTCCCGCGCGACCACGAGCTCTCCGAGCTCGAGCCCGTGGGCCAGCGCGCCCGCCGTCCCGACCCGCACGAGGCG
>JAABUR0100003827.1_pt1 | contig 20732 bp, 16 predicted proteins | sample 5560091 | NCBI WGS metagenome assembly JAABUR01 (sample SAMN10711879, study PRJNA513375) | rock metagenome | isolation source: Antarctica rocks | place: Antarctica: Victoria Land, University Valley sud
CTCCCCTCCCCCCCCCACCCGCTTCCTTCCCAAATATGCCTCCATCCCCCGTCCCGCTTCCGCCGCGCGATATGCCTTCAACGCCGGCGCCCACACCTCAGCCTCGCCGCTCTGCCACGCTTCGTCAGTCACGACATATGCGAGGAAGAGGGATTTGGCTTCTGTGACTTTGGCGCTGAGAGCTGGGGCGTTTTGGAGGCTGTTGGGTTGGTTGGTTAGCTCATTTGGAAAGGAAAGGGTTGGTGCGGTTGGTGGATTTAGAAGGGGGAGGGGTTGCTCACAGGGCTTGGATTTTTGAGGTTTCGAGTTGGAGGAGCATGCCGGTGAGTTTGGTGGCGAGTTTGGGTTCTAGGGCTTGGACCTTGGTGTAGAGGGTGTGGGATAGGATTTCGGTCTCTGATACTTCTTCGTCAAAGACGTCGGTCATCTCTTGGTCTTCGCTTTGCTCCGCTCTCGCTCTATCCTGAGCAGCCCACATCTCAATCTCGATATCCCATAGACACTCTCGCTCTCGCGTCCCAGATAGTCTTTCCTTGTCAGCCAATCGCTGCAGCTCTCTGTCTTGATCTTCCCTAGCTTGTGCACGCTCTTCAGGCGTCCCAGCTATGAGCTTATGATTCCATCCCGCCTGATTCCCAGGAACAAGATCCATGTCGATGGCGCAATTCTCGACTTCTTTGCTGGTAGCGGTACCTTGTTCGTCGCGCTTCCAGCGCAGACGACGGCGGCCTACTGCTCTAGCTTGCTCTTCGGTGCCCCCTTGGTCTCTGCACATCTGCATCAACTTCTGCAAGCCTTGCTTTGCGGCTTGTCTCGCTTCCCGGCGTTCCCTCTCTGCCTCGACCAGCAAGCGTGATGCGTTGTCCCTTACCTTTTGGCGGCGATCCGTTTCGGCTTTGTCAATCGTGGCCTGATCTTTCACATTATGAAGCTCGAAGAACTTATCGTATGACATGATTTCGAGGAAGTTTCGCTCCCATGCAGATTCGATCACTGCCGAGTCCGGCGATCGTAGAAGACCGAGCTTCTGTCTATCCGGCTCCTCCAGTCCGTGCTCGAGGTAGCCGTAGCCCTTTTCGTAGCGCTTGGTCACACGGTCGCCAACTTCATGTGCTTTCGGATATCCAAGTACGACATGGAATTTGCGATGCTGATGTAGGTGAATCCCGGCCCATTCAGAAAACCACTGGATGATCTCCTCATCATTCGACCGTATGGCCTTATGATCTACCTCAGCAGATGCGAACGTATCGCCTGTCCATTCCTTGCGACCTCTTGGGAGATGTGATGCCGAGATAACAGGGGCCTCACGAAGTGGGACTTCAGAATCCCACACCTGGACCATCAGGCCATAGGGCTCCTCAACTCGAGCAAGAAGGGCCCAGATCTCGGTATAGATGTCAGCAAAAACCTGCATAGAGAACCCAAACGGGGTCTGCCCGGATTCTTCGCAGCTTAGATCCTGGATGTCCAGAAGCCATCCTCGAATTCGTGGACGCACTGCAATCTTCCAGATTCCAGACGGTTTGCTAGGTAGGTGGAAGAGTCGGAACCATCTGAGCATCCTCAGGGCTTCATGCGGGTGATACAGAATCAACGATGAGGTGAGGCAGATGACGCCACCATGGGGAAACAAGCGTACTAAATGAGGATGATCTTCAATCTCCAGATCCATGGGTGAAAGCGATATCTTCCAGACATTTATTTCGCCCTGGTAGCGAAGGAATTTGGCAAGGTGGGGGAGCTGGTCCGGACGTCCACAACAATCGTGTAACTAAGGTATATGTTGGTCTAGTCAGAATTTCAAATGGAGGCTCTCATTTCGATGGACTTACAATGATTGCGCCGGACTTGACATTATTGCGGAAATAGTCCCATGAACCGTTCTTTTTAACATCACAAGAGCCAATGTCTTGCATGCTGTAGATGGCATCTACTCCGTTTTCCCTTAGGAAATCGACGAATAAATCATGCTCTTCAGAGACCCGCCAACGTACTGCCAGACATTTTGACTCGTCTGGCTTGTAATTCTCGCAATTAGCGCAGTGAAAACAGAGGAAAAACTTCTTCGCAAGTGGATATCTTTGGATGCCGTTCGACGCAATGAGGCGGTCGAAATCAATATCAAATATATCTCGAAATACAGCGCTAATTGATCTCCCTTCCTCGACCGATGTGTCGTTAATCTTAGCCTGGAATGCCTCGTATTGTTCAAGGTCCTCAACGCGTCGATGATTAGCCACGGTAGGCTCAGTCTCTTCTACCAGCCGCTGAGGCATTGGGTTTCGGATCGCAAACCGGAGCACTGCTCCAGGAGGGACGGTTGGAAGGTCGTCTTCAAGAAATCCCCAAATCGACGAATGAGCAGGCCAGATTATCATGGAAAATTGGTTCGCAAATGATATGGCGGTTGACAGTTGGCATGCCAGCAAATGTGCAACGGCATCATACTCTTCTTGAGCTTCAGGAGAGGGTACAATATACCCCGAACCAATATACTCCGTTGTCTCCTTCTAATCGTCAGTGACAACGCTTGTAGTACATACATGAGCAACGTACGCGATGCAAGTGATTCTGATACTCTACAGCTGTGCAGATTGTCTTGAAATCAAGACCCATATCATTAGGATAATTCCGATTTCTGTTTGCCAAGAGTAACCTCTTGATATGCCGGCTGGACCCTAATAGCTTCATCCTCCCGAGGTCCTTGAGCGCTGGACCAACCTTTATATTACCATAGACTTGGTCACTCTCACTCCTTCCCCATAATTTGCGCTTTTCTTGTAGAGTAGGATTACCCATGAGCGTAAGAGGGTGGAAGGAGCTAGCCAGTTGCTGTGCATGCGTGAGTGACGATATCACATCATCCGCGGCAATTGACGTAGGCGTGGGTGATATATGAGATTCGAAGAGATGAGGCTTCAGATTAGACGGGGGCGGTGCTGATACTTTCGCATCTACTCGAGTGCCAGCAGGTGCTTCTAGCAGAGGGCCGGTATCCTCAAATTGTTTACTTGTAGGCTGAGGTCGAGGTCGAGGTCGAGGCCGTGGTGTTCTTTCTAACCTTCTATCGACCGTGGAATTCGTTTCATTTCGACATGGAAATCTTACGGTACTCGCGCGGACGTTCGGTTGCTCATCAGTCTCGGCTTCGGTACTCGATTCGTGGCTGGTGATGGGTCGAGAAACGCTCTCTTTGATACCCGGACGCTCACTGTCTGCGGCGTGGTATGCCCCAACTTCTTTTGCAGCAAGTTCTTCCCGAAATTGCTGGAAAGGAGTCCTCGTCGACGTTACCGCCGAAGAAGTGGGCAACGGCTTGGGAGGCCTATTAGTCTTTGGGTCTAGTAAGACCACTTCAGCAAGCTTAGGTGCAGGTTCCTCTCTGCGTCTTTTGAATACAGAATTACGCCTACTCAGATTGTACAGCTTTCCTGCAGGTATTGAGCCTGTAGCGGCATCGGCCGTTGGTGTTGCGGCTGTCTTTCTTAATTTTGGATCAGTGGTTGTGCCCCAATCGGCAGTCCCATCGATACCGCCGATTTTGGACAGCGGACGTGGTCCGCTTGCTTGAGCTTTTGGTCTAGATAGAGGAAGGGGTGCCGGTCCACTACCCACGACACCAATCAGAGACTCTTGCGGCAGCATGGGCTCGTCCGCTGTCGTCAATGACGGTGTAGCTCTAGCTGTACCAGAGTACTGCTGTCTCTTTGGTCCTGCAAGTGCACTTGGCTGCTCTGTGAACCCAGGGAGAGCTTTCTCAAGTACAGAGTCACTCTTAACCGCTCTCGAAGGTTCACCAGATGTGGGAGTATCTAATTTCGACATTCCTGGGTCGAATGAGCCAGCCTTTGAACCATTTTTGGGGAGATCTGATAGCTCCAATGAAGGAGGACCCTCTTTCTCCAATCCTGTCGATACTACTTCAGGGTCGTTCCCCGAAGGCTTTGAGATACCCTTCGTCAATGACACCTTCTCTTTACGAGGTCCATTGAAATGTTGTACGTCGAGGGTTCTCTTCGTAGTCTCTTTCTCCAAGGTCTCCGTGGACATTGAATCGATGATACTGCTACTGTCAGAACCGCTGCTGTCAGAACCACTTTGCTCGTGTGATTCCGCCATACTGTGGCGCTTGCCTGCCATGCTTGATCTTTGTAAAGCCTTGCTGGATTTTCGCGATATCGGCAAATTCATATAATCTGGTGGGTCTCTGCCTGCCTTTGTGAATTCTTCTCTCAGTTGCTCTAGTCGTACCTGCATATCTTTTCTCGACTTTTTCTCAAGTAATTGATTTATTGAGCCTCGATAGCCATACCATGCAAGTATGCTGCTCCAATACGGTCCCTTCGCCTCCTGAAGGCCCCTGATGAAAGCCTTCTGTTCTTCGTCTGTCCATGAAGCTTTGGGGACATTATTTCTAAGAGGCCCACGGGCAGAGGATGGAGAATCGTCATCTTCAGAGCTAGAATTTGGTGAAGCTCGAGCTACAAAGATCATCTCACGCTCCTCCGATGTTTCCCCAGAGCCTCTGGCTCCCTCATCCTCCGGGTCTGAGGGTAGCAAGTCAACATGTTTATTCAATCGGGCCTTTTTCTTCGCACGCTTGTTCCTGCGACGCTGCGATTTCTCATCCTCCTCTTCACATCTGTTTTGCCAGGCGTCAATGTTGAAAGCTGGCTCATAACCTCTAGAGATCCGCATCTTCTTCTCCTTCCAGCATTTGAAGACATCGCTGCCCTCTATGAAATCATCGATTTCCTGCAGGGTAGCTTTAGTCTCGGGATAGCCAGTCCATTGAGTAAGATACTTGGTCACTCCGTCGATTATCGTTTCGGCTAGAATACAATCAACTTCGAACTCTTTGCCTTCTCCATCGCTCTCTTGAGTGGATGTGAGGGATACGGAGTCACTTTCACTTGACTCCGCCTCACCAATGTCAAATCTATCGGCCATTGTATCTCAATGCTACGTCTGGCAATAAGGATTGATCTTTGATAGTCAGAATACTATCCTTCGAGCTGCATATGAGGTTTCAAAGACATTCCCAAGGAATACTCTGATATCCTGGCGGACTCCAGATGAAAAGACGTTGAATGACAGTACCTGAGCTCAGATTCAACAGAAGAAAAGAGACAGAGTCTCGGTGAATAAAGCCCTTTCCCAAATTCCAAAGCAATCAATCAAGCCCTTTCCCAAATTCCAAAGCAATCAATCCAAACCTTGAACTTGCTGTTGCAAGTTGAATCATCTGGATTGCAATCTTTGTCGTAGCGGGGCGTTTGATCGCATCCCAGCGATCGATCGTCCTATTATTCGTAGAGCTCACAAATCCCGATGTCAGCTTTGGGTCTGATTCACGAAAATTCATTGGATTATGTAGCGAGAGGAAGTGAATGCGTGTCAGGTCTTATGTAGTGACCCTCGCAGTTTGCCAAAAATTCCTTTGTAACCCTAGCCGAGAATAAGGACTCTAAATCAATGGTTTGGATGGATAACGTGATCATAACTGTCCTGAATACTTTAGTGAGGTAAGAGTAAGGTACATCAATCAATCGCGGTATAAGGTACTTTAATTATTGGAGCCAAGACGCTAGTATGATAAGGGCTAAGTGCCTATCTCTAGCAGGTATAGATAGATCCAAGTTACCTTACTTTACTTTACAAGTGCTATTCCAATCCTAGGTGGTCTTCTTATTGATCTCGAATGTATCTCAAGACTCCAACTACAAGCTTGGCTACAATCCAATGACCACAGCTGTGCATTATGTATTGCTGTCTGCCGGACAACCATAGTCCATGCCCATTCTATGTAGGCATTGCTCGGACAAAAACATGCTGTATAGGGTATATAACAATGTTCCACTCCCGAATGATCAGAAATGCTTTTGACCAACACGAACCGTTTGTGTTCTTTCCACAAATCTGCAAATCACGGTTCCTCTATAGCCAGTACCTCCAAGACCCAAAGAATACCTATTCCGGTTCAATTCAAATATACTGTGATCGCAGTCATTCCCACGAAAAATTCCCAACAAGCTCGAGTCGTTTTATTGTGGACCACTCCTACTAGCTCGACGACGGATGTTGTTGTCGTCAACTTTCTCGTCAGTGTTGGTGTCCGAAAGAGACTGCCTCTTTCTCTTACGCTTCTGCAACTGCATGATGGGTGCATCTGACTCGTCGTCAGAAGTTGATTGAAGTCCGTTACGCGCGCTTTCCTTGTCTTCTTGGTGGTTTGAGGACACAGGTGCTACTGGAGTACGGAATTTTATCCCTTTCGCTCGCTCGATGCTCTGCGCGTCCTTTGTTCCGCCAAGGTCGTCGAGGTCATGCTTCATCAGACCCGTATACTCCATTGATTCACGTAGTTTAGCTTGCTTGTGGGGATTGCCCGCGGCCTCGGCGTATATTATTTGATTGAGGTTTTGAACATCTTTACGAAGCTTGCCATGTCTAGTCATGACCACGTCTACCAGCTCTGCGTGCTTCACCTTCATTTCTCTTAGCTCCTCACGGAATGTAATCACATCTTCATGTGTTCTAATATCATGGGGTCCCTGTTCACGAGGAATCGTGACATTAGCAATACTTGCAGAGACGTCTTTTCGAGTCTGAAAGGTATATGAAACAGCCTCCTTCAGAGTCGCCTCCAAAGACTGCACTCGCGTATTGAGAATTTGGAGAGCATCCATTCCCGCACGACCACTAATACGCGTGTCGATTTGAGCCAGCCTCGGCTGAAGGTTGCTTGTAATGTAAGTGTCGACAACACGCTGCTGCTCTTCTATTGTCCTCAGCTTATCCTGGGTGTGACCAGGATGTTCATTATAGAGTCGTTTCATTTGATATATGATGTTCCGGGCCAGCTCCTCTGTTGTTAGATTGTCGAACCTTAGTTGCAGGCTGTTGGTGAACACACCAAGAGCCTGGAGACTATTCTCAACCTTTTCAAGCCTTATAGGAACCCGATCCTCCAGGCTAGCGGGAATGTTTGCGAGCGCTGGAGCAATGGCTTTGACCTGGAGCTGGGCAGGCTGAATAAGCTGTAGTTGTTGTTTCTCTAGCCCACTCTTGGACCTGTCAAACTCATCTCTAAGGCCAATGAGACCTTGTCGGAGCTTGTCAACATCAACCACTATTTCGTAGAGCTCCTGCTTTAGCTCATCCGTAGCGCCTGTGACTTCCGCGAGATGCTGTCGAATGCTGTCAATATGTCTAGTCGAGTCCGCAATGTCCCCAATAGGCACTGATTGCTGCTGTGGGGAATCCTTTTTCGCTCCTTCTTCGAGCTTGGCGATCTTCTCTTGAAGCTGTTCCATCAGAATCTTCCATTGAGAGTTTTCTTCCAAGGTCTTCTCGGTGAGCTGGCAAAGGCCGGATTCGCCGTTGGTAGACTCTCCATGAACGACGGCTTCAAGACGTGTTTGAGAAGTATGAATCTGCTTTAATTCTTCTTTGAGTAAGACAGAGTCTTCTTTCCAACCATCGATACTCTTCTCAAGAAGTCCAGCTTGTTTCGTCTGCATACTCGAGCCTTCCTTTAAGGTACCAAGATCACCCCAAATCTTAGCTAGCTTTATCTGTGTTTTTGTATATTTTTCTTGCCCCTTGTTTCTTGCAGCTGTCGTCTCGACATCAAGGTCTTTCAATTGTTTTTCAACCCGATTTTGGGTTTCTTGAGCCTCACGGTGATGTTCGTTCGCAGAGTGTGCAAGATCGGAGACCTTCGTGTGAAGACCTTCCAATTCTGGAGGGCGTGCGGAAGGCTTAGACATAACATCGAGGAGCTCTTCCTTCGTGATGAGGTTTTTTAGGTCGTCAAGACTAGCATAGTGTGCAAATTTTTCAAGATCTTTCTGCGTTGCGCCTATATTCCTCTGCTCTGCAAGTTCAGTCCGAACTTTTTGCAGCTCCTCCTGCAGCTTGGCAATTTCATTAGGAACATCCAAGTCAATAGTTACAGCCGCGACGTTAGAGGGGACCGCAAGAGCTTTCGCATGATAAGCTTGAAGTGTGTTCGCTATCAAGTCCTGATCTGTATTACAACGTTCGCATTGCTTCTCAAGTCTCATCGATGCCTTTTGGATTGCCCCATAATCTGCACTGGTAAGCTCAACCAATGAGGCATAGGCAATGTTGTGCTTTTCTAACCGTCGGGACTCTTTCACGTTCTCAAGAGCAACTCCTCTCAGATTTTCGAGCTTCATGTTCAGGGTAGTCGTCGACACGATTGATTGCGCAAAGCTCATGAAATTATGGGCCTCGAAGGGTTGGACTCGGGGGCTGGCAGCCATTTGCACTGTGATGTCTTTGCCATCGGACGATATGGTATGGCCCGTTAGCGTTGAAGTTTTCTTGTCAGGTGATCTAATAGGTCCGGCACTGGTTGAATCCATCGGATTCTTGAGGACGGTTGGTGTAGTAGTTTTGGTGGCGGTCGTAGAAATCTCCGCCTGAGGTAGTCTAAAGTCCGCACTGGTCGGAGGTCGCATAGTCCTGGATTTGCGCCGCGTTGGAGGGTCTTTAGATGACCGAGTTGCATTATGAGAGCCTTGCTGATAACTGGAAGTTTTGTCTGAGGGGCCCATGTCAATTCCCCGGGACACCAATCGTCTCCAGATTTGTACTCGGACTGACCTCTGTTGTCTTTAGATGCGTTCTGGCGGATTGCGTAGCCTGGGCTTCTCGGATCAAGGTCGCTCATGGCTCGTGCTGTATCGATCTGCAACGGCTTAGGATGACTCGATCCAGTTGACGATCGCCGCGATTCAGCCTTCGAGCTCGAGTTTCGATGGTGCGCTGCGGATGCTGCTGATTACATTCAGTATGAAGTTTAGGATTGGCGTCGCGAAAGGGGGGTCGACTTAGTATGCTGTGAGGCACTCATGCTGGTCTGTGTCATGGAAGCTCTACCTACATTCTGATTCTTCAGCTGCATACACGTTCGAAGTATGTTCAGGACTCCTTGAAAGGGGACTGGGTGGATGTACTTTGCTCGTTGCTGTGTGAGAGACAGGCGCGCGAGCAAACGGTTGTGAGCTTTCTGAGTGGGCCGGTGGTGATGGAAGGGAGTTTCGGGCCATCAGAGACAACTGCGGATCAATTGAGGATGGCGAGTGAAGTGAATTTTCCGAGTCTTGACGATTGTTATCGTCTCTTAACACACCACCATCCTCTGGCTTGAATTTCTTACTCCCCTTCCCATCGAAAGGTGACGCTGATCCTTCATGTTTCCTCTTCACTGACGCGGCTGACCGGTCAGGTGGCCAGCTGTTCTTGCCAGTGAAGAATTGCATTACAGACTACGGAAGAGATAGAGACATTACATCGATTCCGAGGCAGAATCTGATCAATTAAAGGTGTTGTGGGTTTGTTTTCTACCTGCACGAGGAAAATAGGTATTGATCGAATAAACGGTTGACGCTAGTTACCGGAAGTTCGGGTGAAAACATGTCGCTATCGACTATTTAACGTATCCGGCAGGTTGAATGTCAGCGCGACAGGGGTTTGATTGGTCAGAACTTCAAATCACCACCAAAAAATGCCAAGACGCTAACATTTAACCCCCCCTGAGACGTAGTAGGTAAGTACTTTAGACTATCACTGACGTACTACGTCGCAGGGGGTTTCAATGTAAATTTTGCATACATACTACTCTAGCGAAATGTATATTTCACATAGACTGTGATGATCTGCGTGTGGAAATTACAGGAATAGGCTATATAGGTAAAGAAGCTTCCAGAAATACTGATCGTAATTTGGCTAGCGTCTGCCAAGACGGAACATTTAATTCGGTGGAGACCATAGTACATAGTAAGTCTCTTGTACATATCCAATCGCTGCTCCGGAAGGTACTTACATAATCAAATACTACCCCACCTTACTAATCTAGCGTCATGCACGCTTTCACCGATCGTCCATGTGTGATGTGACTGCTCAATTTATAGATTAGAAGCCGCTCGACCTCTCCTTTACTACGAACTCATCTTACGTAACATATCAACCAAATGTGCAATCATATCATGATTATTGATGGCTGATCAGGAATGAGGGTTTAGTCATTCTAAGATGCTGATCGCTTGATGATACTTATCTAGCGGCCTCAACAACGGCTCTCTTGGACGCAGAAGGTGCATTGGATTTTGGACCTTGGGGGCACAGCTACTATCACACTTTGCTGTAAGTGTTCGTGCTCAAGTAGGCAGGATTATTCTACCACTTAACAGGGTCACACTTATCATTCGAATGCCGTGGTAGGTTGAGAGCTGGTTTCCTGCCATGCCAGCTCTGAGCCACTCATGAACATTTCCTTGGCAAGATTCACGATGTCAAGGTTATACGATGCTTGTACCCGCGACGAACAGGGTCGGAAAGTCCAGTACTATACTGCGATTTTGTATCTTACCAATGAACCTATCTGCTGCTTAAATCGATACGTTCCCGGGAGATGGGCTGCTACATAGATTCTGCATGGCTTCTTATCTTGTTTGTCCGAACAAAAAACCTTAGATATAGACTGTTACTGTAAAATAATGAGACTTGTGCGATGGAAATTGTACTTACGTTAGCAATACAAATCTCTGAAGATGTTCAGATTCTTGTACGCAGAAGGAGTGGAAGTAAATACGAATGCACGATGACGACTGCCGCGAAGGTCCGAGAGATGACCCCACAAGCCCGACCATGCCTCAGTCTCCTAAACTCAATTGCGAACCTCCACCATCCACCCAGCGGAGTTTAGTCATTCTCCCAGTAAGCATTTGATGGTCGAACAATACCAACTTGATCCTATTGCATACGCAAGAAGGCCAGAAAGGCTCTGCAAGACATGAGTTTAGCCTTGGGCGATACGGGAGGTAACAAAGTACCTGCAGACGGAACAGGTAGGAATTGTAGAAACCTTTCAAGGCCTCAACTGATCGCCTCAGGTGTTGTACAACTCGATCCCTGGCTCTCCCCATTCAAGGACGCCCTTCGAAGCAGATACAAGCACGCCCAAGAATGGATCAAAACGATCGACAATACGGAAGGGGGTTTGGAACATTTCAGCAGAGGCTTCGAGAGGTTTGGCCTCAATGTCCATGGCAATGGAGATATCACCTATCGTGAATGGGCACCTAACGCTTTACGGGCGTATCTTGTTGGCGACTTCAGTACGACTTGCTTTCTGGACGCTTCTATTGAACCTTGGCTGATTGGGTTACATACAAGATGGCTGGGATAGGGAGGGTTTGCAGATGACTAGAGGTGAATTTGGCATTTGGGAGGTCACATTACCTGCAAAAGACGGACAGCCTGCAATATCACACAACACGAAAGTCAAGGTACGCCAGCAAAGCTCGCAATCCCCTCCTACGGGAATTGACTGCCATACAGATATCCATGGTCATACCTACCTCACAAGAGCGCATCGAAAGAGTACCAGCATGGATCACTCGCGTCAGGCAGGACTTGAACTTCTCCCCTGATTATGACGGAGTGTTCTGGAACCCCCCTCAGCATGAAAGGTATATTTTCAAGCATCCTCGACCACCAAAGCCTAAAAGTGCTCGTATATACGAAGCCCATGTGGGTATTTCTTCTCCCGAACTACGAATTACCACCTATAAAGAATTTACACACAACGTGTTACCGCGAATCAAACATCTAGGATATAACATCATACAGCTTATGGCCATCATGGAGCATGCATACTATGCAAGCTTTGGATATCAGATCAACAGTTTCTTTGCTGCAAGCAGTCGGTTTGGCACACCGGAAGAGCTGAAAGAGCTCATCGATACGGCCCATGGAATGGGTATCACTGTGCTATTGGATATGGTGCATAGTCACGCGTCAAAGAACACAACGGACGGTCTCAATTATTTCGACGGGACAGATCATCTTTACTTTCACGAAGGTGCACGGGGCAGGCACGAGCAGTGGGACAGCAGATTGTTCAATTATGGCAGTCATGAGGTCTTGCGATTCCTTCTGTCAAATTTGCGATTCTGGATGGAGGAATACCACTTTGATGGATTCCGATTCGACGGTGTTACGAGCATGCTCTATACCCACCATGGCATTGGATCGTGAGTCCTCATATATCCACTTTTGTGCGAGGCGCTGGAGGTGTTGACAATAGCAGTGGATTTTCTGGAGGCTATCACGAATACTTTGGACCAAATGTCGACGAAGACGGAGTCGTATACCTTATGCTGGCTAATGAGATGCTCCACAATCTGTACCCAAATTGCATTACAATCGCGGAGGATGTTTCTGGAATGCCTGCGTTATGTGTGGCGTTATCACTCGGAGGCATAGGATTCGATTATCGTTTGGCTATGGCCATTCCGGATATGTACATCAAGTGGCTCAAAGAGAAAGAAGATGCTGATTGGGATATGGGCGCTTTATGTCATACCCTCGTCAATCGCAGATCTGGCGAGAAAACCATTGCGTACGCAGAAAGCCATGATCAAGCGTACGTTGAAGCCTGGTCTTTGCGTGAATAGCGCTCACCGTGATCCTAGGCTCGTCGGCGATAAATCGCTGCTAATGTGGCTCTGTGACTCGGAATTGTACACCAATATGTCAATTCTGTCTGTGTTTACGCCTGTCATTGAGAGAGGCTTGAGCCTGCATAAGATGATCAGGCTGATCACTCACGGCCTGGGTGGAGAAGGTTACCTTAATTTCGAAGGCAATGAATTCGGTCACCCAGAATGGCTCGACTTCCCACGAGATGGCAATGACAACAGCTATCACTATGCTCGGAGACAATTCAATCTTCCGGATGATGATATGCTACGGTATAAGTTTCTCAATGAATTCGATACCAAGATGCAGTGGACTGAGGAGAAATATGGGTGGCTGCACTCGGAGGAAGCGTATGTCAGCCTGAAGAACGAGGTCGACAAAGTGATTGTCTTTGAACGAGCCGGACTTCTCTGGATCTTCAACTTCCATCCTACGCAGAGCTTCAAGGACTATCGGGTGGGAATTGAAGTGGCGGGGACTTATCAAATCATTCTGGACACGGACGATCCGGCGTGTGGAGGATTTGGCAGAAATGCCAAAGGCACTAGGTTCTTTACTACGCCGTTCGTCTGGAATGGCCGGAAAAACTTCATACAGACGTATTTGCCGACCCGGACAGCCATTGTGAGTCACCTTCAACGTCCACACACTGAAGTCACGTAAGCTGACACATTTCTCTCGAGGTTCTTGCTCTTGAGTCTACCTTATAGATAGATCACATAGGCACTAATTTTGGTGGGATTGTATTCTAGATGTATTGGCCAGATGGTATATAGAACAATCCACCGAGACTTTCTCGTATTGAACCATCACAAAATCAGATTAGATGAGTAAGGTACTTATGTATGAGTGATTTTTCATACCAGTGCAGCCTGTCGAGGCGCTTTCAAGCTAAGCTTTTGGGTGAGACGGACTGGTCTTGGCGGGCGCTCTGCGGCGGCCACTCGGTCAGAATGGGAAACATAAAATGACGCTTCAACCCCACCATATGTTGTAAATTTTCCGAAGTCCAACAAACTTGTCGAGCTTCTCATCCACTCCACCCACACCTCTCACAACTTCTGCACATCTACAGATCCTCACTTCCACTCCATTGCACATAGTCATGTCTGAAACACTTGTTGGAATCAACGGCTTCGGTCGAATTGGTAGGATCGTGTTCCGCAATGCGTATGTGCCCCGCCATTGCTTTTTCTCCCATTGAAGCTATCACGAAGCTCATGCCAATCTTTCGCACAGCGTAGAGCATGGAGACGTCAAGGTTGTAGCCGTCAATGACCCCTTCATTGAGCCTCACTATGCGGTAAGTCCCCTTTCATCCGGAATCCTATGCCCAGCAACTCTTCAACTCCTACAGTCACTGATTCGCTCCTCCTCAGGCCTACATGCTCAAATACGATTCTCAACACGGCCAATTCAAAGGTACAATTGAGGTCAAGGGAAACGACCTCATTGTCAATGGCACGACCGTTAAATTTTACACCGAAAAGGACCCGGCCAACATCCCATGGAAAGACACTGGCGCATACTATATCGTCGAGTCCACCGGTGTTTTTACCACCACTGAGAAGGCCAAGGCTCACTTGAAGGGGGGTGCCAAGAAGGTCGTCATCTCTGCACCCTCCGCAGACGCTGCTATGTTCGTCATGGGCGTCAACGAGAAGGAATACAAGTCCGATATCGAGATTATCTCCAATGCCTCTTGCACCACCAATTGCTTGGCTCCGCTCGCCAAGGTCATGCACGACAACTTTACCATCATCGAGGGCCTGATGACTACAATTCATTCCTATACTGCTACCCAGAAGACCGTTGATGGGCCCTCATCCAAGGACTGGAGAGGTGGACGTACTGCAGCTCAGAATATCATCCCGAGCAGCACTGGTGCGGCCAAGGCTGTTGGGAAGGTTATTCCCAGCTTGAATGGCAAGCTGACCGGCATGTCGATGCGGGTCCCTACATCCAACGTTTCCGTTGTCGATCTGACCTGCCGTTTGGAGAAGGCTGTCAGTTACGATGAGATCAAGGCGACCATGAAGAAGGCTTCAGAGGGAGAACTCAAGGGTAAGCATAGATACATCTGGTATACCCCTTTCCATACTAAATTGAACCAGGCATCATGGCCTACTCCGAGGATGCACTCGTATCCACCGATTTGAACGGAGACAACCATTCTTGCATATTTGATGCTACGGCTGGCATCTCCCTTAACGAACATTTTGTCAAGCTCGTTGCGTGGTATGATAACGAGTGGGGCTACTCTCGTCGCGTCTTGGATCTCTTGGCCTACATCTCAAAGGTCGATAAAGACTCGAAATAGGAAACAGAATAGAGCGTAATCATGTCAAGGCAACTGTAAGCCAGCCACCTGGGTGGAAGGGAGTAGGCTGGAGAAAAGAGATCTGCAATGGATCCAGTACTGGAGTGCCCCATTGGGTTTTGTAGGCTACATAGAAACGAAAATGAAGGTTGTTAGAAATGTGAGCCTCCCGTATAGGCTCGAAGACGACATCTCGAGCCGAATGCGCAGGTCTAACGGTACCCTCTAGATAGCCAATTATATCAAGTACCATGGGTAGGGTACCTTGTTCCAGGTTCTGGGTACCTGTCTCAGGGGCAGTGTAACAAATTCATTGATATTCGAATATGCTAGGACGATACTTATATCCGAATATAAGTATCGTACTAGGGTATTTAAATTTAAATAAATATCCGAATATATTTAAATATATATTCGAATAAATTATAATAATAGTACTCCTTATAAATTAGTAGTATTAGTAATAAATTATACGCTTAGAAAGCTAGTCTAGATTACTAAGAGTTATAGATAGTACTTTATTATATAATCTAATTATATATACTAGAAATATATACTATTTTTAGTATATAACTATTCTTAGATATATTCGAATTTTATTTAATTATCTTAAAGTAGCGTATTTATATTCGAATATCCTACTAGTATATTCATACTCGAGTTTATATTGTTGTTACACTGCTTAGGGGACAGTGCATGGACCAGATAGGGCTGAAAGCCTGTCTTGCCGCCTTGGCTCTAGCAGGTCGCTCTATCAAATACACATCGTATACCAAGTATGGAAGGTATCTGAGCTTGAATTCAGGGCAACCCGCTCGCATCCTTTGAACTCTCCTTTGATCTCGTCTTAACTTTATTGTACTTACAACTCACCTGTCACTACCGTACCTTGGTGAGTTTCTTCGTCCCAGTATTGTTTCGCTGCTTTCCTTCGTCGTATAGTTTTATGAGCATCTTCATTGCAATTAGTATCCAGTCTGCGAGTGAAACCCGCCATACATGAAAGCATATCCCTAGTCATGATCCCATTAGTCAGAATTTAGACCTCGTGTATATCATTTCTCAAAATTGCAAAATATCAGCGTGCTAACTTGAGTGCGCGGTTGTGCCAGGAGGACTCTCATGCTCATTTTGGTCAAGCACAAAGAAGATATGTTGGTACAACCCGGCCGTTTCTGAGAACCAGACTATGCTGTTGCGGAAAAGGTTTCATATTAAGGGAATCTTGTGTACGCGAAGCCATGGATTCCAACGATGACGACTTGCAAATGCTTGATGTTCAGGGTACATCTCCAAGAACTTTTGCGCAGTCATTTGAATCGGCAAGAATTCGAAGCAACAGCTTGGTGATGCCGTCTGGCCCTATTGTTCCGCCAAGAGTCAATCGCTCCCAAGACTCTCAGCGGCGAGGTACCCCAATCAGTGACAATGGGAATCTGAACCGATCAGTCAGACGTCTCCGGGAGCGTTCACGAGACTCGTCTATTTTAGCAAACAGCGTAGCCAGCCAGCTAAGTATTAAAACTTCCAACGATATGCCCATAGCCATGCCGGGAGAGTCAATGGACCATTCCGATGGTGAACACGAACCAGTCGCGCCTTACAGATCGTCACTGCCGACGGGACTATGCTACGATGTACGAATGCGTTATCACTGTGAACTTGATCCTCCGAAGCAGAGGCTTGACTACCATCCAGAGGATCCTCGAAGAATCTTCAAGATCTACAAAGAGTTGTGTATGGCTGGGCTTGTCAAGGACCCTTTACTAAATACTGGAACTTTAATACCCAATCCACTCGTAAACATTCCTGTCAGAGAAGTTGGAGAGGATGAGGTGTGCTTAGTACACGATAAGAGCCACTTTGATTTCATGAAGACTACTGCTGGTACGTTTTGCCACAACCTGTGCGCTCATATAGAGATGCTGATGGCTTTACAGAAATGCCTCCCGAGATCTTGGTTGAGCTTGAGAAAAGTTACGACTCCATTTATTTCAACACTGTGACTTTCGGATGCGCCCTGTTGTCCGCAGGAGGAGCAATTGAGACTTGCAAGGCTGTCGCAGGAGGCCAGGTCAAGAATGCAATCGCGGTTATTAGACCACCTGGGCATCATGCCGAGCGGGAACGGCCTATGGGATTTTGCATATTTGACAATGTATCGATTGCCGCAAAAGTGTGTCAGTTGGATTTCGCGGAAACCTGCAAGAAGATTATGATTCTCGATTGGTAGGACTTTTTCCCTTACTATTAGTGCTTTCTTACTAATACGGAGATCTCTCAGGGATGTTCACCACGGTATGCCATCTTCTCGCAAGCCTGACCTCACAAGCTGACTCTCCAGGAAATGGTATACAGCAAGCATTCTATCAGGACCCTAATGTTCTGTATATTTCTCTTCACGTGCACGAAGATGGTAATTTCTATCCATCGGGACCATATGGTGATCATAATCATTGTGGTGGAGGACTAGGACTGGGAAGGTACGCCATTGCGATGTCAAAGCCCTGAGTTTGGGGCTGATACAAATACAGAAACATCAACATACCTTGGCCTACAAAGGGCATGGGTGACGCAGATTATCTACTTGCGTTTCAGCATATAGTGATGCCAGTTGCATACGAATTTGATCCAGATCTTGTCATAAGTAAGTCTCTTCGCATAATTCTACCCACGTTTTACTAAATGTCTCGCAGTTGCTGCTGGATTTGATGCTGCTGACGGCGACCAGCTTGGCGGATGCCATGTCACACCTCCTTGCTATGCCCAAATGACGCACATGTTGATGGGTCTCGCACAGGGAAAGCTTGTTGTTTGTCTCGAGGTTCGGTGCTCCGATTTTCTACCAATGCGGCATTCACCTACAAATCTGACACACAATAGGGCGGCTACAATCTCACCTCCATCTCAAAATCAGCCCTCGCAGTCACTCGAACTCTGATAGGGGAGAAGCCAGAGCGGCTGGCTGATATGAAGGCGACCGATGCTGGCATCGAAACTGTACAGATGGTCGCAATGCACCAGTCCAGATACTGGCCGAAAATCTTCCTTAGAGACGTACCACATGGTTTGTCGGATACCGTCCCCAACTATATACATACTGAATATGACCATAGATGTTTATGCCAAAAACGGCGCCGATCGCATGCACGGTAAGCCTTGAATGTCGCCCCAGGAGCTGAAGTAACTGACCCGTATCAGAGGTCGTGCGCTATTATCAGGCCAATCAGATGAGGCAAAGCCACGGAATGGCCAGTCTCACGGTGTATCGAGATAAGTTATCGAAGTCCTTCGAGAACCAGGTTATGGCAACGTCCGATATCGCACACGAATAGATTGATGGCCTACTGACATCGACGCAGACCAAATTTCGAGGCTGCTGTCCCATTGGTGGTAATGCTCCACGACCCGTAAGTACAGATACTGGAACTACGCCTTCCGTTTCGTTGACGTTGTTTAGGCCTGAGATCATGGGAACGCCCCATCCTATTTCTAAGAAGTTGGAGCTCCACAACACATGGCTCGTACGTTACGTGACTGCATCGCAGCCATCTTTTCGCTGACCAGCGGAAGGCTGATGGCTTAAAGCATTACGTGGACTGGGCCGCCAATCAAGGCTTTGGAGTCATCGACGTCAACATCCCAAAACGTCTAGCTGGTATTGATGTGTGTACAATTAGCCGTCATTCGTCAACGGGATGGCTAACAACGTTTTGCAGGACATAGATAGTTACACGGACGAAAACCAAGCCGCGCGAAGCGCTGCTACTAATGATCTGGCCGTTTATCTCTGGGAAAATTATATTGAGTAATGCTTACATGCGGGAAGCTTCGAAATTGCCATTGTTAACCAGCAATAGCTGCAATGATGCACCGCAGATCTTTTTCATTGGCGTCGGCTCCGCATACCGCTGTATCATCAATCTACTCGAAACCCGATGCGGTGAGTGCTAAACCCTTGCCCACATTGATCGATGTTTGTGATTTCGGCTTACTCTCCATCCATACAGAACAAAGTTTCCTGAATCGCGTCACTGGCCTGATCAATTTCGTATCGGAGAGCCCCCTTCTCCCTGTGTCAAATCAAGGCGTCGTATACTGGCTCACCAAATGGTACAAGCAACATTCTCTCAACTTTGTCGCCAACAATCATCTCGTCTGGGATATGGAGAATCCGAGGAAAGCTTCCAAGCGGTATGGGACTTTAGTACGCTCGTCCAAGACAGGCTTGAACGAGATGTTGACGCAGCATCAAGCTGCGGTACAAGCATTCATAATGAGTAGGATCAATGGGAGGGAGGATGGGGTGGCGGAAGCGGTAGAGCAGTGACATGCTAGTGAGTGATGGTGATATGGAGCGATGTGCGACAAATGGGTTTCGAGCGTGGTGTACTATAGCAGAAGAGGAATGATTTTGGCCCACGAGACTTCTATGTAGGACTTGGTATCCACTTACCATACAAACATCACCTTTGCTATCTAGTGGTATCGACAGTAGCATCGAAGGACACGCTATATGCTTGACTTGCTCAATAAGGGGTTGATTGGTCAAGATACGTGACTAAGCAAGTCTGTCACGCTAGCAGCTCTATCGTTCCATGACTCCTGGGCTTCCTTTTTCCTCTCCTTTACAGCAAACATGACGTCCAAAAACCCCCCCAGCCTTCAACGGCTGTCTATGCCATCAGATGCAGTGTGCCCGAGATCATCTTATGATGCATCTCAATCCATTGATAGCCCCAACGAAGGGGTGTTCGCAGGTTAATCCCCTAAGAGCGTTTTTCGGCGGAGGAGTGTAGGACAAGCTGCACGAGACCGTCTCCGATACTGTACTGTATAGACAAGACTGAACTGGTACGTCGCCTTTTATACCATATCTATAATGACTAAAGCTCACGGAGAAAGAACAGAAGAGAGGATCCATTACACCAAAATCACCCACAAAACAGCAAAAAAACAACATTCACCATATACATCAACCATTCTTTCGACCCAGCAACCATGCACATCACAGATCTAGCCAACGAAATCCTCCTCCACATCTTCCAATCCGCCCCCACAATCAGCACCCTCCACGCCCTCAGCGCAACCTGCAAACACTTCCACAGCATCCTCTCCCACCACCGCCTCCCCACCCTCTACCTCGCCTTCTCCCAGCAGTACGGCCCTCTCCCCGACGCAATCCGCATCGCAACCCACAACGCCTCCCAAGCACCCCACATCCCCCGCCCCGCCCCACCCCAATCCCTCGCCCTCCTCAAGCGCCTGCTCGAAGTCGGTCGCGTCGCCGAGGCCTGGACGTCCCTCTACCCGCGCCTCAAATGGCGCGGCGAAAACAGCATGTACAGACGCTCCTTGAGTGCGGAGGAGGAATACCGTCTCCGTCGCGCCTGCTACCGCATCTGGCTCTACACCCTCGCCTTCCACACTCCATATCACCACCGCCAAACCCGCCTCCAACCCTTAGTCATCCGCACTCGCGCACTCCTGCTGCGTCCCTGGCCGTCAGCACAACTGGCTGAGATGTTGGATCTACATACCGTGTTCCGACACGTGTTGCATTCCTATATTTGTCCGAGCAATGGCACGGTATTGCGACGGCATCGGCGGCGGTGGCCGGAGGATCCGTTTCCGTTGCTTGAGAGGGGATGTGTGCGGAAGATGGGGGTGACGAGCGCGGCGCTGACGAGGGAGATGTTTCATTGCGAGGTATATGGTGGGGGAAAGGGGGGTGGAGTGGCGGTTGAGGGGTGGGGAGATGAGATCAGTCAGTATTACGTTGTGGAGGATATGTTGAAGTGTCATCCGGGGCAGTTGATGCTTCTGCTTCGGGCTGTGACGGGTGGGGATGAGGTGGGGTTTGGTGGTGATGGTTGTGGTCGGGTTGGATTTG
>JAABUR0100003831.1_pt1 | contig 20720 bp, 21 predicted proteins | sample 5560091 | NCBI WGS metagenome assembly JAABUR01 (sample SAMN10711879, study PRJNA513375) | rock metagenome | isolation source: Antarctica rocks | place: Antarctica: Victoria Land, University Valley sud
GGTTTGTCTGGATCGGCATCAGCCACCTGTCCGAACTGTTCGGCCAGCTCGGCGGGGAGCTTGAGGGTCAATGCCTCGCGGACCGGCCGCGGGTCGGACCCGCGTACGACGATCACCTCGCGCAGGGTCTCCAGCAGTGGTGCTGCCGCGGCCTCGTCGGTGGCAGCCGGACCGGTGAGCACTGCCCGGAGGAACCATCGCGGTCCGTCGACTCCGATGAATCGTGCCGGTCGTCGGTTGGCCGAGGCCGCGCGAGCCGCCTTTGCCGCCGTACCGGCCGACGTGGCAGCCTCTGGCGTTGCGGCCAACTGCGCGTGCAACTCGGACCCGAACGGGCCCTCGCCTTCCGCGGCGGCCCCACCCTGACTGCTGATCGAGTTGGCGAGTTCGGGTCGAAGGTCGGCCCAGACCGATCCGTCCCGCGGGGCGGCGTACGCCCCGATCTGCATCGCCGAGCCGTCTCGATGAATGGAGACCGAGACGACACGGCCCTTGGCGTCGAGACTGACCCGCAGATCATTGCCGGCGGACTTGGGAATCAGCATGGCGCCGAAGTCGATCCGCTCGGGACCCTCCTCGGCAGCATCGTCGACGTCGTACGGTCCGGTGGTCGCCTCGCGTTCGTCGTCGCGATGACGATCCTCGACGTCGGGTGCGACGCCACGCTCCCGCGCACTGCGATCGAGACGGCGCTTGCGGCCGAACGGCATGCTCGATTCAGCTCCTCTGGGTCGGTACGGCGAGAGACTCGAATTCGACCCGCGGCGGGTCGACCAGCTCAGGATTGCGGGCCGCGCCGAATCCGCCGGTCGAGCCGTGCCCCCCGGATCCGCGCTCAGAACCGGACAGATCGGCGCACTCCCGAAAGATCGCCGTGGCTACGGGCGCGATGACCAGCTGCGCCACCCGGTCACCCCGGCGCAGCACCACCGGCTCGTGCGGATCCAGATTGATCAGGTTTACCTTGATCTCGCCGCGATATCCGGCGTCGATCGTGCCCGGAGCGTTGACCAGCGTCACCCCTGATCGGGCCGCCAGCCCGGACCGTGGATGCACGAATCCGGCGTACCCGGCGGGCAAGGAGATGGCGATTCCGGTACCTACCAGCGCCCGCTCTCCCGGAGCCAACTCCACGTCGGCGGTGATCGACAGATCCGCTCCGGCATCTCCTGGACGGGCATACGCGGGCAAACATCCGGTCAGAACTTGTACGTCGACGACTGGCTGCCCGGCCGACTGCGGATCTGGTCCCTGCACGTCCCGCACGCTACCGCTGCCGCTCGTTGCCGTCGCCGCTCGGGAGGGTGGCACTAGGTGGGCGTGAGCCGCTCGCTGGGGAGCAGTTGTGGATGCCGGGCCAGGTCGACGCGCAAACGCTCACTCAGGCGGCGCGTGCCGGCGGAGTTGTTGCGGGCGCCGATCACGGCACCGGCCAGGAACGGCAGGAAGGAGCCGAGGTTGCGGGCCAGGCGACCAGTGATCCGCTTGCGCAACGCAGCGGTCCCGGCCGAGGCCAGCCGGAGGGCCAGACCGTCGGTCTGACCTTCAGCGTTCAGTGCGCGCTGACTTGTCCAGGAACCGAGGTAGGCACCGGCCCGCTCCCCGATGTCTCCGGGAGGACGTGCGTCGTAGATCTCGTGCAACTCGGCGACCAGTTTCAACTCCACCGCCGCCACGATCAGGGTCTCTGCGGCGAGTTCCAACGGCATCGCGATCAAGCTGGGTGTTGCCAACCACTGCGCGGCCGCCAGCCCACCCGCCGCACCGCCGATCCCGCCCGACACCCGAGCGGCGGCGTGCACCAGGAGGTCAGCCAGCTGCTCGGTGTCCATACCGGGATGCTGTTCATGCAGGGTGGCCTTGTCCCGCAGCGGAAGCCGGGTAGCAGTGTTGGCAAGTAGTTCGGCCAGGAACGAGCCACCGACAACCGCACCCTTTCCGCCGGCCTTGGCTCCGGCTGCCAAGCCGGACACCACGCTGCCCAAAACGGCAGCCAGCTGTTTCTTGGTCGGCTCGTCGGCACCGTCCGGGCCAGCGGCGCTCGATTGCGCCTCGGGCCGGTCAGCGGCCGGGCCGCCTGCGGTCAGCCGGGCAACCGCGTCACTGAGCGCTACTGCAGCTCGAGACACCGGCGAGGCATCCTCCGGCGCCTCGCCGGAGGGCACTCCCGGGGTGGCCGAAGCAGCTCTCTTGGGCATGGACGGCTCAGGCGCAGTCGCGGCAGATCGGAGCGCCCTTGCGGGTGCCGGCGAGCCGGCTGCGGTGGTGAACCAGGAAACACGACGAGCAGGTGAACTCGTCCTCCTGTTTGGGCAGGACCCGGACGGTCAGTTCTTCGTTGGACAAGTCGGCGCCGGGAAGTTCGAGGCTCTCGTTGAAGTCCGTCTCGTCTACGTCGACCGAAGCTGCTTGTGCCTCGGCGCGACGGGCCTTGAGTTCCTCGAGTGAATCCTCGCCGAGCTCGTCGGCCTCATTGCGGCGAGGGGCGTCGTAGTCAGTAGCCATGCGCGTATGCCTCCCTCCAAAGGGGGGTCTCTGCCGCCAAGTGGCGGTCGGTACGGAAACTCGATCCGAGTGCCGCGTCTACGTAACGCTGCGAGGCATCGAATTGTGCCCGCGCAAGCCATCGGCTGGACCGGGCGCGCGCGAATGTACCCCGCCACGTCCAGGGTGTATCGCGGGCCCCGGTGTCGCGCTGTCTACGCCTGTAGCGGCCCACCATTAGTCTGTCCCGCACGATGGCACCTGACACTCGCGCAGCGGCCCCGCCGGTACGCCGACGGATCTCCTCACGACGGCCGCTGCCACCGCTGATCTTCATCGTGATTCTGGCGGTCATCGCCCTCGGTGTGTGGTTCAAGGTCCTGCAGACCGATCAAGCTCGCCCGAGCACCGCCGAGGACGCCTGTCCAGCGCCGCCGACGGTGACCGCGATGGATCCGGCAACGGTCCGGCTGCGCGTGTTCAACGCCACCCCGACCGCCGGTCTGGCGGCTCAGGCGACCGCGGAGTTCGTCGGCCGGGGCTTTCCGATCACCGAGACCGGCAACGATCGGACCGGCCGAGAGGTCCTGGGCGTCGGCGAGTTGCGGTACGGAGCCCGTGGCGCCGAACAGGCGGCGTTCGTAGCACTCTTCGTTCCCGGCATTGCCCTTGTACGGGATACCCGATCGGATGACCTGATCGACGTCGCTCTCGGTCCGGAGTACACGACACTGGCCTCCCCGGAGGCAGTCGCTATCGCGATCGCTACGCCCGTGGCCCCCACCGACATCGCCTGTAGCACGGGAGATCCCTCCGAAACGGTGGAATCCGACCCTGCAGCGACGACGTGACCGCTATTGCCCGCATGACTCGAGCGATCCCATGACCGCCTGGTCCGGGCGCGAACTCGCGGTGGACTTCCGGCCCAGCCGCGACGGGCTGCCGTTCGGCAACGTCTGGCCCAAGGGTGCCGCGGTCCGGGTGCAGAAGCGGGCGATCGGGCGCGTCTACGGGGGGCTGTGCGGCGGAATGGTGCAGCTGAGCCGGGACCGCTGGCTGGCCGGCGAGCCCATGCCCGACGACGTCTCGACCAGCGATCCGGGCGTCGTCGACGAACTCGTGGCCGCCCAGATCGACAGCCTGGGACTTCCCGGTGGCCCGTTGCGCTACCTCGCCCTTCAGCTCCCGCATCGGGTCAGTGCCCGTCGCCGCTCGACGGCGCTGACGCTGGCGGCGGTTCGCGCGGACCTGGCCGACGGCCTGCCCAGCTGTGTCGGACTCCTACGGGCGCTGTCCTGGAACCCCGCGGTCCTGAGCAAGCACCACGTCGTTCTGGCCTACGCGACACACGAGGATCCGGACGAGACCTTGTTGAAGGTCTATGACCCGAACCATCCGGGCAACGACAGAGTGAAGATCACCGTGGCCGCCGACAGCTCGATCCGGACAAACCAACGAGATCCGCAGCCCTACGCGCTGCTCGCCTTCTAGGTGCCGGCGCGATCACCGGAAGCTGCGGGCACTGGGCGAACCCTGACCGCCGTCGACCACGACGTTGGCACCGGTCACCCACGACGCACGTTCGGATAGCAGGAACGCGGCCACCTCGGCGACCTCCTCGACATTGCCCAGCCGGCCGGCGGGGAACTCCTCCCGGACGAACCGCTCGAAGTCGGCCGGGTGGTCGCTGCGGTAGTGATCCCAACTGCCGCCCTCGAACAGAATGGAACCCGGGCTGATCGAATTGACCCGGATGGCCAGCGGCGCGAGTTCCTGGGCGAGGGTCGTAGCCAGGTGGATCTCGGCGGCCTTGGCAGCTGCATAGGCGGTCCGAGGCGCCGCTCGCATTCCCGTCACGGACGCGACGAAGAGCAGCGCCGCGCCGGCCGCCTTCTGCAGGTACGGGACTGCAGCTTTGGTGACGGCAGCTGCGTGCCCGGCATTCAGCGCGAAGGTCGCCACGAAGTCGGCGGCGTCGGAGTCGAGCAGGTTGCCACCGACGGTTCCCCCGGCATTGGCCACCACTCGGTCCAAGCCGCCCAACTGTTCGGCAATGCGGTCCACGGCCCCGCTCAGCGCCGGGAAGTCGGTCACGTCCGCGGCTGCAGTGACCACCGGGCGACGGTAACGGTTCAGGGCGTCCGCCGCGGCGTCCAGCCCATCCTGGTCGCGAGCGATCAGGCCCAGGGCGGCTCCTTCACGGGCAAGGGCATGCGCGATGCCCAGGCCGATGCCGCGGCTTCCACCGGTGACCACCACACGTACGCCGTCGAGTTCGAGGTCCATGCGGCCTCATCCTTCCCCCGCCGTCATCGGACACGCCCGCCCATCCTCGCGATTCGCAGTTACAATGAATGGACTCACGTCCCGCCGAGTGCCCCCAGACCTTCCACACCGCCCCGGCGGTCCGTCTCAGGCCCGGCCCGAGAGTCGCCCGTTACGTCTTCTGAAGGGGATCTGCGTGCCGTCCGAACAGAGCAACGCTTCTGCACCGACGGGCTCATCGATCACGGCAACTCTTACCCATCCGAAGCGCACCGTGGCGGCGGCCGCCTCCGGTGCAGCGCGGGTGAGCGCGCCTGTGAGCCGCACGGGCAGTACCGCCAAGACCGCGTCGCGCGGTGCCCGAGCGGCTGCGCCGGCCAAGACCACGACAGTCAAGACCACGACAAAGACGGCAACCAAGGCTGCGACGTCCCCGGCCAAGGGGGCAGCGAAGACCGCTGCCAAGAAGGCCCCCTCGAAAACCTCTACGCGTGTTTCAGCTTCCGGGACCGCGACGGCGATGGCAGACGACGCCGCGACCGTCATCGACGACACTCCCAACGTCGAGATCGTCGAGATCGTCGCGAAGGACGGCGTAGCGGTCGACCCGACCAAGGACGTCGAAGCTGCCGACGAGGTCAGCGCCGAGTACGTCTGGGATGACGAGGAAGAGTCCGAGGCGCTGCGGCAGGCGCGCAAGGACGCCGAGATGACCGCATCGGCGGACTCGGTACGCGCCTACCTCAAGCAGATCGGCAAGGTCGCCCTGCTCAACGCCGAGGAGGAAGTCGACCTGGCCAAGCGGATCGAGGCCGGTCTTTATGCAGCCGAGCGCGTCCGCATCAACACCAACGAGTCCCGCAAGGTCACCACCCAACTGCGCCGCGACCTCAACTGGATCGTCCGCGACGGCGAACGAGCAAAGAATCACCTCCTCGAGGCCAACCTGCGCCTGGTGGTCTCGCTGGCCAAGCGCTACACCGGCCGGGGCATGGCTTTCCTGGACCTGATCCAGGAGGGCAACCTCGGTCTGATCCGGGCGGTGGAGAAGTTCGACTACACCAAGGGCTACAAGTTCTCGACATACGCGACCTGGTGGATCCGGCAGGCGATCACCCGCGCGATGGCTGACCAGGCCCGGACTATCCGCATCCCGGTGCACATGGTCGAGGTCATCAACAAGCTCGGCCGGATCCAGCGCGAACTGCTCCAGGACCTGGGCCGCGAGCCCACTCCCGAGGAGCTGGCCAAGGAAATGGACATCACCCCGGACAAGGTGCTCGAGATCCAGCAGTACGCCCGGGAGCCGATCAGCCTCGACCAGACGATCGGTGACGAGGGTGACTCACAGCTCGGCGACTTCATCGAGGACTCCGAAGCGGTCGTCGCAGTCGACGCGGTCAGCTTCACCCTCCTGCAGGACCAGCTCACCAGCGTCCTGCAGACCCTGTCCGAGCGCGAGGCAGGTGTCGTACGGCTGCGCTTCGGCCTCACCGACGGGCAGCCGCGCACGCTCGACGAGATCGGTCAGGTTTACGGCGTGACCCGTGAGCGGATCCGCCAGATCGAGTCCAAGACCATGTCCAAACTGCGTCACCCCAGCCGCTCCCAGGTGCTGCGCGACTACCTGGACTGACAATCGCCACCGTCTTGCCAGAGGCGTAGGACATCGGCACTCACTGTCGATGATGCCTGTCGCACCGACGTGACGTCCGTTTTTCTTCAAGGTTCAGGCTACTGTGAGTGATCATCTGACTACGTCGGGTGCCTACGGAAGAAGCCCGACATGTTGGCTGCACCGAGGGCGGGTGACAGGCCCGACCGGCAATGGATCCAAAGCCCGAACGACGAGAGCTGGCCGGCCGCTGAGGGCTCGCTCGCAGCGGTGATCGCCGCCGCGGCAGTGGCTGATGCAGAGCTCGCTGCCCAGGCGATGGTCGACACACTCGCAGCGGTGTCGGCCGCTGCCCGCACTGTGGCCGAGGCGGCAGCCGAGGCGGCAGAGGCGGTAGAGGTTGCCGTCACCGCCAAGGCAGCGGTTTTCGCCACGGCTGCGGCCGCAGCGACCGAGGCGCGCCGCACCGAAGCGCGGCTCATCCATGAAGTCCTCCATGACGGCCTGACCGGGCTGCCCAACAAGCGACTTCTGGTGGACCGCCTCACCCTCGCCCTGGCGCGCTCCAAACGAGCCGGTACGCAGGTCGCCGTCCTCTTTCTCGATCTGGACGGGTTCAAGGCGGTCAATGACACCCTGGGCCACGCGGCCGGGGATCAGTTGCTGGTCGGGGTGGCCGCGCGGCTGCAGGAGTGTGTCCGCGACACCGACACCTGTGCTCGGGTGGGCGGCGACGAGTTCGTAGTCGTCTGCGAGGACCTGCGCCACGCCTCGGAGGGACGGCTGATGGCTGGTCGGATCGAAACGGCGCTCGGCGCCGGCGTCCCGGTCGGCGAGCAGACGGTGCACGTCCGGGCAACAGCCGGTCTGGCCATGAGCACGCCCAGCTCGCTGCCTGCCGACCTTCTGCACGAAGCCGACACCGCGATGTACCGCGCCAAGGTGGACTCCGCTGCCCCTGACCGGCGTCGACGACGCCACAGCCGGGACGGCAGCCCCAACTCCGACTCAGACGCACGAGCCAGCACCGGGCAGGCTCCGCACACCCGACGACGTACGGATCAGCCAGATGCACAGTGCGCGCTGGACATAAGCACGGCATCGTCCCGCGGGCCGTCGCTCACCTGACGCAGCGAAGCTCGGCCTCCATGGGAGGCCGAGCTTCGGCACAACGGGGCCGTGCAGAGGATGAACGGCTCAACAGCAGGGTCTAGGCCTGGCAAGCCGCCACGGTGATCGTGTCGGTGAAGCTGCGACCGGCGGCGCCGGTCCGGTCGTTGTAGGCGCGTACGACGACTGCTGCGGTGTGGTCGACGGACCCATCGAGGGATCCGCTGGACCAGTTGTAGGCCTTACCGAAGGAGACGCGACTGGGCTCGCTGCCATCGAGAGTGATCCGGGCCGTGTTGGCGCCCCTGACGCCGTAGGCCTCGAGGTCCAGGGTGATGACAGTGCCGTTGCGACTGTCGCAGTCACCCTGCAAGCCGGTGGACTGCGCGGAGGCGGTGCCGGCGAAGGCGACGGCGGCCGCAGCAAAGGCTGCGGTGGCGGCGAGCAGTGCTGATCGGGTGCGGTTGTGGGTGCCCATGAGAGTCCTTTGGTGTGATGTCTCGTAGCCCCTGATGGTGACTACGTTCCGCTATCAATCCCTTGGACTGACAGATATGACCATAACACAAAGTTACGAGATTCGGCCGAATTCGGGGAAAATAGAGTTGATCATGCACTCTGGGTACCGAGTATTTTCCGCAGGCTCGTTCCGGGCTTCACTCTTTGTAGCCCGACACGCAGAGCAACAGTCCATCCGCTACGGCGTCCCAGGCGGCGATCGGGGCGGGGGAGGTCGTACGAGGCCCGGCGCTGTTGAGACACAGCTGAAACGCAAGGTGTTCGACGGCGGGTACCGTCGACGTCGGGCATCCGAGTGGGCGCCCTTGTCCGCGCGACACGCCAGTCGACTTTCTAAGGTGACATGCATGGCAGCGGGAACATTCGCCGTCATGCTGGCGTCGTACATCAGGCAGGGCACGAGTACCGAGCACCACCCGTGAACGAGCCAAACGAGAGGTAGCGCCGTGACACCGACTTTGACCCCCACCGCTACTCGCGACGACGCGGAGATCCGTGCGGACCGCTGCGATCGCTGCGGTGCCCGGGCCAGGGTGCGCGTGGTCCTTGCCGGTGGCATGGATCTGGCCTTTTGCGGGCACCACGCGAAGGAGTACGACGCCAAACTTCGTGGCGTCGCCGTGAACTTTGTGGACCTGGACGTCCACCACAGCACTGCCAGCACCGGGGATTCGTTGAACTGAGCGCGCTCCGTGGCGCGCCACGGACTTCGTACGACGGGTTGTCGCAGGAACGTAATGGGTTCTGCGGCAACCCGTCGGCAACTGAGCCGTATTCTTGTCCGCGATGAGCAGCCCGCCGACTCCACCGCCCGACTGGATGAAGTCCCCCTGGATGAAGTCTCCGCAGCCCCCTCGCTCCCGGGAATCGATGGAACCGGTTCGCTCGATGGACGTACCGGGGGCTGTACCGGTCGATGCGCCGCACAGGGTCAGCTCGTTCACCGATGAGCCTGAGTTCGCCGAACGACGACAACCTCGGTGGTGGGCGCGCAGGAGAGTCTGGGTGCCGGCCCTGGTGCTGGCTGGCCTTGGTCTGCTCTACGCCGGTGACCTGTTGCTGGCTGGAGACGACATCCCCCGCAACACCGCCGTCGGTGGGGTGCTGATCGGCGGCCTGTCCGAGGCCGATGCCGGCCTCCTACTCGAGGAGCAACTCTCGACTTCGGTCAGCGCGCCGCGCAGTGTCGCTGCCGGCGAGGCGACCGGAACACTCAATGCCGGAGCCGCCGGTATCGACCTGGATGTCGACGGATCGGTCGCGCAGGCCGCTAAGGAGCCGCTCAATCCGCTGACCCGGCTGCTGTCGTTGTTCTCCGAGCGCAACGTCGATCCGGTTCTCAGCGTGGACGAGGACCTGCTCGACGCCGCAGTCGAGGAATTCGCGGATACGACAGATCACGCTCCGATCGAGGGCACGATCACCTTCGATGGCATCGAGCCGGTCGCCGTCGATCCAGTGCCGGGGATCGAGCTGGACCGGCCGGGAGCCGCCGCTGCCTTCGTCGACCGCATCCGCGACGATCCAGCGCAGCGATCCGAGGACCCGGTTGAGCTGCCGGTCGACGAGATCGCGGTGACCATCACCGCGGACGACGTCGAGGAAGCTCTGGACACCATCGCGGGTCCTGCGCTGGCCGCGCCGATCGTCGTTGCCGCGCCTGCGAGTGGGGCCGCCGCCGCAACAACAGTCGAGATCCCGGTAACCGCCATCGCAGCATCCTTGCGATTCACACCTGACTCCCAGGGCCATCTCCAGGCAACGATCGATCCATCGGCATTGCAGGCGGCGATGGGTGCTGCCTTCGCACCGTTCACCATCCCGGGGCAGGACGCACGATTTGAGATCGTCGTCGGGGCCGTGACCGTGGTTCCCGCAGTGGACGGCACAGGCATCGACATGGCGAAGCTGTCCACGGCAATGGTGGCCGTGCTGGCCGAGCCGGCACCCCGGCAGATCGAGGCACCGCTAGGCACCTCGCCGGCCGGCTTGACCACCGAGGCTGCCAACGCACTGGGCATCATCGAGGTGGTCAGCTCGTTCACGACCAACTACACCTCGACATCCAGCGGGGAGAACATCCGGGTCGTGGCCGCCGAGGTCGACGGTGCCATTGTGTTGCCGGGCGACACCTTCAGTCTCAACGGCTACACCGGTCCGCGTACCGAAGCCGAGGGCTACGTGCCCGCCGGGGTCATCATCAGCGGCGAGTTCCAGCAGGCCGTGGGCGGAGGGGTCAGCCAGTTTGCCACGACGACGTTCAATGCAGTTTTCTTCGCCGGTCTCGAGGACGTCTATCACAAGCCGCACTCGTACTACATAAGCCGTTACCCGCCCGGTCGGGAGGCGACGGTGTTCTACGATTCGATCGACCTGGTCTTCCGAAATGACCAGCCCACCGGGATCTACATCCAGACGATCTGGACCCCTGGCTCGCTCACGGTGACCTTCTGGGGTACCAAGCAGGTCGACATCGAGTCGGTCAGTAGCGAACGCTACAACTTCCGGAGCCCGCAGACCGAGGAGAAGCCGGACGACGGATCATGCAGCGCCTCGAGCGGCTCTACCGGCTTCGACATCACGGTCACGCGGATCTTCCGGCAGCTGGGAACCGGCACGACCCTGCGAACCGAGGATTTCGTGACCCGCTACAACGCTGAGCCACGGATCGTCTGCGTCCCGCCGGCTCCACCACCCGGTCTGGTCGCGGACAGCACGGCTCCGCCCACCAAGACACCGGCGCGCAAACCTCGCGCCAACGTGATCGCAACAGGATCGACGGCTCGGTCTGAGCGGCCATCGACGAGGATGAGGTCGGCCAGGTTCAGGTTGGCGCGGAATCTTCAAGAACGCTCTCATCCGAGGTAGCGTTCGGGCGCCCGACGCCCAAGACCCTTCATCTGCAGGAGGCATTCGCATGACCCAGGTCGATCGACGTAGCGTGCTCAAGGCCGGAGCGGCAGTCGCCCTCGCGGGTCCCTTTGCCGGCTTCTTCGCCAGGCAGGCCAGCGCAGCGCCACCGAGTGCAGCCGCCCAGCCGACGTTGGCGCCGGTCCCCGACCTGCGTGACGGAGTTGTCCGCCTCGCGCTACCGCCGGGCTTTGCCTACCGCTCCTTCCAGCACGCCACCGTTGACACCTTCCAGAATGGCCTCCCGGTACCGGGCCGCCACGACGGCATGGCTGCTTTCCCCGGCCCCGACGGCACATCGATCCTGGTCCGCAACCACGAGATTCTCGGTCCCGGATCGCCGTTCGCCCCCACTCCTGCTCCGTACGACTCCGCTGCGGCGGGCGGGACGATCAACACCCTCGTCACCGGGGAGGGCATGGTTGTCGCGTCCCGGGCCAGCCTGAACGGCAGCATGGGCAACTGCGCGGGTGGACCTATGCCGTGGGAAAGCTGGGTGTCCTGCGAGGAGACCATCAACGGTCCTGATGTCTTCGACGACTTCACTCGCGGCTCGGCTGCACCACCCGAGACCTACCTGAAGAATGTCCTACTGCAGAAGAAGCATGGCTACGTGTTCGAGGTGCCCTCCGACGGCGTGTCCACGGCTGAACCGATCCGGGCGACCGGCCGATTCTCGCACGAAGCAATCGCCTACTCGCCGGGGGAGGATGCCTTCTACCTGACCGAGGACGACTTCGCCTTTCCGAGCGGCTTCTACCGTTACGTCCCGCCCAGGCGGCCGGGTCCCACCCGTCAGCTGCGCGATGGCGGCCGGCTGTTCGCTCTTGCCGTACAGGGCGTTCCGAGGGCTCGGCTCGAGGCGGCTACCCGAGTCGGTGTCCGAGTTCCGGTCCGGTGGGTCGAGATCGCCAACCCGGATCCGACCTTCCCGATGGACACCTCAGGTCCATCCCCGGTGCCGACCGTGACGAACGACGAGGCGATCCATGCCGTGGCCGAGCAGGGCTGGGTGCAGGGCGCGGCCTATTTCTCGCGTCTCGAGGGTGCCGCCTATGACCGTGACACGGTGTACTTCACCTCGACCCAGGGCGGCGGCGAGCGAGCTCCATGGGTTCTCGGAGACCCAGGCTTGACCAGCACGGGCTTCGGCAGCGGGTTCGGCCAGATCTGGGCCTATCACACTTTGACCCAGGAGCTTGAACTCGTCTACGTCTCCCCCGGACCGGACGTGCTCGACTTCCCGGACAACATCACCACCACCAAGGGCGGGGCGCTCATCATCTGCGAGGACGGTGCCAACGGCAACTTCCTGAGCGGGCTCACCCAGAATGGCGTCCTGGTCGATATCGCGCAGAACCTGATCCCCAAGGGCACCGACATCGGCGGTGACGAATTCGCCGGGTCCACCTTCAGTCCGGACCAGCGCACCTTGTTCGTCAACATCCAGTCGAGCACCGGCCTGAGCATCGCGATCTTCGGCGACTGGACAGCAATGGGTCTCTGAGCTCGGGTCCTTCCGACGGCCCTCCCGGCGGAGCGACACGCCGCGCGGGCCGTTGGAGTAGCTAGCAAGCCTCTTCGGCGTCCAGCCGGTGCAGACTGGACGGTGTGAGCAGCCAGACCGCGACGTCGCCGGTGGAAGGACCGGTCGACAAAGTTGTGCCGCCTTCGGCCTCGACGGCTGCCTTGCCGGTCAACCGCGCCAGCACGCCACTCGAACCCAATGCCGTGCCGGTAGGGAGCCGCCGCTGGTTCGCACCGCTCTCGGTGCTCGGAAGGACCCTGTCCAAGGCGTGGAACGATCGAGTCCTCGGACTCTCCGCCGAGGCGGCCTTCTGGCAACTGCTGTCCTTGCCGCCCTTCCTCCTTGCTCTCGTGGGATCGCTGGGCTACGTCCCCAGCATCTTCGGTGACCAGGCCATCACTGTCACCGAAGATCGACTCACCGACTGGTTGTCCAGCATCGTCACAACCGATGTCATCGACTCCCTGGTGCTGCCCACGGTCGACGAGGTGCTCAGCCGTGGCCGCTTCGATCTGATCAGCCTCGGATTCGGTATCTCGCTGTGGGTGGGATCCTCGGCGATGGCGACCTTCGTGAACACCATCGTCATCGCCTACGACCAGCGTGATGTTCGGGGGCCGATCCGGAGCCGGTTACTGGCGCTCTGGCTGTTCATCGCTTTCGGTCTCACCGCGGTCGTAACGCTGCCGTTGCTGTTGCTGGGGCCCGGCCTGCTGCTGTCCTGGTTTCCGGCGGAGTATCAGGGAACGGTGGATCTGCTGATCACGCTGGTGTACCCGCTGGTGGTCTGCCTGCTGATCGTCGTCATGCTGGCCAGCCTCTACCACGTCGTACTCCCCCGCCGGCTTCCGTGGCGGCGCCACGTCCCGGGAGCCGTCTTCGCGATGGTCGTCTTCGTCCTAGGCGCTTGGGGACTGCGGATCTACGTGTCCTACTTCTTCGCCACGACAGTCCCCTATGCGGCTCTGGCCGCGCCGATCGCCGCACTGTTGTTCTTCTTCCTGCTCGGACTCTCGGTGCTGCTCGGTGCCGAGCTCAACGCCGCTGTCCAGGCGCGGTGGCCGGCTCCCCCACGCAAGATCGACCGGCGCCGGTCAGCGAGAGCTGCGATGGAGGCCGAGCGGGCCGGCATCACGGTGCTGGTCCTGTGAGGCTGTCCCTGTGAGGCTGTCAAGGTGAGGCTGGCCCGCTGAGCTAAACCTTCCGCAGTTGGGCGTAGATCTCCTTGCAGGCTGCGCAGACCGGACTGCCCGGCTTAGGTGTCTTGGTCACCGGGAAGATCTCCCCGCACAGTGCCTGGACCATGGATCCCAGGACCGCGCTCTCGGCGATCTTGTTCTTCTTGACGTAGTGGAACACCTCGTCGGGCTTGTCGGTCTCCTGATCGCGGACGTCAGGACGCTCGATGGTCTCGGTGCTGGTCGTCACCTGCATCATGATGCCAGCCGTACGTCATCGGAACGGCCGTGAGCCACCACGAAGGTGGCTCGGGTCAGAATGAGGAGTCCAAGCGTGTTCCCGATGCATCGTCATCCCGACGTGGCGGAGGCACTGGACGAAGGCCGTCCTGTCGTCGCCCTGGAGAGCACCCTGCTGGCGCACGGCCTGCCGCGTCCCAGCAATCTGGAAACGGGCCGCGCACTCGAGGACGTCGTACAGCGCAACGGCGCGACGCCGGCCACCATCGCCCTGCTGGACGGCGTGGCACACATCGGGCTGACCGGCGAAGAGCTCGACCGCATCTGCGCCGATCCGGATCTCACCAAACTGAGTCTTCGGGATGTGCCGGTCGCCGCAGGGCTGCGCCGCAGCGGTGCCACGACCGTGGCCAGCACGGCAGCACTTGCGCACGCCGCCGGGATCGCCGTCTTCGCTACCGGCGGCCTCGGTGGTGTGCACCGTGACGCGCGGGACAGCTTCGACGAATCGGCTGATCTCGATGTGCTGGCCAGGACCAGAATCGTCGTCGTCTGCGCTGGAGTGAAGTCGATCCTCGACGTGCCGGCCACGCTGCAGCGCCTGGAGAGCCTGTCGGTGGGCGTGGTCGGATATCAGACTCTTGCCTTCCCGGGTTTCTACATCACCGACTCAGGGTCGAGGATCGACTGGCGATGCGAGACACCGGCAGAGGTCGCGCAGATCTTCGCCGCCGCTGACGGGTTCAGTTCCGCGGCCCTGATCGTGGCCAATCCGCTCCCGGCGAATCAACAGATGGATCCGGGCTTGCACGACACCGTCCTGGCCTACGCCGTGTCGGCGGCCGTCGAGGCCGGGGTGTCCGGCAAGGACGTCACGCCCTATGTCCTGGATCGCCTGCACACCGCCAGCAACGGGCGCACCCGAGAGGTGAATGTGGAGCTCGTCCTTCACAACGCCTCACTAGCCGCGCAGATCGCCGTGGCCTACGCCAACCTGGCCGGCTAGATGCCTGGCACGCCGGGCCGAGACGTCCTGGTCGTCGGGGACATCAACCTCGATGTGCTCGTCCGTCCGGTTCGACCGATCGAGCACGGTACCGATGTAGCCGCCGACATCCGCCAGCGCGCCGGCGGGGCAGGCGCCAATGTGGCATGGGGACTTGCTCGACTGGGCGTGTCCACCACGCTGGCCGGATGCGTCGGCGGCTCTGGCGCCGATGCGGTCATCGATCCGCTGCGAGCGGCCGGCGTTGCGCTGGAGATCCGTTCGGTGGTAGACGCCCGTACCGGCGTCATCGTCGCGATCATCGGACCGGACGGCGAACGCAGCATGGCCAGCGATCGCGGAGCCAATCTCGCCGTGGGCGAGGCAGACGTACCCGAAGAGTTGATCGGCGCGCACCGGCATCTACACGTCTCTGGCTATCTCCTGTTCGAGCCCGGCACTCGGGAGGCCGCGCTGACCGCGATCGGCCGGGCCAGGAAGCTCGGTAGAACCGTTTCGGTGGACCCGTCCTCGGTAGCGCCGCTTCGCGCGTACGGAGTGGCCGCGTTCCTGGCTGACATCTCCGGAGTCGACCTCCTGTTGCCCAACACCGACGAGGCTCTCGCGCTCAGCGCCACCCCCGATGTCGAAGCGGCCGCCGCCGTCCTGGCCAGTGCGTTTCCGGTGGTCGCCGTGACCTGCGGTGCGGGCGGGGCGCTGTGGGCGGGGGCCGGCGGAGTGCTCCGCCGGCCGGTTCCGGCCGGCCCGGTTTCCCTTCTGGACACAACCGGGGCCGGGGATGCCTTCACCGCTGGGCTGCTGGCTGCCTGGCTGGCCGGCCGGTCACCGACGAGTTGCCTGGACGCCGGGCTGCATACGGCAGCCGAGGTGATCGGCCGCTGGGGAGCGCAATGATTGCGGGATCAGCCGACGCCGGACAGGACCGACACGAACCAGATCGCCACGGCAAGGACACCGGCCAGAAGTTCGATCAGCAGGCCGATCCCGATCGCCTTGAGGGTGGCCAGAGTGGATCGGCCGGCCGCACGGGAACCTGGCAACCGCCGAAGCTCGCCGAGGTAGATGCCGGCCACCGCACCGACGAGCAGCCCGATCACCGGGATCACGAAGAACCCGACGATGCCGCCGACGGCGCCAAGGACCAACGTCGAAGCCGGTGCGCCGGCCTGGCGAAGGGTACGACTGGGCAAGACGTACTTGGCGACCGTACCGACTGCGAGTACTGCGGCCATGAACCCGAAGACGATCCAGGGCCCGGCCCCGTCGGCCAGGATCGCCCAGCCCAGACCTGCTGCGGCAACCAGCAGCAGTCCCGGAATCACCGGGATGATCACGCCGACCAGGCCGACGGCCATGATCAGGCCGATCAGAACGAGCGTGCCGAGATCCACGGGACTCAGACCTCAGCTGTCGGGGTCGATGATGCGGACCGGATCGATGGCTCGCTTCGGTGCTGCCGGCTCGACGGAGGCCACATCCAGATCACCGCGGAAGCGGTGGGCGTACAGCGACTTCTTCGGCGGACGGTCGTTGGCGATCATGACCGCCACCCACGGCAAGATGATGGCCAGGATCGCGAATACCGCCATCACCCACAGAGTCTGGTAGAAGATCGTGGCCAGGACGAGGCAGACCGCGCGTACGGCCATGGTGATGATGTAGCGCCGCTTCCGGGCGTCGTGCTGGTCGTGCAGGCTGGGTGCCGCTTCGGTGATCAGCACCGGATCGTGACCGAGTTCGCGTCTGAGACTCACTGCGCGGCAGCCTTGGCAGCAGCCTTCTGCTGTTGCTTGTGATCTCGTACCCGAAGCAGCGACTCCGCGTCGGTGATGTCAGCAACGGACAGGTAGACCCCGTCCTGCCCGAACTGGCCAGCCGCCTCCCGCCATCCAGGCGGGCGCACGCCTCGCTGCTTGCCCAGCAGGGCGAGATAGATGGCACCCTTCTGCTCGCCGAAGCCCGGGAGCGCCGTGATCCTGGCCAGCAGTTCCGGCCCGTCGCTGACATCGGCCCACAGATTCCTGACATCCCCGTCGTAGTCGGCCACCAGGACGCGCGCAACGCCTTGGACCCGTCCGGCCATCGAGGTGGGAAAGCGGTGAAGGGCCGGACGCTCCGCGAAGATGGCCGCCAGCTCATCGGACTCGAACTCGGCCAGCTCACGGGGGTCCAGGTCGTGGCCTAGGCGCTTGGTCAGCTCCAGCGGGGAGGAGAACGCCTTCTCCAGGGGGATCTGCTGGTCGAGCACCATGCCGATGAGAAGGGCGAGCGGATCGCGATCCAGCAGCGCATCGGCTGCGGCGTTCTGGCTGAGCGTGACCGGCACCCGGTGCCCCCCTTCAGACGGCGTCGACCCGAGGTTACGCCCGAGGTTGGCATCGTCGACGTCTGGGCGAACATCGAGGTCGAGACAACATCGACGTCTAGACAGCATCGACGTCGGAACAACCGCGAGGGGCTTCTGCGACGAACGTTGTGCGGGGATGGAACACCACAGCGGCCAGAACGTTGAACAGAGTAAGGCAACCAAGCACCCACGATCTTTGCAACCAAGATCTCCAGGCCACGACGTGTGGCAGAACGGATGACTACGTGACCGTCGTCCAGTCCAGTGACCGAGACACCGTGTCCATGTCGACCGTGTCCGGCAGCTCGGGCTCGCCCGACTCCGGTGGAGTCATGTCCACCGACCTCGTGCGGGTATACCTCAACACCATCGGCAAGACGCCGCTGCTGACCGCAGAGCAGGAAGTCGACCTCTCCAAGCGGATCGAAGCCGGCCTGTACGCCGAACGACTGCTGGTCGAGTCCGCTCGGCTATCCGCGACCCGACGCCGGGAGTACCAGGCGCTGGCCGAGGACGGCCGCGGAGCCAAGAAAGCCATGTTGGAGGCCAACCTCCGACTGGTGGTGTCCTTGGCCAAGCGTTATACCGGGCACGGGATGTCCTTCCTCGACCTGATCCAGGAGGGAAACCTCGGCCTGATCCGGGCTGTCGAGAAGTTCGACTACGCCAAGGGTTTCAAGTTCTCGACCTACGCCACCTGGTGGATCCGGCAGGCCATCACCCGAGCGATGGCCGACTCAGGTCGTACGATCCGGCTGCCTGTCCACCTCGCAGAGCAGGTCAACAAGGTCGTCCGCACTCGACGTCGCATCCAGCAGACCCTCGAGCGTGAGCCGACCCACGAGGAGATCGGGCTCGAACTCGACATCACGCCCGAGCGGGTCGCCGAACTGCTCGACCACTCCCGCGACCTGGTCAGCCTCGACCAGGCTGTCGGTGCCGACGAGCAATCACGCTTCGGTGACTTCATCGAAGACGCCGATGCCCCCGTCGCCGAAGACGCGGTGGCGTTCCAGATGATGCGTCAGGATCTCGGCACCGTGCTGGACACCCTGGACGAGCGTGAGCGCAAGGTCGTCACGGCGCGATTCGGTCTGGACGGCACGCCGCCGCGCACCCTCGAGCAGATCGGTCGGGCCTTCGGGCTCTCCCGAGAGCGGGTTCGCCAGATCGAGCGCGACTCGATGACCAAGCTGCGCCGCCCTGAGCGGGCAGACCAGCTCCGCGACTACCTCAAAGCCGGCAGTCCTGGCGGTTTTGACGTAAACCGCCAGACGTCAAGCCGGCAGTCCTGGCGGTTTTGACGTAAACCGCCAGACGTCAAGCCGGCAGTCCTGGCGGTTTTGACGTAAACCGCCAGCGCCCGTCGGTGGCGCTGGTCAGCCGCTCACCGGTTCGCTGCGATCGGCGCGGCGGGGGGCTTCTTGCGCCCGTGCTGTCGTCGGACGCAGGGACATCGCCGGGTTTGCGATCTCGGCGCCGCTGACGTGAGCGAGCAGGGTGAAGTGCAGCCGGGCGATCTCCGGTACGTCGTCGCAGAGCCGGCCGGCCCGGAGCAGGACCTCCTCGATGGCCGCCGTATCCACAGGTTCTGCGCCGCCGTAGCCGTGGAGCAGCGGCCATGCGGCGACCGAGCGAATCACTTCGGCGGCGTCGACGTCGGATAAGGGCAGGGCCCGGTAGACCCAATCGCCGAAGATCTCGATCGGCACTCCGGCCAATCCGAAGGACAGGACAGCGCCGAAGGAAGGGTCGTCGGAGATCTCCACCGCCGTCGGCACCGCGCCCACCAGCGCAGACCGATCCGGGTTGTCGGCACCGACCGTGAGCCCGTAGCAAGCGAGCACTGCCTGCGTCTGCGCACGGGAGGCCTCCCTTCCGTCCGGATCTGCGGCGAGTACCTGCCCCACCAATGCGCGAGCCCGATCCGGCTCGGTGTCGGACAGTTCAGGCAGCGCCCCCGCCGGACGGGATCTCCACTGGCTGTAGCCGACGATGCGGGCCAGCGCGGCGACGGCCCGATCGACCGGGAACGATGGCACCGAACCTCGCAGAGCCAGATCGCCATCGCCTCTTCGAACCAACGACGTCGGCAGGCCCTCACGACCGAGGAAGGTCGAGACGATCGGTTTGTCCGCGTCGGTCGCCAAGTCGACCACGGCGTTGGCGTACTGGTCCTCCGAGCGGCTCACCGGGGTGACGAACACCGCTACCAAGGCATCCACCTCCGGATCGGTCAGGGCTGCACTCGTGGCGGCAGCGAACTCTTCGGGCGTCGCGTCAGCGCCGATGTCGATGGGCTGGGATCCGGCCAGCAGTAGTCCGTTGCCCAGCAGGGAGTCGACCGCCAGCAGCCCCACCGCCGTCGAGTTGCCGACCACGGCCACCCGCGGGCCACGTGGAAGAGGCTGGTGAGCCAACAGCGTCACAACATCGAAGAGCTGTGCCACGGTGTCCACCCGGATGATCCCCGTGGAGGCGAACAACGCCTCGATACTTGATTCGGCCAGTGTCGACGAGGTCGCCTCGAGGTTGGGCGTCGTGCCGGTGTGCCGGCCGCTCTTCACCACGACGATCGGTTTGGTCCGGGCGACCCGGCGAGCCAACCGGGCGAATTTCCGTGGGTTGCCGAAACTCTCCAGATGCAGGGCAACCACCTCGGTCGCCGGGTCGGTAGCCCAGTACTGCACCAGATCGTTGCCGCTGACATCGGCCCGGTTGCCAGCCGAGACGAAGCTTGACAGGCCGATACCGAGCGCGTCCGCGCGCTCGAGCAGGGCCGCACCCAGAGCACCGGATTGGGAGAAGAAGCCGATCCGACCCGCCGAGGGCAACGCTGCCGCGAGGCTGGCGTTGAGCCGGAATTCTGGATCTGTGTTGATCATCCCGAAGCAGTTGGGACCGACGATCCGCATCCCGGAGCCGCGGGCGGTGTTGACCAGCCTGCGCTGGGCAAGCAGCCCGGCAGCACCGCGTTCGGCGAACCCCCCGGACATCACCACGATCCCTCGCACGCCGCGCTCCCGGCAGTGGACAACGACCTGCGGGACTGCGTCGGCCGGCACGGTCAGGACGGCCAGGTCCACCCCGTCGGGCGCGGCCAGAACGCTGGGATAGGCCGGGAGGCCCTGGACCATGCCGGCACGGGTGTTGACCGGATGGATCCGCCCGGAGAACCCGCCAGCCAGCAGGTTGGCCAGCACGGCGTACCCGACCTTGTCCGGGTCGTTGCTGGCACCGATGACGGCCACCGATCGTGGGGTTAGCAGCCGCTGGATCGAGCGTGACTCGGCTCGCTGCTCGCGCTCGTACCGGACCGCTCGCAGCGCATCGGTGGGAGCGATGTCGAACGCCAGGTGTACGACGCCCTCGTCGTAGGACCGCGAGGGCTGGTAGCCGGCGTTCCGGAAGATCGAGATCATCCTGCGGTTCTCGGCGAGAACTTCGGCGACGAAGCGCCTGACCCCGCGTTCCTGCGCGGCAGCGGCCAGGTGTTCCAGAAGGACCGAGCCCAGGCC
>JAABUR0100003833.1_pt1 | contig 20713 bp, 17 predicted proteins | sample 5560091 | NCBI WGS metagenome assembly JAABUR01 (sample SAMN10711879, study PRJNA513375) | rock metagenome | isolation source: Antarctica rocks | place: Antarctica: Victoria Land, University Valley sud
TAAGGCTTTTGAAATACGCTGGCTTCCAGAAGAACATGAAATAAATCGATATCAACACAAAAGGCACACTCAACCCTCCCAAGATAGCCCACCTCTTATACCCGGGGTCACTGAGAGATAAAATCGTCGCCAACAACGAGACGGGCAGAAAAAGCGCCGCGAACTTCGAGACCCACCCCACGATCTTCCCCTCCCGAATTGAGGCCTCCCCGACCAAGAACCTCACGTCCTCTTCCAGAGCTCTCTGCATGCCATCCATGTCGCCGGCCAGGAAGCCAAAGTCCTGCTTCTGCTCCGCGATGTCTTCGCCGCCGCGGAGGGACGCGATGCGCAGCGCATAGCGCAGGAGCCTCTGTTGTTCGTGGATGCAGCGGTGGAGGGAGCGCGAGATATGTAGGAAGAAGGGGATGCTGTCAGGGAACTGGGCGTCACAATGAGGCATGGAGACGCGGTTCATGATGTAGCTGGCGTGCGCTAGGAGCATGACACCGTTGTTTTCTACTATCTTTAGGATGGGCCTCAGAGCGAGCTGTTCGTAGTCGTTAAACAGGGCCTTGGCTTCGTCTGGCCCCAGACATTGGAGCCACGAGATGAGCTCTTGTCGAGATGATACTTGGTGCCGGCGGCCGTCAGTGCCGAGGTTCTCAGCATCATCACCAAGCACTGTGACTGGGTTGGGGATGTGGGATGCGGGAGGGACCTTCGAAAGTAGTTGATCAGTAAGAATGATGCCTAGAAGAGACGTAAATTGTTAGACTTTCGCATAGTATCAATACCTTGCTGATTCTTTGTCAATTCTGGCCTACCGATGTTTGAGCCCCTTTTTTTGTATACCGAGATTTTCTCACAGACAAAAACATCCGGGAGGTCACGATGGATAATTATTGCGCCTCTAGGGGTACTGGTCTGAGTAACCCTTAGCTTAAAAACCCTCTCTTGTCCGTCCTCAATATGATACGGTCGCCGATATTCCGCTGTGTAGAACGGAGCTTTCCTAATATAATCCGGCAGAAGGTTCGGCGCTCTAGCGGGAGCTCGCAAGGTTGGAGATTCCTGACGGCCCATGCGAAACAATTCTGTGCCTGCCAAGTGGCTGGCAAAGAATTCTGGCTCAAGCTCAAAGCTTGTGCCCAAGGCTTCAATCATTGCCTGTGAGATGTCCTTGGCGATAACGAGAGTGCCTGTCCGGTCTTTGTCTTCGCTGATTGCCCCTTCGAAATCTTCTGGACTAGAACATTCGATTACTGAGTCGAGCTTTCCAGATTTTAGAAAATGGATAACTGCAATGTCGAAATGCTTCATTCTATGGCCCAAATTAATTGCAAAGCCCTTTGCATACGGGTCCATGAACTGATGAAGGCTTTCTAGCCACGGCCGAAGCTGCAACTTGGGCTCAACAACTCCGTCGTGATACGCGCTTGGAGGGAAATTCCGGGTCTCATCTTGATGCTGATCATGCTTTTCGTGCGGAGGTGGCCCCTTTTCGAGGTCGTTGGTGCAGATTACAATCTCAGGCCCACCCATGGTGCGATGAGGTTAAGATCGCTGGAGGATTGATGAGTTCCCTATGTAAGGCAAAGCAAAGGATCTAGGAAGGTTACCGGAATGCCCAAGGTCATAAGGTTTAATCGTTGTGGCGAGACTGGCAGGGAGCCGCCTATTCAGCTGTGTGTAAATCCTTTATTTGGGCGGTCCAGTCGATAAATGCCGCAGGCGCCACACGTTGGAACTAGGCAGCAATACTTCGCAGCGGCGGGTCTTCGGACCGCCTATGTTCATCAGGGAGGGTTGGGGGCACCGCCCCCACCAAAACATGTATGTGCGCGTCCTGGTAAGGTCAATCTAGTCGGGATTCATTGACATGAGAAAGAAGACTGACGAATAACACCTCCTCCACCGCAGGCCCTTCGCTTCGTCCTCCGCCTCGCCCGCCTCGCCCGCCTTGGAACCCCGGGGCCATCTCGTCTACCTCTGCCTCCACCTCGTCCACGACTCTCGTAACCACCACGTTCACCACGGCCTCGGGTGCCTCGATCTCGGCCTGACATGTCGAAAGTTTCGATGCGAATCGCAGTGGCGAGGAAATCGAGATGGTAGGCGCCAGGAAAACGTCACAACGTGGTTGGCGAAGGGGTTATTTTCGCGGGGTAACTGATTACGTAAGATGCAACCAGTCGCATTGCTCCTGTTGCGGGTTTCAGCTGGCGAGGGGTAAGAAAGAGTTGAGCCGAGGTCGGAAACAAGACTTGACTATGCGAAGCATATGCCAAGACCATTAAGCGAGGCCACAAAAAGATTGACATCAGGTCATCGAAGGCCTCGACAGTGCATATGCGCAGCATCAACTGAGCATAAAGAACGAGGGGAAGAATATTCTCGCCGAGGAGATAGTCTCTTGCATTTTCATCATAAGATCGGTGACATGAGTCTGCGTTCCATCAATTTTACTTAATCAGTCATTAGCAGCGCGGCTTCGTCAGATGTGTCACAAAGCCAAATTTTCGCTATCAAGGCAAGAATCATAGCCTTTCCACCCCATCTCCTCGCATAGCGTCTGTAGTCAATACTTCATAGGACAATCCTGTCAGCGTCGTAGAAACTGGCGTGGACATTGCGTTATGGAACTCTACTCTCACCAACATGAGGAACGGATCGTCCCTGATTAGATTTTCGGCTATGATGCAGGTGCGATGTCTGGCTGAAAAGGAGTCGAGAACGACAAACAATACGCAGTTAAGAGCAGTACCGGGGAATTCGGATTGAACCATTCGATTGATTGTTTGGGGCGTATAGTGCAGGAATGGCGTCGCAGGGAGCTCTTTGTATGGAGGTTCGGTCCGAGAGGATTGGAGAAAGGAGAGATCAAGGCTGTCCATGATGCGGATGAGCGAATGCCCCTTTGCTTCGGGCGGCCATCCCGGAGCGTCGTTGGCGGCTTTGATGAACTCGTTGAGAATCTAGCCGAAGTAGAGCAGGTTAGCTTCTTTACTGGATTTCCGAGGATTTATAGAATTGCGAGTATTACCTTCAAGGGGAGCTCAGCGGTGCAAAAGACAGGAATTATAGGGTCTTGTTGATTTCCACAAACTGGTTTACAGCACGTTTCCCAAGTCTTGTCGGTTGCCGTTTTGTTGAGGAAATGCGGTATAGCTCGATCGTCGCCCATGTGCTTGATCTGCTGTGCAGAATCGGAGTCTCGTAGGATCCCGCCAGCCATCGCCGCCTCATTCCGCAAGCGCTGGATATTGGAAGATTCGTTGAGTATGGCATCCAGCCTTCGCTGAACGCCTCGAAAGTCCGAACGCACGGCGAAATAGTGAGCTTGCTTCCGACTCACCAAGCGACAAGAACTACCGTCTTTGCGAGTTTGTTCGTCAAGCATAATAAAAACTTCATCCGTAAGCCTTTTGTGAGAAGCGATGGCGTCTCGTAGTTGATGTTCCGCAAATCCCAGGAAGGGAGAGTTGAACACCTTCATAGAAGGCCTTGATGGTTCGAAGCGCGAGTCAGCGTCTTTGGTGGTCACAATGAACAATCTTTGGTGACCGTCTTTAACTCCTGCCCACGCTTCTTCAAGGAACGAACTGAGCACCTTCGAGGCCCATTAGCTGCTCTAAACGCTTGACGACGTAGACAAGCTCGCCAACCTCATGATCCAGTTCGGCTGTCAAAAAAACCGGTAACAAAGTCTGTGGCGCCTTGACGGAAGCCATAGTCAGGTAAACTTCGAGTACTTGGAGATGGGAGCGGAGTATGCAACTGCAAGAAAATATAAGAAAGTATTTTGTTAGGAGGGATTCTTTTCAAGATGAATTTCCAAATGTTATACGGTACGGTACATAAATAAACCAGTCATTTCCATCAAGGGCGCAGCTGAGTGGCACAGACCCACCCGAAACAAAAGCTCCAGGCAACAATACAGCAACACTGAGCGGTGATGCATCGGGTCGGAAGCAACAATTGAAATCCTATCGAATCCTAAGGTAGCCTACTTTCGGACAGGTAAGATTGGCGACCCTGGCAGTGAGGCGCCGTAGACGCTTACATTCCGCCGTCTTGGCCTTGATTTTGTTGGAAATAGGGAACAGTACTGTTACCCCTGTGGTTAGTAATCTCCGCTCCGAGCGATACTCCGAGCCCGATAGGGCTGGCGCTAGGGGATTCAGAGTTTTCACCTTCTTCCTCCCTTCGTAGTTCCTACTTTCTAGAATAGTTCAACCAATATATACACATGCCTATCTACCCTATGACCTCGTATATCAAGACCAAACTCCCTACCAAACACCCTACCAAACACCCTACCGAACTCTCTACCAAACACCCCAGTCCTACCAAACACCCTTCATGGCTCCCCTCATGATTCACTACCAAACTCTCTACATGCTTCAAATTACGCGTTGGTCGGGCGCTTAACATGCGTCAAACAGTGCTTGATACATGGCTCCCTACATGGTTCCCTTCATGGTTCCCTCCATGGTTCCCTCCATGACTCTCTAGCAAACACCCTCCATGGTTCCCTCCATGGTTCCCTTCATGATTCCCTACCAAACACCCTTCATGGTTCCCTTCATGACTCTCTATCAAACACCCTTAATGACTCTCTCCATGGTTCAAAATACGCGTCGGTCGGGCGCATAACACAGGTTAATTTAGTATATACACAGCGTTTAGATAGTGTCATAGTTATAAATTACATGCATTTAATGAAGAAATAAAATATATTTCACAAACTGATGTTAACAAATCGAAACTGTCAAGGTGACACATTATAAGCGAAGGATGAGCTTAGGGTGGGACACGAATATACATTTTGAGCAAATCATACCTTCTGAGCAATTGACTATCATCAAGAGCTACAAGCGCTTGTAGCTAGCTATTAACCCTTGGTGAGTGACTATTAGAGCATGTTAGCTAGCTTAATAAGCTTGTACATAGCTGATTTTAGCTGAGTTCGCACTTTTGTCGATGAAGTGATGCAGATGCTGCTCGCTAAAGAAGCTAATGTTAGAAGATTGTAATAATAATAACAATAATAATAATAATAATAATAAATTCATACACTCTTGTGACATCGATTAGATCGACTCATGAGAGACTTTATGCTATTTGTATCGAGTGAACAAAACTCTCTGAGATAGAAAATCACTCGCAGTCTATACGACTGCTTCACGCAGTCGAGACAGTGAGTTTTGAGACTATGTATCAAATTTGTTCGCGTTGATTGCACGTTAAAGAACGAATGTTCTAGTCACTCTAAATTGCTTCAAGAGCTTCATTTTCATCATTATCTTCGCTACTGCTCTGAGACTCTTCATGATGATGATGATTATTCAATAGTTTGAAAAGTCAGCATCTTGTAACATTCTTGATTGCAAATGCAATCAGTTCAAACAATGCATGAGTACATGCTTCGTCATCTGATGACTTCATTCGCAATTGCATCGCAAGCTATTCATGTCTGAAACATTTTTAAAGTGCAGATAAATGTTCAAATTTATGCATTTGATTCTGATATGCATTGCAAGAATGCTTTCTGCTTTCTGAAAATCATCACGCATCTTTATCATCTTATTGCTCAGATGTGATCTTTGTGCTGAGATTGTATTGATGTTTGCGACACGTTCTCTGTACTTTTCTCATCATTGATTTCATTGATCTTTGTGATACTGCGCTATTGCGATGTTATTGCTTGTTGAAATCATTATAAAGAAGAGAATGCATCATTTGCATCTTAACTGTATCTTTGCATCTTTTTGAATGAAAACATTCAGAAGTACTATTTTCTTAATGATGAATGAGCAAGAAATGACATGATTAACTTTCATCAAATGAATGCATATTAGTTCACATGCTTATCTGATCTCTTGCATTCAATCATTGACTTGACTGTGTAGTGTGATCTTGTTCTGTAGCATGTTCAAATGAACATGTAGTGAGCTTGTGTATATTTTTGTCTTTAGAGTTTCAATGTTTACTCTTTTGAACACTTCTGCTACGTGATACAAAGTTTGATTCTGAAGTGTTTCTAGTCTGCATTCTTTGCTCAACAGTTCATTTTTCTTGTCATGCTGATGTCAAACTGACGCTTCAAATGCAATTTCTGATCTCATTACTGCTGAGTATACTTGTCTCACTTTTGTGAAGATAGCTCTTCATGTGAAAACTTCAAGATGATTAAATGTCAGCATTCTTATGACGTGATTCATCTTTATTTATTGAAGATGTACATTTCATTGCAGTTTTATGTTCAGTTGCATCTTTAAAACTTGTACATCTGATTTCAATTTAATAACTGAACTTTCTATTTATATGCTAGTCATTATGTTGAATCTCTTTGATTTTCTAATAAAATGCATAAATTCATACTTTTCTGATGCAAACGTTGTGTCATGAGTGCAAACTCATTTCATGCAAATATCATATGCTTTGCTCAATATTCGACAAATTTCTTCAATGAATCTGTTGTAAATTAGAATGTTAATATTATTTACAAAGTTGAGCACTTCAATTTTAATTCTCAATGCTTTGCATTTTTTGATTAAACTTGCATTGAAAAATAGAAAAAAAATTGATGAAATGAAAAATCTTTGTGATATGTTGTTACGAAGCATGTCGACATTGAATAGAATCTAGTCAATAGGCTCTAGAAATTTCAATATGTGAACGAGAAACAGCGATGTTTTGAATCGAAATATGCTGAAACATTTCATCTATTCGAGCTTTAGCAAATCAACTACTTCGCTTCTTTGTTCAATCTACTATAGATACAGCTTGAAACTGTCTTCTTTCTTCTGTATTCTTAGTTTTCTAGTTAGAGCTATCTCTATTGATCAAACATTCTATTCAGCTATGCACTATCTCGCTGCAGTGTGATTAGATTCTAGGCACGATTTCAACATATGTTTGCGTTTATCTTGCATATATCGCTCATTTGTTCATCAAATATTAATCATGTCTTTCAATCTTTTAGAAAGCTGCATATTCATTTAATTATATAGCTTAATGTTCTTTTCATCTTCAGCGTATATAAAAGTCTGATGTGTGAGACTCAATTAAATGCTTTGATGACGTTTAAACTTAGCATGAATGCTATGTATTTGATTTTGCAATCTTATACTGTGTGAACTTAATCTATCAGTAAATTTAACATCAAGATTACGAATTACTTGCATCTTGTTCTCATTTGAGCATTAAATAGCATGCAATGAGTCTCAACTATATCATTCAATCTTTTGATCATAATTGACTTCAGAGTTTTGTTCATGATATCAAGCAAAGCAATGAGTCAATACATTTTTGAATCAATATAGTCACTTTTCTTTGATTTGCATAGTACTATTGTTTGAGTCTTTTTGAACTGCTTCAAATGATATTTGTATGTTACACATGCATTTGTTATGAGTCTGCATAAAGCAAATCATATGAGTGTATTCTAACTAGAAGTTTAAAGCTAAAGAAGAAGAAAGATGAAACACGTCATGAGTTTTACTCTTGAAGACACGCTAGATCGTTAGCGTGTCAACATCAGCTCTATACTAGTTTATGATAGTTTAACATGATTTATGTTAGATTAACTCAAAGTGCATACTTGCAACAACGTTGAATAAACTCGTCAGTACTGAAATCAGTTTTGCAAGATTCACTTAAAGTGCTTTGTTTAAAATATCTGAAGCATCTGATGCTTTGTTTGCTTTTACTCATCTGATTGTCTGCTTCACTTCATTTTCTGTGATGCGTGAATTGAATGAGACTGCTTGAGATATGAATGACTTTGCGATGTCACTAATATTCGCTTGAAAAGATAAAAGAAAGAACTTTTCTTGCAGTATTTCAATTTTTTTCTTGAACATCATTATCATATGATTAATGTCACTTCACTTTAATGACAAAAGCTGAGAAAGCTTTTTAAATAACTGACTTTTGATTCTAGCTCATTTTGCAAAGCATCATATTGATTTGAATGCTTCGCTCAGCTCATGCATTTATAATCTAAAGTGTGCACATTTCGTTTGTTGAATGATCTTGTTTTTATGATCATTATGCTTCAAATATTTATTTCACGCTTCTAATATGTCTTATGTTTTTTATATAATTCTCAATCATCTTGATTTCATTACTACTTTAAAGCAGCTTTGATTTTAAAAGTCTCTTGCTTAATTTGATGATTTTGTCAAAAGAGTAAATTTCTTGATGATCTTCTGTAACACTCTGATAATCTTGCACACTTTGTCATTCATCATAGTCTTGTCATTTAAAGAGCATTTCAAAGATAAATGTATTTGCAAATAAGCATTCAATGTTTTTATATTCATTTTTTTTCAAAGTTGTTGAATCAAGAGCTGCATTAAGATTGTTTATAAACATAGCTTTGTGATGATTGAAAGATGATTTAATCTTTGATGCAGATCAATTCATATTTTGCACTTACATGTCATGAACTGTATTTTCTCGCTGCTAAAGACTAGATCAATCATTATAAATTGATTGTAAACTTCATGAATAATAATGTTTGACTTCAGCAATAATTTCAATCTTGCGTTTGTAATGATGTTTAGCAGAATATCAATCATTGTATGATGAGTGAAACATCTTCATTCTCTTCAATGAGAATGATGTAGATTGAAATCTTTTATGATCAATTGTTTGCAATCATTCTTGAGTAATTCATTCAAACAAGAAATGATTGAAAATTTCTCTGTAAATGTAGTAAACAATGAGCATGAATTGTAAATGTTTAAAAGTCTTAACATCTGCATTTTGTCATCTGTATTGCAAGTTAATATTCTGATTAAGCAAATGTCTGACTTAACTGTTTTTACTATTCATTGATTGAGTCTTAAATATTTGTTAATGTATATGCATGTTCTTGATTGAGATGATGAGTTTTTCACTAGATGAAAGAAGTTGTGTGCTGAGTTAAATGATTGCAAGTCATTGTTGTTGTGATCTTGCTTCTATATAACTACTATGTTGAATTCGCGAATTTCTCTGTTAATTAAAAATGATTCTTGAATTCTTAATGATTTTCTGATGTTGTACTGTAGAATTTGTAAAAAAGACTGTTCTGTTCTAAAGTTATTCATAGCTGTTGTTGACTTTGCAATAAAAAAACTTTTTGTATGCTTTCAATCATCAATGATTTTTCTTACTTTCTGATTGAATGTTTCTAAATCTGCTCAAATGTTGTCTCGTGTGAGTCACTACTTATGCAAAAGAAAAGATCAATTCATCTTTTCTTGATCTCTACTATTTATCAAGCTGATTCATCAGTTTATCGAAAATATGTTGTATACATTGCATGCAATATATATAGAACATAATTTCTATGCTGATTTTTCTTTTAAACTTGAAAGATTACTTAAAGAGTTTTCTTGTAACAGATTCACAATTTAAGATGAATAAAATTTTTTACTGTTTAAATTTCAACAGTTTACTTTTTAAGCATGAGTTGCAAATGTTTCATCTGCAATACATATGCATATTGCAGTTAATTTCTTCTTTAATCACATTGAAATATGTTACTGTTTTTTCAAGCTATACAGATGATATCTTTGACTAGAAATTGATTTTATCATCAAGACATTCAAAAGTCAGAGTTCAATGAAGAAATAAGATTCTTAAGATCAATAGTTATTATCATTGTATATCATGCTTTGCAAATGCTCACTTCGCTTAAAAGTGTACAACTCATCTGTTTCACATTATTTGTAGAGATTTTTCTTATGCAGATCAATCATGTCTTGCAGAAATGTTTATATGCTACACTTTTAATCAGACAGCGTAATTCAATCATTCTTTACTAATTCGCTTGTGTTTCTCTTCTTTTAACAAAGTTTTTTCATCAATGTATCATTCACATATAAAATGTCTGTATCTGAATGTTTATTAAACAATATTAATGAGATTCTTGAATTTGCTCATGTTGAACTTAACAAGTTTCGTGAGTTGCTTATGTCTTAGTAACAGATATGCAGTCTTAACAAGATTTATACATAGTTAGCATGTAAATTTAAAGAATGTTCATGATTCAAGTTCTTTTTGCTAATCATTTTCAACAGATCAAATGCAAGAGTGTTCTGTCTTAGTTCTTGTCATCACGATGACAAGATACTGAATTGAATGATTTTCATAAGTGATTTCTCTCGTAGTTCTGCATTCTATTTGACTTTCTCATCTGCGTGCAGATTGCTTGTAACATGCGCATTGAGATTATTAAAGTCTGCACGATCGCGAAAACTCTGCACGCGATCAACGCACAGCGCTTCATCATCACGCAACGTCTCGATGTCATTCAAACTTTTGATAATCTTTAGATTTTACTGTAGCTAGACAGTAGATTTGTAGTTAGCATCACGTACAGATGAGTTTCATCGTCGATCGTTAGAAGATTGTAATCAAATAACGCAGTAATGCATAAATAAATTTAGTTCTAGATCATATACATTATTAGAAGTGAGTCTCGTTTAATTATAGTTCAAGGCTAAATTCTTGAAATGATGATGATAATCAGCACAGATCGTAAATGTGTAAGAAGTCTTGACTTGAGCTGCGTTTCAAAGGGTTTATTATTAGAGATTTCAGAATCTTTACAGTGAGTTTGATGAAATGAATATTATTAGCAATATTCTTTCGCTATATAATGTGTTCGAATGTCAATATAGATCGCTAGCAACTCAGAAAGAATAAATTTGATGTTACAAGTACCTAGTTTGCAAGATCATCAAGCACATTCTTTACAAATTCATGTGCACGATGCACTCAGGTAAGAAGTGTCATCGTCGTTTGCTGTATTGACGTATATGCAGACATCTTCTGTTGTCAGCTTCCTCAGCACTGAATCTGAATGCCTTGCAGCGCTAGAACCTCAGTGCCTCTGAGGGCCGCGATAGTTACGAGTCTGAAGAATTTATTAAAAAAGAAAAAGATTTCTGATTTGTTAATGTTCTTCTGAAAGTTTCCTGAAGTGAATCCTAGCGTGCCTAGGCACGATCAGCAAAGCCCCGCCAAAGCCCGTCCGCGCTTAGCAAACCTCCAGCTGAAAGCAGTATCCTGCTCTCGTCCAAGCTCAGCCCATTTCCTCTTCTCTTGAGGTAGTAGCATTGTGTTCCTTCAGCGATGACATCCTTCTCACCAGAGGACCAAGCAATCCGCATAACATGCACGAAGCACTTTCACCAAGCTCTGTGGCTTCCGGGGACTGCAAACCATCCAAAGCTTAAGGTCACATATTCGACGACGACGAATTTCGACAACGTCAGCCTTTCAGCCGTGCTCTTTATCGGTCCAATGTTTGGCACACGATGGAATGCTTTGCACTTTGACAAGCTGGCAAGAGACTGCGGCGTAAGGGTCATATGTGTCGATCGGTATGCCCGAGATGGTACTCTGCTGAGAATGACTCCAGCTGAGCATGGACTAGACCAGCCTTCGGAGGCTCGACGCCAGTGACCATCGATATTCGCATGCGCATCTGGCTCGAAACAGTCCCAGCTCTGCTGCAACGACTAGATGTTAAGCATGTCGCCATTGTGACCCACTCGGCTGGGGCGGTATACACGCTCAACACGTTATTCCACCACCGCTCCCTTCTTGACCCAAATGCACCCTATGTAGCGTTCTTGGGTTCGTGCTCAATTGTTGAATTATCTCTCCCCTAGGACGAAGCTGACAACAATGACAGCGCCTTGGGTATCGACCGCCCAATCGGGCGCGACTTTTGGCACAATCGCTGCCCAACTTCCGACTAACCTGCTCGACTCTTGTGCCGGTCTCATCACCTTCATCAACAGCAAGATCATACCTAGCGCCTCCTGGTCCGGAGGGATCATCTCGCCAACAGCAGCGCTACTCTCTTTCCCAGCTAGCACAGACATCCCCGGAGCAGAGACGACATCTTCCACCACGCCGTTCGAGCAATACGGCTTCGATGAAGACACGGCTAAGCTCATCGAGAAGCTTTCGTCGAAGTACCAATTCGCAGAGAGCATCACAGGCGCGAACGAAGAACTAAAATTTTGCCTCCGGAAGTGCGACGATGCTGACTGGGGAGAGGCGGCAGATTACTCGAGTTGCATCCGCAAGATAGCCGCCAATGAAGCAGCGCTTGGTAGTCGTCAGCCAAATGCTGCGAAGGTGAGTGTCGAAGCATTCTTCGGTGGCTCGGACATTATGATCGCCAAGCGCGGACAGGAGTACTTCGAGCAATGCTGGCAAAGCGATGGGGTAAAGGGGAAGGTTAACTTTACTACTTCGACGTTTCCGAAGGCAAACCATGACTCCGTGCTCATTGATCAGAAGAAAGGTGCCCTGAAGATTGTGTTCGAGAGGATTGTCGAACTGAGCAAAAATTGAGGCTGATACGGCGAGCTTTGGACAACGTGCCTTGGAAGTCGCAGCGTGCGAGGCGAGGCAGCGCGTCTCACGATTCGTATTCCGTGTTTAACAGTTCTGGGACTAGCTTGGCATCAGTTGTTAGTAACCTAAATTCAGCGCATTTTAATGTGACCAGACCTCGCCGGCGACCCTGTTTGAAGCTGCAAAATCAATTGGTATGAGAAAGCGAAAGTATTGTTGCTTTTGTGAGCGATTTTAACCACTGTCAGATACGTGGTTGCGAAGCAATCGCTGCAAGTCGCCATGCCAACCTGCGAGCCTCTCAGAGTGTGACTCGATCCGGGTCACGAGCAGGCAGCGTCTGCCAGTCGCGATACCTTAATAGGCTCTAAGTCGTCGCCGGCTGCTCGGTGGGCTATGGGGTGCTGAGCACCTGCTCGACTTCGTTTTGGTCAACGCCGCCGGGATTTGAATACCCGCGGCAACTTGAGTGAGCGACACCACAGCTGTGGGATAATACCTTCCTAGCATCTTCCACCGCCATCGCGGTTGTGTCACCAGTGGTGCCTTCGTCCACCTGAACTCCTCAATGTCGAGCATGCTCGTCCACTCCATGGCCGAGCTGCCGGCGCTGACGTTCAAGCAAATTACCTACGCCGATGACACTGATGCGATCCCAGCTGAACGACAGCAGCAGTAAGTCCCTGATGGATGATCTCCGCTGGTTGATGGACGATGTATAATGGCCTGATTGATGATGGAGACGTCTGATCTTCGCTGAATGATGGACAATGAACATTGAACAATGAACGATCAACAATGTCCCTGATAGACGATTGACGTTGGACAATGTCCCTGTGAACGACGGACGATCGAGAATGTCCGAATCGCTGATAGTTGTTGCTGAATCTCCCTCGAAGAATAAGTATTATCTCTGCCAAGGAGCCTGACGATCCACAAATTACCCAGCAAGTTATTCTGCAATCTTTGTTGCTACGGCACAGTAGCTTTTTGCTCGCGGTTGTCTCTATGATCTGGATTTAGTCTATAAAGGAATACTGAAGAATGAGCGACTGGGCTGAAATCTAGCTAAGTACATCGGCGAAAGAGCGAAAGGTTTACGATAAAAAATTATAATGACTAGTAAACTAAGGAGCGACAGGGAACTGAGTACACGTTATGGCCAATAGGTCTGATAATAATAATAGAAGACGACAGTCGCCTAGTATTCACCTTGGCGGCGGCGTTCCCTTGTTCGGTCTGTTGCTCTCACGTCATCTAGGCAGACCATTCTCGATAATCTAACCGTCATCTCCGCCTTCTTCATCTTCGCTTTCCGTCTCCCCAATCAGATGATATTTCTACAATCATCCTCTTTTGCTTCTGTCCGGCAACTGGGTTGGCTCTGGAGTACCGTGTGATGATCCCTGAGTCGCCTGTTGACGCTCATGGCGATCATTCATCACTTCTTTCACGACGCATTGAGCGACTTTCATGACCATGTCCATGCTCATGAGACCTTTGCTATGCCGGGTGCCGACATACTGAGAGAGAGTAGCCTGTATTCTATTGAGGCGGGTCGCAGCGCGCTCTGTGGCATAGATTCGGATGTGTGCTAGTTGTTCGTATGGACTTTCACCAGCAGCACTGATAGCTCCTTCGTCTAGCTCACTTGAACGAAGTGTGAAGTTCGATTCGACGATACTGGCGTTGCCGATGCTCTTCTTTGTCTGCTTGCTTTTTTGGCTTTTGAAGTGTTTTTCGCTAGCTTGCTGTTCTTGCCTTTCGTGGTCAACTTAATCGGCTTGTCTGACTTCTTTGACCCATCTTTCTTCTTAGGTGCTTCGTCCTTCTCGCCTGCGCTGCGTTGGGTATCTATATCCGGTTCCCCAAAAGCAGCGTCGCCGTTGGTTTCAAGCTGAAAATCGATGCCGTCGCGCTCGGCACATTGGATACAGAGTGTAGACACTGTTGGTCGGAACATCGAGATATCCTTCTGCCCACAGTTTGAGGACCGGCAGATCATTATTACATTGCTCTTACCAGGTGAGCGTTCATGAGCTATCTCCAATCAGTAATATGCAAGTGAAGGTAAGTCAGGATACATACATGTGTAGCAAGTAGTAGTAGTAGGCTGAACAGCTTCCTCAGCCGCCTCCCTATTCAACCTGGCGCGCTTTTTCTTGCTGTTGTCCCACTAGCTTTGCCATTTGATTTGTACGACCCACCAGTGAAGTAACTTACTTGAATGACTTGAATTTTGACCTAAATTCTACCTCATCTGATGTTATAATTAGCCCATCTGCTTCACTGGCTTGAAGTTCTTGGTTTGATGAAAAAGACTTCAGAAGGGGTTCTTGCAATAACCTCCTTACAATCATATATTTCAGTAGGTCACCTATAGTGAACAATGAGTGGCCATAATGATTGATGACTAAGGTCGATGAAAGTTCAAATCTATATTCGTTTATCTATGACGCAAAGCGTTTTGCCTTATATAGCCGATCAATGATTGAATATACACCCCTTCAAATTAATTATTCCGCCCTCATCTTTGCTCCCAAGGAGAGCACGATTTGGAAGCAATTCGAGAAGGACATTGCCCATTGAATACATAAAATGTCAAAAGGACAGAAGAATTGAGGCGAAGCGCAGCAGACACTTGAGGGCCGTTCAGGTTCGGTCTGGTCGCTGGCATTCTCGCCGGACAGCAAGCTGGTGACGTCCGGCTCGCACGACCGGACGGTCAGGCTGTGGGACGCCGCTACGAGCGTGGCACAAGGTACACTTGATGTTGATACGGAAATTCAAAATCTATCTTTTTCTTTTTCAGGCCGATAACTCGAGACAGACAGGGGAGTAATAAATATTAGTTCTCCTGTTACCAGCACTACCTCTTATTCTTCGAACTGTTTGCGTAATGTGTTCGTGTTAAACCGATGAATTATTGAAGAGGAAAAGATTCTTTGACTTCCTCCTGATTATCGAGCTACTTGCGTTGCCGTCCGGGATGGAATGATAGTTAGTCTTGGGACACTCATCTGAAAGCGTCACATTTATCAAACTTGGGCTGGCAAAAGAGACCTTATAGTTAAAAAGAGAGCGTTTTAATCATTAATATACTCTTAAATGGTTTTTACTCATAAACCTCTATATTATAGAGAGGCCTGAGGGAACCCTCTTTTATATAGCATAAGAATTTGCCACTGTCTTGCGAGAATCTTCTAAACTTCATCGCGGTAACACCTAAATTCAACCATTAGCTTAGCGGGAGAGTGAAGCCTAAAATTTATACGTGAGACTCTTTATATATCGAGTCTTAGGAGAGAAACAGCTAGAATCGAATCAGTTATCGGGTGAACTTTGACGGAAGCGTCGCCTACTACGCTGCGTTAGAGAAGGGACACATCTAGCAAAGAGTCTTCATGGCCTCTAGGACCAAATGAAATCGTAGATCGCCCATTGCTTTCTTGTTATTCACCTAACCAGACTTAGGCAAATTTTTATCCACCGACGATAAGACAGACATCGACGAGTTTCCATAGTGATGCTGAGAAAGAGTAGAGAAAACGGAGTATTTCGTAGAGAAAATCGAATTGTTCTGTTCACTGATTAAAATTAGAAGTAACTGATAAACGATGAGATTCAAACGTTGAACCATTGAACTGCTAGAAATAGTCTCCTAACTCTAGCCTCTTAGAAGGCTCAGAATCCTAGTATGACCTCCTAGGCAATATTGCTCCCTAGAAGATCCAGTGATTATACTAGGAAAAGGGTCCTGAGATGAAATCGGTAGGGCCTACGGGCCAACCTTCACCTCAACCAGCAGAACTACTCCTCCGCTTCGAGACCGAGCTTGCTTTTCCAGTAAATCTCAAGAAGGAGAAAAGGCAACTGGTTGAGAAGGCGGATTTTACTCTTTGATACGATGATGAAGACTCCATGGGCACGAATCTCGTCATCGTCGAAGCCAAGTGCGAAGGAACGGCCAGCCTTGCAGCTGGACAGCTCATAGCTTACATGGGTAGGATCAGCGCCGTCCGTGACTTAGCAAGTTCCTGACGTTTTCTTTAGGCATCGGCCACAGGACTAGAAAGGCAGAAGGGCGGCGTGATGCCGTCGTCTTAGGGATTGCTACGGATGGCGACGAGTTAAGATTCTGGCGGATCGACAACGATAGTGTAGTATGTTCTCCTCTTTCTCAATGTACCGACAAGATTTGGTCACTGATTATGTGATTAGGTCACTCGGAGCTTGCTATACGACTGGAGCGGCAATGGGTCCCGCCACATCACCTCTATCATTCGGTACGTCGTTCGCGCTGCAGTTGCATCATCACCTACGACCACGCCCATCAAAAGCGGAGCTCGCAGGGAGGTGAGCCTGGATATGTTCCACGGAAGCAATACATGTGCTTTTGACTAAAATATTCACGGACCAATCTTTAAAAATGACGATCCAGAGGATGAGATGTTTGAGTAAGTCTATCCGCCGAATCCTTTTCTAGATGTTAATAGGAATCGCGCATTCTACAGACCAAATGCGTGAATTTCGTGTTCATCAACTGGATTGAAGCCTTAGAGTGATGTGAAAAGAACCTTTTCATAGCTACATCAGCGCCCATTCGCTGCTGGAGGTCAATGCCACCTCACTTTCCGTCCTCTACGCCGCCGCAACAGCACCGAACCGGTACTGCGCCCAATTCAGACTCCCCTCAGGAAGAGCCCACAGACGTTCGCCCACATCCGAACCTGCAGCGCCGGCAGCGACATGAATCGGCAGGAGATGCTCCAAGCTTGGATGTGCCGCTTTGGCATCACTGCGCTTCAGTAACGCCATCATCGCCGCCTGGCGGCCCTCTGGCTCTACGGAGACAGCTTCTTTCACTCCCTCTTCGAAGCTGGAGGCGTAGCTGCACCAACGTCAGCAGGAACACACACACGGTCAACCCAACAGGACCAGCATGGTGAACTTACAGCATGACTTTACTGTTTGACCTCGCCTTCCGGAAATCATGAAGATTGTGAACGGCCATACCCGCGCCGATAATTAGAACGCCTTCGTCTCGTAGCTTTTCCAGCGCTCGCCCGATGCGGTAATGTTGGTCCGGGTCCTCGTTGCTAAGCAGCGAAACCTGCACGATCGGTACGTTCAACGGGTTCTTCTTCGGATCGAAGGCTGTTCGGGCAGTGCATGAGCAATGCGATGCACACAAGATCCAAAATCCAAGAAAGAGACTTATCAAATACCAGCCAAGAATCCCACCCAGACGCCATGGTCAAGCCCTCGATGAACCCGATCCACTCCAATACCCGCAATAGAGAGCTCCTCGATCACCTTCTCGGCCACCTCGCGGCTTCCCTTGTTCGGGTACTCGTATTCATAGTAGTGAGGTGGAAAACCGTAAAAGTCGTAGATCAGATCCGTCTTCTCGGCGACATTGACTGCCACCGTGCTTGGGCCGTGTTGCCAGTGAGCCGAGAAGACGACCACGGCCTTTGGCTTCACTTTGGTCGTGATCGAGGAAGTAGACAGGCATCCTTGAGGGGGATTGGGAGTGAGAGGCGGCTTCAGACATGGTGCTTGCTGCTGGTGCGGTTGATGGTGCTATGGTGTCGGTTTGCCAGATGCGAGACTGCGCAGTGCGGTAGATGGCCTGTATGGAGAAGATCCCAAGGAGAACGAAACACCAGAAGTATTTCCAGTGGAGGAAGGAACGGTTGTATGATGGCGTCGAGGGCATGACGAGCTGTATTCCCACTTTCATCCTCGGACATTTCGCGTCTTATCAAATTCGAGAAGCGCACATGATGATGTCCGGATTTGTATTATTCCCGCGCGTGTGACACGTCAACAATGATGTTTGATGTGCAAATGGCTTATTGGGATCGCGCGCGGGTTCTTCATTGAGACTAGCATCATTCCTGAACCTTGAAGCTCCCGCAGATTTTACAGGGTTACAGCGCATGCAGGCTAATCGCGCGCGCAAGGATTATGCATGCGCGCGTACTTTACAGACGGAAGGAGTACGTAGCTCACTAGGTGTAGACTAAGAGTTCACTAGATCTTACTAGTGTTCCCAGAGTATTCCGTACGAGTATATAGAATCTGATTGACCTGATCACTGATAACTAAACACATCGATTGAGTGAGTAAAACTTAAATAGCGTTTAAATTCTTATTTTTAACATTGTATAATTTATTGATAATAAATTAAAAATATATTTAAATAGTTGTGTTTATTAAATTAGGTTGGGCATAGATTACCCTTGTTTTTTTGAAACTACTGTGAGCTCTGTTTTAAAGGTAATTTCAAAATTCTATTAAAACACGGCGCTGTAATATTGGAATTCTTTTAATATTTTCAAATTTCTCAATTTGGACTAGCGGTTTAAAAGTAACTGAGTTTAGTATTTGCAAAATCAACAAATGTCTCTACCCTGTTCAAGCACTCAATTAGGTAATGTCTCAATATAAAAACACTACCCTCACCCTACCCTGTGGCCAGCCTAAATCTCCGTATGCATGCATAAATTCTCGCGCGCGGGATTTCCCTCGAGGCGCACCAAATAACAAACAACGCTGTCACGAGCGACGAAAAGGAAGGCGATGGCATTACTGATCTCTCGGACTTGTTGCTTCCAACCGGTGTGAATTATGACCATTATGACGAAGCCTGAAGGAGAAGCGGGGTATGACCAACGAAGGCGTATATGAATGAGGCCGGTGCTTGGTATAAGTAGAGGGAATCTCAACTGCAATACGCCTTTCCTTCACTCCATCTCTCAGCGTCTTCAAAATCGATTGTCATCAAAACCAACCCCCAACTCCACCTCTGTCACCACCTCCAAGTCCACCTCCCAACCCATCAACAAAAACAGCACTATGGCAGCCACGCCCATCGTCCTCATCCTCGGATCCGGCCCCAGAGTCGGTGCTGCCGTCTCTGAGACATTCGCTGCCAACGGCTACAAGGTCGCTGTAGCTGCCAGGAAGGGAACCAATTCCAAGTCCGACAAGGGTTTCCTCTCGATCAAGGCCGACTTCACCCAACCCGAGTCTGTCGCAGCCGTGTTCGATGCGGTCAAGGCCGAGTTCGGTGCAGCCCCCGGCATCGTCATCTACAACGCCGCGGCGCTCACGCCTCCTTCCGACAAGGAGTCGGCCTTGTCCATCCCCGCGGCCAAAGTCACGTCCGACTTGAACGTCAACGTCGTCAGCCCATACGTCGCAGCCCAGGAGGCCATCAAGGGCTGGGCGACGCTTCCTGCCCAGGCCAAAAAGACGTTCATCTACACGGGCAACATCCAGAACGAGGCCGTCCTGCCAGTGCCAATGATGTTGAATCTGGGCGTCGGCAAGGCGGCTTCCGCATACTGGGTTGGCCTTGCCGACGGCGCCTACTCGGCCCAAGGGTATCGGTGAGTGGTTTTTGATCCCTCGTGTAAAGAGACTAGTACTGACATGCTTGGCTTGCTAGGTTCATCTACGCCGATGAGCGCCATCCAGATGGCAAGTTTAAGGGCATGGCCCTTGACGGACCAGCCCATGGCGACTTCTATGCGCAGTTGGCGAAGTCTACGGAAGGTGTGCCATGGCACGCCACATTCGTGAAGGACAAGGGCTATGTTTCGTTCAAGTAAACGAGTTCTAAGTCACAAGTTCTAGACTGTGCGAGGATGGAGGGAAGTGTCGGATGTCAGATAAACTAAATCTATGCCATTGATCGGGAGTGAATTGCGTATCTTGACCGCAGTGAAAGTTTTTCCTCATGTCTCGCCCGTGTGCTGTTCTACACAAGTAACACCAGATCACCTCGAATTCGAAAACAGGCAGCGAGGTCGCGGTTTGCCGCGGTTCCTGCGTCTCTGCTGCGCCATACATTCTCCATAATCCCAAGTGCCTCGTGTACAGTGCCAAACACGCTCAGCGGTTGCAACGTCTCCACCATGCCACGCAAGTGAGGTTCCTGAGCGGGCTCCGCGAGGCAGCCTGCCACACAGAATGGCCACACCATTGTGCGTAGCAATGCCGGCGGCGATATTTGATGCGTCAGCAGCTCGACGATTCGCCCAACGTGATATCGCACATCGACGCTAGCGGGCTGCCATCCAGACACAACGACGAACAGATAAACAATTGCGGCATGAGCCCAGACCTGGGTGACCACGGAACCCTGACTGGCGGGTGTTTGAGATTGCTGGCAGTAATCCGCCGTGAAGACATCCAGTAGGCTGCCGTTTTCCTGTGGAATTATCACTGGATTGGTCTCAAGCCGCGCGAGATCAGCTTCTAGAGAGTCTTTGACTGATGTGGCGCGGTGAACCAGCTGTATGATATCGAGATTCTCCGCTTTCTTACATCGCTGCTTCCAAGCGTC
>JAABUR0100003834.1_pt1 | contig 20713 bp, 18 predicted proteins | sample 5560091 | NCBI WGS metagenome assembly JAABUR01 (sample SAMN10711879, study PRJNA513375) | rock metagenome | isolation source: Antarctica rocks | place: Antarctica: Victoria Land, University Valley sud
GGCGGGCAATCGCTAGATGCGCGATGGCATCAGGTCGGACCCGTCGGTTGCCGAGCCGGGCGGCGCGTCAGGAGCCAGAGGAGGAATCGAGATGTCGGATCCCCGAGAGGCCACACGGTTCCAGGTTTCCCGCCGCCGCTTCGTGATCGGGAGCGCCGCGACCGGTGCGGCCCTTGCTCTTGGTGGCGGCTGGAACAGCCCCACCCTGGCCGGAGCCAACACCGCCGCGCTCCAGGACGACGAGCCGAGCATCCTGATCGGCACGCTTGGCGAGGCCAACACCATCAATCCCTTCCTGACCGACGAGTCGGAGGGCGATTGGCGCTGCAAGATGCTCTTCGACGAGTTCGTCCGTGCGAACGCGGAGACCTATGCCCCAGAACCAGGGATCGCCAGCGAGTGGACCATCGACAACCTGACGTTCACCTTCAAGCTGCAGCCGAAGGCGACATTCTCGGACGGCACCGATGTCACCGCCGATGATGTGGCCTTCACCCTGCACGGCATGATCGCGAAAGAAACCGGCGCCTCCCGCCAGAGCAAATACCTCGTCATCCAGGGCGCCCAGGAGTACGCCGACGGCACGGCTGATAGCGTCACCGGCATTAAGGTGACCGATCCGAAGACACTGGTGATCACCCTTGCCAAGCCCGACGCGCCGTTCCTCTACAACCTCCGCTACATCTTCGTGGTGCCGAAAGCGAAGCTCGACGGCAAGAGTCTGACCGACGACCCGTTCTTCCAGAAGCCGCTTGGCGCCGGTCCATTCGCCTTCGAGTCGTGGACGACCGGGGCCGACTTCGTCGCCACCCGCAACCCGAACTACTGGCAGGAAGGGAAGCCGGCCATCGCGCGCCTGACGCACCGGGTGATTGCCGACGCGCAGTCGCTCGTCCTGGCGCTTCGCTCGGGAGAGATCGACGCCTCCAACTATCCGAATCCTGCGGCCAAGAAGCAACTCGAAGAGAACGCCGATCTCGCGATCCTGGTGCCGCCCTTCGCGTCCCCGAATGGCTGGATGTTCAATGTCGCCAACGAGCATCTGGCAAAGAAGGAGGTGCGGCGGGCGATCGCGATGTCGCTCAATAGCGAGCAGTTCGCCGCGGATTCACTGCTTGGCATCGGCAAGCCGGGTCTGGGGCCGATCGCGCCGCAGAGTTGGGCCTTCGACAAGACGCTGAAGCCGATCCCCTACGACCCGGCGACGGCCAAGCAGATGATTGCGGACGCCGGCGCGACGGGGGCGAAGATTCGCTTCCTCGTCAATCAGGGCAATGTGCTGCGCGAAGACTGGCTGACCTATACCCAGCAGGCCCTGAAGGAGGTCGGGATCGAGGTCGTGCCGGAAGTGATGGAGTATGCCGCGCTGGTCGATCGGGTGACGGGGAGCCAGGATTACGACGCGACAGGCGTCGACTTCGCCGGTGTGACCGCGGAGCCAAGCGAGCTCGCCGAGCAGTTCACCTCCGACTCGCCCGGCAACTACATGAACTACAAGAACCCCACGCTCGACGAGCTGCTCGCCAAAGCGAAGGGGACGCTTGAGATCGAGCAGGCGAAGCCAATCTACGCCGAGATTCAGCGAATCATCATGGACGACGTGCCGATGCACTACGCCTGGTACCGGCCCTACCTCCATGCGGTCGACAAGCGCTTCACGGGCTACACCGAGAGTGCCGCCTATGGGCTCTTTCAGACGCTCGAAGATTGGACCTTGACGCCCTAGACGCGAGATGAGCGGCCGCACGAGCAGCGCGACGGCTCGATCCGGGGACAGGGGGATTTCGTCCCTCCTGTCCCCAGGGTCGACCATCGGCGTTGCCGCTGAGGAGCCCGGGTGATGCGCAGCGGTATCTGGCCCTTTGTCGCGCGCCGCGTGCTCTTTCTGGTGCCCCTGCTGCTTGGCCTGAGCATCATCATGTTTGGGTTGATCCACGCCGCACCTGGCGACCCCGTGATCGCCCTCCTTGGCCCACAGGCAGCCGCCAACCCGCAATTCATCGAGCAGGCCCGTCGAAACCTCGGGCTCGATCAGCCGTTGCCGCTGCAGTACCTCCGCTGGCTCGGCAAACTGGTTCGCGGTGACCTGGGTACGGCCGCGACCTTCAACAATAAGCCGGTCCTGACGCTGATCGGTGAGCGGTTCTGGGGCACGGTTCAGCTGCAGAGTATCGCCCTCTTTCTCGGTCTGGCCGCGGCGATCCCGGTCGGGATCATCTCAGCGACGCGGCAGTACTCCGCGGTCGATAACACGATTACGGTTGGATCGTTTCTCGGTCTGGCGGTGCCAAATTTCTGGCTCGCGCTGCTGCTACAGGTCTGGCTCAGCGTGCAGCTGGGCTGGCTCCCATCGATCAGCACCGCCCAGGCCGACGCGCCACTGTCCGAGCGATGGCGCTACTTTCTGATGCCGGTCTTCGTGCTGGCGCTGCCGAACATCGCCTATTTCGCGCGCTTCATGCGCTCGGCAATGCTCGATGTGATCCATCAGGATTATGTCACGGTAGCCCGTGCGAAGGGGCTGGCCACGCGACCGGTGCTCTACCGGCATGCCTTCCGGAACGCGCTGCTGCCGATGGTGACGGTGATCGGCCTGCAGCTTCCCCGGATCCTGAGCGGCGCGGTCATCATCGAGCAAATCTTCGCCTGGCCTGGTCTGGGGCTGCTCGCCTACGACGCGATTGGACGCCGCGACTACCCGGTGATTCTCGGCGTGACGATGCTGACCGGGGCGGCGGTGATGATCGTCAACCTGCTGGTCGACGTGCTCTACGCCGTCGTCGATCCTCGGATCTCTGTCGGCGGCTAACGACGGCGGCGCGATCGCTCGATCCCGCGGCATGGCCGCGAGTCGACAGGCTGACACCGGGAGGAGCTATCGATGGTCGAAACCGACGCGAATCACAGAAGCGAGCGCGGCACCGCCATCCCGGGCATGACGCGGGACGTGGGGGATGAGATCGCTTCCCTGGGTGGGAGCTCAGGCCCGCGTCGCTTCGTGGTCGCCCGGAGCTTTCTGCGTGGCAGGCTGGCGGTCGCCGGGCTGATCGTAATCGTGCTCTTCTATGCCGGAGCCGCCGTTGCTCCGCTGATCTCGCGCTATCAGTACGACGCGATTCAATCCGGGATGCGCGACACCCCGCCCTCCGCCGAGCACTGGCTCGGGACCGATCGGTCGGGGCGCGATGTCTATGCGCGGTTGATCAATGGCGGTCGCATCTCGCTGGCAGCCGGGTTCGCCGCGGTGGCGATCATCATGACGATCGGGGTGGTGCTCGGCGGGGCGGCTGGCTTTTTCGGGGGGTGGGTCGACGGGGCAATCATGCGGGTCACCGATATTCTGCTGGCGGTGCCGTTGATCTTGCTGCTGATCACCGCCGCGTCCCTCTTCACGCCGAGTCTGCGGACGACGATCGTCGTGATCGGGCTCTCGGCCTGGCCGGGGGCGGCACGATTGGTCCGGGGCCAGACGCTGGCCTTGAAAGAACAGGAGTTCATCACCGCGGCGCGCGCGATCGGGGCGACGCCGGCCCGGATCATGGCGCGTCATATCTTTCCAAACGCCCTCGCAATCATCATCGTCGAAGCGACCCTCTGGCTCTCCTATGCGATCCTGCTGGAGGCGAGCCTGAGCTATCTCGGTCTCGGGGTGCAGATTCCGACGCCCTCCTGGGGCAATATGCTGCAGGATGGGCAGCACGAGCTGCTCTATGGCGCCTGGTGGCTGACGGTGTTTCCCGGTCTGGCGATCTTCCTGACCGTGCTCGCCTTCAACTTGATGGGCGATGGGCTCCGGGACGCCTTCGACCCGCGGCACCGAGGGCGGTAGGACAGCTCGGTGTCACCACCGGTGGTGCCGCACGGCCTCAACGTGCCAGGCAGGTCGGACGGCGGGCTTTTGCGAGGCGTACGCGACGCGATAGGATGTTCGTCTGAACACCATCGCTCAGCGATCGATCGCAAGGAGGGAATTGACCGTGGCAAAGACGGTGGGGGCAAACAAGAAGGCGACTAAAGGAGGCAATGGCGAGCCGTCCGGCAAGAATGGCCGCGCGGTCGCCGCCGGGCGCGAGACACCGGCGATCGGCTGGCGGATCGATCAGCCCGAGTACGAGGCTCGGGTGGCGCGGGTGCGGGCCGAGCTGACGACCCGGCGCCTCGATGCGCTGGTGCTCTTCCATCCGATCCGGATGGCCTACGTCTCCGGTTTCTTTCATCTCAGCACCGAGCGACCGATGGCGATCGTGGTGCCGCTCGACGCCGACGCGGGACTCGGCGCGCTGATCCCTCAGTTGGAGCAGGATCACATCGCCAAGGCACCGGGCGTGACCCGGGTGAAGGTCTATCCGGAGTATCCCTCCGGTGGAACCAAGCATCCCCTGGCGCACCTCGCTGATCTCCTGGCCGAGATGAAGCTCGACCGCCGGGGAACCCGGATCGGCTACGACTCCAACGGTTACCTCGACATCAATGGCTACGACGGCCCGCTCCTCTCGGAGGTGGTCGGCGACCGCGTGGAAACGGTCCGCGCCCGCGATATCGTCGATCGGTTACGGGCGGTCAAGAGTGCCGCGGAGCTCGCCTTTATCGTCGAGAGCTGCGTCTGGGGCAACCTCGCCCACCGTCTGATGCACGACGGCCTGGAGCTGGGCCGGACCGAGATGGAGATCTCGCTCGACGCATCGGTCGCCGCGAGCAAGATGATGATCGCGGCGCTCGGGCCGGGCTACCAACCGCTGACGTTGGTGTGGGGAACCCCGGCGCTGGCGATGTTTCATGCCGGGGCCAACACGGCGCTGCCGCATGGCCTGTCGAACGCGGTTGGCCTCCGCCGCGGCGACGTGCTGGTGACCGGCGCCGGGGCCGATGTCGGCGGTTACAACTCCGAGCTTGAACGGACGATGATTCTGGGCGACCCGACTCCGGAGTTCTCGCGCCACTTCGACCTGATGCTGCAGTTGCAGCAGGCGGGATTCGACGCCCTCCGTCCCGGTCGCACGCTGGCCGAGGCGGAAGCCGATGTCGCCGCCACCTTCGCCGATCTCGGCGTGGGCGAGATGCAGCGGCATCACACCGGTCACGGCATTGGTCTCGAAGGACACGAGGCGCCCTTCATCGATAAGGGCGACGAGACGGTGATCGAGGAGAACATGGTCCTCTCCGTCGAGCCGGGTCTCTATGTGCCGGGTCTGGCGGGTTTCCGTCACTCCGACACGGTCGTCGTCCGCGCGGACGGCGTTGAGCGTTTGACGTACTACCCACGAGATCTTGAGAGCATGGTTGTGCCGCTGTAAGGATGCCGGTGACCGTTCATGTCAGGCTCCCTGAGGGGGCTGGCGCACCGTGCCTAGGCCACTCCGGCGCGCGCCGTGGACCGACGCCACCAAGCAGGTCTCCACGACTTGCAGGACGTGAGTCAGCCGATGAGGACCGCTGATCCGTTGACGGCTGCCACGTCCACCGGCTCCCTCTAAGGTCAGGTCCCGCCGCGCCCCGGTCTCCTGGTACATACCGGGGCGCGGGCGAGGTCAGCACAGTCGTGTCTGCCGGTGATTAACCGACCAGCGGGATGACCTCGCTGGCGAAGCGGCGCAGGGGCTCCTGATCGTAGGCGAGACGCGGCAGGTAGGTGATGATGTAGTCGGCGCCAGCGTCGACCAGCGGCTGCATCCGCGCGGCGATCTCCTTCGGGGTGCCGACCCAGAAGCTCTGGCTGAACTCCTCGTGCGACATCGCGCCGCGCGCCGCGACGGTCGCATCCTCGGCGTTCGCCCCGTCGTCCACAAGAAAGACGTTGACACTGGTCGATTTGACGATCTCATCGTAGTTGCGCCCGACGGTGTCGCAGTGCCCCTTGAGCACCTCCAACTTCTGGCGGACGGTATCGGCGTCGCCGCCACCGACGTTGCAGGCATCGCCATACTGGGCGACCAGCTTCAGGGTGACCTTCTCGCCACCACCGCCCAGCCAGAGCGGAATCTTCTTCTCGGGCGTGCCGGACGCATTCTTCGGCTCGTTGATCGGGCCGTCGATCGTGTAGTGCTTCCCCTGAAACGTCGGCTTGTCCTCGGTCCACATCTTGTGGATGATCTCGCAGGCCTCCCGGAACATCCGCATCCGCTCCGGCACCTCGGGGAAACCGTAGCCGTAGGCGCGCCACTCATGCTCGTACCAGCCAGCGCCGAACCCGGCGTAGAGCCGGCCATGGCTGGCGATATCGACGGTGCTAGCGATCTTGGCGTAGAGCGCCGGGTTGCGATAGCCATTGCAGCCGACCATCTGACCGATCTTGACCCGCTCGGTGTCGCGGGCCAGGGTGGCGGTGATCGTCCAGCACTCGAAGGTCGTCTCCATCGTCGGCTCGGGCACGGTGTGGAAGTGATCGTAGACCCAGATCGAGTCCCAGGCGGGCTCGGCATCGACCGCCTTCGCGACGCGCGTCATCGCCTCGTACTGCTCGACCGGGTCCTTGATCTCGACCAGATCCATCCGCCACCCTTGCGGCACAAAGACTCCGAACCTGACCTTGTTTGCCACGGTGATTCCTCCCGGAACGACGCCTCCCGGCCCCGCCACGTTGCCCAGCTGCAGCATGGATAGGACGGGAGCGAGCAAGAGCGGTGCCAGGGTGCTGGTAGGGACGGCATGACGAAAGCCGTCCAGTCGATCCGCCGTGCAACCCTCCATCGCCGACGGGCAGCAGCGACGCGAGGATGCCGACGCCGTCTACACCTCCTCCGTGCGCAACGGTCATGCAGGGCACTCTAAGGCGGTACTCTTTAGAAGTTCAGGAAGTTCTCAGGCCAAAGTAACGTCGAATGGAACCTTCATCGTGTTCTAGTGCACAATTTCGCAGTTGAACACCGTCGGGTGTCCATTGTCGATTTGATGCCTTCTGCTGCCGGTAGTCATTGAACCGACGGACGCAAAAGTCGATGACGGACGTCCATTCAATTTGCTGTTCAAGGCCGGTCACTAGACTGTCGTTCGTCCGCTCTCCCATGGCGAATAGTCGGACCGTTGCCGTGCCGTTGGACCATTTTCCCTCTTCATATAGCGAGCGGGCGGCGGGGGCAACCTCGTCCTCACTGGCGCAACCTATCGACCTCAGGACGCGCTCCATGTTCCCGGCACCACGGTCCGTCCAGGGTCCGTTGAGCCTGCATTGGCTCGTCTTGATCTCCGCGATGATGATGTTGGCGAACGTCTGACACTCGGCGACTCGAGGGTCGTCAGCCATCGGACTCTCGATGTTCTCACGACGGTGTTCAAACCGTGTCGCAAGGACATCCACGTCAGTCCGAGGATTACTTCCGGTCTCGGGATGGACGAGAAAGTTCTCGATGGTCATAAACCCATTGAGTCGAAAATACCAGTATGCTAGGCGATCTGAAGTTCTGGGAGACCTTTTATTAGCGTTTATATGCGATGTACGTTCGTCTATATCAAGTTATCCGGCAGAACACCATTGTAGTTTGAGGTGAGTTTCCTTGAACAGGCAGGCTTTCATTGTCGAGGATGCCGGGTTCGGTGGCCCACCCCGGCTTGCGGTCCACCGACCTTGGGACTTCCGTCGGTGTCGACCGATTGTCATGACGACCATCGCCGCGGACCGGTCTCTCCGGCCCCTCCTGCTCGAACTTCAAGTCGCCGAGAATTGAATCAACCAGAGCTGGAGAGAGGCGTCAACGACGCCAGCCCAGTCTGGCCGGCCATTGCCCCGATTCGCCTCCGCGGAACCATGAGGCGCCTCCGTCTTGGTCGTGCTGGTGCCGGAATACCTGGCAGTCGCAAGCAGACGGGGTTCACTCGTTCGAGTGCCTGGTACGCTATCTCCATCGTGGTGGCGATCGCGGGCTGTTCATGGAAGGGGTTTCAATGCGTCCCGCTGAGCGTGTCGTCCTCGTCACCGGTGGCGCCTCTGGGATCGGCCGGGCGGTCGCCCAGCTGGCGGCGGCGGAGGGGGCAGAAGTCGTGGTCGCGGACCGCGATCGCGATGGTGCCGAGGAGACGGTTGCGCGGATCACCGAGGCGGGTGGGGCGGGGATCGCGGTCGAGGTCGATGTCAGCGATGCGCCGGCGGTCGCCGCGATGACGGCGCGCGCCGAGGCTGCCTACGGGAAGGTCGATGTCCTGGTCAACAACGCCGGCGCATCGCGCGGAGACGACATCCTCGACATCGATGAGGCTGCCTGGGATTGGAACCTGGCCGTAGTGCTGAAGAGCGCCTTTCTCTGCTCGAAGGCGCTGCTCCCGGGAATGATCGCGCGGCGACGCGGCGCGATCGTCAATGTCGCCTCGGTCAACGGACTCGTCGGTCTCGGCGAGGAGGGGTACAGCGCGGCCAAGGCTGGAATGATCAATCTGACCCAGAATATGGCGGTGAAATATGGCCGGTTCGGTGTTCGCGCCAACGTCGTTTGCCCAGGGACGATCCGGACACCGATCTGGAATCCGCGGCTGGAGCGCAACCCGGCCATCTTCGACGAGCTGGCCGCGTGGTATCCCCTTGGCCGCGTCGGCGAGCCGGAGGATGTGGCGCGGGCCGTCCTCTTCCTGGCCTCCGACAATGCCGCCTGGATCACCGGGGCGGTCCTGCCGGTCGATGGCGGGCTGACCGCTGGCTCGTACCGAATGACGCGGGACCTGGAAGGGGACGCGACCACGAGCGACGCGATCGTCAGCGGGACATCGACGTCGGTCACCGCCGTACGAGCAAGCACCCGACAGGGGAAGGAGACATCCAAACGATGATCTTCAACACGCCGGACCGGATCGCGGCGCTGACACCGCGCAATCCATTCGATCGCTCCGCCGACGGCCGGCCGCGCACCCCCGACGATCTGCTGGAGCGGCTGGCGAAGGTGACCAACGACGAGGCGTACAACGTCCTTGAGCGGGATCACGGCTACCGGTATCAGTTCGCGGGGGGATGGCTTGCGGTGCAGCCCGAGCTGACCCTGGTCGGGCGGGCGGTCACCGCGATGATGCTGCCCCAGCGGGCCGATCTCCATGAGGTGGTCGAGCGTGAGGGCGAGACCGACAGCCGGCGCGGCGGTCAGAACAGCTGGGTGATCGACACGCTCGCACCGGGTGACGTGCTGGTCGTCGACCTGTTCGGCAAGGTTCGCGACGGCACCTTTATCGGGGACAACCTGGCGACCGCCGTCCGGGCCCGGAGCGGCACCGGGATCGTGATCGACGGCGGCATCCGCGACTTCCAGCGGGTCAGGGAACTGACCGACTTTGCCGTCTTCTGCCGCGGGGTCGACCCGTCGGCGATCGCCGAGGTGACCCTGGTCGGGGTCAACGTCCCGATTCGGATTGGTGAGGCGACCGTCCTCCCCGGCGACGCCGTGCTCGGTACCCCCTCGGGGATCACCTTTGTCCCGCCGCATCTGGTCACGGAGGTGGTCGAGTTCTCCGAGAACGTCCGCCAGCGCGATGTCTTCGGCAAACAGCGTCTGGCCGAGGGCCGCTACACCCCTGGGGCCATCGATGTCACGGTCTGGTCCGACGAGATCGAAGCGGACTACCGCGCCTGGTGCGAGGCGCAGGGGTTGCCAGCTCCAGGATGAGGGTCCCTGCCGCTCCGCTCGCGAGGCGCGACGCGGGCGTTCAGGGGCCAGTGGCAGGCGGGTTGGTCTGCTCGACCGGCGGGTGCGCGACGACGAGGCGAAAGACTGAGAAGAGGCGCCGCCGCTCCGAGAGGATCGTGAACCCAAGCGCCCGCGCCAGATCGATCGTCTCGCGGTCCAGGTGGCAGCCGAGGGCGCGCTCCTGGCATGGAGAGAGCAGGCGCTGGAGGACGGCAACGAGGGGGACTGGGGACCGGACGTGCTCCAGCAGGACGATCCTGCCGCCGGGGCGGCAGACCCGCGCCAGCTCGCCGAACGTCCGCGCGGGGTGGGCGACGGTGCAGAGGGCGAGGCTAACCGCGACGGTATCGAAGCTGCCATCGCGGAACGGCAACGATTCAGCATCGGCCTGGACCAACTCGATCGACCGGTCGAGGTCGCGGGCGCGCCGCCGCGCCATGGCCAGCATGCCGGCCGACAGATCGACGCCCACGGCTCGGGTGACGGACGGTGCATAGCCTGGCAGGTTGAGGCCGCTGCCACTGGCGACCTCCAGCGTTTCACCGTGCAGTTCCCCGCCCAGGGCCCGCCGCAGATCGCCCAGCAGCCACCGCTCGCCGAGACCGACCGAGCGGTCGTAGGTCGCGGCGCGGCGGTCGTAGATGGCGCGAATGCGGTTGGTGGACACGGGCAGGCAGCTCCTGGTTCGCTCTGGTCGCGATCGGGGGGTGATGGTACCGTGCCGGACGGGAGGCAGGGGAAACGATGATTCTTGAGGCGGCGATGCTCCAGGTGAGACTACAGATGAAGGAACGGTTCGAAGCGGCATTCCGCGACGCCTCGTCGATCATCGCCTCGATGCCCGGCTATCATGCGCACGAGCTTCATCGTTGCCTGGAGGTGCCGGCGAAATACCTGTTGCTCGTCTGGTGGGAACGGCTTGAGGACCACACCATCGGTTTCCGGACCTCGCCGGGCTACCAGGAGTGGAAGCGGCTGCTCCACCACTTCTACGACCCGTTCCCGACTGTCGAGCACTTCGAGACCATCCATCCGGGTCCGCTTCCTCGATGAGCGCCCGGATCGCGGTCGCCCCCTCCGCCAGGCCGTCCGGCCGCCTCGTCACCCACGCCTCGCTGCTGCTGACCGCGATGCTCTGGGGCGGGAACTTCGCCGCGATCCGGATGCTGCTCGACGATCTGGCCCCACTTGAGGTCATCTTCATCCGCACGATCGGCGCGGCCTTCTTCTTTTCGCTGGTCCTGCTGGCGACCGGGCGACCGCGCCTCTCGATCCCGCGTCGCGATATCGCCCGGCTCGTCGGGATTGGCGTGCTCGGCGTCACGGTGCTCAACCTGGCGATGATCTACGGCCAGTCCCGGATTCCCGCGACGCTCGCAAGCCTGATCGTGACCAGCAACCCGATCCACACCGCGCTAATCTCGCGGGTGCTGACCGGAGAGCCGTTGACCCGGCGCAAGCTCGGCGGGATCGCGCTCGCCTTCGCCGGTCTGGTCATCGTCCTCCGCTTCGGGTCGGTCGGCGCCGACGCGCTCAGCACCCGGGAACTGGCCGGGGTAGGGATTCTGGCGATCGCCCCGTTGTCCTGGGCCTTCTACACGGTGCTCAGCAAGCCGCTGCTGGCGACCTACCCATCGGTCCACGTCGCCGCCTACACGACACTGGCCGGAGCCGCGCCGTTCCTGATATTGCCCGTGCTTCGGCCTGAACTCCTCGGTCACGTTTCCCGCCTGGATGGTCGAGGGTGGGCGGCGGCCCTCTTCGTGACGCTGATCTCCTTCGTCGGTGGCTACATCCTCTGGTACCGGGGGTTGAAAACCCTGGCGCCGAGCGAGGCGGCGGTCTACATCTATCTCGTCCCGGTCTTTGGGCTGCTCACCGCCTGGCTCCTGCTCCACGAGCGCCCCACCCCCTATCTGCTCCTCGGTGGGGCAACGATCCTGACCGGCGTGATCCTCACCAACAGCGGCCGCCGGCAGCCCTCCGCCGCGCCCACCATCGACATCCGCCGGGCGCCCGTAGCGGAGCCGGTAGAATAGGAGCGGTGACGCCGTGTCTTCCGGTTTGAGTCCTATCGATCAGGAGAGGTCGACCATGGCGCAACCATCGATCATTTCACGTTCCGAGCATCGCCTCGCCATGGGGTATACCGAGTGGCTCCGATGGTCGGATGCCCATCCCAGCAGTGAGTGGGTTAATGGCGAGGCGATCATCTTCATGCCGCCCAGTATTCGACATCAACAGGTCGTCGGGTTCCTGTACAGCCTGTTGTCGTGGTACACGCGGATGCGAGCATTGGGCATCGTCCTGGTCGCGCCGGTCGAGATGCGGCTCTCCGCTCAGGCCTCCCGCGAGCCAGATCTCCTCTTTGTCGCTGCCCAGCATCTCGATCGTCTGACTCCCCAGCGACTGGTCGGACCAGCCGATCTGGTGGTGGAGGTGATCTCGGACGAGAGCGTGACGCGCGACCGCGTCGAGAAGCGTGCTGAATACCCGGCGGCGGGTGTGCTGGAGTACCTCATCGTCGATGGACGCCCAGAGCAGGCGAGCACCGACCTGCTTCGGCTCACCACGGAAGGCATCTACACCCCGCAACGCCCTGACGGGGTTGGGCGACTGCACCTGTCGACGCTCCCCGGACTGTGGCTCGATTCCGACTGGGTTCGGGCCGACCCGCTGCCCGATCCTCTGACCTGTCTCCAGGCCATTGCGCCGGACGCCGTCGGTGCCGCGCTCGGTCAGACCGGACCGGTCACTGGCTGAGGACGAGCGCCGAGCCCGACGAGACCAGACCGTCAGCGACCCTCTTCGTGCCAGATGCACAGACCCGGGGACGGCGCTACCGCATCCTGCACGATGACTCACCCCCGGCGGATCGCTACGCTTCCGATGCTGCGAGGGGATGGCTCGGAGGGCTCAGCGTGCGCGGGTCGGCGCCATGTCGAGTGGGCATGCGTCGCGTCAGGATGCCGGTGAGGCGGCGGACGCACGGTGCGTTCGCCTGGACTCGACGGGGATAGTGGGGATCGCGCGCGAAGAGCGTCGCGGGAAAGGGAAACGTGGGGATGGCAACCGGGAGCGCGACATCGCGTGAGGCCGTGCTGGAATCGATTCTCGGCACGAGCCCAACCAAAGAAGAGATTCTGAAGCGGGTGGCCGACGATCAGGTTGAGTTCGTCAACCTCCAGTTCACCGACGTGATGGGGATCGTCAAGAGCGTCACGATCCCCGCCAGCATCCTCGACCATATCATCGACGGCGGCCAGTGGATCGATGGCTCCTCGATCGCCGGCTTCACCCGGATCGCCGAGTCGGACATGTATCTCCTACCTGACCTCTCAACCTACGCCGTGATCCCCTGGGAGCGGGGCGAGTTCACGACGGCCCGGATCATCTGCTGGGTCCACAGCCCCAACGGCGACCAGTTTCCCGGCGATCCGCGCTGGGCGCTCCTTCGCCAGCTGGAGCGGCTGGCCGAGATGGGCTACACCTATAAGACAGGCCCGGAGCTGGAGTTCTTTCTCTTCTCCAAGACCGAGGACCAGATCGCGCCGTTGCCGCACGACCGCGGCGGCTACTTCGATCTCTCGACCGACCTCGCCTCGACAGTCCGCAAGGATATGGTCAAGGCCCTGGCCGAGATGGGGATCGACGTCGAGGCGAGCCACCACGAGGTCGCCACGGGTCAGCATGAGATCGACTTTGAGTATGGCGACGCCATCGCCACCGGCGACCGGGCGGTGACCTTCAAGTACGTCCTCAAGGCGATCGCCCAGAAGCATGGGTTGCACGCCACCTTCATGCCGAAGCCGCTGGCCGGGATCAACGGCTCCGGGATGCACTGTCACCAGAGCTTCTCCTCCATCGACGGCGGTGGCAACGCTTTCGTCGACGTGGAAGATGCCTATGGGCTCTCCAAGGTCGCCAAGCACTTCATCGCCGGTCAGCTCGCCCATGCCCGCGGCATGTGCGGGGTGCTGGCGCCGCTGGTCAACTCCTACCGCCGGCTCGTGCCGGGGTTCGAGGCGCCCGTCTATGTCTCCTGGGCGCGGACCAACCGCTCGGCGCTAATCCGGGTGCCCGCGATCCGTGGTGGCCATACGGCCGCGACCCGGATCGAGCTGCGCTGTCCCGATCCATCGTGCAACCCCTACCTCGCCTTCGCGGTGATGCTGGCCGCCGGCATCGACGGGATCGAGCAGGAGATGGCGCTGCCGGAGCCAGTCGAGGAGAACCTCTACCACTTCACCGACGACGATCTGAAGCGCCGGAATATCCCGACCCTGCCCGCCACCCTTGGCGAAGCGGTCGACGAGATGGAGCAGGACTCGGTGGTCCGCGCCGCCCTCGGCGACCATGTCTTCGAACGGCTGATCGAGGCCCAGCGCACCGAGTGGGGCGAGTTCCGCCGCCATGTCTCAGAGTGGGAGCGGGAGCGCTACCTCGAGGTCTACTAGCCGACCTCCGCCGACCATTCCAACGCCACGTCTTCCCCGATCTTTCCTCTCCCCGGGCGGCTGTCGCCCGGGGAGAGGTGGCACACGCCCTGCATAGAACGACGTTGCACGCGCTACGGCACTCACGTCCCGCCACGTGGGCCGGTCTGTGATGCGTCGTTCCAGGCATTCGGTGGCCAGTCGTTGGTCACTGATACGGAGAAGCGGGGGCAACACCGTGCGACGGGTGCTGCGCGATAACGGTCTCACGCTGGTCATGCTGGCGCTCTTCATCGTCTCCGTCGTCGGTCAAACCCTGACCGGGTGGCAGACCTATAACGACGACCAGCAGGAGCATCAGGAATCAACCGTCGGTCTCCAATCCTATCTTCGGACCGGTCACTTCGTTGAAGCCATCTTTGAGAACTGGGAGAGCGAGTTTCTCCAGATGGGCACCTATGTCCTCTTGACGGTGTTCCTCTTTCAACGGGGATCGTCAGAGTCGAAAGATCCCGACAGCAAGGAAGCGGTCGATGAGGATGCGCGCACGGCACGGGACCGGCCGGGCGTGCCGTGGCCGGTTCGACAGGGTGGTCTCGCGCTCAAGCTCTATGAAAACTCGCTGGGGTTGGCTCTCCTGTTGCTCTTCGTCGTGTCATTTTTCCTTCATGCCGCCGGTGGGGCACGCGCCTTCAGTGCCGAGGAGGTGGCGCACGGCGGTTCGCGCGTCTCGATGCTGCACTACCTGACCACCTCGCAGTTCTGGTTCGAGTCGTTCCAGAACTGGCAAAGCGAGTTCCTCTCGGTGCTGGCGATCGTGGTCCTCTCCATCTTTCTCCGGCAGCATGGCTCTCCTGAGTCGAAGCCGGTCGCGGCCGCAAACTCCGACACCGGAGAGAGTTAAATCCGAGCGATGGGCGGTGTGGCGGGTCTTCTCGACTCGTCGTGTCATACCGGCCGATCGGGGCACCACGCGCCGCGCGGCATCGGCAGGTGATCATGAGCGATTACGACGCAACCCGGCTCGATCCACTCTCCGTCGACTATGTGGCTCTCGCCTTCGGCATCGAGCGCCACCTGCCAGGGTATGTCGATGCGTACCTTGGTCCACCCCCCGCACGGGAGGCGGCGCTGGCGGCGCCACCGCCGGAGCCGGAACGCCTGGTCGATGCGGCGCGGACGCTGGCGATGCGCATCGCCGAGGCGGACATCCCGGATACCCGGGTTGGCTATCTGACCGCTCAGGTCGAGGCGATGCTGACCACATGTCGCCAGCTCGCCGGAGATATCATTCCTTACCCCGAGGAGGTCCACCGCCTCTTCGACATCGACGCGGAACGGACGCCGGAGGCGACCCTCGACGACGCCATGGCCTCCCTCGATGACCTGGTGCCGGGCACGGGGCCGTTGCGGGAGCGGATGATCGCCTGGCGACACGGTCTCGAAGTTTCACCGGAGAGCGCTCGCGTCATCATCGATGCGGTGATGCCGGAGCTGCGTGCCCGGACCAGCGAGCTCGTCGATCTTCCCGATGGAGAATCGGTTGAGATTCGCTTCGTCGACGACAAGCCGTGGCGCGGCTACAACTGGTATCTGGGCGGTGCCCGGTCGCGGGTTGAGGTCAACACCGACCTGCCGATCCATGCTCATACCCTGGTCGATCTGATCTGCCATGAGGCCTACCCCGGTCACCACACGGAGCACGCGCTCAAGGAGCGGCTCTACCGGGAGGAGGGCTACGGAGAGCATGCGATCCAGCTCATTAACACCCCGGAGTGCGTGATCTCGGAGGGGATCGCGACCTCTGCCGCGGCGGCGATCTTCGCCGGCGACGAGCTTGCCCGCTTCGAGGAAGAGCGGATCTATCCCATGACCGGGATCGATCCGGGTATCGCCCCCCGGACGATCAAGCAGATTGCCCGGGCGGAGGCGCAGCTGCAGGCGGCGCGTGCCAACGCCGCGCTCCTCCTCCATGCCGACGGCCGGTCTGAAGATGAGGTGGTCGCTTACCTGCAGCAATACCGGCTTCGCTCGGAACCGGAAGCCCGGCAGGATCTGCGTTTTCTGGCCGATCCACTCTGGCGCGCCTACACCTTCACCTACCACGTCGGGCGGGCGCTGCTCGGCCGCTGGCTCGACGGCGCGCCAACCGTACCCGAGCGCGTGGCTCGATTCCACACCCTCCTGACCGACCAGGTCTACCCGTCCCAGATCCGGAGCTGGATCGCACGCGACGGGGGTTCGTGATCGAGGCTCAGTGGTCGAATAGATGGGATTGTCCGGTCATTGCCAAGGTCGGTGGCCGAGCGATCATGGGCGGACCGACCTGAACGGCGTCATGTCCCCGGTTCTTCCTCGCGTCCTTCACGGTCCAGGAGCGGCCGGGCGGACAGGACAAAGAGCACGCATGACGATCAGGGAGGATGCCATCATGGGCTGGCCGATCGTCTCCGGGCAGCGCGGCAACGTCCGACCGTTGGGCAATGTGACGTGTGCGGCGCACGCTTCGAGGCGGTCGCACCTCAACGGGATGGCTCAGATGTTCGCCGGGTCAAAGCCGCACCCGTCAGGACGGCAGCTGGCAGAGCAGGTGAAAAAACCACTGCTCGGCAACCGATCCGGACTACGCCACATGAAACGCACCGACCCGACGCCCCATGCGACTCCCATGAGTCGGCGCTGCACGATCTCTTCCGGACACGCGCGTGGATATCAGCGGGCCCCATGCACGGAGACTCCAGACAGGTGCTTCGCGAGGTTCGAGAAGAGCGAGCAACCGAGCTGAAGTGGAGCGATGGCAGGATCCCTGGCTGAGTGGTCGTTCGAGCCTGCAGCGCCATGCGTGTCGGTGCTGGTTAAAGAAAGCGGTCTGTTCGGCTCCGATCCACCGACATCATCCGGGACGGAGGACGTTGCCAGAGTAGACGCGGCACGACACCATCAACCATCAGCGCAACACGACAACGCCCCCGGCGATCGCCGGGGGCGTTGTCGTGTTGCGCTGAGCGACCGCTTGATTAGCGGTTCCAGCCGAAGCCGGTCAGGCGCTGGTTGTTCCGGATCATGTCGCGACGCGCCTCATCGGCGGTGGGATAGCCGACGCCGGGGCGGATGACCTCACCGTAGTAGCGGTCGAAGCGGGAAGCGCCACGTGGCGCGCGATTCAGAATAGTTCGGAGCAGCTTCATGATTGTGGTCCTTCATACGAGTCACTCATTCAACGTAGACACAGTATATCACATTATGCGGATAGATGCATAAAGAGATATTGCCCCGGGCCGTGCCTGAGACCGCGGGCGCTCCAAACTCGACCCTAAGCCCAAGCGCATGGATGGAGACGGGAGGCGGATCGCCCGTTCATGGCTCCGGCAACATGGAAACGACGGCGGGATGGTGATCATCCGCGGTTTGTCGCGGTGAACTGGAGGGAAGAAGGCGAACACGCCAGCGGTCGGACGCCGTCGGGACACAGGTGACGGGCGTCAGCTGAAGATGGTCATGGTGCCGACCATCTTCAGCGCCCGATCTTCGGGGGTGTTGCTGAAGGAGGTGAAGTGTCCGAGCCGGTTCGGCGACTCGATGGTAAAGGTCGTCGTCTGACCTGGGCCGACGGTCACATCGACATCGAGCTCGTCGATGCTGAAGCTGTGGGGCCGGGTGCCGGTAGTGCGGAGCGTGACCGCGATATCCTCGTTGACCGCGCACTCGAAGCGACTCGGCATGAACCCGCGATCGGTCAGCTCCATAGTGAGCTTGCCGACGACGTTGATCCCGTCCTGAACGGCGATCGGGGTAAAGAGCGGCGGCTGCGTCACGCTCGGCGACGCCGCGGCAGGGGGAAAGGCCGCCGCCGAGGCGGCTGGCATCCCGGCATGGCCGGGCAGACTGACCAGAGAGACCCTTCCGCTGATGACCTGGCCTCTTGCCGTCGCGCGGACCAGCAAGCCCAGACCCGCCAGCAGCGACGCACCGGTCACCAGCATCCGCCGGTGCCCCGGCATACCATCCTCCAGGAATGTCGCCGGTCTCACAGCGAGGACCGGCGACACTCAGGCGATCTGATCGAGACTGTGAGGGAGAGGATGGATCGACATCCACCCTCTCCCTCACCGGGACCGAGCGGGATGACTACTGCACCGTCAGTGTCCCGACCATCCCCGCTTCCTTGTGACCGGGCACGTCACAGTAATACTCGTACGTTCCGGCCGGGGCATTGATCTTGGTCGAGCCGCTCTGGCCAGGAGCCACGTCGACATCGATCTTCAGCGCGTCGATCCGGAAGTTATGCATCGCCACACCGCTGTTCGGCAGGTTGACCGTGACATCGGTGTTGGCTGGAATCGTCAGAGTCTTCGGCTCGAACGCGACGTCGATCATCGTCACGGTCGTTGTCTGCGCGGCGCCGCCTGTCGCGGCATCCGGCGTGGCGGCCGCCTGGGGCTCAGTGGTCGCCTCTGCCGCCGGTGTGGCAGCCGCTGTGGTGGCGCCTTCCGGCGGTGCGGTGGTCGCGCCCTGCGGCACCTTGTCCGCCTGAACAACCCGCCAGAGGGTTCCCTGGGGGTCCGCGAACGGGTCGTACTTCCGGTCGAAGACGCAACTGCAGGCGGTCAGGTAGACATCGCCCGCTTCACCACTCCCGCCGCCGGTGACAAGGAGTGAAGTATCGAGCAGCTCCTGGAACTGCCAGGCGCCGCTGTCGTCGCGCTTCAGACCCCAGACGCGACCGGAGCAGAAGTCGGAGGTGAGGTAGGTGCCGTCGAGGGTCGGCGACTCCTGCCCACGATAGACGCCCATACCTGAGATCGAGCAGTCGCCGCTGCTGTGGTCATACTCGGCCACCGGAGGCACGCCGACCTGGGAACGTGGGCACTCGCTGACCGTCTCGGGGTAGCAGTGTGACCCCTCAAGCCAGTCCCAGCCATAGTTCTGGCCACCGGCGCTGCCTGCAGCCTGGAAGTCGATCTCTTCCCAGGCGTTCTGTCCGACATCGGCGATGTAGAGATCGCCGTTCTTGGGGTCGAAGTTGAACTGCCACGGGTTGCGGAGACCATACGCCCAGATCTCCGGGCTCGCGCCGGGGTGGTAGTTGGCCGGGTCCTCGACCGCGAAGCCGGCCGGATTGACTGCGGACGAAGCGGCAAACGGGTTGTCCGCCGGGATCGCGTATGGGTGGTCGCCCGTCGCATTAACGTCGATGCGGTTGATCTTCCCGTAGAGATTCCGGATGTTCTGGGCGTTGTCATACGGGTCGCCGGCCAGACCGCCGTCGCCGGTCGTCCAGTAGAGGTACCCGTCCGGCCCAAACCGGATCGATCCACCATTATGGTTGACGTAGGCATCGGAGTCGATGGTCAGGATCAGCTTGGCACTCTCCGGATCGGCCTTATTCGGATCGGCGTCGGAGACGTGGTACTGCACGATGAAGAGGTCGCCGTTGGTCGTGTAATCCGCGTAGTAGACGTAGAGAAGACCGTTCTCGCTGTACTTCGGGTGGAACGCGACCCCGAGCAGGCCTTGCTCCAGGAAGTCGGTCTTGACGGTGTCCTGGATATCGAGGAACGGCTCGTCGAGGAGCTTGCCGTCCTTATCGACGATCCGGAGCCGCCCGACACGCTCGACAACGATCAGCCGTCCGCTGCCGTCGCCGATGTTCGACACGTTGACGGGATCGACGAGTCCGCCAGCAACCTGCACCAGCTGGATCGACGGGCTGCCGGGCAGCGTGCCGCCCGGAGTCACGGCTGCCGCCGGCTCGGGAGTGGCGTTCTGCGCCGCGAGCAACGGCGATCCGCTATTCCTGGCGAACGAGACAATCAAGAGAAGCAGCACGACGGCGCCCAAATACCGCCCTTTTCTCACGGAACCCTCCTTGTGATGATCGGCCCCCAGGAGCCAGCGGGGGGCGTGGATGCTACCGCTCCCCGTGCGCCGCGTCAAGAGGCTTTTCCCCCACTCATCATGCGGCCGAGACCGCCACCGACTGAACACAGCGAGGGGGGTGAGGAACAACGTCCCCACCCCCTCGCCGAACGGTACCCTTGTTCCAGGTCCAGACCGGACTGGTGTGTTAGACCGGTGCTACTGCACCGTCAAGGTGCCGACCATGCCGGCCTCTTTGTGACCCGGCTCGTCGCAGTAATACTCGTAGGTCCCAGCCGGGGCGTTGATCGTCGCCGTGCCCTTCGCTCCGGCGGCGACATCGACATCGATCCCCAGCGCATCGATCAGGAATTCGTGCGGCAGCTTGCCACTGTTGGTCAGGTTGACCGTCACGTCGCTATTCGCCGGCATCGAAAGTGTCTTCGGCGCGAAGGCGATGTCGACCATGTCGACCGCAACCGGCTGTGCCGCGGCGGCGGCCGGTGTGGCAGCACCCATCGGTGCCGCCGCGGTCCCGCTCTCGGAGAGGAAGACCGTCACCACGGTCTGGGTGCCGCTCTCCATCAGCCAGGCGATCCCGCTCACCCCGGAGTCGTTCAGCTCGCCCAGCCCCACGAAGAGGTTCCCCTCCGCGTCCGGCGCCCCCCCAATCGCTCCACAGGCGATGTAGGTCCCGATCTCCTCGGCACTCTGGTGGTAGTTGATCGCATGGGGTGAGGCGAGCAGATCGCTCAAGCTCATCTCGACCGTGGTGCTGACCGCCGCCGCCGGCATCGCTCCACTCGCCCCCGCCATCGG
>JAABUR0100003835.1_pt1 | contig 20709 bp, 17 predicted proteins | sample 5560091 | NCBI WGS metagenome assembly JAABUR01 (sample SAMN10711879, study PRJNA513375) | rock metagenome | isolation source: Antarctica rocks | place: Antarctica: Victoria Land, University Valley sud
AACGATGTCGACATGTCTACGCGGGTCGATTAATGGAAATCGTGACGGATATTGGGCGAGATCGAAACGGAATCGCTCGTGTCCGGTTGCCGCGTCGAGGGCTACGAGGCGTCCGCCCAAAAAGTCCGATCGGGTGACGAAGACGGTGTCGCCAAGGCAGGTCCGCTGATCCCACTCGGCCGAGACGCGCTTCGTCCAGCGAGGGCGTCCGGTCGTCGCATCGACCGCGCAGAGATCGACCTCGGTGGCCTGATCCTCATCGGGTCGTCTCACAAACAGGACGTTGCCTCCGGTGACCCCCAACGTACGCGAACCCGAGCCCTCGCTGGTCCAAATCTCTCGGTCCTCTGGTCGCGACTCGATTCGCCATCGCACCTGCCCTGTGCTTGAGGCAATCGCGGACAGGGAATCCTTCGTGAGAACATAGACGACCCCTCGGTGACGATCGACCTGCCACGACGAAGCCGGGGTGGACCACAGAACCATCGGAGCGGCAACGAGAGCGTCGTTCAAGCTCGTTTGGGGTGGCTGGGCAAGACGGAGCACGCCTCGCCGGAGCAAGGGTGAGGAGGCGCGGGGGTCGAAAACAAGCCCCTGTTCGGGGTGTTCCGCCGGGAGCCGCTCGTCGCTCACCCCGTCCTCCGGTCAATCAGATGGCGGTAGGTCGCAATCACCTCGGCCAGCCGGTCGCGCGCCGCCGCTAGCTCGTCCTGCAGGTCCGCCTCGAGCTTCTCGACGACCTGCTCACCCGCCTCGCGCCGCTGCCAGAGGTGATGGGTGTCGCTCGCCCGCACCACCGTCAGTTCCGCCTCCAGCCCGGCGATCACCTCGTCGAGCCGGGCCACCTCCCGAATCGCCCACACCAGCTTCTCGCCGAGTGAGCGAACCTCGAACGCCGGATCGTCGGCTGCGGCTTCCTGTTCCAGAGCCCGCAAGGCGACGAGATTGCGGTCCCGGAACGCGCTGTTGACCCGCTGCATCAGCGGTTCGCGCCGGCGACGCTCCTCCTCCGTCCGCGCGAGGTCGGGATGATACCGGCGGGCCAGTTCACGGTACAGGCGGGCAACCTCATCCTCGCCGGCGGCGTCGAGGCGTGGCCGCTCCCGCTCGCGCGCGAACGCCCGCTCGTACCGGCGCGTCTCCTCCTCCTCGTGGTCGACCTCCTCCCGCCGGCCGGCGAACTCGTCTCGGACGTCCTGCTCGACCCGACTTGGGTCGGCTGTCGGGTCGGTTTGGAGCCGGGCGATGCGGCGTTCGTACTCGTCGACGGCCAGGCGGGCCCGAACCAACTCCACGAAGAGGACCCCAACGCGCGCGTGGTATTCGGCCTCGAACCGAGCGAGACCAACCTTGAGCGCCTCGAGTTCGGCCTGAAGGTCGGCCGCGCGGCGCTTGCGCGTCTCGACCTCGCCGAGATAGCGGGCGTACTCCCGCTCCTCTGGCGTCTGGATTCGGACGATCGCCTCCGTCATCATGTTCCCCTCGCCCGTGCTCAACGCTGCCTTCATCATCGCGCTGAGGGTCGGCATGATGTACAGGCTATGCGGGACGTGCGATCACGGGAAGCCGCCGCATCGACGGAGGGCAGGCGGGGGATGGTGCGATATCCGCGTTAGGTCCTCGGCGCCACCTTCCTCGGCATCCCGATCACGATGTTGTGCGTCGATCGCCTCCTGAAGCGGTATGAGCGGCGGCGGTCAAGCAGCGGCGAGGTCGATTAGCCGCTACTCCATTTAGAGTCAGGCGTCGGCCAAACCCTGGCCTCGTAGCATAGCGGCGGTCATTACTTGCGAGACGCTCTGTGCTGCCCGCAGGACTTCTAGCGGCACGTTCCCCGTGAGCTGTATCAGAGCGGCCTCGTAGCCGGCTTGGCTCAGCGTCCCTGCGTTGAATCGCGCGCCAATTTCCCACGCCTGCTCGTTCATCGCTCGCGCGGCCGCCCATATTTCGGGGGTGAATGTCTGCGGAGCGTGGACTTCGGTACCGATCTGCGATTTCAATTCCCGCAATCGATCGCTATTGTTGTCCATCGTGGTTCCCTTCCGATCTACCGAACTTGAAAACGCCGCCCCGGCCGGGTTGAGGGCGCATCATTCACGATGGAATGTGGTCGTCACGGGACGGACCAGCTCTGGCCCGAGCCGTGCATCCTGCGATTGCACATCCACGGCTGGCGGACTGGACTACCGCCGAGCGCTCAACTATCTCGCCGAGGTATAGAGGCGGGCATCCCTAATCATGGTTAATGAGTATATCCCGTAAGCTGACGCGGTATAGACCCTTGGGGCCGCCCTCTTGTGACCTGCCCCCGAAAACAGGTCCACCCATAATGAGAGTCCTCGACGGAATGCGACCCCTGGGAGGACAAATGCGGACGAGTCGGTTTTCGGCGGAGCAGATCGTCGGGATCTTGAACGAGCACGAGGCCGGGGTGCGGGGCCTCGCTTCGCCGCCGCTAGAGGGGAAGGGGATGATGCTCAGATGTGTCAGCGAGAGCGCGGGCCTCCGTTACACCTCGCCCCGCGCCACCGCCAGGGTTCGCCGGGCTGTCGTCTCCAGGTGTTCCCAGTCCCCGACGAAGGCCTGGTACCGCTGCCCGTCCAGGCCAATATGGACCTGGCAGCAGCGGAACCGCTCGTCGAAGTGCGGGACCTCCAAACCGATCGCCGCAAAGTGGCGCGCCGCTTCCTCCCGAAAGTCGATGCCCCGCCACGCCGGATACCAGGGCGACCAGAACGCGAACCAGGCCAGGTCATACAGAAAGTCGCCGTACCGCGCGCAGCCCCAGTCGAACACGGCCGAGATGCGATCGCCGGCGACCAGGACGTTGAAGTGGAGGAGATCGCTGTGGATGAGGTGACGCTCCTCCGGGCAGACCGCGACGAGGGCGTGGAGATGGTCGAACGCCTCGTCGAACCGCTCCGCCCCCGTGGCCGACGCCGCCAGGCGCTGCCGCCAGCCGTACCCTCGGTCCCTGGGTCTGTCGGCAGCGATGTCGAGGAGGGACGTCTGCCAATTCGGATAGGGAGCCGCGCCGGTGGAGTCCCAGCCCCCGTACCCCATCGTCGCCGACAGGTCCGCGCATCGGGCCGCGTCGAGTGCGGCGAACAGCGACGGCAGGGTCGCCCGCATCCGCTCCCCGTCGAGGTCGTCGATGAAGCCGCCGAACGACCGCTCCGAGATCGCATAGAACCCGCCGAGAGCCCGGCCGATCTCGGTGACCGCGGGGATCGGCAGATCGGCCGACGCGTAGCGCCCGGCCAGCTGATCCTTCGCGAAGTCCTCCGGGTAGCCACCGAAGCGTGCGATGGAGTGCGCGCCGTTGCGTCGGAAGGCGTACGCCTTCGACCACGCGCCCCCGCCAATCAGCCCGACGTCCGTCACCTCGGCACCAAATCGCCCGACCAGGAACGCCTCGGCCTCGTTGGCACTCACCCCACTGGTGCCAGCTGGCAATGGGCCGACAGACGGTGCTTTGTCGTCGCTCATCCCCTGCTCCGACATCAAACGCGATTCGCCCTTGCCATTAGCCTTTGGTCACGTTTCCCCCCGGGCATCATCTCGCAACGCGACGGCCAACAAAGGAGGCCAAACGACAAACGGACTCTCATAATCCGTGGACCAAAGAATGGGGGCAGGTCAAGTGGTGATCGCCCCTTCTCTCTAGGCCTCGCACTGGCACCAGAGACCAACCTGCCCGTTAATGGCCAGCACTTGTGCTTCACGCAGGGCATCCCGGTAACGCGATCCGGGCGGGGGATTCTTCTCAGCGTCGGCGCGGCCGGTACCAAGACGTTGGGTTGCCACGACGGCATGACCTTCCGACACCAGCACCTCTGCGACCAAGCGGTAGCGCCCGTCGAGAGCGATCCACAGGTGTCGGTCAAGCTGCGTCCCCGTGTAGGATCCCGCCTTCTCATCGATCTCCAGCCAGACGGCTGTTCCCGGTGCCAGCAGCTCCTGAAGCCGTTGCGTGGCTTCGTAGGCACCACATTGGCCGGGAACTTCGACGTCCTCGTAGTCGGAGTAGACCTGGTACTCAGGGGTCGCAACGCCCATGATCCTATAGAGCTTCTCCGGGTTCTCCTCCGTTTGAACCGCCTCAGCGTACTCGACGCTGCGAACCGTTGCCGCCTCCAGCTTTACGTCTGGCAATGCATCCAGACCGTTCTCGCTCGAATCGTCGCTTATTGCGTACTCCTCATTCCCGGGGGAATCAAGTTCTCGAATATCCTTGGTTGCGTCGCACGCAACGCCATTGCCCGCTTCCTGGTCGCCACTGGCTAATAGTGGCGGTGGCCAGCCCGTATCGATCCCGAATGGGTCACCAGGGAGCGCGTCGTAGACGGCCTGCGCGTCGGCCTGGCTGTGGAAATCGTAGCAGGTGATGTCCGCGGAGGCAGGTGAGGGACGCACGACCGCCAGCACGGCCAGCAGAACCAGGCACCATGCGAAGCTCGAACGCCTGATCACGTCGCACTCTCCCGGTTTGGTCGCACTACGATCGGGACGGATTGAATCATCGCACAGGAGTAGTTCCGGTCGCCGGAGGCCTTGACGCAGGGGGACGGTCGCTAGCGAGTGAACTGGTTCCAAGAGGACTCGAAGGGGAAGGTGATGTCGAAGAAGTCGTCGGCGCTCACCTTGAGCTCCGGGCTCATACCCTGCTCGTTCTCATCAAAGAAGGCAGTCAACACAACCTTCCCCAGCCGCTTCACTTCCGCCACAAGCGGCACGTAATCGGCGTCTCCGGCGACCAACACCGCAAGGTCATAGTTGTCTAGGAAGGCGTTACTCAGCATGTCCTTCGTGAGCGCGATATCAACACCCTTCGTCTTTCTCTGACGTATCTTCCTAAACACCTCGGGATGGAAACCGAGATCCCAAATCGACTTCTTCGCTCCCGCAACCTTGTCGTCAGGGCCAAGGATGCTGGTGTAATAGAACGACCTAACGGAACGTTCCCCCGCGAGACGGCTGAACACCTGTCGATTGGGTTCAGTCATTCCAGGTATCACGTCCCTCGCATGTATCTCTGGCATCCAAAGATACACGTCAGGCAGGTGGTACTTGCCTTCCGCCAGAGCCACACCGCGTGCGCTCGCCACCTTTTGACCTTGAATCGTAAAGTTCTCCCCATCCACAAACATCATCCAGCGGCTTTGAGAAGGACTCATGGCCAACCCCTTCCGGCAGCTCGTCACCACCTCGTCTTCCTTCAATAAGATCGACCAGACGGAGCGACACTCCAACCCGAGAGCGGTTCGACTTTGCGAGGCAAGGGACGGGAAGCATGGCGGACGAGGACGACTCTCGGGGGGTGTAGCCGTCACCAGGTGTGCCAGCTCGCGCGAGCTGAGGCCGAGATGCAACGCATAGAGTCCCTCAAGCGACAGCTCGCCCAACCAACCGAAGAGTCGCGACTGAAGGATCACATCTTCGCCGGCCTCGTCCAGCCCGGGCCAGAGCTCGGTTCCAGCCGGGATGCTGCCACGACGCGCCACGATGCCCGCCAAGCGGCGGAACCCAAGTCTGCGACCGCTGCACCGTGGCGGCGATGGAGTCGACGGGTGACCGAGGGGACGTAAAGGAAGTGCCAATGGAAGCGCCTGATGCGGGCTCCGTACGTCTCGCCATCAACTATGACTCAGACTTTCGCGACCGTGCCAACGACATCCTGTGCGAATGCGAAGTCGAGTTAGGTCTCCAGGATGCCAAGGGCCGCCACACCACGGGCGCCGAACGAGGTCGAGCACGCGCGAGAACAGTACCCCCGCGTCGCCCTGTTCATCGTCGCCGACATCCGGCTGATCGCGCGTCCCGCTGGCGCCCCCAATCGCCAGCGGCGGCGTGGAGCGCATCTTTGAGCCGTGGGCCATCGACGTGGGCTTCCTCACGCCCCTCGGCTACTCGTTCGCCCCGGTTCCGGACCCGGGATGACGGCGGGCTGCAACGCCGGTTCCGAATGGGACGTCCAGGAAGATCGGTGCGGCGGCATTGGGGTATCCTGTCTGACCATGGATGGTCCGCGCACCGATTCGCGACTCATTGAGCGCGTGGCTCGCTGCCTGCACGAGCATGAAGTGCTCGAACCGAACGAGGAGAATGCCGGTCGGATCGCGGCCGAAATCAGGGCCTCCCTTGGGTGGCGACGGAAGTGGCTGCGCCAGCTTGAAGCGCCGCAGCGCCTCGACCGGGCGGATATTGTTTGGTCGATCGCCGCCGCAAGGGATGGCGGAGACCGGGACGAAGCGCTGTGGCGGGGGTTCCTGGCCGGCCATTTCGGGCGGCCGTCCGCCCGTCCGGGTGATGCCCGTCGCGTCGCGAGCGCCGGACGGTTCTTGAATGGGTTCGGCGATTCGCCGCTGTGGACGTGGGTTGCCGTCTCGTCGGACCTCGGAATCCTCGACACGTGGCTGCGCGACCACGCGCAGGACTTGGCCGGTCTCCGGTTCGGCAACCACCGTAAGTACGAGTCCAGCCAGCCGGGCCGCCTGTTCGAGGTCATCGTTAGCTTTGCCGAATGGGTGCGCCGATCCGGCGGGTCGCCCGCCGAGGCGTTCGACACCAACGGGGACTCCAGCCCGGCGCTGGCGTTCGACCGCTTGTATCGAGGGCTCAGCAGCGTTCGCCGGTTCGGGCGGACCGCAAGCTTCGATACCCTCCTCCTCCTCGCCGACATGCGGCTACTTGACGTGATCCCCGGCTCCTGCTACCTCGCGGGGGCGACCGGGCCACTCCGCGGCGCGGAAGAGCTCTGGGGGCTACGGCCGGTGGCCGAGCTGGAGCGGCTCACGGCGGCGCTAGCGGGCTGCCTTGATCTGCCTCTGGAGAACGCGGAAGACGTTCTGTGCAACTGGCAGAAGCGGCAGACGTAGCCCGGATCGAGATCGTCCGTGAGCAACCTTGAAACGCCGCTGGCCCGTCGCCACTGGGAGACGGCGGGCGTCACCCTAGTTGAGGAGTTTCCAGTTGTCAGAGCGTCTAAACCTGCGGCCCCGCTTCCTCGACGGCCAAGTGTTGCCACACCGCAGGTTCGAATCCTGTTCTACCAGCCCCGCAGCCTCGCGAATTCGCTGTCCAGGTTTTCAAGAATGGACTCCAGCCAACCTCGCGAGGTGAGCGAGCTCGTCGGCCGTAAGCGGCTCCGCCCCGATGTGCTGGGTGTTCCACAACCCGCTCTGCCGGATCGCCGAATCGGCCGCGTGCCGGCCGAGCCAGTCGGGAGACGGGAGTCCCAGCGCGTGCCGGGCCAGCAACGCGATGAGAGACGTCACGGCGGACAGTCTGCTCGCCTGCCACCCCAAGCGGCTGTCATTGCTTCAGTAGTTGCAGCAGACGCACTCCCTAAGGCTCGCGATGCTGCGAAGTATTCTTTGCCGGATTTGTGGCATCGTTCTCTACATGCGGCCAAGCTGCTGCGACATGATCATTCCTGCCGCCGAGCACGTCGTCCACGTCCTTCAGTCTGCGATCCCGCCCCGCGGGGGAGGCGCCGCACCGCCGGCTGTGGCGGACTTCGTGACATGGCGGTGCAGCATTTCGGGAGGCGCGGTAGGTCAGGCGGCAGTCGCGTCTCCCGCCCACTACTCCAAGCACCGACACAAGACCGGAGAATGTGCTCCTCTGCGAGTCAGATTCGAAGACACGTGCGATCGGTCGACTCTGACACCGTAGGGATGACGGCTTGCCGCCTTGGCCGGCCCTTGACGGTGTGCCGCACCCGGCCTATGATCCCCCCCACTAAAAGGTCAGACCAAATCGGTATCGGATCGAGCAAGATCCGGGGTGCAGATGGAGATCGGCGAAGCGAGAGGTGCCGTCGACGGAGTCGTCGACCAGCTGCGCGAACAGATCCTCACGGGGTCGCTCCGATCAGGTACCCTGCTACCGGCTGAGCGAGACCTGGCGGTTAGGCTCGACGTGAGCCGTCCGACGCTGCGCCAAGCTCTCTCCATCCTGGCCCAGATGGGTCTGGTCACCACCCAGCGCGGCCGGAAGGGCGGCACCGTCGTCACCACCCCGTCGACAGCGACTGTCGCGTCAACCGTGACACTTTTGTTTCAGACTCGGACCATCACGGCCGCGCACTTGACTGAAGTCCGCCGCGGGCTCGAGGTCGAGGCCGTGCAGCTCGCCGCCGCTCGGCGGTCGGACCAAGATCAGGACGCAATCGCCGAGGCGTTCGCCCGCTACGTCGCGAGCGAACAAGATCCGGATGCTCACAACCGATTGGGACGTGCCTTCCATTACGCCCTCGCGCGGGCGAGCGCCAACCCACTCCTCGTCGAAATGATGTACTCGCTCAATGAAGCCTTCGCGGAATGCTTCGGTTGGTTGGTCAATATCGCCGAGTTGCGCCGCGCCGCCGACGAGATCCACCGGCCGATCGTTGAGGCCGTCGAACGGGGCGACGCCGATGAGGCGCGATGGGCCATGATTCGGCACTTCGAGCAACTCGACCGGGTTCTCGGCGAACTCGGGATTGACGACCGGCCGCTCGACGGTTGGGCACAGGATGGTGGTTATAGGGCCGCTCACGAGCCGCGAGCCGAAATTCTGTCGGCGGCATTGACTCGGTCCCTTGACACCAGGAGGTGATGCAACCCAGATCACTGTTTCGCTCGTGGGGACGAGCGATCATCGACACTCTTTGGAGGGTACCATGCGAGTGAAACTGTTTGTTCGCGGACACCGCACACGTCTGTTCGGTCTCCAGGCTTCCCTGCTCGTCGCTGTCTTCCTCCTCGTCGCGGCGTCCGCCGCCGGGACCGTCCTCGCCCAAGACCTCGGCACGATCGAGCCGGGCAAGCTCACGGTGGCCTTCAACGGCGACATGCCGATGACGAGCCTGAAGGACGGTAAACTCATCGGCACCGACGGCGAGATGATCTCGCGGATCGCCGACGACCTGGGGCTTAAGATCGCGCCGCAGCAGATGGACTGGTCGGCGGAGATCGAGTCGACGAAAGCAGGCCGCGTCGATCTCATGCTGGGCGCCATGGGCTGGACCGAAGAGCGGAGTAAGGTCATGCTCCTCACCGACCCGATCTACTACTTCGGCACCCTCCTCGCTCAGAAGTCGGAGAACAACTGGCACAGTTTCGCGGACCTCAAGGGGAAGAAGGTCGGAACCGTGACCGGATTCACGCTCGTCCCGGAGCTGAAATCGGTGCCGGGAATCGGGGAGGTCAAGCTCTACGACACCTCGGACGGTGTGATGCGTGACCTCGTCGCAGGACGGCTCGACATGGCAATCCTTGACCCGCCGCTCGTCGCGCTGGCGATCAAAGAGCATCCCGAGTGGGATCTCCATCAGGTGCCGCTCGATCCCGACCCGGCCTATCCGATTATGTCCACCACGTATAACGTCGTCATGGGGATCCGGAAGGAAGCACAGGGACTTCATGACGCGGTCAATCAGCAAATTGCGCAGCTATGGGCGACCTGTACCAACCAGCAAATCATGGCGGACTACGGCGTGACCGACCTCAGCTTCTTCTTCCCGCCCAACCCGAGCCCCCGCATTGGCGTCGACCGACCGGAGGGATGGCAATCCCCCACCCTCGGCAAAGATTGCTCGGCAGGCGCGACGGGCACGCCAGGGTCGTAGACCTGATGCGCTGGTGTCGAGCGGCTGGTGCCGGCAAGAGATCCGCATCCACCGTCTCCATATTGCCGGCACCCGCCCGATTGAGCGAAAGTCCTGTGGATGAGCACGCTGCTTCGGGTCGTCGACCTTCACAAAACATTCGGCGCGACCGAGGTCCTGAAAGGGATCGACCTCGAGGTAGCCACCGGGGAAACGATCACGATCATCGGGCCGAGCGGGTCCGGTAAGACCACGCTCCTGCGTTGCATCAACTATTTGGAGCGCCCGACGAGCGGCCACGTCTTCATCGAGGACCGGCCGATCGGCGAGCGCCGAGAGGGCGACCGTTTCGTCCACGTCGGTGACAGGGAGCTGGCAACTGAGCGGGCAGAGATGGGGATGGTCTTCCAGCAGTTCAACCTGTGGCCGCACCTGACCGCGCTCCAGAACGTCACGCTCGGTCCGACCCGCGTCCTCAAGCAACCGACTCGGGAGGCGGAGGAGGAGGGGCGGGCAGTCCTCGACAAGGTCGGCCTCCTGCACAAAGCGGACGCGTACCCGGAACGCCTCTCTGGTGGACAGCAGCAGCGCGTCGCGATCGCCCGAGCGCTGGCGATGCGGCCCAAGCTGCTTCTCTTCGACGAGCCAACCTCGGCGCTCGATCCTGAGCTGATCGGCGAGGTGCTCAGCGTAATGAGGGCCCTGAGCCGCGAAGAGCGGACGATGCTCGTCGTCACGCACGAGATGCACTTTGCCCAAGACGTCTCGAACCGGGTGATCTTCATGGACCACGGCGTCATTGTCGAGGATGGACCGCCGAGCGTCATGTTTTCCGCCTCGACGCAGCCGAGGACCCGCGAGTTCCTGCACCAGGTCGTGGAGCGGTAGGACCGCCATGGGATTCTGGACCAAGCTCTGGGAGAACCTGCCCTACTTCCTCGAAGTCCTCGTGCCCGCGGTCGGGACGACCGTTGCGATCACTGCCGTGGCCTTCGTGCTCGCGATCGTCGCAGGCTTACTCCTCGCGCTGCTCCAGACGACGCCGCTATCGTCAGTGCGCCGCCTTGTGCAAGTCTACGTCGAGGTCATCCGCGGCACGCCGGTGCTCGCCCAGCTCTTCATTCTCTACTTCGGTCTGGCCGAGGTTGGCATCCGCTTCACGCCGTTCCAGGCGGCGACGCTCGGCCTCGGGTTGAACGGCGCGGCGTACCTGGCGGAGGTGTTCCGCTCCGGCATCGAGTCGATCCACGCCGGCCAGATGGAGGCCGCACTAACCGTCGGCATGACACCATTGGCGGCGATGCGGTGGGTGGTCGTGCCCCAGGCGCTGCGGGTCGTCGTGCCACCCGTGACGAACTACAGCGTTGCGCTGCTAAAGGATACAGCTGTCATCTCCGCGGTCGCCGCCCCAGAGATAATGTTCCGTGCTCGCAACCTAGTAATGGAAACGTATCTGAGCATGCAGATTTACCTTCTGGTTGCGGTCATTTACCTCGTATTGAGCCTGACGCTCGCTCGCGCGGCGGCACGTGTCGAGCGGCGTTTCGCCGCGGCGCGGTAGGGCCATCAGCGATGCAGGGGCTCTTTCGGGTCTACGCTGAGCACCTCACCGAGTGGCTACCTCAGCTCGTGACGGCGGCCGGCACTACACTGCGGATGGCCCTTCTGGCGTTCGTCGTCGCCTTCGTCGTCGGCCTCGTCCTGGCGCTTGCAAAGCTCTCATCGGCGTCGCCAGCGCGAGTCATGGCCGCGACCTACATTGAGGTCATGCGAGGCATCCCCGCGCTGGTGATACTCTTCCTCATCTATTTCGGTCTCGCCGACTTCGGGATCGTGTTCGACGCCTTCACGGCTGCCGTCATTGGCCTTGGACTGAACGGCGCGGCGTATCTGGCCGAGGTGTTCCGCGCCGGCATCCTCGCGGTGCATCGGGGGCAGAGAGAGGCCGCGCTCACAGTCGGCATGACGCCGCTGATGGCGATGCGGTTCGTGGTCCTGCCCCAGGCGTTCCGCGTTGTCTTGCCGCCGGTCGCGAATTTCGGCATCGCGCTGCTTAAGGACACTTCAGTGGCTTCGATCATTTCGGCACCGGAGTTGATGTTGCGGGCGCGCGACCTCGCATCCTCAAGCTTCCAACCGATGGAAGTATTCCTCCTGGCGGCCGTCATATACCTGGTCATGAGCTTGCCGATTTCGATTCTGGTACGCCGTCTCGAAGGGCGCTTTGCCCGCGGACGATGATGCCAGGGGGCAACGGGAACACGCGGATGAGAATGGACACGATGCGGGGACAAAAGGAGATACTGGTGATTGAAGAAGCAGGGGCGGTGGTCATCGGCTCGGGCGCGCTGGGAGCGAGTACCGCCTTCCACTTGGCGGCGCTGGGGCAGCAAGGCGTGGTCTTGGTCGATCGGCACGAACTTGCCTCGCAGACGTCGCCGCGCGCCGCCGGCTTGACACAGCAGATTCGACCTGAGTCGGACATGACGCGCCTCGCGATGCTTAGCGTCCAGAAGATCGTGCGCTTCACCGAGGAAACCGGTGAGCCAATGGTCTCCTACCAGTCTGGCAGCGTGAAGATGGCACGGACCGACGCTGACGAGCGCCAGGTCCGCGCCGAGATCGACGCGGGACGCGGGCTCGGCCTTGATATCCACGAGATCTCAGCACACGATCTGGCGAGGCTGACGCCATTCGCGCGGGCCGAAGGGGTTCGTGCCATGTGGTACACGCCGTCCGATCTCTACCTCGAACCGGTCCAAATTCCCCTTGGGTACGCGCGCGGCGCCGAGCGATTGGGCGCGGCGCTGCTGCCCAATACGACGGTGACCGCGATCGAAACCCGCGATGGTGGCGTCAGTCGTGTGATGACAAGTCGCGGAGCAATCCGCACCCCAATCGTCGTTGATGCGGCGGGCGCTTGGGCGCGGCTGGTCGGTGAGCAACTCGGCATCCGCGTGCCGATCGTGCCGGTCCGCCACCAGTTGATGATCACCGAACCGATCACCGGGGTCGAGACGACCCAGCCCATCTGCCGGGTCATCGACGCCAACGTCTACGTCCGGCCGGAGAAGGGCGGCCTCATGCTCGGCGGCTACGAGCAGGATCCCCACGCCTACGACATGAACGGGGTGCTGGCCGGGTTCCAGATCAACGACCTTCCGCTCGACATCACGGTCCTGCGCAGTCTCGCCGAGTTGGTCCGCGAGCAGTTTCCAGTTCTTCAGGACGCGCCGGTCCGGGAACACCGAGGCGGGCTGCCCACGATGACGGCCGACGGCCGCCACATTGTCGGCCCAGTGCCCGGCGTGCGCGGCTTCTACGCCGCGACTGGCTGCTGCGTCGGCGGCCTCTCGATCTCGCCAGCGGTCGGCCAGATGCTGGCCGAGCTGATCCTCACCGGCACATCGTCGGTCCCGCTCGACCAGCTTGCAATGTCCCGATTCGGTCCGGATCTCGCCTCCGACGCGCAGCTCCGCGCCGCGTGCCTCTCGACCTACACCCACCAATACAGCGGCGGCTGGTCCGTTGCAACCGAGAGCGCGGCGCTGCACGTATCATCGTGAGGCCCATGCGCGCAAGGGGCAAGCTGTTGCTGCCTCGCGTTGCGAAGCTCAGGAGCTCAAGCCTCGCTCATGCAGACCTCGCGACGACCTGCTGAAAAGGAACCAACGCTATGTCTACTCCTCGACCACGTCAACACCAGCTGATCGCCTTCATCGTCTATCCGGGATTGACGCTCCTTGATCTGGTCGGTCCACTGCAGACGCTCGTCGACCTCGGGGAGCCATACCAGACGATCACCGTCGGCGTGCAGCGGGAGGCAATGCCAACTGACACTCGACTTAGCATCGTGCCAGAAGCCAGCTTCACTGACGTCCTACATCCCTTCGGTGTCATCGTGCCGGGCGGCGGCGCCGGAGCGATGCGGGCAATGGCTGATCCGATCGTCCAGGACTATCTCCAAGCAACTGCCACAACAGCAGAGGTGGTTGGATCAGTATGCACCGGCTCGCTTGTCCTCGCCGCCGCCGGTCTGCTAGAGGGACGCAAGGCCACGACACACTGGGCCTACGCCCACTACCTCAGCCGTCTCGGGGCGATCTACGAGCGATGCCGCTGGGTCGAGGACGGCAAGTACATCACGGCGGCCGGTGTCTCGGCCGGTATCGATATGGCACTCCACCTCGCGGCGCGGCTGACAAATGCGGAGCACGCCCGCCAGATCCAGGTTGCCCTGGAGTACGATCCGCAACCACCGTTCGGATTGATGGACTGGAGCCTCGCGAACGTCGAGCGATACTGGGCGGGCCTCGGCGATCGTGACCTGACTCAGTTGTTAGAGGGACGTCCGGATCTGATTAGCCGGCTGGTCGATTGAGGCAGCGCGATCCGAAAGAAGGGTCTGTCACACACCTGGCCACGACATGCTGGCTCTCCCGCGCTTCGGTTGAGCGACTGCTTACCGAACGAACCGCAGAGGTTGGAGGAAGGACCCCATCATCGCCGGCCTTGTGCAGCGGGTGTCGGGGATCGGTCCCGGCCACGATGCCGGTACGACGCGCCAGAGTAGCCCAGGAACGACCGACCCGCCGACGCCGACGGTTGATACTACATTCCCCATGCGGTGCTGCGCATTATTGCTGCTTCACTATTGGTGCCGTTCGTCACCTGCAATAAAGCTGCATCCTCGTTCTCATTCCGGCTTCCAAAGCACGTCGTCAACGTCTTTCAGCTCGCGCTCCAGGTTCACGTTGGAGACGCCAGCCATGCCTGGCGTGACAGGCTTCGTGACGTGTCGGCGCGGGGTTTCGGGAGGCACGATAGGCCGGGCGGCGATCGGCACGTCGGCACCACAAGCAAGACCCGGGATCTAGAGCCTGTTATGAACTTCTCGGAAGGTAGATTCGCTGATTGTCCTTGGTTTCACTTGAATGATCGCCTCTTCGCCATTGAATTCCAGTTGGGGGACGTGGGGTCAGACAGAGATACGCTGGATCGCCTCCACTGTGGGGCGCTCAGGCCCCCGGTTCCCTGAATTGGCTCGGCTTCACCCCCTCAAGTCCATAACAGGCTCTAAGCTCGCGGATCACCGCAAGTGATACCACCGCCAGCGTCACCAAGAAGCTGATTGTCGTCAACGGCGTCGCGCTCGGTTGCGAATGCCCGGCCGGCGAGCACGGCGACCCGGTCTGCAAGCATCGGGCGGCCTTCTACCACCTGGCAGGCCAGCTCGACCCGGAGCCGCCCACGCCGGCGGCTCCCGTCTTGGCCCTCGTGCCCCGCTACAGCCCGCCGTGCGATGGCAAGGGCTATCTCGTCAAGCTGAGCGTCACCTTTGGGACCACCTACCGCGTGACGTGCCAGGCGTGTCGCGGCAAGGGGATCGCCCGAGAGGAGGAGCCGACTCCGCTCGCGGCTTAGCCCGCTGCGCCGAACGTTGGGGCGGCCTTGGTGGCCGCCCCGATTGCTATGGACAACATGCGCGATTGTTGTAAAGATATTGGTCGTGGCGCGGAGGGATGGGGGAGAGATCGTCGGTCGACCACCATCTAGGTCACCGCCTCACCCTCCGAACGAATGTCAATAGCACCATCAGTCCCGCTAGGAGGACCTTCCGAATGATGCGTCGCCTCAGCATGATCCTTGTCATTACCAGCATCGTCGCTGCCGGATTGTCTGCACCCACAGCGGCCCAACAGGGCGACAACGCCGAGGCGACCATCGCCGCATTACAGACGCAGGTCGCAGGGTTGCAGGCCACCAAGACACCGGAGACTGCCAAGAAGACGCCGACTCCCACAGCCGGTGCAGCAACCGAGGGCGACGCCGCGGCCGAGGCGAGCTCAGCGATCAACGTGGAGCTCATCCTCGACGTCTCTGGGTCGATGGCCCAAGTCCTCGACACGGGCGAGACACGGATCGACGCGGCCAAGCGCGTGCTCAATGAGGTGATCGCCGCCATCCCCGAGCGAAAGGGAGTGAGCGTCGGGCTCCGCATTTATGGGCATGAAGGAGATAACACCGAAGCTGGCAAGGACGTGAGCTGTAACGCCTCCGAGCCGGTCGTTCCCGTAAAGGGTGTCAACAAAGACGAGTTGAACACCGAGATCGAGGCGCTGCAGCCCACTGGCTGGACACCCATCGCGCTGTCGCTCCAACGGGCAGCAAAGGACTTCCCAAAGGCGAGCGACACGGTCACCAACGCCATCGTCCTCGTCACCGACGGACTGGAGACGTGCGGGGGCGATCCTGCGAAAGCGGCTGCGACCCTCCGCAGCGGCAGTACCAAGGTCTCGACGAATGTTATCGGGTTTGCGTTGACGGGCGACGAGCAGCAGACCTTGGCAAGCATTGCTGAGAAGGGAGACGGGAAGCTCCTCGGCGCAGCCAATGCGGACGAACTGAACGTTGCGCTCTTTTCCGTGCTGGAGGAGCTCAAGATTGTCGCCGGACACGGCTACGTTGGGGGCAACGCGTTCTCGCTGCTCGGGGCAGGCGACGCGGGCCAGGTGTCCGTCATCGCGACTGGTAGTCTTGAAAATATGGCCGGCGGTTCTGTCCCCTATGTCATCCGCAACAACACGAGCGAGGACGTTGCCAATGTCAAGGTGACCGCGACGATCCGAGACGCCGACAACCGCGTGATTGGGGCGGCGAACGGAAACATCGTCACCCCGACGCATGTCAATGCGGGGGGTGTAGCCTTTGGCAACGCCTATTTTGGCACCATCGAGCTTCCACCCGGCGCAACCCTCGAAGTCAAGGCTAACGCCACGCCCGTGGCGAAGGTGCAATTTAACAGCTTTCGTGACCTGGACGTGGACGAGGCATCGCTGTTCGAGAACCGCATCACGGGAACCCTGAAGAACACCCAGAGCGGCCTCGTCAAAGGGCCGATCTTGATTCAGGCGGTCTGTTTCGACATGGATGGAAATCTTCTCAATCTCGCGCTGGGGTCGGCTGACGCAGGTCAGATTGAAGTCGGGGATTCCATCCCGTTCCAGGTGACGCTGTTCGCGTTCTCCGACCAAGGATGCCCGGCGTTCCTGGTCGCTGGTTTTGGGTACAAAGTGTAGGCGGCTTCGCCTCGTCCCCCGGCCCTTCCTAAGCCGTCCTCCGCTGATGCTCACATGCCCGCCGTCGTGAGACGGGACCGGGCGAGGGTCGGTCAGCAGTCGTTGCAGCAGACGCACCCCCTAGGGCATGCGATGCTGCAACGACTCCTCACTCGATTTGTCGTACCTTTTTCGCATGCGACTACCGTGCTGCGACATACTCAGTCCCTCCTGTTAGGCGGCGCTACGCTGACGCACCGGTAGCAGCACTGGGTGGCCCTAGACCGACTCGGGATTCGGGAAGTGCAACCGATCGCGCGAGCCACAGCGACCGATGAACGGACCTGACCCGGCGTCAGGAGGTAAACAGGCGCTGCCGAGCAAGGTCCAACTTCGTCGGGCCTGCTAATGCTGCCCGGCTCCTCGGGCTTTCGCAGTCCGAGCAGCGTGCGATGTCTCAACCCTACGGCATCTGGCGTCATACCTGAGACCGCCCAGAGGAGCGCCGACTGCCGATGGACCAATCAAGTGCAATCGGATTTCACCGATCAGGTCGTTCGTCGACCGTCTTGAACATCGGAACGTCCAGGGTTTGCGCATGATTGGCGTCACTATTGACGTCGGGCGCCAGAGCATTTCGTCGCGATGTAGCACGTGACATCGCCAAATGCGATCGCCCTGTAGGCCATCCGCACGTGGCCGCTCCACGAATATAATGCGACCGATGATGAGGCCCGGCGTCGCTGGGCCACATTCGATGAGGAGGGCATGATGACAGAGATCGGTGATCAAATCCCCTTTGGGCTGGCACAGTTTGCCGAGAATCCCGAGCCCCGGTGTCCATGCCTCCTCTTGCTAGATACTTCTGCGTCAATGGGAGGCCGCCCGATTGAGGAGCTGAACGCAGGCCTGACAACGTTCAAGGACGAACTCGTGGCGGACGCCATGGCGGTCAAGCGCGTTGAGATCGGGATCGTATCCTTTGGGCCGGTACAGGTGGCCACGGACTGGCAGACGGCGGACGTCTTTCAGGCTCCGACGCTCCATGCGACCGGTGACACCCCAATGGGCGCCGCGATCGAGCGCGGGCTCGATATGCTGCGAAGTCGCAAGGAGCTGTACAAGCAGAATGGCATCTCCTACTACCGTCCTTGGGTCTTCCTGATCACAGATGGTGCGCCGACCGATCAATGGCACTCCGCCGCGAGCTTGGTTCGGACGGGCGAAGCGTCAAAGGCATTTATGTTCTTTGCCGTTGGCGTTGAGGGCGCCAACATGGAGATTCTCGGGCAGATCGCGGTGCGGGAACCCCTGCGCTTGAGCGGCTTGAGGTTCCGGGACCTGTTCTCCTGGCTCTCAAGCTCGCTTGGGTCTGTTTCCGAGTCCAGCCTGGGTGAGCCCGTGCCACTCGCCAACCCGGCCGGCCCCAGTGGGTGGGCCGTCGCGGAATGACGTCGAACCTCTGGCGGTACGCGCAGGCATCTGTTATCGGCACCTCGCACACCAAACTGGGCTTACCCTGCCAAGACGCCAGTTGATGCCACCTGATCCAAGATGCGTCCGTCGAGCCCGTCCTGCTTGCCGTCGTTGCCGATGGCGCGGGCAGCGCCAAGAGGGCGGAAGTTGGTGCCTTGCTGGCCTGTGACCTGTTTCTCTCCGAAACCGAATCGCTGCTAGAACAGGGGCGAGGGGTTCAGGGCGTCACCCAAGAATTCGCCCGGTCGTGCCTGGAGCGGTTTCAGACAGCGGTCGCTGTCCGCGCCGAGATCGATGGCCTTCGTTCCCGCGAGTTCGCGTGCACCCTCCTGGCGGCAATAATGGGCATTGACGCGACCGTCTTTCTACAGGTCGGTGATGGCGCGATTGTGATGTCTCCGCGGAAGGAGCCAAAGGAGTATCACTGGGTGTTCTGGCCGCAGACGGGGGAGTACGAGAACCAGACCACCTTCGCGACCGACGTGTCCGCCGTAGACAACCTAAAGTACGGGGTCGCACCGTACGCCATTGACGACGTGGCGCTGTTCTCGGATGGTCTGCAACGATTGGCGCTGCATTTCGAGACTCGGACAGCCCACGCGCCGTTTTTCCTTCCCCTGTTCGAAGCTCTGCGGGCGGCTCCGAAGGGCGGGGAGAATGGCCTGTCGTCCTCGCTCGCCACGTTCCTCGGATCGCAGCAAATCAATGACCGAACGGACGACGATAAAACGCTGATCCTGGCAGCCAGACGGGACACTATCGACTCGACGCTTTCAAAAGAAGACGAGCAGTACCGTGACGGTGACGCGACGGGTTGTTGACGGCCATGGCCACCTTGTACGCCTCGGTGCCGAAGTGGGACGAGGCGGCGAAGGTAGCATCTTCGAGGTGCCCGAGCGCCGAGATTTAGTGGCCAAGGTCTACCACAAACCCCTCTCGGCCGAGCGACAAGCCAAGCTGACCTCGATGGTTGGGCTGCGCACTGAACGACTGCTCCGTATCGCGGCGTGGCCCGTCGACACGTTGCACGACACGGCGCGGGGACCTGTCACGGGACTCCTCATGCCGAAGGCGACGAGCTTCAAAGAGCTCCATGCACTGCACGGCCCGAAGAGTCGACTGGTCGAGTTCCCCCGGGCCGACTGGAGGTTCCTGATCCACAGCGCAACGAACACGGCGCGCGCCCTCGCAGTCGTCCATGAACATGGCCTTGTCATGGGCGATGTCAATGACCGCAACGTCCTGGTATCCGAGCAGGCTATTGTCGAGCTCATCGACTGCGATAGCTTCCAGATCACGAGTATGGGTCACCGATACCTCTGCCCGGTCGGTGTCCCAACGCATACGCCCCCGGAACTCCAAGGCCAACCGCTCCACGCGGTGGTGAGGACGACGAACCACGATGCGTTTGGCCTCGCCGTCCTGATCTTCCAGATCCTGTTCATGGGGCGCCACCCGTTCTCCGGGCGATACTTGGGGCCGAGTGACATGCCAATCGAAAAGGCGATTGCCGAGTTTTGGTTCGCGTACGGTCCTGGTGCTCCGTCACTCCGGATGCAGCCACCCCCGGCGACGCTTCCCCTAGATGCCGTGACGCCAACCGTCGGGATCTTCTTCAAGCGTGCGTTCTCGCCGCCGGCCGTTCGAGACGTCGGGCGCCCACCTGCGCGTGATTGGGTTAATGCGCTCACCGAGTTGTCGCGGTCGCTTGTGTCCTGCCGTCGGAACGCCTCCCACTACTTCCGCAACACGCTGCTGGCCTGCCCCTGGTGCATGATCGAGCGGCAATCCGGCATCCTCTTGTTCGCCGCCGCTATGGTCATTACCCCGAAGCCCCTCGGCCGGTTCGACCTTGAGGTGATCTGGTCCCAGATCGAGTCGATCCCGTCTCCAGGACCACTTCCGCCGCTTCCCGCGGGGCCCTCAGTGACTGTCGAGCCCGCGCAGCGCGCCATCGACCTGAAGCGAGCGCGTCGGAGGCGACAAGCAGGAGCCGTCGCCTTCGTTTTAGTCGTTCTCGGCTCTGCCATCTTGCTTCCAATTTCCAACATGATGGTGATCTACGTCGTTATGGGGGCAGGGGTCGCCGCCCTTGTTCTTGAACTCGTCGGGGAGCGAGCATCGCGACCAGCGCGCCAAGAAATGGAGCAGGAACTCCGGACAGCCGAAGCGAACTGGGTGGTTCTAAAGCGTCGTTGGGCCGAGGCAGGACCCGAGCCATTCGAGGCAAAACGACGAGACCTCGAAACCAAGAGGGTACAGTATCGAGAACTCCAGACGCTCCGGCAAACGAAGCTTCAGCAATTGCAGCAACAGCGTCATGCAACCGACGAAAAGCGCCAGCGACATCAGTTCCTAGACGCGCACCGGATCGACCGCGCCTCAATCAGTGGGATCGGCCCGACGCGCGTGGCGGTGCTACAGTCGTACGGGATCGAGACCGCTGCCGATGTGCGGGAGGCAAATATTGCCTTCGTACCTGGATTTGGACCGTCCTTGACCTTGGCCCTAGTGCTGTCTCCGACGAGTTGCTGGTCCATGCGGTATCCTCGGGCTCATGCAAGCTCCGCTGTTCGTGCGTCC
>JAABUR0100003841.1_pt1 | contig 20673 bp, 19 predicted proteins | sample 5560091 | NCBI WGS metagenome assembly JAABUR01 (sample SAMN10711879, study PRJNA513375) | rock metagenome | isolation source: Antarctica rocks | place: Antarctica: Victoria Land, University Valley sud
CCGCAGGAGGACATTCCGTCAACTAGCACATGGGCCAACTCGTCAATAACCGCGTGCTGAAGCTACCAATATATAGATGGAGGTGTACCACGATTCCTGCTCCTTGGGGATTACTCACCATTGGCGCACTTATTCTTGTACTGGGAGATGCCCTTTACCGCGTACTCTTCGTGCCAACGGTATCCCACACCATCCTCCTCACGCCGGGCGAGCGTCTCGTGTTGCGGCTGTTCGGGGGTCTGCTCGTGACCGGCTGGTGGGCATTACTCCTGGCGGAGTTGGGTAAACTCTTCTCCTGGCTCGTCATTCTCGGACCTCTCGGACTGAGTATGACCCTGTATGTAATTGCGTGGCACCTCGGGCGATTGCGGGAGGTGAGAACAGCATCACCGTGGCAATATACACCGGCTGGTCTTACGCTGGTCGGGATAGTCACGTTAGCAACCTACCTGTTCTTCGCACGGCCGTTCGAGACGATTGTGGGGGCAGAGGATGCTGGCGTCTATTTTAGTAGCGGGGGAGCAATCGCGCGCGAGCATGGCATATTACTTACCGATCCGGGCCTCGCAACGTTCGGCGATGCTGCAGCCGATGCTCAAGCCAAAGGAGCAGCGCGACACCTGCTACTGCCGCTGGATCCGACACGCTACCGGTTTGCCACCTGGTTGCGCTTGAGCGGTTTCTTCCTCGACCAGCAGCAGTCCGACGTGGTTACGCCGCAGTTCTTCCACCTCTTCCCAACTTGGCTCGCAGTTTGGGCGCTCCTTGGTGGAGGTATTGGTGCCATGGTATACGGTGCTCCGGCATTCGGCCTGCTAGGCGTGGTACTCATCTTCTTCCTCGGGCAGCGTTTGTTCGGATCGGCGGTTGGAGCGCTGAGTAGTCTCTTCTTATCGCTCAACGGCCTCCAGTTGTGGTTTGCCCGTCAGTCGCTCAGCGAGGTACTGCTGCAGGTACTCCTTCTCGGTGCGGCCTACACATGGGTGCTCTTCGTCGAGGCGCATCGCGCGCAAGACACCAGGCGCGCACGCGGAGCGCTTGTCCTTGCCGGGATGGCGCTAGGGAGCGTAGCGCTGACACACGCGCAGTTCGTCTTCCTCGCCTTGCCGCTGGCCATACTGATCGCGCGGCTCTGGCTTGGACGCCAGTGGTCTCGTGTCTACTTGTGGTTTGCTGTGCCACTCTTTCTCCTCCTGGTACAAGCTGCGGTCCACATACAACGCTACTCCCTCGGCTACTTCGAGGGGGTATATCACCATGTCTGGCTTAACGCTTGGCGTGATTGGCAGCAGACGATTGTCCTTGTCCTTAGCCCTATCGCTCTGCTTGGAATACTTGACCGCACACGGCACCATTGGTTACCCCGACTGCACGCTCACCGAACCCGTCTGCTGGTGCGCCGACTGGCCGTCCTCTTCATCAGCGTTGGGGCGGCCTATCTCTATCTTGTTTGGCCCGGCATATTTGGCTCATCGACTGTGGAAGGCTATATCGGTGCGCCGATTCCGCAAGGCACCGCAGCTGGCATTGTCTCGCTGGGCTGGTATTTTTCGCCACTTGGCGTTGCGCTTGCAGTCCTGGGCTTAGCCCTTGTTGTTCTTGATGACCCCGACGAGCGTATCTGGGCAGTGCTTTGCCTAGCACTGCCCTTCGCGATACTCTATCTACTCACTGGTACCTACACTGCGGGGGGGTATATCTACCGTCTGCGGCGCTTCGTACCGTTGATCGTTCCGCTTACCACTCTCCTGATCGCTTTCGCCATTGTGCGTGGCGGGCCGCTGATAGCCAATCTGCTACAAAGGCCACGACTCACATCACCCCTACGAGTGCTTGGGATAGTCACATCAGGCAGCCTGGTCATCTTTTTTCTCTTTACTAATGCTCCAATTGCAGTGCATCGCGAGTATGCAGGGGTACTCGCCCAGATAGCCTCGATCGATGCTAGTTTTAGCCCGGATGATGTGCTCCTGTTTAGCAGCGGCGAGCGTGACCTAGCAATGAAGCTTTCCACGCCACTGCAATATTTGTTTGGACGCGAGAGTTGGGCTGTGACTACCAATATCCCGGACGGTCCGATACTTGATGCCTGGATTGCGGCGCGGGAGCGTGATGGAAAACATGTCTATGTGCTCATGACCGCAAATGGTGGCAAGCTCTTCTTGCCCAGATACCGGTTTGTCCCCACCGGTGCGGTCGACTTGACGCTCGCACAATTCGAGATGCTTCAGAATCAAAAGCCGCACAACCGCCAAGTCAATACGCTCCGCTACACCATCTACCGCCTCGACCCTGTTGCGCCCGGTAGCGCGCTAGGCTCTCTCCCTTATCGCGTTGTTGCCCGCCAGGCGGATGAAGTAGCCGAAGTTGCTGGTTTCTACGACTGGGAATTCGCACCAACACCTCAAGGTTCTCTTCCCGCGCGTTGGACTAACGGTGAGGCATTACTTCGTATTCCGTGGCCGGACCCCGGGCTTCCGATGACTCTTCGTCTGACCGTGAGTGGTGGTAAACGACCTGCCGCAATGGGCTCTGCGCAGGTATCCGTTGGCCTGCGATCGTCGGCAGGGGCTGTGGATATGGAGCAGCCGCTAACGACACTGACACTGACTGAAAACTTCGCTGAGTACACGATCCCGATACCGTCAGGCCGCCTTGCACCAACGGCAGATGGCACTGCGGTTATTCATCTTGCCATGCTTACGCAGTCCCCTATGCAGGAGAGACAATCGGGCGGTGCTTGGGTACCGGCTAACTATCCATCAGAATTCAGCACCACCGGTGACCAGCGTGTCCTACATATTCGCTTTTACAGCGCAGAACTTGTGGCCACACGGGATGCTCGGAGATAACTCTGGGTAGTGTTGTTGACGCCAGCATGCAAATCGATCGTGAACTGTGCTGCGCCCGGCCAGGACATCGAGGGGCACCTGGCGGTCGCATCGCTGACCGATAGTGCCGTCGATCAGCTGGCGGGCTGCTCGTTCTCGACGCCGAGTTGGCCGAGTGCCCAGGCGATTTGTGCGCGCAGCCCCTTCCCGTAAGCATCGTCGTCGAGGACCGCGGTATGTCGCCGGGCGAGCCAATAGGCCTCGCGCGCCTCGTCGTGGCGCTGGTCATGGGCGTGGACGTAGCCGAGGTTGGCATAGATCGACGCGTAGAGCTGCGCCGCCCGCCCAGCGGGCACCCGGTCCGCCCGTTCCAGCGACGCCAGGTGCCACCGCCGCTTCTCGTCCAGCGGCAGCGGCTCCGAGACTGTCTAACGTCAAGTAGAAGTAGAAAGGGCTCTCCCGCAAAGTTGGTGCTTCGGCTGAAGATCACCGGCGAGGTGGGGGGAACGGCCCGAAAATGGCTGAGGATCAGCGCGGCTAGACCCGCATTCGGCCGTTTCCGCGGGTGCCGTCCCTACGTCAGAACCCGAAGCACCAACTTTGCGGGAGAGCCGATCTGGGGTAGCTAATCGGTACTTTGTGGACCTCGGATGCGTGGGCGAAAACGTGCCAAAGGAGGCGGCCCCCACGGGTAGTACGCGCGAGTACGTACTACCCATTCCGCTGCTTGATGGACACCCGCCGAAGCCCTTCTGCCGAACTCCACAAAGTACCGACTAATGGGACCCAAATCGGGCAAGAACCGGCCGCGTAGCAGCCCCATACCGACCGAATTCCGGCTATCATCCCCCACTTCGCCGGCCTTTTCGAGGGGGATCACGCTAATTGCGGGAGAGCCCTATCGGGAGGGTGCGAGTCAGAGGGAAACTATATTCTCATCATACACCGAACATGGTCGCACACTGCGTGGCCGCCTGGATAGGATTCGTTGTCAAGACAGGCGCACTACCGAGCAGGGTTGCGCAACTTCCTTCAGTAACGCTTATTACCCGCGACATACACGCCATGCTACTGCCGACCGACACCGCTCGACATCGAGATTTACCCCAGGCCGCCGTCTTGCCTTCCGGCTTATCGGGGTCAAGCTGATGTACTCACGGCCAGGCATAACGAAGTTGCGATAGACTGGACCGAGCATGAGCGACAAACGATCGACGCGCTCATGGTCTAGGTTTAGTCAGAACAGCTACTGCCCGCTTACAACGTAGCACGCCACGACACGGTCGAGAGAAGTGGGAGTATACGAGAAACAGGCCTCAACTCATGGCGGAAGTCCTACGCGTACCCAGGGCGACGGAACGGCGATGATCGGATACGGGGAACAGGCGCGAGGGAGTGCCGATGGGGACGGTCGAGGGCGGCGCAGCGCGGGCGACGGGGCCGGTGCGGGCGCACAACGAGGACACCTACCGGCTGGTGGACCCGGCCGCCCCGCAGGTGCGCACCTGCGGCTACCTCGCGCTCCTCGCCGACGGCATGGGCGGCCACGGGCAGGGCGACGTGGCGAGCGACGCGGCCAGCGACGGGCTGTACGCGCGCTTCTACGCCGCGCCCCCGGCGGCGGTGGCCGACCTCCCCGCCCTGCTGCGCGCCGGGATCCGCGACGCCGAGGCCGCCGTGCGCGCCGCGACCGGGGGCGCGGGCGGGCGGGCGCCGGGGACGACGCTGGTGGCGGCGGCGATCCGCGACGATCTGCTGTTCGTCGCCAACGTCGGCGACAGCCGCGCCTATCTGGCGCGCGACGGCGCGGCGTTCCAGCTCACCCGCGACCACTCGCTCGTCGCCGCGCAGGTGGCGGCGGGGCTGCTCACGCAGGACGAGGCGCGGGCCAGCAGCCAGCGCAACCTCCTCACCCAGGCCCTCGGGCCGGGGGGTGAGGCCGAGGCGGACGTCTTCGTCCTCGCCCTGCAGCCCGAGGACCGCGTGATCCTCTGTAGCGACGGCGTCCACGGCCAGCTCACGCCCGCCGATATCGCCGCATTGGCAGGAGGCGACCCCGAGGGGGCCAGCCGGACACTGGTGGACCTGGCGCTGGCCCGCAGCGCGACCGACAACGTGAGCGCGGTGGTGCTCCGGTACCGACCGTGATCACCCTACAGCCCGCAACCGGTATCGTGCAGTGGCACAATCCCGGCGACAACCATACGCCGTATTCCCTCTGCACATGTGTACGAACACTCACCCATCGCCTATACTAGCGATCATGTTCTGGGATTCGGCGAGGGGCGACAGCGATGACCGGTGCGCGCAGCCAGCAGCCACTGCGGGTGTTCATCTCCTATTCCCATAAAGATGAGCGCCTGCGCCGGGAGCTCGAGACCCATCTGGCGCAACTCGAGCGCGAGGGATTGATCGCGCACTGGCAGGACCGGAAGATCGGCGCGGGCGAGGAGTGGGCCGGGGCCATCGACAAGCACCTCGCGAAGGCCGAGATCGTCCTCCTGCTCATCAGCGCCGATTTCATCGCCTCCCGTTACTGCTACGATATCGAGATGCGGCGCGCGCTCAATCGCCACCGTGCCGGGCGCGCCCGCGTCATCCCGATCATCCTGCGCGCCGCCGATTGGCACACCGCCCCTTTCGGGAAACTCCAGGCCTTGCCGACCGAGGGGAAGCCGGTCACCAGCCGCCGACCCCGGGATGCGGCCTGGCTGGAAGTGGCGACGGGGATTCGCGCGGTCGCGCGCGCCTTGCGCACCGCGCCCGCCCCGCCGGCGCGTGCCCGCGCGACGACCACGACCGGCACCGCCCGAGGCGCCATCCCGTCGCCCGCCCCCGCACCGGCGGGTCGCCCGACCGCGACACGACAGCGCGGTGGCGGGGCGACTCGTGCCGCGTCGACGGGCGGGCGACCGACATCGTCGCGGCCGAAGGGTGCCGCGGTCGCGCCCGAGCGCGACGAGCCGGGCTTGGACGCGCGCGCCCGCGCGCTGGTGCCGCCGGAGCGGCACGGCGGCGAGGCCCAGCTCTGTGTGGCCCTCGTCGGTGGCCCCGAGCGCCGGGTCCTGCGACCGAGCGAACTGGAGGACCAGGCGCTGGCCGAGGCGCTGCTCAAGGCGGCGCTCTTCGGCCCGGCGGCGATCTTCGATCGGGCTGACGGCAACACCGTGCGCCGGGACGGGGATGCGCTCGTCATCGAACAGGAAGCGGCGTCCCTGCGCATTGACGAGGCGGGCACGGTGCGCCTGCTCCTGCCCGCCCGGCACGAGAGGCCGTATGCGCGCCTCGGTCTCGGCAGCCTCATCGAGGAGGAGGTGCGCGAGCGCCTGGAGCGCGCGCTTCGTCTCGGTGGTACGGTGCTGAACCGCCTCGACCGGGCGCGCCACCTCACCGACATCGCCGTCGTCGTGGCCCTGCTCGGCGGCGGCTGGTTGCCGTGGCGGACCCGCGCCGACCAGGCGGCGAACCCGGGGACGGCGACGATGGGCACGGGCGGCGATCGCCTCATCGTGCCGGAGCAGCCGCTCGTCCGCTCTCGTGCCGCCTTCGCGCGCGAACGGTCGGCACTGGCCCTGGATTTGACGGTGCTCCTGCGGCGCAAGGTCCGGCCCCGATGATCGACCACGCCGCCCGGCGCGACGGTGGGGTGCCGGTGATCGTGCGGCCCTTCGACTTCGACCGGGATACCGCAGCGGTCGCCGCCCTCTGGCGCGACGCGCTGGGCACCACCTGGCCGCTGGCCGCCGACCGGCTCCGCGCGCTCCTCGGCGCGCTTGGGTCGGCGACCGGGGGCGCGCATTTCGTCGCCGAGGCGGGGGCGGGGTTGCTCGGCTTCGTGGCCACCCAGACCCGCCGGTCGGGACCGGGAACACCCCCCGAGGGTTACTTGCCTGCCCTGGTGGTCGCGCCCGCCGCCCGCCATCGCGGGAACGGCACGGCGCTGCACGACCGCGCCTTGGCATACCTGCGCGAGCAGGGCGTACGCCGCGTGCAACTGGGCGGCGGGGAGCCGCGCTTCTGGCCGGGTGTGCCGACGAACCTACCAGCGGCTGCGCCGTTCTTCCAGGCGCGCGGCTGGGCGTTCGATGGCTTGAGCCACGACCTGATGCGCGACCTGCGATCCTCGCGGGTGCCCGACCCGGCGTGGGTCCGTACGCCTGCGGGGGTTGCGATCGCCGTGGCAACACCCGCCGACCTCCCGGATCTCCTGGCGTTCGAGCGGCGCGAGTTCCCCGCCTGGCAGGGGGCCTACGCCACCCTCGCGGCCCGCGGGGTTGCCGACGATTTCCTCATCGCACGCCGCGCCGACGGCGCGCTCGTCGGCGCGCTGATCCTCTACGCCGCCGCCCGCTCCCGGCAGCCGCGCCACGACGTTCCCTGGAGCGCGCTCCTCGGCGACGACTGCGGCGGGATCGGCGCGGTCGGCGTCGCGGCCGCCGCGCGCGGCAGGGGGGTCGGCGCGGCGCTGGTCGCACACGGCTCGGCGGTATTGTCTGCCCGCGGCGTCGGCACTTGCTGCATCGGGTGGACCTGGTTGCTCGATTTCTACGGTCGGGACGGCTATCGGCCCTGGCGCGGCTACGCCATGAGCTGGCGCGACCTCTGAGCGGTGAGCCTCAGTCACAGCAGAGGACCCGATCGAGCCGCAGTCGCACAAGGGTGGTGAAAAACGCATCGGGAACAGCCGTCGGACCACCACCGGGGCGGTGCTGAGCCCGAGTTCCACGAACGCGTTACCGGGGTGAGCCTCAGTCCCAGCTTTGGGGCGAAAAGGGTGCCAGTCCCATAGCCTAACGAACGCTTCAACAGGTGCGCGAGCCGTGGTCAGTCGCGCGCGGCCAGGCGGTCCAGCAACTCGTCGGCGATCGCGAGGAAGGCGCGCGACTGCGGCCCGTCCGGGGCGTCGAGCACGACCGGGCGGCCGGTGTTGGCGGCGCGGCTGAGGGCCGGGTCGAGCGGCACCGCCCCGAGGGGCGGCCCGCCCGCGTCGCGCACCGCCCAGGTGCGGTCGGAACGGTCGAACACGTCGACGCGCTCGCCGCAGTGCGGGCAGGCGTAGTAGGCCATGTTCTCCACGATGCCGAGGATCGGCACCCCGGCCTCACGGAAGAGGGCGAGCGAGCGGGTCGTATCGAGGAGCGCCAGATCCTGCGGCGTCACGACCAGCACCGCCCCGTCGAGCGCCACCCGCCACGCCAGCGTCGCCAACGGCTCGCCGGTCCCGGGCGGCAGGTCGATCAGCAGCGCGTCCAGCCCGCCCCAGGCGCTCTCCAGCAGCAGCCGCTGGACGATCGCGCCCGCGAACTGGAGGTTGCCGGGCAGGAGACGCTGCTCCTCCCCCGCGAAGAGGCCGAGCGAGAGGACGCGCAGCCCGTACCGTTCCAGCGGGCGGGGGCGGTCCTCGTCGCGGAGTGCCCCCGCCAAGGAAAGGAGCGCACCCGGCGGCGCGGCGGTCCGGCGCCTGACGCCGAGGAGGTAGGGGATGTCCGGGCCGTGGACGTCGGCGTCAAGGATGCCGACGCGGCGCCCGCGCGCGGCCAGCGCCAGGGCGAGGTTGACGGTCACGGTCGATTTGCCCACGCCGCCCTTGCCCGACGCGATGGCGATGACGCGCGCGACGCCGGGCGGGCGACGCCGATCCTCCGGGTCCAGGCGCAGCTGCTCCATGCTCCCCCCATTGAAGGCCCCGATCGCCGCGCCGCCGTGACGCTGTCCCCGGCCCGCCGTCGCGCCGATGATACCCGATCGCGGGGCGTGCCCGATCGCGTATGATGCGCCGACGATGCGCCGGACCGCGCGCCCGCGATGGTCCCGGGCGCTCGACAACGGTGCCGGTATGCCGGGGGGTGGCGGGCATGGACGAGACGCGCTGGTACGCGATACTCTTCCCGGGTGTGCGGGAGGTACACCCGGTGACGCGCCGGATGGCCGCGCTCACGGGGGCATCCCGAACCCCGACCCGCACGTGACCATCGGGTATTTCCGGCCGTTCGACCCGGCGGCCGACCTGGCCGCGCCGCTGCGCCACCTCGCCGGGTCGGCCGTCCCGATCCGGGCCGCCGGGCCGTACAACGCGAGCGATCGCCCGGGCGCGCCCACGGCGCACACGATCCTGCTCCGGGTCGCGCCGACGCCCGCCCTGCGGGGGTGGTACGACGCCCTCCGCCCGCTCGCCGCGCCGGGGTGGCCGACCTGGGCCGACGCGCGCCCCCACCTCCACGCGGTGCGCGGGACGACGCTGCCCCCGCCCGCGGCCATCGCGCTGCTGGGCGGGGGAGCCTTGGAGGTGACGTTCGAGGCGACCACGCTGATCGTCTCGCGGCGCCACGGCGACGCCTATCAGGTCCGCCTGACCCGCCCGCTCGCACAACCCGCCGCCGCCGAGTAGCGCCGCGGGCGCGCTCGCGCCCGGCACCGCGGCGCGGGCCGCGTCAGTTGTCGCCGATCGCCCGCGCCGTCGGGGCCAGGATCGTCGCCAGGCGGGCGATCTGCGCCTGGGTGAGGCGTCGCCCGTGCGCCCGGCGGCGGATCCGCCCGGTCGCCTCGTCCAAGCGCAGGATCGGCCAGTGGCGGCGGCCCCGCGCCGCCCACACCGTGGCGTAGGGATGGACGAACACGAGCAGCCCCTCCGGCACCGCCCCCGGCACCCCCGCCAGTTCGGGCACCCGCGACGACACGTACTCCCGCACCAGCGTCATTAGGGTCATCAGCTGGTCGTGCGGGTCGGTGAATGGGGCGAAATGGTTCGCGCGCTGCCACCGCCCCGCGAGCTCCAGGTAATGCTCGCCCGACCACAACTTCGCCTCGATCACCCAGAGGCCGCTCGGCCCGATCACGACCGCGTCGATGTCGCCCGAACGCCCGAGGTCGACGTTGTGCAGGACGACGTACCCCTCGGCGCGGGGCAGCGCGGCGTCGAGCCGGTTGTTGACCCACCACTCGGCCGCCAGCCCGGCATCCTGCCCGGATGGCAGGGCATGGAGCCAGGCGTCCCATTCCGGGCTGCGGGGGTAGGGTGCCACGATGACGCGCAGGGCGCGGCGGTGGGCCCGCCACGCCAGTACCCCGCCGACCGCCCCCGCGGCGACCACGGCGGCGAGGGCCGGGCGGGCCGCGGGGCGGGCGAGGGGGAGCGCGACGAGCGCGAACACCCCCAACCCCGCGAGGGCGCGCCACAACGCGCCGCTGGCGGCCCAGCCCGGGAGCCGGGGGGCCCAAATCAACGCCGCGCCGCCGGTCGCCAGGGCGAGATAGGGCGCGACGGCCGCGAACGGCGGGACCGGCCCCGTCCACCAGTACAGCGCCAACACCACGACCATGAGGCCGCTCCATAGGAAGATCGCCCAACCGATCACGACACTCGCCCGTCGCAGGCACCCGCCCCCCGCCATCGCCGCCCTCCCCGCGCACCCCCGCCGCCACCGCCCGCGCGGCGTTTCTCAGCATCCCGCCGCCGCCGCCCGCGCGCCACCCGCGATCCCGCAGTTCGCGCGCGGGTGGGAAGTGCGGGGGTGCACGGGGAAGGCGGCGGCGGGCAACGGAGAGGCGTCAAGGGGGTGAGCCGAGACGGGTGGCAGCTGGCCGGGCGGCCGCTAGGGGGGGGCGGGCGCGCCCAGGTAGGGGCGGAGACCGGTCGCCAACAGGCCGGTGGCGACTCCGAGGGGGTACGCCCGGGCGGCGGCCGCGTCGGGCGGGGCGTCGGTGCCCGCCGATCCCAGCTCGAGCGCCCCATCGCGCAGGCGGGCGACCCGCACCGCCACCGCGCCGTCGAGCAGGACCGCGACGAGCGCCCAGCCGTCCCAGGCGACGCGCGCGGCGTCGACGATCAGGTGGTCCCCGGCCACGATCCCGAGCGCGCGCAGCCCGTTGTCCGGCACGGGGACGAGGACCGGCTCGGCCGCCCCGGCGGCGAGCAGCCAGGCCGGCACGTCCCGCGTCGCGGCCCCCGGGTGGCCGTCCGGGCCGATAACGGCGAGGGCGACAACCCGCGCGGGGCCGGGCTCGGGCGTCGCCAGCCCCCGGCGTTCCGCCGCCTGCAGCACGTCCCGCCCCAGCCCCGCCAGCGCGTCGTCGCGGCGCGGCGGCGCCCGGCCGGTCAGGAAGTCCGTCGGCTGGTCGAGGACCCGGGCCAGCTCCTCGAGGGTCGGCAGGTCGACCGCGGCGATGCCCCGCTCCCAGTTGCTGATCGTGGCCCCGGCGACGCGCGGCGCGAGGAGGCGTCCGAGGCCCGCCTGCGACAACCCCGCGCGCAGGCGGGCCTCGCGCAAGCGGGCGGCGATCTCGCGGCGGCGGGCGGCGCGGTCCTCAGCACTCATGCCCCGGAGCATAGGGGCGGGGGCAGGGCCGTTCAATCGCCGCTTGCCACAATATTCGCTGAAATCGTAAGATAGATTCGCTGATCCATGGAGATACACGGGCCTTCGTGCGTGTGCGGGGGGAAGGCGTCCGGGGCGAGACGACGATTCGGGTGAGCAAGGCGGGGCGCGATGTCGGGACCATCCCCTTTCGGGGCACTGCTGCGCCGCCACCGCGCGGCGGCCGGGCTGAGCCAGGAGGCGCTGGCCGGGGCGGCCGACGTGGGCGTGAACACGATCGCCGACCTGGAGGCGGGCCGCCACCGGGCGGCCCACGCGGCGACCGCGGCGGCGCTGGCGCGCGGGCTCGGGCTCCCGCCGGCCCAGGCGCGCGCGTTCGCCGCGACGGCGGCGCAGGCGCGGGTGCGCGGCCCGCGGGCGGGCGGGGGCGGCCGCCCGCCCGCCCCGCCGACCGCGCTCGTCGGACGCGAGGACGACCTCGCCGCGGCGATGACGGCCCTCCAAAGCGGGGCGCGCCTGCTGACGCTGGTCGGGCCGGGGGGCGTCGGCAAGACCCGGCTCGCCGTGGCCGTCGCGGCGGCCCTGGCGCGCGAGGGCGACCTCCCCGCCGGGTCTGGGTCGTCGACCTGGCCCCCGTGCGCGACCCGGACCTGCTCGTCCCGACCGTGGCCAGCGCGCTCGGGCTGCGGGCGGACGCCGCGCCCCCGACGGTCGACGCCGTGGCGGCGCGGCTCGCGGGTCGCCGCGCCCTCCTCCTCCTCGACACCGTCGAGCGCGTCGCGGCCCCCGCCGGGGCGCTGGCATCCGCGCTCCTAGCGGCCTGCCCCGGCCTGCGCGTCCTCGCCACCGGCCGGGTCGCGCTGCGGGTGCGCGGGGAACGGGTCCAGCCGGTCGACCCGCTCCCGGTGCCGCCGCCCGACCCGCTGCCGGACCCGGCGGAGCTCGCGCGCTGCCCCGCCGTCCGGCTCCTCGTGGCCCGCGCCCGCGACGCGCGCCCGGGCTTCCGGCTGGGCGACGACAACGCCGTCGCCTCGACGGGCTGCCGCTGGCGCTCGAGCTGGCCGCCGCGCACCTCGCGACGCTCCCGCCGGAGGGCCTGCTGGCCCGGCTGGCGCGGCCCCTCGACCTGCTGACGGGCGGGCCACGGGACCTGCCCGCGCGCCAGCGCACCCTGCGCGACGCGATCACCTGGAGCGACGATCTGCTCGACCCGGACGCCCGCGAGCTCCTCCGCCGCCTGGCGCTGTTCCCCGCTGGCGCGACGGCAGAGGATCTGCGGGCGCTCGACACGGCGGGAGGCGCCGAGGCCGCATCCGCCGACCTCCCCGCCGCCCTGGCCATGCTCGCGGCGCACCACCTGGTCCGGCGACGCGACGACGGGGCCGGGGGCGCCCCCCACTACGGCCTGCTCGCGACGACCCGCGACTATGCGCTCGAGCGCGCGGTCGGCGGCGGCGAGGCGGGGCCGGACCCGCGCGTGGTGGCCGACACCGGGCCTGCCCGACGGTGACCCGGCGGCGATACTTCGCGCGGAACGGGGCTTGGTGCGGGCAGGGGGAGCGGCGTGGCCCGACACGTCGCCCGATCGACCGCGCGGGCCACGGCGTTGCTCGACCGTGCGCGCCGCGGCGACGCGCTCCTCACCCCCACCGGAAGACGATGAGGATGGGCACCGGGGGGCGACGATCGCCGTCGCCGCACATAGGACACCGGGGACACCAGCGCCCCGACGCTGCGAGCGATGACGGGTCGATCGCAGCGCCCACCTCCCGGCGCTCGACCGCGCCGGATGGCGGTACCGGCACGACGGAAAGGCGAGGAAGCGGCGGGCATGGTGGGTCGATCGCCTGCCGTGGCCACCGCCATCCCGGATGACGCGCTCATGGTCCACGCCGCCGGGCAGGAGGTGTCGACGTCACCGTCGCCCGGTATACTCGCTCGACGACGCCTCGGCATGGGCAGGGGGACGGACCGACGACGCTGCGGAGGGGCGCGATGGCGACGGGGGCGGGCGGGCGGGGGGCGATCGAGATCCGGACGTTCAAGTGGCCGCACCGGGCGACGAACGCGACCAGGGCACGCCTCCTCGGCGAGGATGCGCACGGCCGCTGGTTGGGGGTGCGCACCGGCGACCCCTGGTGGGCGCTCGACGGCTCCCGCTCCGGGACGTTCATCGGTCCGGTCGTGAAGGTGATCCCCAGCGGCAGCTACTGGTCCGCCTGCTTCTACCCGGGCGACCCGGCCGTCGACGTCGATATCGTGCTGCCGGCGCGCTGGGACGGTGCCATCCTCGAGGAGACCGACCTGGAGCTGGACGTCCTGCGCGCCGCCGACGGGCGGGTCTGGGTGCGCGACGAAGACGCGTTCGCCGGCATCAGGACGCACCACGCCCTGCCGGACGCGATCGTGGCCCGTGCCCTGACGGCGTGTGCGGACGTCCGGGCGCGGCTCGCGGCGCACGCCGAGCCGTTCGGGGCGGTCGGGCCCGCGTGGCTCGCCCGCTTCCTCGCCGACGGCGCGGCGGCCGGGCGCGAGGGGAGGGGGGACGCATGACGGCGGGGCAGCCACAGGCGCTCGCGGGGCTCATCTTCGACTACGGCCGGACGCGCTACGACCCGGCGACCGGCGACGTCTTCCCGGACGCCGCGCCGACACTCGCCGCGCTGGCGGCGACGCACCGGCTCGCGATCGTCTCGCTGGTCAGCGGCGACGACTATCCGGGGCGTCGGGCCGCGCGGGAGGCGCTGCTACGCGACCGGGACCTGGCGCGCCACTTCGCCGCAATCCACTTCGGCGCGACCGACAAGGACAGCCTCTACCGGCGGGCGCTCGCGGACCTCGACCTCGTGGCGACCCGTGTCGCCATCGTTGATGACCGGGTGTGCCGCGGCATCGCCTGGGGCAATAGCAACGGCGCGACGACGATCTGGTTCCGCAACGGGCGGTTCCGCGACGAGTTGCCGGACGCCACGACCGGGCAACCGACGGACACGATCACCACCCTGGCCGCGTTGCCGACCGTGCTCGGCACCGACGCCACGGCAGCACGCGGGGCGCGCGGGAGCGCGCGATCGGGGGACGCGGCGCAAGCAAGGCGCGGAGACACACGATGAGCGACGACGTCCGGACGGTGGCGATCCTGGCTGATGTGCACGGCAACCTGCCGGCGCTCGAAGCGGTCCTCGCGGACGTCGACGCGCGCGGCATCGGCGAGATCGTGGTCGCGGGCGATCTCGTCGGCTTCGGGGCCGGCCCCAACGCGGTCGTCGACCGGCTTGTGGGTTCCGGCGCGACCCTCATCCGAGGGAACCACGAGGCCGACTACGTGGGCGGCTACGCCGACCCGGCGACGCGTGCCGCCTGGCGCGCCGACCCGGGCCTGGCCGGGATGTGCTGGTACCTCGACCGCCTCGGTTCCCGCCGTGCGGCGCTGCTGACCGCGCTGCCCGACCGCCACTGGCTCGACCCGGCCACGCTCGTCACCCACGGCTCGCCGCGCCATATCCGGGACTCGGTCCTGACGGAGACGCCCGCGGAGGATCTCGCCGCGATGTTTGACGCCGAGTTCCCACGCCTAACCTTCGTCGGGCATACGCACCTGCCGGTGATCCGCGCAGTGCCGTGGGGTCGCGTGGTCAACGTCGGCTCGGTCGGCGCACCGCGCGGTGGACGCGGCGGACGGCGACTGGACGGTCGCGCTCCTTCGCGTCGCCTACGATGTCGAGGCGGCGATCGCGGCCTACGACGCGGGGATGGGCGCGGCAGACCCGACCTTCGCCGCACTGCTGGCGTGCCACCTCCGCACCGGGCGGCCGACCTTCCGGGACTGGGGCCGCGCGCGGGCCGCCCTCCCGCCCGCCGACTGGCCTGCGGCACTGGCACGGATCCTGACGGACGCATCGTGATCGCGGGGGCCGACACCGGATGGTGTGGCGCGGAAGGTGAGGGGACATGACGGTGTCGGTGCAATTCGGGGTGGTGCTGCCGCAGGGCTTCAAGCACGATCTCGGCGGGGCGGAGGACCCCGCCGCGCGCTACGCGACCATGGCGCGCGTCGCGATCGAGGCGGAGCGGCTCGGCTATCACTCGGCGTGGCTGACCGACCACCTCCTGCCCGAGCCACGCCCCGGCGGCGCGCATGCCGACGACGAGGCCGCCCCGGTGCTGGAGTGCTGGACGGGTCTGGCCGCCCTGGCGCGCGACACGACGACGATCCGCCTCGGCTCGCTGGTCACGAATGTGCTCCTGCGCAACCCCGCGCTCCTGGCGAACATGGCCGCGACCGTCGACGCCGCCAGCGGGGGGCGGCTCGAGCTAGGACTGGGGGCGGGCTGGTACGAGGCCGAGGCGCGGGCGTTCGGCTACCCCTTCCCGGGCGCGGCCGCGCGGATCGCCCACCTGGACGAGACGCTCCGGATCCTCCGCGCTCGCCACGCGCCATCGCCACGTATCCCGCTGTGGGTGGGCGGCGGGGGCGAGCGGGGGACCCTCCGGCTCGTCGCCCGCCACGCCGACGCCTGCAACCTGATCGCCCACGACCCCGCGACCGTCGCCCGCAAGCTCGCGATCCTGCGGGAGCATTGCGCGCGCGAGCGGCGGGACTACGCCACCATCCGCAAGACGGTGCAGGTGTTCGTGATCCTCCTGGCACCCGGCGAGGATCTCGATGCGGCGACGCGGGGGCGCGGCACCGTCGGCCTGGAGGCGGTCCGACGGTCCAACCTGACGGGCACACCGGCCGAGGTGGCGGCGCAACTGCGCGCCCTGCGCGCGGCCGGGGCCGACTACTTCATCCTGTATTTCCGCACCGGGCTGGCCGACGGGAGCGCCCTGCGGCGCTTCGCCGCCGAGGTCATGCCGCGGCTCGCCACCACAGCGGCACCGGACTGCGCGGTCGGAACCGCGCACGCCGGGCCGGGGGACTCACCAAGCCCATGATCGACGGCACCCTTGTGCCTTTCACTGGATTTTGCAACTGCGGCTCGATCGGCCCTTCCGGTGCAACCGGGACGCACGCTATCGACAGACTCTTGCACCTGCGGCTCGCGATTGCTGCGGCGGGGCCGAGTGGCGCTGCTCCGGGGCGATGCTCTCGTGCGACCGGGGTTCGGCATTCGCGAGCAGGGGCGCCCCACTCGCGAGTCCGTCGGGTCCCCGACTTCGCGCGGTGCTCTTCCGCCGGATCGGTGGCGACGCTTGTGTCTGGCCCATTGGGGTGCTACAGTCGCGGTATGGTGGCCCGGCGATCGGCCCCATGCACGGCACGGAGGGCGCGATGCGACACGTACGACGATGGCTCCTCCCGACGCTCGGTGTCGGACAGTTGCTGCTGCTGCGCGCCGGGATCGTCGATGGGCATGGCGCGCTGCTCGCCGGGGCGCTCCTGGAGGCCGCGATCCTCCTGCTGGCCGGGCGGCAACTCCTCGCGGCGTGGCGTGCCTACCGGCGGGAGCGTGCCGCGGGCCTCGACGTGTGGGGCGCGCTGGAAGATGGCCTCGCCATCCTGATGCCGCGCCCGATCGCGCGCCTCGCGGTGCTCGAGCCGAAGTTGTGGTATTGCCTCATCCGCTGGGCGGCGCGTCGTCGCCCAGGACCCGCGACCTTCGGCTACGCGCGCCGGGCGCTCATCGGGCCGGTCCTCCTCCTCGCGCTCCTCACCCTCCCCGCCGAGTTGCTCGCGGTGGAACTCCTCGCGCCCTGGGCCTGGCTGCGCGTCGCGCTGGGCATTGGCAGCGCCTACAGCCTCTGCTGGTTGGCGGGCTTCTACGCGTCGCTCCAGGTGCTGCCCCACCACATGGGCGAGGAGCAGCTCCGACTCAGGTTCGGGGCCTTTGCGGAGGGGCGGGTGCCGTATGGGCAGATCGCCGGCATCGTGCCGGAACGTCGGAACACCCCGGGTGGTCGCGACGGGTTGCAGGCACCGTCGACCGGGTCCATCGCCTATCTCGGCACCGGTGGCCGCACCGATCTCACCCTCCAGCTGCGCACGCCGCTCGCCCTGCACGGACTGCGCGGGGAGACGGTCCCGGTGCGCACCATCTGCCTGGCCGTCGACGACGCCGCGACCATGGCGGGCGCGCTGGCGCGGCGCACGGGGCTGACGCCGGTCCCGGCGGCCGCTGTCGTGCCGCGCCAGCTCGCGAGCAGGCAGCACCCGCGCACCCTGCCAGCGTAAGGGAGGCCATGGGGACCACCGGGCCTCCTCCCGTGCTGCGGGTCCGCCGCGTCACAGCAATGCGTCGCCGTTATCCTCGGACTGGCATGATCGAGCGCCTCGGTCCGCGTGGGACTAAGCGGTGCTCGCCAGAAGTGCCCCCGCTGGTGCTCGCATCACCGCGTCGCGGCCGCTCCGCAGTTGCACGAGTATGCGGCGCAAGTGCGCCTGAGTTGCGCGAGAGGGACCGGAGGCGGGCTGCCGGTTGCACCTGCGAGGTCAAAAACGAGCCGCAGTTGCACAAGCTGGTGCAAGGCACAACAGGGTATCGTCCTCCCGAAGATACGGGTTGTCCCTTGCGAACCGGCCATCGCCGCGAGGTAGACCGATGACGACATACCGCGCGCTCACCACGCTCCCGCCGCTCGTGCAGCACGCGCGCGCGTTGGCCGAGCGTGCCCAGTTCGCCGCCTCCTGCACGGCGGAGGTCGGGCGACTGCTGGTGGTGCTCGCCGCGCACGTCCGCGGGGGGGTGATCGGGGAGGTGGGCACCGGCTATGGGGTCGGCACGGCGTGGCTGGCGAGCGCCCTGGCGCCGGACGCCCGGCTGGTGACGGTCGAGCAGGAGGCCGCGCGGGTGGATGCGGTGCGGGAACTGTTCGCGGCGCGCGATGACGTCCAGGTCCTCCACGGGGACTGGCACCTGCTCCTGCCCCATGGCCCGTTCGACCTGCTCTTCGCCGACACCCCGGCGAAGCGCGACGAGCCGGAGGTGCTCCTCGCGGCGCTCCGGCCCGGCGGCGTGCTGGTGCTCGACGACCTGACGCCCGAGACGCACTGGCCCCCGGCGTGGCGCGGGCAACGGGACCCGGTGCGCGACTTCTGGCTCAATGACCCGCGCCTGCACGCGACGGAACTCCTGACCACGCCCACGAGCGCCGTGATCCTCGCCACGCGGCAATATTGACGGGTCGTGTGCCGTCGCCGTAGCCCCGCGCCACGCCGTGGTAGGCCAGCGTGTCGACGTTGCGCCAGAGATCCCCGTCCACGGCTCCGCGATCGGCGAAGAGGTTGCCCCAGTCCCATCTATGGGGCGAAAATGGTGCCCGTCCCATAGGCTAACGAACGCCTCGGTGCTCTCTCGTTGCAACGCAATAATATGGTTATCGTCAACTAGACAGCTGCTCATTGCGTCGCCGCGAGGCGCATCCTACCACACCGTGTCCGACCGCACATTGTCCCTTCGATCGGTGATCTTCCGCTGCCGTATGCGCGATGATGGATGCCGGATACACAGTATAGGGAGGGGGCGATGGCAGGGGATCGCGGGGAACTGCGCCAGCGTCTCGCGCATGTCTTCTGGATCGGCGGCCCCCCGGACGCGGGGAAGAGCACCGTCGCGGACCTGCTCGCCGAATGGTTCGGGCTCCGGGCGTACCACTTCGACCGGCATGAAATGGATCACCTCGCGCGCGCCGACCCGCTGCGCCATCCGAAGTTATACCGGCTCAAGGAGCAGCTCACCGACCTGGGGGAGCCGGCGTGGCTGGAGCTGGACTGGGTGCACCCCACGCCCGAGGAGATGGCCGGTCGGGCGACGGCGACCTGGTCGGAGCGGGTCGGCCTCGCCGTCGAGGATCTCCTGGCGCTCCCGGCGGATCGCCCGATCGTCGCGGAGGGGCCGGGGTTCTTCCCGCGGGCACTCCGCCCCTTCCTCGCCAGCCCGCACCACGCCGTCTTCCTCGTGCCGACGCGGGCGTTCAAGCTGGCGTCGCACGAGCGGCGCGGGAAGTCCCGGGGGCGCGGCGAGCGCACGAGCGACCCCGCGCGGTATCGCGCCAATCACATCGCGCGCGATCTCCTGATGGCCGAGGCCTACCGGCAGGACGTGCCGGACGCGGACCTGCGCCTGATCGAGGTGGATGGCACGCAATCGGCCGACGAGGTGGCTCGATCGGTAGCGCAACACTTCGGTCTGGCCGTGTGAGCCGCGCCAGTCGAGGGGCACAGGCAGCACGACGACCGGCGCGTGCTGCCGTGATCGGGGGCGAATAGACTACTCTCAGGCGTGTGGGTCACGACCGTTGTGAATATGATCCCGTTTGGCGATAGCTACCGTGACACGTGCAGGAGGCAGAGATGACCGCGTCCGAAGCGGAGTTGTCGCCCGTCGTCAATATCGTCGGTGAGCACATCGCGCTGGGTCCGCTGTGCCGCGACCTCATCCCCGACTACCGGCGCTGGGGGAATGATTTCCCCACTGCTCGTACCCAAGGGGGCGCGCCGAGGCCGTGGACGACGGAACGGGTGGTGTCGTGGTTCGAGCAAGCCACCGCCAACGAGCGCGCGACTTGGTTCACTATCTACCAGCGGGCGACCTGGCGACCGATCGGGACGACGCACCTGAAAGATCTCCACTGGCGCAATCGCACCGCCGAGTTCGGCGTCGCCATCGGGGAGGCCGATGCGCGGGGCCGGGGCTATGGGACCGAGACGGCGCGGCTGATGCTCGACTACGCCTTCGCCGCGCTTGGGCTGCACAATGTGATGCTGACCGTCTACTCGTTCAACATCGGCGGGCGGCGCGCCTACGAGAAGGCGGGCTTTCGGGAGTTCGGGCGGCGGCGGCAATGCGATCGGATGGGTGGCGCGCTGTGGGACGTCGTCTACATGGACTGTCTCGCCAGCGAGTTCGCCAGCCCGTTACTGCATACAATCTTCGCCCCGGATGTGCCTTTCGCCAGCTTTTGCAACTGGGGCTCAGGGGCCGATGGTGCCGGTGAATACAACCACGATTCCGGGGCAATAGTGCGCCTCGGTTGCACCGGAGGGGCGAATTGAGCCGCAGTTGCAAAAGCTGGCGAAAAGGCTCACCACCGATTCGCCCGCGGTGAGCCCGAGTCCCACGAAGCGTGAGGCTGAGTCCCACGAACACACCCACGGTGAGCCCCAGTCCCACGAAGCGATCAAGGCTGAGCCGCAGTCCCACGGGGAGGTCGTTTTGAGCCTCAGTCCCATAGGCTGCTGAAAGGCACACTCGCGCCTCAACCCCATCGGTGCCCAGGCCCAATAAGTATTGACAAAGCCCAATGAGTATTACTACCTACAGGGGCATCGCTGAGCCTGAGTCCCACGAACGCGTTGCGTGGGTGAGCCGCAATCCCAACTCTGGCGCGGAATTGGCCCCAGGCCCCTAGGCCGGCGAACGCTTCAGAAACGCGGCGGGCCGGTCCGACGTTCCGCCGTGCTACTGCCGCGTGATGGCGATCAGCCCGGCGATCCCGACCGCGTAGAGGATGAGGACGGCGAGGGAGTCGAGGCCCATGCGCCCGACCTGGCGGCGCGGGCGGAAGATCAGCCCGACGACGTAGAC
>JAABUR0100003848.1_pt1 | contig 20645 bp, 23 predicted proteins | sample 5560091 | NCBI WGS metagenome assembly JAABUR01 (sample SAMN10711879, study PRJNA513375) | rock metagenome | isolation source: Antarctica rocks | place: Antarctica: Victoria Land, University Valley sud
AGCAGGCCCGCAAGCTCGGCCTGCTCACCGAGCAGAAGCAACATCTTGAACCTCTCGCCACACAACGTCTCTGTCCGCTTCGGCGAGGTGAGCGTCCTCGGGCTCGGCCCGGTCCCCGGCACGCTCACGCTCGCCGTCCACTCGACGGACATCCTCAGCAAACTCTATAGTGAGACCCTCGAAGCGGTGCCAACTCGCCCGCTCGAGGTTTTGTCCGCTACGGGTGCCGGTGACTTCCAGACCTTCCTTTTCGGGCGGCTACCGCAGGCGATGAGCGGCTTCACCTCGCTCACTCTCTACCAGTGGGAGTGCAATATCCGCTCAGCAACCATACTCGGCTTCGTCGACGCCGGAGGGATCGGGCAGCAGATCCTCATCTCCATGAACCTCTTCGACTACCCGAAAGTAGCCATGCTCGTCGGGGCGACGATAACAGTAGTGCTGCTCGTGGACCGCCTCTCGGCGGTGGTTCGAAGGCGGCTAATGTATTAGAGCGCTGCATAAACGTCTTACCTAGAACTATTTGACGCTGGAGACTACAAACGGGTTATCTTTTTTAGACTAGTATTTCATATACAAATCATAGTGCTTTCTCTTTATCAGATCCTCTAGGTGCACACCCTGAGCAACCTCCAGCAAGTCTGTCTGATCTAATACCAAGATGAACTTGTTATCCTTAAAAGCATTCCGAATCTCGCCGTCAGCTTCACGAGCTCTATCTCCCGTTATCCCGTTCTTGGACAGCAGGATCGCAAATTGCACACCCTTATTCCCCATTATGGCGCTTAGATTTCGGATTTCCTGCACCCCCGCTGGCTTCCCCCAATTCTTACATTCAACAATAAAAGGATTTCCCATACGCTGCCAGAAACTATCTGTCGATTCGTTAGAAACCCAAAGATCTATTTCCTCAGATGTGCCTCTCTCATCATGACCAATCACCGTAAAACCTTCGATTGCGCCTATTAGAAAAATGGCGAGATATTCATAGGTCAGCTTCTTTTCATTGTTTGTGTTGGCGCTATCAGCCTTTTCCAAGAAAACCTTGAAAATTCCACTAATAGTTTGGTTCCATTCATTACTATGCTCCTCGTCCGGCGTTGGGATCGAAGACACGTAAGAAATACCAGCCAAAATGTTGCTCTTTTTCAGCAAGGGTTCTTTAAAACATTCCACGAATGGATATGTCCACTTGTCAAACATTTCGGGTTTGTTGGGCTCGTAGAGCGGATTTATTTGCAGACCCTCTGTCAAAAACTTTATGATTTTGGGAGAGAAGAACGAACCTTCATATTCTTCTTCGAACCTCTGCCGTCCTCCCGATTGATCACGGGCATCAAACAGATTGAAGGCTGCTCGATACCAAACGTGGTACTTATCACTCAATCTTCGCAGTGCTGAGTCGCGTTCTTGTGACAACAGCGTCTCGTCCTGTATCTTTTCACCTAAGCTCAGCAGAATTTCGGACTCGTCGATCATTTCGTCTCTGCTCTTAATTTTGACCTCCCCACAAACTGCTCACCGTTCACGCCTCTAGTGGCATCTCGAATTGAGTAGCTATAACGTGTTAAGCGCACGTCCTGAATCCGGCTAAGATGTCGCGTCGGTCCGGCATGCCGAAGTTGCGCCAGGTGTTGCGGAGCATCCGACCTCGGGTAGCCCAGCAGCCGCCGCGCATGACCTTGTGATCACCGAACCAGGGCTCTGAGTAGTCCTTGTACGGGTCGCGGACGAAGCCAGGGTACGGGCCGAAGTTGTCCGAGCACCACTCCCAGGTATTGCCCATCATCTGCCGGAGGCCAAAGGCGCTGTCGCCTTCGGGGAAGGCGGCTACGTCTGCCAGACCTAGCAGACGCCCGTCTAGGTTAGCGCGGTCCGGGGTGATCCGCTCATCTCCCCACGGGTAGAGGCGCTTACGTCCGGTGATCCCATCTCCGCCAGACGCGGGCTCGGCGGAGGCGGCTAGCTCCCATTCGGTCTCGGTCGGCAGGCGGCGTCCGGCCCAGCGGCAGTAGGCCCCGGCCTCGTGCCAGTTGACGTGGATGATCGGCTGGTGCGGCGGTAGCGGCTCCGTCTTATCGAAGTGGCGACGATTCCACTCGCCGTCCCGCCTGGACCAGTAGACCGGATGTTGCGCGCCGGTATCTTGGAGCCAACTCCGGCCCTCGTCGCTCCAGAGTTCTTTTCGTTCGTAGCCGCCGTCGTCTACGAAGGCCGCGAATTGCTCGTTGGTTACAGGCGCACGGGCCATCTCGAACGGCGCGACCTCTACGGGGTGCGCCCACTTCTCGTTATCGAAGACGAAGTCCATGTCGGGTGTCGCCCCCAGCATGAACTTGCCGCCGGGTATCTTTACGTCTCCCTCCAGAGGCCCCGTGGGCTGGCCTTTGAGAACCTTAGGGTCGTAGTCGGAGATCTGAGGCGCGGCGAGGCCGTGAGTGTGGCGGGTGTAGGTGAAGGCCTCTCCGTGCATGTCTTCGTGGAAGGTGGCGAGACGGATGAAGTAGTCTGTCTCGGAGTTTGGCCCCTCGACGCGCAGCTTGTTAAGGGAGAGGTCCAGGACCCGCTGCATGTAGGCGAGCGTCTCCTCGCGGGAGAGCAGCGGCAGGTCCCAGCGGGTGTCGTGCGCCACTTCCATCGAGTCGTAGAGCGCGTCGCCCTGATCCAGGACGTTCGAAGGCCGGAACTCCTCGTCGGTCAGGCGACGGAGGTTCCAGCGTTCCTGGAACCAGGCGAGGTGACCGATCTCCCACAGCGGCGGGTTCACGATGCGTAACTGCGGTCCGAGCATCTGCTCGTCTGTCAGATCGCTGACCAGCTCAAGGGTCCGCTTCCTGCTGTCAGTGAGCATCCCGGCCAGCTCATCCGACTGCTCCTTGAAGTCCTGCTGCATGAGCGCGGTAAACCTCCATCCCGGTCGTCTCCGAATCCTTCCGAAGTTCCATGTTAGCTTAGATCATCCACCACATGGTCCAAAAGCGCGCACAAAATATGTATAAATTCGTATACATGAGATCATTGCGTCCAATATGAGAATCTGCCTTGTAACTCCGGCTGGAGCGCGGTCCCACCACGGCAACCGGACCACGGCGGAGCGCTGGGCGTACTTCCTCCGACAACTCGGACACAAGGTTAAGGTGAGTGAGAGCTGGAACGGGGAACCTTCCAACCTGATGATCGCCCTGCACGCCCGCCGCAGCCACGCCTCCATCGCGGGCTTCGCCTCCGCCTACCCGGACCAATCTCTGGTGGTCGTTCTTACCGGGACCGATCTCTATCGCGACATTCGGTTCGACGAGGACGCCAGGAAGTCTCTGGACCTCGCCACGCAACTGGTTGTATTGCAGGAGGCGGGGCTCGCGGAGTTGGAGCCCCGGTACCGGGCAAAGACGCGGGTCATCTACCAGTCAGCCGAGCCGATCCCCAACCGCTCCCCGGCGAAACGGCGCTTCGAGGTCTGCGTGGTGGGCAACCTGCGGGCCGAGAAGGATCCCTTCCGCGCCGCCCTGGCCGCCCGATTGCTCCCCGAAGCCTCGCGTATCCGCGTCACCCACGTCGGCAGACCCACGTGCGAAGAGTTCGCCGAAGAAGCCCTAGTCCACATGCGGAACAATACCCGCTACCGCTGGCTGGGCGAGCTGCCGCGGTGGCAGGTACGAAGGCTGCTTTCGTATGCCCACCTGCTCGTGCAGAGCTCGTTCATGGAGGGTGGAGCGAACACGGTGTCGGAAGCTCTGGCTGGTGGGATCCCGGTGATCGCCTCCGACATACCAGGAAACATCGGGATGCTGGGCGAAGACTACCCTGGCTACTATCCGGCCGGAGATGAAGAGGCTCTTGCTGGTTGCCTGCGGCAGTCCGAGGACGATGCTGACTTCTACGAGCTGCTGGAGACACGCTGCGCGACGCGCAAGCATCTCGTGCGGCCCGAGCGCGAGCGACAGGAGTTGGCTGACCTGGCAACAGAAGCCGAGCGGTGTGACGGAGGTAGCCTTTGCATCCGCGCCGAGAGATAGATCGAGGATATACTGGATAACATGAGCGAGAAAACACGCATCAAGATGACGAAATACTCGCAGAAGGCTGGTTGAGCGTCTAAGTTCGCTCCAGGGGTCCTGGAGCAGGTGCTTACAGACTTAATGCCAGGATCGCCCTCCTCTGAGGCGGACGGTTTTATGAGCAGCATGGAGACCCGCGACGACGCTGGGTACGTGCCGTTCGGCGGCGGCCTGCTGTTGCAGTCGGTGGACTTCTTCCCGCCAATCGTCGATGATCCCTACCGGTTCGGTCAGATCGCCGCCGCCAACGCCCTCTCGGACATCTACGCGATGGGCGGAGAGCCGCTGACGGCGATGAATCTCGTCGGCTTCCCCTCATCTCTGGACCTCGGCATCCTGCGCGAGATCCTTGAAGGCGGACGCTCGAAGATCGACGAATCCGGCGCCCGCCTGCTCGGCGGACACTCCGTCCAGGACGATGAGCCCAAGTACGGGCTCTCCGTCACCGGCTTCGTCGAGGAAGATATGGTCGTGAGGAACGCCGGGGCAAAGGCTGGCGACGCGCTGGTGCTCACCAAGCCGCTCGGCTTCGGCATCCTGACCACCGCGCTCAAGAGAGAAATTGTCTCGGAGGAAGAGATCGAGGGCGCCGTCGAGGCGGCGGCCACCTTGAACAAGGCCTCCCGCGACGCTATGCGCGAAGTGGCGGTCTCCTCCGCTACCGACGTTACGGGATACGGGTTCCTCGGACACCTCCTCGAAATGCTGGACGCCTCCAGCGTTGGAGCGGTCGTTCGCCGCGGCGAAGTCCCCGTCTGGGAGCGCGCCGTGAAGCTCGCCGCGGACGGCTGCTATCCCGGCGGCCTGAAGAACAACCGCGAGTACCTCGGCGAGAAGGTCGTGCCGGACGGCGTTACACAGGATGACCTGCTGCCCCTCTACGACCCGCAGACCAGCGGCGGCCTGCTCGTATCGGTGCCGTGCGAGCGCAAAGAAGAGTTTATCCACGCTCTGGAGCGTAACGGAACCACGGGCGCGGTGGTCGGCGAGGTCGTGCGGGAAGCCGGAGTTCGCGTAACGGTTTAAGCATTCCGGGCAGCGGTCTGTAAGATAGACGAGTCTTGCAGACTATCCTAAACACAGCGTTGCCTTTCTTCGCCCTGATCTTCTGCGGTTACGGCGCCGGGCGCTTCAAGATCTTGAACGAAGCGAGCGTCGCGGGCGTGAACACCTTTGTCTTCTACTTCGCCCTCCCGGCGTTCCTCTTCGCCCTCACCTCCGGCTCACCGCTCTCGGAAGTCTTGAACGGGCCTTTTATCGGGGCGTACCTGAGCACGAGCCTGACCGTCTTCGCCCTAGCCGCGCTCCTCGGACGGGCGCTGTTCAAGGTCCGGGCCGGAGAAGCCGCGGTGCAGGGACTGGCGGCGGTGCTGCCGAACACGGGCTACATGGGCCTGCCGCTAATCTCCGCCGTCTTCGGCAAGCCCGCCGCGCTACCCATCGTCGTCGGCCTGACGCTCGACGTTACCCTCCTTATACCGCTCGGCATCGTCATAATCGAGGCCAGCAAGGGGCTCGGTGAGCGACCGCTCCACCTGGCGGCCTCGACCGTGGGTTCTCTGGTCCGAAACCCTCTGATAATTTCCATCTTCGCCGGGCTTCTCATCTCCGCCCTGGGCCTCGGTGCCCCGAAGCCGATCGCCAACTTCCTTGACCTCCTCAGCGCCGCCGCCGGTCCCTGCGCCCTCTTCGCCCTCGGCGCGACCCTCGCCGCGCGTTCCGCTGCGGGCGGCACGGCCGAAGTTTCCTATATGACGGCCCTGAAACTGCTCGTCCATCCCGCCGTCCTCTGGTTCGCCACGACCCAACTCTTCGACGTAGACCCGCTCTGGGCGACCGCCGCCCTGCTCGGAGCCTCCCTCCCCATCGCCGCCAACGTCTTTATCCTGGCCCGCCAGTACGATACTTACGTCATCCGCGCATCGAGCGCCATCCTCGTCTCGACGCTCGTGTCCATGATCTCCGTCTCCATCCTCCTGATCCTGCTCTCCCCATAAGCCCCCACGCAAAAGCTGTACTTCCGTACAAGACGAAAACCGTCCCTTCGCCCGTTGTGCCAACGGCTATTCCACCGCATCCTGAAAGCGCGGCCCCACAACCAAAGGAGGAAAGGCTTACGGAAGATCACACATCGCATGACTTGATATCCACATTTAGCGTAGTAACATTTAGTTAGCCGGCTAACTAACGTTGGCGGAGTGGAGGAAGCGTTGACGAGTATCAAGGAAACGATAGAGCGCGAGGTAACGGGCTGGGCGGGGGTCGAGGAGAGGCCGCACCGTTATGGCGGGATTGAGTTCCGGGTGGATGGGCATGAGATCGGTCACCTGCATGGCGACAGGCTGGCGGACCTTCCCTTCCCGGTCCGGGTTCGCAAGGAACTGGTCGAGTCAAGGAGGGCGCAGGCGCATCACATACTGCCCGAGACCGGGTGGGTCAGCTACCGCATCCGGGGCGAGGAGGACGTAGAGGGAGCTTTGGATCTCTTCCGCCTCAACTACGAGAGGTTGACGGCGCGGAAGGGAGCGAAAGCGGGATGAGCAGCTTCACGCCGAAAGAGATCGAGTACCTCGCGGAGCAGCGTCTGGGCCGTCTCGCCACGGTGAACGCGGCGGGAGAGCCTCACGTGATGCCCGTGGGCTTCAGGTACAACGCGGAGTTGGACACCATCGACATCGGCGGTCACAACATGGCGAAGAGCAAGAAGTTCCGGGACGTGTCGGCGACTGAACGAGCAGCGTTCGTGGTGGACGACGTACTGCCGCCGTGGCGACCGCGAGGTATCGAGGTACGCGGGGAAGCGGAAGTACATACTGAAGGTGGACGGCAGGTGGTGGAGGATTTTTCGGAAGAGTTGATCCGGGTCTTCCCGAAGCGCATCGTCGGCTGGGGCATCGATTCAGACGCCTACAAGCCAAACAGCCGGTCGGTTACTTGACGCGCGACGCGGGTAGGGAGAACGACGTGATCCAGGCAGGCTCCATAAAGCAGACGACCGGCTTCACGCTGGCGAAGGTCTGCAAGGCGCACCGGAGCAACGTCGGAGATCTCCTCGCGGAGTTCGGACTCCACCCCGGCCAGGAGATGGTCCTGTTAGAGTTGTGGTCGCAAGACGGGCTGCGAGGCAGCGAGCTGGCCGGACGGCTCGGCGTCGAGCCGCCGACTATAACCAAGATGCTGCGGCGTCTCGAAGGATGCGGGTTGATCGAACGCCGCCCCAACCCCACAGACGCCCGGAGCTTCCGCGTGTACCTCACCGGAAAGGGACGATCTCTGGAGGACCCCGTCACCCGCTGCTGGACGCGGACCGAGGAGCAGACACTCGCGAGAATGAGCGACGATGAGCGGCAAACTTTGTACCAGCTCCTGACGAAAGTACGGAGCAACCTGGACCCGAATTTCAGCGAAAATTAGACAGCATATTTCGAGACAATACTTTTAGAAAGAGGCGAGGATGAATTTCAACGACGAACGTTTGAAGGTAGTCGGCATCGGCGGAACCATGAGGCAAGGCTCGGCGAGTCTGGGCGCGCTCCGGCGGGCGCTCGAAGCGTCTGCGGAGGCGGGAGCGGATACCGAACTCCTGGATTTGCGGGAGTTGAACCTCCCTATGTACGAACCGGGCCGTCCGCTCGGTGAGTTCGGTCCGAAGGTCGAGCGCCTCGTCGAAGCTGTGCGCGGCGCGGATGCGCTGCTCATCAGCACGGGCGCGTATCATGGGACGCTTGCAGGTGTGACGAAGAACGCGCTGGACTTCATCCAGTTCCTGTCGAAGGACGAACGCCCGTATCTCGATGAGAGGGTCGTTGGCCTCATCTCGACGGCGGGTGGGGATCAGGCCGCAACCAACGCCAACCAGGCGATGGTCCACGCCGTCCACGCCCTCCGTGGCATCGTAGCGCCCCTGATGGTAGGCATCCCGAAGGCCTGGCAGCGCTTCGAGAACGGCGACATCGCCGATGAGGGTTACGCCGAGCGGCTGGACATGCTCGGGCGGCTCGTCGTCGAGCTGGCCGGCAAGTTGGGCTCCGGCCATTCAAGATACGAGGCTACCGCCGGGATCGCGGTTTGATCCGGAGCAAGACACGGGACAATCCGGCATCCACGCGGCTGCTGATGTTGGTGCTGGTCTCGACGGTCTTCGTCTCGGTGCTGAACAGCTCGATGGTGAACGTCGTAGTGCCGGTCATCGGGAGGGATTTCGGGGCGTCGGAGGCGCAGGTCGGATGGGTCATAACCGGATATCTGCTGATCTACGCCGTCGGCATCCCACTCTACGGGCGCGTCGCGGACATTTTTAGTCTGAGGCGCGCGTTCGCTTTTGGGCTCCTGATGTTCGCCGCCGGGAGCCTCGTCTGCGCTCTCGCCCCGAGCCTCGTGGCGCTGGTCTTCGGACGGATCGTGCAGGCGTCGGGGGGCGCCGCCATACCGGCGCTCTCCAGCGTCGCGGTGGCGAAGATCCTGCCGCCTGGCGCGCGTGGCCCAGCGCTGGGTTTGATCGTCTCAAGCGTCGGCATCGGCGCGGCAATCGGTCCAGTAGTCGGCGGGACGGTCGAGCAATTCATCGGCTGGCACTTCCTGTTCTACGGGACACTACTGCTGGCGCTGCTTCTGCTACCGGCCGTACTCTACGCGCTCCCGGACGAAACGCCCGAGGGCAAGCACAGCTTCGACCTGCTCGGCGGCGTGCTGCTCGGTCTGGCGGCGGGGCTCTTTCTCTTCGGGATCACACAGGGAGAGGTCGCGGGCTTCGGCTCGATCTCGTCCTGGGGTAGCTTCCTGGGCGCGGTCCTCGCGGCCATAGGCTTCGCCTGGCGGATAACGAGCGTCGCGGACCCATTCGTCTCCCCCACATTGTTCAAGAACCGTTCATACGTCGCAGCCGTAATCGTGGGGTTCTTCTGTATGCTCACCAACGTCTCGGCTCTCGTCTTCGTGCCGCTGCTCGTCACCCAGGTAAACGGGCTCTCTCCGGGGACGGCGGGGCTGGTGCTCACGCCGGGGGCGGTCGCGCTGGCGATCCTCTCTCCCATAGCCGGACGCCTCTCCGACAGCATCGGCGCGCGGGTCCTCATACTCGCGGGCCTTATAGTCATGCTGCTCTCGGTATTATCCATCTCGACTTTCGGGGCCGGAGGATCTCCGATCATCGTTGCTCTCGGGATGCTCGGAGTGGGCGTCGGCTTCGCTCTGGCGAACTCCCCGAACGTGAACGCCGCGGCCGCTGCGCTACCAGAAGACGAAGTAGGAGCTGGGCTCGGGATCTTCAACGGCCTCTTCTTCCTCGGCGGCGGGACCGGACCGGCTGTAGTCGGGGCGTTCCTGGCCGCTCGTAAGGAGGCCGGAGCAGGGGCTTTGAATCCCCTCTACGCGCTAGACGCGGCACCGTTCAGCGACGCTTTCCTGATCCTGATCATCGCGCTGCTGATCTCTCTGCTCGCCGCGCTCTGGTTGGGGAGCACCGTAAAGGAGACGCCATGACAGATTACGGAAGGGACCTGGAGTTCGGAGCCAGCGTCGAGCCGCTGGCCGATCCACCGGACTGGGTGGCGCGGATCGCTAAGGCCGCCGACCGGGCGGGACTGGACCTTCTCGGCATTCAGGACCACCCCTACCAGCGGCGGTTCCTCGATACGTGGACCCTCATCTCCACCCTCGTTCCGGTAACGGAGCGCATCCGCTTCTTCCCCGACGTGGCAAACCTGCCGCTTCGTCCTCCGGCCATGCTCGCCAAGTCAGCCGCGAGCCTGGACGTGCTCTCCGGTGGTCGCGTGGAGATCGGTCTCGGCGCGGGAGCTTTCTGGGACGCCATCGTGGCGATGGATGGACCCAGGAGGAGCCCGCACGAGGCGGTTCAGTCCGTCGAGGAGGCCATACAGGTCATGCGGCTGGTCTGGAGCGAGGAGCGGTCTCTACGGTTCGACGGGGAGATCTACTCGTTAAACGGTATGCGCCCCGGCCCACGTCCCGCCCACGATATCGGCATCTGGCTCGGCGCGGCCGGTCCCCGGATGTTGAACGTCGTGGGCCGGCTAGCGGACGGCTGGGTCCCTTCGCTGTTCTGGGCGCCGCCGGAGCGTCTGCCAGAGTTGCACCAGCGGATCGACGCCGGAGCCGCCGAGGCCGGTCGGAGTCCATCCGGGATAAAGCACGTCTACAACCTGTCCGGTAGGATCGGGGCCGAGGGCGAAGGCCTGCTAGAAGGACCAGCCTCGACCTGGATCGAGCAGCTCACCCGCTTCGTCCTGGAGTTCGGTATGGACACATTCATCTACTGGCCCTTCGACGACCACGAGCGACAGATCGAAGTCTTCGCCAACGAAGTCGTTCCAGCAGTACGCAAGGCCGTTCAGAAGGAGCGCAACTCGACACCAGGATAAACTCTCCGGGACCGGCAACCGGATAGCGAAAGGAACCAAATGGCCACGCAAGACGAAAAGTCCACAATCCCCGAAGATTACAGGGACTTACTGGAGAGCACCGCCCTCGCCCACGTCGCCACCATCGGCCCGAACGGTGAGCCGCAGAACAACCCCGTCTGGTTCGACTGGGACGGCGAGCACGTCAAGTTCAGCCAGACCAAGACGCGCCAGAAGTATCGCAACGTGGGCCGGGACCCGCGTCTGGCTCTCTCCATCGTCGACCCCGAGAACCCATTCCGCTACCTGGAGGTCCGGGGCGAAGTGACGAAGATAGAAGGGGACCCGGACCTCGACTTCATCAACGCGATGGCGAAGAAGTACCTCGGCATGGACAAGTACCCCAACCACCAGCCCGGCGACGAGCGCGTGGTCATCTTCATCGCGCCCCGGCACACTACCAGGATGGGCTAGAGCAGGCGTGGAGCAGCGCCAGAGCGACTTCACGGGCGGTCTCGCGGCCGCGCGCCGGGCGCTCGGCTACCTGCGCTCTTATAAAGCCGAAGCATCAGGCGCGTTTCTGGCACTCATTCTGGTGTCGGCGGCGAACCTAGTTACGCCGCAGCTCATCGCCTACGCCATAGACCAGGGCATCGCGCCCCGCCGTCTCGGCGCCATATTGGCGGCGGTTGGCGGGCTCGTGGCGGCGGCGCTCGTGCGGGGGTTGTTTCAGTTCTTGCAGGGGTATCTGGCTGAGCGGGCCTCGCAGGGCGTCGCCTACGACCTGCGTAACGCGCTTTTCACCCGCATCGAGCGTCTGGGCTTTAGTTACTATGACAGCGTGGAGACCGGCCAGGTGGTGACGCGCCTGACGAGTGATGTGGAGCAGATCCGGACGTTCGCGGGATCCGGCGTCGTCCAGCTAGCCGCCGCTGCGGTAATGCTCGTCGGCACAACGGTCTTACTGATCTCCATCAACTGGCAGTTGGCCCTCGTGGCGCTGGCGATAGTGCCGGCGATCTTCCTCCTGTTACTGCGCTTCGTCCGAAAGATCGGCCCTCTCTTCCGCCAGGTGCAGCAGACGCTCGGACGGCTAAACACAGTCTTGCAGGAAGACCTGTCCGGTATACGGGTTATCCGCACGTTCGTCCGCGAGGACCACGAGAGCGCCCGGTACCGTTCAGTGAACGACGAGCTTCTCTCCAAGAACCTTCAGACGATCCGCGCGTTCTCGAACAACTTTCCGTTCATCTTCCTGCTGGGCAACATCGGCACGCTCCTTATAGTCCTCTTCGGCGGCCTGCAAGTCATCGGGAACAAACTCTCTATCGGAGAGCTGGTCGCCTTCAACACGTACCTGGGTTTCTTGCTGTTCCCGATCCTGACGATAGGCTTCCTCGCCGCGGGTATCTCGCGGGCCGGAGCCTCCTCCCTGCGCGTCTTCGAGGTGCTGGACGCGCCGCTCGGAGTGGAAGACGCGCCGGACGCCAAACCCCTGCCCCCCGTCTCGTGCCGGGTAGATTTCGACAACGTGCATTTCCGCTATCCGGGGAGCGAGCGTGAGATCCTGCGCGGCGTCAGCTTTACGGCGGAGCCGGGCCAGACGGTCGCCATCCTCGGCACCACCGGCTCCGGTAAGAGCACGCTGGTCAACCTCCTGCCGCGCTTCTATGACGTTACCGGCGGGAGCGTGCGCCTCGACGGCCACGACGTTCGGGACGTAACACTCTCCTCCCTGCGCTCCCAGATCGGAGTCGTGCTCCAGACCTCTCTGCTCTTCTCAGGCTCCGTGCGCGACAACATCGCCTATGGCAGGCCGGAAGCGACGCAGGAAGAGGTCGAAGCCGCCGCCCGCGCGGCCCAGGCCGACGGGTTCATCCAGGCACTGCCGGAAGGCTACGACACGGTAATCGGTGAGCGTGGAGTCGGGCTCTCTGGCGGGCAGCGCCAGCGGATAGCAATCGCGCGCGCACTCCTCATAGACCCGCGCCTGCTCATCCTGGACGATAGCACCTCCGCCGTGGACGCCGAGACCGAAGCGGCCATCCAGACGGCGCTCGACCAGCTCATGCGCGACAGCCGCCGGACGGTTTTCGTCATCGCCCAGAGGATAAGCACCGTGCGCGACGCGGACAAGATCCTGGTCCTCGACGATGGCGGGATCGCCGCAATTGGCACTCACGAAGAGCTGCAACGCGACAGCGAACTCTACAACGAGATCCTCGGCTCGCAACTGGCAACCGGTTCCGAAGTCCGCCTGTGAAAAAACACGGCCACAACTCGCCAGCTAGAAGGAACCCAGCATGGACATAGGGATCATAGGCGCGGGAAACATCGGTGCGACCACCGCGAAGCTCTTCGCGAAAGCAGGGCACCATGTCGCTATCAGCAACTCGCGCGGCCCCAAATCGCTCGAACAGCTCGTCGCCGAGATCGGACCGAATGCCCATGCTGCAGACGCGGACGATGCCGCCGACTTTGGCGAGGTAGTCTTGTTGGCGATCCCCTGGTCGAAGCGCGAGGAGGGCCTGCCAGCGCCGGACCGGCTGGCGGGTAAAATCGTCATGGACGCGATGAACCCCTACACGCCAGATTTCCAGATCGAAGACCTCGGCGGCGATACTTCGAGCGAGGACATCGCGCGCAGGCTACCCGGCGCGCGTATGGTGAAGGCGTTCAACACCATGTACTACGAGAGGCTCCGCGATGAAGGACAACTGAACGTGCCAGTGGAGGATCGCCTCGCCCTCTTCGTCGCAGGAGACGACGCGGAGGCCAAGTCGGTGGTCTCGCGGCTCATCGAGGAGATCGGGTTCGCGCCGGTCGATACGGGTCCTCTCCGGGAAGGCGGACGCAAGCAGCAGCCCGGTTCTCCGGTCTATAACATCCCGATAGCGGCCGGTCCGGCAGCGCGGGCCGCTGGTCTCCACGATCCGGAAGGCCCCACAGAGGAGACCACCGCATGAACGACCCCGGAAATGCGAGAGAACTCATATCCTTCCTGCGCTCGCTGCGGGCCGTGCGGAGCTTCCGCCCGGACCCCATACCCCAGCAAGTCATAGACGACATCCTGGACGTCGCCCGGTGGTCCGGCAGCGCCTCGAACCGCCAGCCGTGGGAGATAGTCGTGATCCGTGACGCGGAGACGCTCCAAGCGCTCGCAGACGTCGAAGGCTACGCGGGACACTTGGCCGACGCTCCACTGGGCATCTTGCTTGTGATGGCAAGTGAGCGGCCCGAGCAGGAGACCTACGATGAAGGGCGTCTCTCCGAGAGAATTATGCTCGCCGCCTCAGTCCACGGTGTCGGCTCTAGCATCGGCTGGATCGTTGGCTCCGGCAGGGACGCCGCCAAAGACATCCTCGGCATACCGCCGGGACGCACGGTGCGTACCGCCATCTCTCTCGGCTACCCGGACGAAGCGCCGCGCCGCAACCGCGCGAGGTCCGGCCCGGCGCGCAAACCACTCGACGACATAGTCCACTACGAGCGTTACGACGAGAAAGAAGGCGACTAATAGATGAAGGCAACCGTTTTCCACGGTCCCGGAGATCTGCGGGTAGAGGACGTCCCCGATTCCAGGATAGAGCAGCCGACGGACGCAGTGGTGAGGATCACCCACGCCTGCATCTGCGGCTCGGACCTCTGGTTCTACCGAGGTATCCAGAAATGGGAGCCCGGCTACCGCTGCGGCCACGAGTGGATGGGCGTCGTCGAGGAAGTCGGTTCGCAGGTCGAGAGCGTCAAACCGGGAGACATGGTGATAGCGCCGTTCGTCTTCTCTGACGGCACCTGCGAGTTCTGCCAGAAGGGATTGCAGACCTCGTGCGTCAACGGCTCCGCCTGGGGAAAGACCAACGACGGCGGGCAGGCGGAGGCCGTGCGGGCGCCATTTGCCGACGGAACCCTCGTCCGGCTACCTGACTCGATAGAGGGCGATGACGCGCTCCTCGCCGCCGCGCTACCCCTGACGGACGTGATGGGCACGGGACACCACGCTGCGGTTGCGGCGGGCGTAATCGAAGGTGGGACGGCGGCAGTTATAGGTGACGGGGCCGTCGGGCTGTGCGCGGTGCTCGCGGCGAAGCGGCTCGGAGCCGAACGGATCATCATGCTCGGCCACCACGACGACCGGCTGGAGATCGCCCGCAAGTTCGGCGCGACAGACATCGTAACGGCCCGCGACGAGGAAGCCGTGAACGAGGTCATGGAGATGACGAATGGCGGCGCGGAGTCGGTGCTGGAGTGCGTGGGCGCGAAGTCGTCCACGGACGCGGCCATCGCCGTCACCCGCCCCGGCGGCACGGTCGGCTACGTCGGCGTGCCGCACAACGACCACGTCGTGGACCGCTGGCGGCTGTTCGGAGAGAACATCTCCCTGCGCGGCGGCGTCGCCCCGGTGCGCGCCTACATCCCGGAGCTTCTCGAAGACGTGGTGGCCGGCAGGCTCGACCCTTCGCCGGTGCTCGACCTGACGGTTGACCTTGGCGGCGTTCCCGATGGGTACGCCGCGATGGACGGGCGCGAGGCGATCAAAGTGATGGTCAAACCGTAAATGCCGCGCTTCGTCGTCCAGGAGCACTACACTCGCAGCCACCACTTCGACCTGCGCCTCGAACGCGACGGCGTACTGGTCTCCTGGGCGGTCCCGAAAGGCGTGCCGATAGACCCGAAGCGGAACCGGCTCGCCGTCCACGTCGAGGACCACGCTCTCTCCCACCTCGACTACGAAGACGATACACCGGTCGATGGCGTCCCTAGCACGGTAAAGAAGAGCACCTGGGACAGCGACGACTACGAGAGCCACGAGTTCGGTGAGGACAAGGTCATCGTAACCTTCCACGGCGATAAAGTAGTCGGGAAGTACGCGATCTTCCACACGAGCGGCAAGGACTGGATGATCCATCGAATGGACCCACCCCCGGAGCGCTCATGAGGGGCATCGAGTCAATCGCCAAAGCTCCGCAGGAACGCGCCGAAGACCGGGGCACAACGGCGCGGCGTCTGTTGGGCGAGCTACGTCCGTATAGCCGCCAGTTGTTTCTGGCGCTGGGCCTCGTCGTGGCGGGAGCGGTGGCGCAGGCGGGAGGTCCGTGGTTGATCGGCCGGGCCATAGACCGCTTTATTCTGCGAGGCAACGTGACCGGCCTCCTGTGGACGATGGCGTTGCTACTGGTAGTCTACGTCGCGGGATCGCTGGCGTCGTGGGGTCAGATCCGTCAGGTCGGCTCTATCGGCCAGAGCATCCTCGCCTACATGCGCGAACGCATCTTCGCCCGGCTCCTGCGGCTCCCTCTCGGGTACTTCGACCGCCGTCCGGTAGGCGACCTGATGAGCCGCGTCACCAACGACGTGGACACCCTCAACCAGCTAATGTCACAGGGAATAACGCAGCTACTCGGCTCGCTGTTCAGCCTCATCGGAATAGTCATAGCGATGCTCTTCCTCGACTGGCGGCTGGCGCTGGTGTGCTTCACGATCATCCCGGTGATGCTCTTGGTGAACGTGTTCTTTGCCCGCCGGGCCAGGAAGGCTTTCAGGATGACGCGCGAGACGGTTGGGGACGTAACGGCGGGTCTTCAGGAGGAGATCGTGGGCGTCCGCGAGGCCCAGGCGTTCAATCGCACCGAGACGAACATCGAGCGCTTCCGGGCGCGCAACGCCGCCAACCGGACGGCGAACGTACAGGCCGTGGCGATCACCTCGGCTTTCTCCCCAGCGATTGACGTGCTCTCGACGCTCGCTACCGCCGTCGTCATTGGCTACGGCGGTTATCTGGTTATCACGGACACGTTGACGGTCGGCATACTAACCGCATTCCTGATCTACGTCCAGCAGTTCTTCCGTCCGATCCAACTGGCCTCGCAAGTCTACACCCAGGCCCAATCCGCCCTGGCCGGAGCTGAGCGCATCTATAACATCCTCGACGAATCTCCCGAACCGGCCGACCCGCCGGACGCCGCCAGCCTCGACACGGTAGGCGGAAAGATAGAGTTCGAGGACGTTACGTTCGCCTACGAAGCAGGCCGCCCGGTATTAGAGGACGTGAGCTTCGAGATAAAACCGGGCCAGACGGTAGCGCTGGTCGGACCGACGGGGGCGGGGAAGACCACGATAGCGAACCTGATCCCCCGCTTCTACGACGTTACGGATGGCGCGGTGCGGGTGGACGGCCGGGACGTGCGCGAGGTGGAGCGGAGGAGCCTGCGGACCAGGATCGCCACGGTCCTTCAGGAGCCGTTCCTCTTCTCCGGGACCATCGCCGAGAACATCGGCTACGGCAAGATGGATGCGACGAAAGAAGAGATCGAAAGCGCCGCCCGTGCCGTGAACGCCCACGGCTTCATAAGCGCCCTGCCGGACGGTTACGACACGCATCTCGGAGAGGGTGGCGGCAACCTTAGCCAGGGGCAGCGACAGCTACTCTCTTTCGCCCGCGCAATCCTGGCCGACCCGCGAATACTCATCCTGGACGAGGCGACGAGCAACATAGACACACGCACGGAGGCCGTGATCCAGAAAGCTCTCGACACGTTGCTCAAGGGCCGCACGAGCATCGTGATCGCTCACCGCCTCAGCACCATTCGGAACGCGGATTTGATCCTGGTAGTCCAGAACGGCCGCATCGCGGAGCGCGGCACCCACGCCTCTCTGCTGGAGTCAGGCGGCCTCTACGCCGACCTCAATCGCCGCCAGTTCCGGGAGACGGTCCCCTCCTGAAGATCGTATGATTAGAAGAGAGTACAGAAGAGGAGAGGTAGGAGAGGGAGAGTGAACGAGCCCGGCCTACAGTTCTGGTTCGACTTCGGGAGCACGTACTCGTACCTCTCGGCGACCCGGATAGAAGACGTGGCCAGAGCCGCAAGCGTAGCGGTCTCCTGGGAGCCGTTCCTACTCGGCCCGATCTTCAAGGAGCAGGGCTGGAACGACTCGCCCTTCAACGTCTACCCGGCGAAGGGACGCTACATGTGGCGGGACCTGGAGCGACAGTGTTCAAAGTACGGCATCCCATTCGCAAAGCCGTCGCGCTTCCCGAGGAACGGTCTGCTCGCCGCACGGGTGGCTTGCCTCGCGAAGGCATCGTCTGAGCCCTGGCTACCGGACTTCACGCGGGCGGTCTTCAGGGCCAACTTCGCCGAGGATCGGGAGATCGGTGACACGGCAATCGTCCGCTCGATACTCGACTCTCTGGACCTCTCCGGCGAGGATCTCATAGAGCGGGCAGGAGCGCCGGAGAACAAACAGCTTTTGCGCGAACGGACACGACGGGCCGCCGAACTCGGGATCTTCGGGGCGCCGAGCTTCGTAGTGAGAGAAGAGCTTTTCTGGGGCGACGACCGCCTGAAAGAAGCCCTGCTCTGGTCAAACCCCCGCGCTCACGAAGACGCCGGGACCAGTCAGCGACGGGAGGGAAAGCTAATAGTGAACGAGAGGAGCTAAGAATGAGTTCCGGTACCACCGGCATCCACCACGTCACCGCTATCGACGGAGACCCCCAACGCAACGTTGATTTCTACGTCGGAATGCTAGGCCTGCGGATGGTAAAGAAGACCGTCAACTTCGACGACCCCGAGACCTACCACCTCTACTACGGCGACGGCGCGGCGAATCCCGGTTCAATCATGACCTTCTTCCCGTGGTCCGACGCGCCACTCGGCCTTCAGGGTACCGGCCAGGTGACCGCAACCACCTTCTCCATACCGGCGGAGTCGCTTGGCTACTGGACACAGCGGCTCATAGATCACGGCGTGCGCTTCGAGCAGCCGCAACAACGCTTCGGCGAGACCGTCCTCTCCTTCGCCGACCAGGACGGGATGCGCCTCGAATTGATCGCCACCGAGGACGACCGCCGCGCCCCCTGGCAAGACGGCACCGTACCCGCCGAACACGCCATCCGGGGCTTCCATCACGTAACGCTCTTAGAGCGCGCTCCCGGCCGTACCGCCAAGCTCATGACCGAGACTCTGGGGTTCCGCTCCATCCGCGAGGACGAAAGCCGTTACCGGTTCGAGGCGGGTGAAGGTGGTCCGGGCAACCTGGTTGACGTGGTAGACGGCTCCGGCGAGTCGCGCGGCCGGATGGGTGTGGCGACCGTGCATCACGTCGCGTTCCGGGCCAGGGATGACGACCATCAGCTAGAGATCCGGGAGGCCGTGGACGCCCTCGGCTACGAAGTAACGCCCGTGCTCGACCGGAACTACTTCCACTCCATCTACTTCCGCGAGCCCGGCGGCGTCCTCTTCGAGATAGCCACCGACCCGCCCGGCTTCGCCGTGGACGAGGATCCGGCCGAGCTCGGCACGCACCTCAAGCTCCCGCCCTGGCTCGAACCAAAGCGCGAGCGTCTCGAAAGCGCTCTTCCCCCACTCCGCGTCCCTTCCGGGGGTAAAGCATGAGCGCCCAGGAATCCGGGTTCGTCCATCGCTTCGTACCCGCCGAAAACGATTCCGGCGTCACGCTGCTAGTGTTGCACGGGACTGGCGGAGACGAGAACGACCTGATCCCCTTCGGACAAGAACTAGCGCCCGGCGCCGCCATCCTCAGCCCTCGCGGCAAGGTCTCCGAATACGGCGCTCCCCGCTTCTTCCGCCGACTCGCCGAAGGCGTCTTCGATCACGAAGACCTCGTCTTCCGCACCCACGAGCTGGCGGAATTCATCGAGACTTCGGCGCAAGAGTACGGCTTAGATCCGAACAAGCTGATCGCCGCCGGCTACTCCAACGGCGCCAACATAGCCGCAAGTCTGCTGCTCCTGCATCCCGGAATGCTGCGTGCAGCGGTCCTGTTTCGCTCGATGGTCCCGTTCGAGCCGGAGGTAACGCCCGACCTCTCCGGCATGCCGGTCTTCATGGCCTCCGGGAAGCGGGACCAGATCATCGCCCCCGACAACACCGAGCGCCTCGCCGAGATCCTATCCGAAGCCGGAGCCAAAGTGGATCTCCGCTGGAGTAACACCGGCCATGGCTTGACCTATGAGGAAGTTAAAGAAGCCAAAGAGTGGTTGTCGGAGAACGGTCTTTAAAGAACATACTCGTCCCCCCACCTCTTGTTCGGGTTCAGTTCTCGAACGGGTTCTCGATGGTTAGACTCTCGATCTTCTGTTCACTCTGTAAGTCCTCACTGTAGAGCCGGTCGCAGCCCGCATCGAGAGCCGCGGCGACGATCAGTGAATCGTAGAAACTGTAACGGTAGCGCGCCTGAACGTCGAGAGCCCGATGGTAGAGAGCCAAACTCGGTGAGACTCGCCACAACGGCGCCAGTACCTCTTCAACGAACCTCTTCGCACCCTCAGCCGTCATCGGGATCGCCAGTTTACGTGTGACCACGTTCAAAGTCTCTTGCACGACCTGAAAGCTGATGATGGCGCTATTGGTCTGCAGCGCTGACTCCACGATCCTTCCGGCCGTACCACGTTTGCGTTCGTCGGTCTCATCGAACAGGTAAACGAAGACGTTGGAGTCGATAAAATCACCGCTCATGCATCTCCTCCCGCGTGAACTTGCGGCCGCCGGTGCGGACCTGCCCCTGCAACTCCCGGACCACCGACATAGCCCTCTCGGCCTGTTGCTCGCGTCGCGCATAGTCAGCCAACCAGCGGCGAAACTGCTCGTTCAAGGTTGTATGTTCCGCCCGAGCCCTCTCGCGTGCGGCCTCGATCAGCTTCTCGTCAGCACTCAACGTAATGTTCTTCATCCAACGAACCTCTCAATAATCCGTTAACACTATTATAGTGTACACGAAAATAGTGTTAACTGTGGGGTTTGCTGCTCGCATGACCGATAAACTTGGAGCCGACGTTGACGTGGAGCCTCCGCTGACGCGATATTGGGCACAGTCTCACCACGAAGCAGTCGCGGAGTCTAGGCAGTGGCTCTCCAAAATACTCTACTATGGTTCCGTCCACAGAGACTTAGAGTAGCGATGTCCCAACCGAAGGCTAGAAGCAATGGCCCACTTTATCGAATTGTGCAGAAGTTGGCTTTCCACCAAGAGGCAAAGACAGAGTCTGTCGCTGCACAATATGCTTGGGTTGTCTTTATCATCTCTTTGATCTCCGACGGTGTTTTGGTGGCCGCCGGGTCACCATGTGCGATTTTATTCCTAAAGCGTTAGTCAAAACGGTTGAACCATGGCCCGATACCCGCTGTGCTCGAAGAAGCCACGGGCGTCTGAGGGATTTACCGCTCCGAGAGCCTGGCCCATAGCTTCGATGAGCGCTCCGCGGGTT
>JAABUR0100003849.1_pt1 | contig 20638 bp, 23 predicted proteins | sample 5560091 | NCBI WGS metagenome assembly JAABUR01 (sample SAMN10711879, study PRJNA513375) | rock metagenome | isolation source: Antarctica rocks | place: Antarctica: Victoria Land, University Valley sud
ACTCGCCGCCGAACTCGAGCGCGTCACCGCCGAAACCGTCGTAGCCGAGCGTCAGAATGAAGACGTCAAAGCCGCCTGATCAACAACGGGCCGCCGCCGAAGTTCCACGAACTCCGGGACAACCTCACCTTGCTGTGGTGTCAGTGCTGCTGGGCTACGCCTGGGTGTCGACGGCGGAGCAGAACGCCGACCTGCAGACCGACGAGCTGACCTCCGCGGGGTGCTATGAGGTGTTCGTCGACCACGCATCCGGGGTGCTGGACCGCCGCCCGGAGCTGGACAAGATCCTGGAGCTCCTGCGGCCGGGGGACACCCTGGTGGTGTGGCGCTTGGACCGGCTCGGCCGCTCCCTGCGGCACCTGATCGACACCTTGACTGCTTTGGACGAGCGGGGGGTCGGGTTCCGCTCGCTTAGGGAGTCGATCGACACGACCACCGCCGGCGGCCGGCTGGTGTTTCACCTGGTCGGTGCGCTGACCCAGTTCGAACGGGAGATCATCCGGGACCGGACGATGGCGGGGCTGGCTGCGGCGAGGGCCCGGGGCCGCAACGGCGGCCGGCCTTCGAAGCTGACCGCCGATCAGGTGCGGGCGGCCCGCCGGCTGTATGACGAGCGGGAGCACACCGTGGAGCAGATCGGCGGCATGTTCGGGGTCAGCCGCACCTTTATATACCGGGCGTTGCGCGACAAGCCACGCCAGGCGAACCCAGCGGCGCCCGGCACCACTCGGGGAGCGGGCCGTCAACGCTTGACGTCGACAGCTGGGCAGCAGGGGCTTTCGTGATTCGGCCGGGGGAGCGGCTGGTGACGGTTCTGGTCACTCTGGCGGTGCCGGCGGAGGCCGACGCGGAGGACGCCGCCGGCCTGGTCGCCGACGCCGCGGTCAGCACCGCGCTCGAGGTGGTGTCCGCGGCCGGGGTGGAAGGGCACCTGCCGGTGCCGGGCAGTCTGGTGGTCCGCCGCGGCGGTGGCCAGCCCTGGCGGGTCGAGGTGGTATCGAAGGAGTTCGCAACCCTGACCGACCTGTCCGGGGCGGTGGTTCGGATGCCACTGACCCGGCTGGCGCCGGACCCGCTGGACGCCATCGGTGAGGGCACCCAGGCTGCTGTCGGGGGCGGTGAGTGGCGGCAGAACTGCTGATCCGGACCACGTAGCAGCCGAGTTGCACAACAACCAGCCGACGTCGGTAAGCGGCCTGGTAGGGGGTGTGGTGGGGCTCAAGGAGCTGTCGGGCGGGTTGCTGCCGGCGATGAACGAGGCGATGCCGCACCGGCTGGTGCCGGTGCTGGGCGAGTTCCTGTTCGAGCACGCCGGTGCCCGTGAGGTGAGTGTGCTGCTGGCGGACTACGAGCTGCGCGAACTGCGCCTGCTGTCTCCCGGCGACGGACAGCAGCTGACGCTGCCGGTGGAGGGCAGCAGCGCCGGGCAGTGCTTCATCGGCCAGGTGGTGGTCAGCGAACCCGTCGCCGACGGGACGGCGGTGCTGGTTCCGTTGTCGCTTCGCGCTGAGCGCCTGGGGGTGCTGCGGGTGTTGTTCGACGAGCAGCCCGTCGAGCCGGGTCTGCTGCTCGGGTTGGCTGGGGTGGCGCTGGCGACCTCCTATGTGCTGGTGGCGTGCGGGTCGTGCTCGGATGTGGTGGAAGCCGCCCGGCGGGCTGAGCCGCTTAGCGTCGCGGCGGAGATGCAGTGGAACCTGCAGCCGCTGCGGGCGTTCAGCACCGGCCAGTTCTCCGTCGCCGGCCAGCTGGTCCCGGCCTATGAGGTGGGCGGGGACTGCTATGACTACAACGTCGACCTGGAGCATCTGGACCTGAGCAGCCTGGACGCGCTGGGTCACGGGGTCGAGGCCAGTGTGCTGGCTGGTCTGGCGACCGCGGTGATGCGCAACACCCGCCGCGCCGGCGGCGGCCCGGTGGAGCAGCTGGCAGCCGCTGACCGCCAGCTGCTCGAGCAGTTCGGCGGTGAGCAGTTCGTCACCGCCCTGGCGATGCGGCTGAACCTGGCCGACGGCCAGATCGAGGTGGTCAACGCCGGGCATCCGGCGCCGTGGCGGGTTCGCGCCGGGCGGGCCAGCCAGCTTGAGCTGGAAGCCCAGCTGCCGGCGGGGATGTTCCAGGCAACCGCCTACCGCGCCCAGAACATGCAGTTGCAGCCTGGCGACCGGCTGGTGCTGGTCACCGACGGGGTGCTGGAAGCCGGCGCCCCAGGCCCCGAGTTCGACGAGCAGCGCCTGGCCGGGTTGCTGCTGGCTACCGCCAGCCTGAGCCCGCACCAGTGCGTCGCCGAGATGCTGCGGACGCTGCGGTCATACGCCCCGCGGATGCACGACGACGCGACAGTCATCTGCCTGGACTGGACCGGACCCACCACCGTCCCGGTCTGACGCGGAAGCCCGAGCGAGACACCACCGCAGAGCGCCAGCCCTTGGGAAGCTGCTGTTGGAGTCAGACCGGGGGGCCGAGCCGCCGGTGGCGGTCTTCTTGGAGCTCGGGCCGGCCCGGGCGGTGCCGTCCAGCTTCGGTGGGTTCCGGGGGCGGGCATGCTGTGCGGTGACGACGTTTCGGGAGTGGCAGAGGTCGGTGACCGAGCGGCTGGACCGCATGCAGCGGCGGCATCCGGTGTTGGGGTTCCCGCTGGCGGTGCTGTACAAGTTCGTCGACGACCAGGGCAGCTACCTGGCCGCGCTGATCACCTACTACGGCTTCCTGTCGCTGTTCCCGCTGCTGCTGCTGCTGCTGCTGCTGACCAGCGTGCTCGGCTTCGTCCTGGGCGGTGATGCGCATCTGCAGCAGCGGGTGCTGAACTCCACGCTGAGCCAGTTCCCGGTGATCGGCAGCCAGCTCGGTGACCCCAAAGGGCTGCGGGGCAGCGGCGCCGGGCTGGTACTGGGCCTGCTGGGGGCGGTGTACGGCGGGCTGGGTGTGGCACAGGCCGGGCAGAACGCGATGAACACCGCCTGGCACGTGCCGCGCAACAACCGTCCCAACCCGATCAAGACCCGGCTGCGCAGCCTGCTGCTGCTGGCAACCGTCGGCCTGGGTGTGCTGGCAACCACGATCCTGTCAGCGCTGGGCAGCAGCGCCGGCGCGTTCGGCGCCAGCTTCGGTGTGGGCTTCAAGGTGGTGCTCACCGCCGCCGCGGTGCTGGTCAACGCCGCCATCTTCCTGCTGGCGTTTCGGGTGGCGACCGCACGTGACGTCAGCTTCGGTGAGATCGCCCCGGGGGCGCTGCTGGCAGGCCTGGGCTGGCAGCTGCTGCAGGCGTTCGGCACCGCCTACGTCGGGCATGTGGTCAAACACGCCAGCGCCACCAACGGCGGTGTTCGCCCTGGCGTTGGGTCTGATCGCCTGGCTCTATCTGGAGGCGGTGATCGTGGTGTTGTGCGCCGAGGTCAACGTGGTCCGCAGCCGCCGGCTCTACCCCCGGGCGCTGCTGACCCCGTTCACCGACAACGTGCAGCTGACCGGCGGGGACGAGCGTGCCTACACCTCCGCCGCTAAAGCGCAGCGCAACAAAGGCTTCCAACACATCGACGTCAGCTTCCACCCCGACGACAGACCAGACGCGGGCGGTTCGAACTCCCACGACCCCGGCCACACCGGTGCTTCGCGTCGAGCACCCGACGGGTGAGCGGCAGCCAGCGACACTGCCCCCGGTGAGTGGCGCGGAAGGGCCGGCCGCGTGCTTGGGCCTCAAGGTGGGGGTGCGGCTGGGTCGAAGACACGGACATGCGGCGACGGGTCGGCTGGTGGGCACCTGGCGTGCTGCTCGCCGTGGTGCTGTTCCTGGTGGTGGTGCGACTGCACCCTGGCGGGGCCAAGGCCGGGCGGGCCGTCGACGACGTCGGCCAGCTGCTGGCCGCAGTGGCTGCCGCGGCGGCGTGCGGGTCGCGTGCCCGCCGTGCCGGGTCGCGGGCGGGCCGGCCGTGGCTGCTGCTGGCGCTGGCGACCGGGTCGTGGGCATGCGGCGAGCTGGCCTGGTCCTACTTCGAGCTGCTCGCCGGCCGGCAGACACCGTTCCCGTCGGTAGCGGACGCCGGCTATCTGTTGTTCGCGGTGCTCGCGGTTGTCGGGATGCTGCTGTGGCCATCGGGCGCGTTGCGCGGCGGGGCACGGTGGCGGGGTCTGCTCGACGGTGTGCTGGTCGCCGGGTCGCTGTTCACCATCACCTGGGTCAGCGCGCTGGGTTCGGTGGTGCACGCCGGTGGCGACAGCCGGTTCGCCTTTGGGGTGTCGCTGGCCTATCCGGTCACCGACCTGGTGCTGCTGACCTTGACCGTGGTCGTCGTGGCGCACGCCCGGCAGGCGTCCCGTTCCGGGCTGGGCCTGCTCGCTTGCGGGCTGGGTCTGCTGTGTCTGGCCGACAGCGGTTTCGCCTACCTGACCGCCGCGGGTAGCTACGCCACCGGCAGCCCGGTGGACGCCGGCTGGTTCGGCGGATTCCTGCTAATCGCCGCCGCAGCATGCACGGCGAGCACATCCGCCGCCGAGCAGGTCGACGAGGCGCAGGCGATAGAGTCGACCACGGCCGCGCTGCTGCCCTACCTGCCCGCCGGCCTCGCGGTCGCGGTCGCGGTCGGCGGCCAGCTCACCGGCCACGGCGACGCGGTCGCGCTGCTCGCAGCGACGCTGGTGATGGCCGCTTTGCTGGCCCGCCAGCTGCTCGCCGTGCTCGACAACCGCCGGCTGGTCGTCGCGCTGGTCGACACCCAGCAGGAGCTGCGGTTCCAGGCGTTTCACGACCCGTTGACCGGCCTGGCCAACCGGGCGCTGTTCGCTGACCGGTTGCGTCACGGTCTGGAGCTGCACCGCCGGGACCTGCGGCCGCTGAGCCTGCTGTACTGCGACCTCGACGGCTTCAAGACGGTCAACGACACCCTGGGCCACGACGCCGGCGACGGCGTGATCAGAGCTGCTGCCGAGCGGCTTCGGGCGGTCACCCGCCCCGGTGACACCGTCGCCCCCGGATGGGCGGGGATGAGTTCGCGATCCTGGTAGAAGACGGCGGGGACGCCGTCAGCGTCGTCGCCAGAATCCTCGACGGTTTCACCCAACCCGCCGCCGTCGGACGAGACCTGGTCCCGCTCGCGGCCAGCATCGGCGTCGCCGAGCTGTCCGCCGGCGACTGTTCGCCGCAGCCGGGCGAGTTCCTACACCGCGCCGACGCCGCGATGTACCACGCCAAACGCACCGCAAAGGCCGAGCCGTCGTCTGGGACGAGCAGCTACGCCCAGCCGACCCGACGGAAGCCGCAGACGCAGCAGCCGTACCGCCACCGGCGCCGGGTTACCTACCAGGCGAGCCGGTCTCGGAGGGCCACCACGGCTGAGGTGCTAACGCACGCCCGCTCTGCTGGTTGAAAGCGCTGCTCCAAGGACGCCGTCGGCTCTACGGTTCGGGCATGGCTGATGTTGAGAAGCACAAGCGGCTGTCGCCGGCTGACCGGGCCAGGCTCGGGGGGCAGTTGGAGCAGGCGTACACCCAGGGGGCGAGCCTTGCCTCGCTGGCGGCATCGCACCGGACTTCCGCGGGACGGGTACGGCTGATCCTGCTCGCACGGGGGGTGGTTCTGCGGCGCCCCGGCGGCAGCACCAGCACACCTGACCCGCAGCGGCTCGAACGCGCTCAGGTGATCGCCCGCGACTACGCGGCCGGCGCCACGCTCGCGCAACTGGGCAGCACCCACAGAATCGCCCCCGCGACCGTCCGCAACCTGGTTCTGGCAGCAGGCGGCCAGATACGGGCGCGGGGCGCCCGCCCGCCCCGCCCGGACGGACCGGTCGGCGCTGGTCGCACCGGCACGGTTACGGGCTCACCAGGGCGCCGGGTGGTGTGACGAGCAGGAGCACCCCTGGCGACGAATCGCACGGGGCTTTTACCGCGGCTCTGGAGGTTGGCGGAACGGCTGGCCGAGCTCACGGCAGCGCGCTCGCCACACCGCGCCTAGAGGCCGCGTTCCGGCTGCGCACGACCTGACGTCGCACTCCAGGCAGGTCCCGCGACGGTCCCGGTCAACGATCGGTCAGCGGATCGGCTCGGGGTTTCGGGTCTGCGGTTGCGGGAGTGTGCCGCCGACGGCGCGCCAGACGAGTGCGGCGGTGCGGGTTGGCCAATTCGGGGGTGGCAGCGGTTCGGCGAGCGCTCGGGCGTACCAGGAGCCGGTGCACAGCGTGACGGCGACGTCGAGGTCGGCGTCGGGCTCGATCAGGCCGAGTCGCTGCGCGCGTTCGAGGATGGCGCGGATGCGGCCGCGGCGTGGGGCGACGACCTGGGTCCGGTAGCGGGCGAGCACCTCGGGTGCGGTGTTGTCTTGCAGCATCGCGCCGACCAGGGACAGCCGCCCGGGTCGGGAGACGCCGCGGGCGAAGTTGGCGAGCTCGGCGGCGAGGTCGGCCAGCGGGTTCTCGCTGGGTCCGTCGGGGGCGGCGTCCACGGCGGCGTGCACGGTGGCGGCGGCCAGGCTGGCCTTGGTGGGCCAGCGGCGGTAAAGGGCTTGCCGGGTCGTTTGGGCCTCGTGGGCGACGGCGGTCAGCGACATCGCCGCATAGCCGTGGGTGGCCAGGTGCCGGTTCGCCACGGCCAGGACGCGGGCGTCGATGCTGGGGTCGCGGGTTCGACCGCGCCGCTGCGCGACGGCTGACGCCGGGTCTGCCATGTCAATACAATACCGCACTGCATTGTTCTTTGGCATGAGATGGGTGTGCGCATGATCGTCGAGTACCTCCGCTACACGGTGCCGCCGGCCCGGGCCGAACAGTTCGAGGACGCCTACCGGCGGGCGGGGCGAGTCCTGGACGCGGACCCGCACTGCGTGCGCTGGGAGGTGGCCCGTGGGGCGGAGCAGCCCGAGCACTTCGTGGTCCGCATCGAGTGGGACTCGACCGAGGGCCACGAGCAGGGCTTCCGGGCGAGCGCGCGCTTCGGCGAGTTCTTCGCCGCCGTCAAGCCGTTCTTCGACCAGATCGAGGAGATGAAGCACTACCAGGTGCAGTCCCCGGACTCGGCGCAGTGAGCTGCCCTCAACGGCGTGCGGCCCTATTGGTTGCTCGCTCTGCACCGTGCCGCCCGCTCGTGGAGGAGGAGCTCGTGACTGATGTCGAGGGCCCGGTGCGCTGGCTGCTGGGCAGCGCCGAGGGTCTCATCGCCGATCTCGATCAGGCCGGCGGTGATGCCTGCCGGCCGGTCAGCGAGCGGCTGCGCGCCAGTGTCGCCGGGCCGCTGCGGCAGGCGGCGGGGCCGGCGGGCGCCCACAACGCCACGCGTGCCGACAACGAGCCGGAGCTGCCGCGAGACTCGGTGCCGACCGGGTCGCCGGACCCCGGTGCTGAGCAGACCGGCGATCGGCTGTGGGAACTGGCCCGCGCCGCCACCGACCTCCGCGGCGAGCACCTCGACGTTCCCGGTCTTGGCGAGGCGGCAGCAGCCCTGCAGGATCTTGCCCTCGAGTTGGCCGACGCGCCGACGAAGGCGACCCGGGCCGCTGAGCTGGCGGGCCTGCAAGCGCACCTGACCCAGCAGATCCAGGCCGTGCCCGATGGTCCCTACGTGCTGACCAACCCCAACCGCTTGTATGACCACCTCGGCGTGCCGATTGCGGTCCGGCCGCTGATGGCGCTGTGCCGGTGCGGGGAGTCTGCGATCAAGCCGACCTGCGACGGCGCGTGCCACCGGGTCGGGTTCACCACCGCTAAGGACCCGGCCCGGGTGGCCGACCGCCGCGACAGCTACGTGGGGCAGTCGGTGACGGTGTTGGACAACCGCGGCACCTGCCAGCATTCCGGGCGGTGCACCGACCGGCTGGCGTCGGTGTTCCACCTCGGCCAGGAGCCGTTCGTCACCCCCAGCGGCGGCCGGCTCGATGAGATCGTGCGGGCGGTGCGGGACTGCCCGTCCGGGGCGCTGAGCTACGCGATGGACACCGTCGAGGCCCGCGAGCAGGTCGACTACGCCGGCCAGCGGGAGCCTGGCATCGAGGTGAGCAAGGACGGGCCGTACCGGATCACCGGCGGCATCGCGCTCGTCGACGGTGACGGCGGGGACGTGGCCCGTAACGCCGGCGCCTCGGGTGAGCATTACGCCTTGTGCCGGTGTGGCCATTCGCAGAACAAGCCGTTCTGCTCCGGTATGCACTACTACGTCAACTTCACCGACCCGGTGCCCGACCCGGACCGCACACCGTCGATCTTCGAGTGGTGCGGCGGTCTGCCGGCGCTGACTCGGATGACCCGGCTGTTCTACGAGAAGTACGTCCCGGCCGATGCGATGCTCGCCCCGATCTTCGCGAACATGTCCGCCGACCACCCGCAGCGGGTGGCCAAGTGGCTGGGCGAGGTGTTCGGCGGCCCGGCCTGTTACAGCCAGGAGTACGGCGGCTACCCGCGGATGATCTCCCAGCACGTCGGCAAGTGCCTGACCGACGAATGGCGCGCCCGGTGGGTCACGCTGATGATCCAGTCCTCCCGGGAAGCGGGGCTGCCCAACGACCCGGAGTTCCGCTCCGCGTTCAGCTCCTACCTGGAATGGGGCTCCCGGCTGGCGGTGGAGAACTCCCAAACCACCGCCCGCCCGCCCCAGCACATGCCGATGCCGCACTGGGACTGGGCCACCGCCGCCGGGCCGCCCGGCAGCCGGATCTCCGCCCTCGCCCCCGTCGAGGTGGATGAGGCGCCGGTCGTGCTGCCCGCCGCCGACGAACCGGTCCGCTTCGAAAAGCACATCAAGGCGCTGTTCCGCGCCCGGGACCGGGCCTCGATGAGCTTCGCCTTCGACCTGTGGGCCTACGACGACGTCCGCGCCCACGCCGAAGCCATCTACGCCCGACTGAGCAACGGCAGCATGCCCTGCGACGGCGGCTGGCCGCTGGAGCAGGTCGACGTGTTCCGGCGGTGGATGGACACCGGCACCACGGCATGACCCCATCCCGACGGGACGGATCAGCGCCGGCGGAGCCGAGCCGGCGCCCGGCAGCCAGCTGGTGGGGCGGCAACGCCGACCGCGGTGACTCCGTCCGGCTGGAAGCCTTCAGCGACGGCGTCCTGGCCATCGCGATCACCCTGCTCATCCTCGACGTCCGCGTCGAGCAGCAGCCCGGCCAGAGCCTCGCCGCCGCGCTCGAGCACGCCGGACCCGAGATCGGCGCCTACGCCGCCAGCTTCCTGCAGATCGGGATCATGTGGGCCAACCACCACGCCCTGTTCCGCATCGTCGACCGCGTCGACCAACTGCTGCTGCTGGCCAACCTGCTGCTCCTCGGGTTCGTGGCCTTCCTGCCGCTACCCACCCGCCTGGTCGCCGAACACACCAGCGGCGCCGACGCCCGCACCGCGATGCTGCTCTACGGCGCCACCCTGACCGGCTGCGCCGTCGCGTTCAACTTCATCTGGCGACACACCGTGCGTCGGGGGCTACTCGCCGACGGGGTCGACCCTGAGTTTCGCCGCGACGTCGACATCCGCTACCTGGCCGGTCTCGGCGGCTACCTCGCCGCCGCCCTGCTCGCCTTCGTTCAACCCTGGCTCACTCTGGCCGTGACCGCGCTGCTCGCCCTGCTGTTCCTCCTTGGCCCATCCCCGAGAGCCAGCTACCCAGACCGATCACCGATGGCGCCGTAAGACCATCCCGAACAGAAGACGTCGCCTCTAGGACAGCCGGTCCCCAAGATCGCACGCCGCCCACGTCCCAGGTGCTCGTGACGCCCCGACCGGTAAGCAGGTACGGCCGCTTTAGTGAAAGTTGACCCAGCAGGGTGTTGACCGCGCTGGCACCGGGCGGTCACGATCTGGCAACAGTTCGGCCCGGTTGCTGGCGCCCGAACGGCGGCTCAGGCATCAATTCGGTCCAGAGCCGCCTTTGTTTCCGGGCGGCAGACCTCTCAGGAAGAGGCAGCATGGCCAGGAAGATCACGCCCGCGCTCGCGGTAGCGACGGCCAGCATTGTTCTCGCGGCGGCCGCATGCGGTGGTGGCAGCAGCAGTACAGGCGGCAGTGGTGGCGGTGGCGGTGGCGGCACGAACAGCGCCCAGGTGAAGAACGACACCGTCAAGCCGGGCGGCACGCTGGTCTTTGCTGCCGACCAGGAGCCCACCGGTTTCAACGTCAACACCTCGAAGGACAACGGCACCTCGGTCCAGAACATCACCGAGAACGTTTATCCCTCGACGTTCCACAACCTGCCGGACTTCACGGTGCAGATGGACAAGAACCTGCTCATCAGCGCCGACCTGACCAGCCAGAGCCCGGAAACGATCGTCTACAGGATCAATCCCAAGGCCACCTGGTCCGACGGGGTGCCGTTCGACGCCAAGGACTTCATCTACATGTGGAAGTCGCTGAACGGGACGAACAAGGACCTCGACGTCGCCACCACCACCGGCTACGAGAACATCAAGTCCGTCACCGGCTCCGACGGTGACAAGACGGTCACCGTCGTGTTCAGCAAGCCGTTCGCCGACTGGAAGTCGCTGTTCACCAACATGGTGCCGGCGCACTACACCCAGAAGCAGCCGGGGGGGTGGAACACCGGCCTCGACAAGAGCATGCCGATCTCCGCCGCCTCGTTCGTCATCACCGACTACAAGCCGGGTGACAGCCTCACGCTGGTCCGCAACGACAAATACTTCGGGCCGCCCGCCAAGCTCGACAAGATCATCTTCCGGTTCCTGCCGGAGTCGCAGACCCAGCCCGACGCGCTGAAGAACGGCGAGGTGCAGCTGATCTACCCGCAACCGCAGCTCGACCTGGTGCAGCAGGTGCGCGCCCTGCCGAACGTGGAGAGCCAGACCAACTTCGGGCTGACCTTCGAGCACATCGACTTCAACACCAAGGTCAAGGGCCTCGACGACCCGATGGTGCGCCGGGCGATCGCCACCGGCCTGGACCGCACCCAGCTGCTGAACGCGACGGTGAAGCAGTTCAGCGACAAGGTGACCGTGCTGGGCAACCGGATCTACGTCAACAACCAGCCCGAGTACGTGGACAACACCGCGAAAGCGAACCTCCCAGGAGGGGTGCTCGCCGGCAGCGGCAATGTCGCCGCAGCGCAGAAGCTGCTGGAGTCCGACGGCTACACCAAGGGGCCGGACGGCATCTACGCCAAGGGCGGCCAGAAGCTGACCTTCAAGTTCGCAACCACCACCGGCAACAGGCTGCGTGAGCAGCAGGGCATCCTGTTCCAGGCACAGATGAAAAAGGTCGGCATCGGCATCACGATCGCCAACCAGCCATCGAAGACGCTGTTCCCGGCCCTGTCGAAGCACGCGTTCGAGATCTCCGACTTCGCCTGGGTCGCCACGCCGTTCGCGTCTGCCAACCAGCCGATCTACTCCACCGGCGGCGGCTCGAACTACGGTAGCTACAGCAACCCCCGGGTCGACAAACTCATCACCCAGGCCGTGTCCGGGCTCGACCCGAAGACGGTCACCGACACCTGGAACCAGGTCGACACGCTGCTGTGGAAGGACATGCCAACCATCCCGCTGTACCAGAAGCCGACCTTCATCGCCTACGACAAGAAGTTCGGCAACATCACCGACAACGCCTCGGAAGAAGGGCCGTTCGAGAGCTCAGGCACCTGGGGTTTGAAGCAGTAGCAATCTCGGGGTCACGGTCAGCGATGCCCAGCCCACCGCCCGGACTTCAGAACTACGCCTACTCCTGCACCCGTCCCGTCGGCGCCAGGTCAGGTTCAGCTTCACCTGTTGACGCCGCGGGCACGACTACCAGGACGCGAACGTGCGCGCGGCCCCCTGGGGCGAGTCAGGCGCGCACATGCTGACCTTGACAAGGACCTGACGGCTGCCTTGCGGCGAGCTCGTCGCCTGGGCCGGCTCGGACTGCCCGGCTAGCGTTCTGATGCCCGAGCAGTCCCAGCGTCGGGCGGGGTTTTAGGCTGTTCGGGCTCTCGCCCTTGGGGCTGTGCCTGCCGAGGATGTGTAGATGAACCGGCACCCAGGCAGTGGGTTGGGCGCCGCCTGCCGCCGGCTGGGGCGCTGGCACCGGGGCTACGTGTGGACGGTGGCAGCGGCCGGCAACACGCTTGCGGTGGTGCTGCTCGCCTGGGTACCCAGGCCGGTGCTGCCGCTGGGGGAAGCCGGGTTCTGGCTGCTGGTCGGCTTGCTGCTGGTCTGCGAGGTCCGGCCGCTGGTCACCGCCGGCAGCGACGGCGCTGGGGTGAACACCTCCACGCTGTTCGTGTTCGCGATGCTGTTGCGCTGGGGACTGCCGGCAGCCGTCGCAGCCCAGGCCGCGGCGACTGTGCTCGAGAGCGTGCTGCATGGCAAGGTCGTGCGCCGGGCTGCCTTCAACGTCGCCCAGTACACGATCAGCCTCACCGCCGCCGCTCTGGTCCTGCGGGCCGGCGGCGTCACCGGCGCTGCCGCGGCGCCGCTGCCAATGGTCGCCGGGCAGCTGCCGGTCATGCTCGCAGCAGCAGCGGTCTACTTCGTGGTCAACGACGTGCTGGTCTGCCACGCGATCGCCCTGGGCTCCCGGACCCCCACCCGGCGGGTGCTGGCAGCCGACCTGGCCTACCAGGCGGTGACCACCGGGGCGCTGCTGGTGATGGCACCGCTGGTGGTGCTCGCCCTGAACGCGGGACCGGTGCTGGTCCTGCTGCTGCTGCCACCGCTCGGGGCTGTCTACGCCAACGGGACGCTGTCCCGCCGGGCGCAGCACGCCGCCGAGCACGACCCGTTGACCGGGCTGGCCAACCGCACCGAGCTGGCTACCCGGGCCGCGGGCACCCTGGCCCAGGCGCGGCTCAGCCGGCGGGTTGCGGCGGTGCTGCTGATCGACCTGGACCGGTTCAAGGCGGTCAACGACAGCCACGGCCACCACGTCGGTGACCAGCTGCTGTGCCTGGCCGCCGCCCGGCTGACCGCGCAACTGCGGCCGGGCGACACCGCCGCACGCCTCGGCGGCGACGAGTTCGTCATCCTCGCCGCTGACCTGCCCACCGGGCAGGAAGCCACCGACCTGCGCAGCCGGCTGCGGGCGGTACTGGCCGAGCCGTTCCACATCGGCCAGACCAGCATCACCGCCGGCGCCAGCATCGGGGTGGCGCTGCACCCCCAGCACGGAGCTGACCTGACCCGGTTGCTGGCCCACGCCGACACCGACATGTACCGCCACAAACGGCAGTCCGCGGTACCGGCCCGACCCGGCGCCCAGAGGAGAACCGCCCTGTCCTGACCAGCTGGGCCTCACCGCCTACACAGACCGGACAACCCCGAAAGCCAGGTCGGGCAGTCGCGCATGACTGCGTCCCACCGCCCACTGGCCTCCACCAACGATCTTCCGACCTCAAGCGTCGGTGATTGGCGGCTAAGCGGAGTCGACTTCACCGACGCCGACGCCGACGCCGGCGACGACGCCGACCAACGTCCCGGCATACGACGACACCATCGTTAGCCACGAAGCCGAGGCAGATCTGGCGGTGCTCGACCCGGAAGCCGGCAGTGTCGCTTCCGCCGTGCCACCCTGGCGGCTACTGCTGGGGCGGGGTTGGGGTGCTGCCCGGTTTGAAGTGTGACTGCAGCCCGGTGATCATCATTTCGACTCCTTGGTGGAGTTGGGTGGCGCCGTCGTAGCCGGCGAGTTCGCTGGCGAGGGCGCGTAGCCGGGGGAACTGTGCCAGGGGCAGGCGGTGCAGCCCGAGGCGCAGCAGGTCCTCGGTCTCGTCGGGGTTGTCGATGAGTTCTTGTAGTTCGTGCAGGACGTGTCCGTGTAGGAAGCCGAAGAACAGCCGGTAGGCGTGCAGCGCGTCGGGAGGGGTGAACCCGGCGCCGGTGAACAGTTCCAGGAAGTCTTCTAGCGGGCGCAGGGTGCCGGGCAGCCGCCGTCCTGGCGGGGTGGCCAGCGGGCGGGTGAGCAGCAGCGGCACGACGTTGGGGTGGGCCAGGGCCAGGGCGCGGAAGTCGTCGGCGAGTTTGCGGAGCTCGTGGCGCCAGTCGGCGGCGCGGGGGTTGACGTCGAGCCCGCGCAGGACCAGGTCGGTGACGCCGTCGAGCAGGCTGGTCTTGCTCTCGGCGTAGCGGTAGAGGGTCATCGCCTCACGGTCCACCGCCTTGGCGAGGCGGCGCATCGACAGGGCTGGCAGCCCTTCGGTGTCCACGATGTGTAGGGCGGCGGCCATGACCTGTTCGGTGTTCAAGCCGCCTCGGGCGGGGGGGCCGGGCTTGGGTCGGCGGGCCGGGGTGCTGCTGGCTGGGGGCACTCATATCCGTTCGTCGCTTGCCGCTGCACCGCTGGCTGCGCTGCCGGTCGTGTGACCGACAGCATATATGCGTACGCCGTACGGTTACGCACAACGGGTGCGGGCACACATGCTCTGCGCCCCACGGTGAGGCGTTCTCATCGGCGGTGCGCCCTACGGCGATCCGCCTGGTTGCCAAGGAGCGTCAATGAAGTCACCAAGCCTGCCCCGCCGGCTGCTGGCCACCGCCGGCCTCGCCGGGGTGCTGATCGCCGGCGGTACGGCGATCACGACCGGGACCGCCTCAGCCGCCACCACCAGCACCACTGCGGCGGCCAGCTCAGCCCCGGTCGCCGCCGGCAGCACCAGCAGCAGCGACGACACCGGCAAGTGGGGCCTGGCCGGGCTGACCGGCATGCTCGGGCTGTTCGGCTACCGCAAATACCAGGCCAGCCGGGCTGCCAAGCGCACCACCGGAGACGTCGGGGCCAAACGCCGCTAGCCCCAGCAAGTCGCCGCGCCACGCATTCACCTGCCGAACGCTGTCATCGTCCCCTTTTCTTAGGAGTTCCGAATGCGTAGAACACTCGCCGTTATCGCCGCCACCGTCGCGTTGACCGCCGGCGGCGGTGCCACCGCCGCCCTCGCCGGGCAGCCGGTCACCGCGGCTGGGCATACGACCGTCGCCGCTAACAGCCCCAACAGCAACACCAACACTGGTGGCACCACCACCGTCACCAAGACAACCAGTGACAAGACCGGGCTGTGGGGTCTGCTCGGCCTGCTCGGCCTCGGCGGACTAGCCAAGCGCAAGGTCAAAGCCGACGACAGCTACGACGCCGCCGGGCAGCGCCGCTGACCTTCGGCTACCGCACCCGCACCGGGCACCCGCACCCGCACCCGCAACAGTCGGGGATGAAGGTGCGGGCCGGGTCCCGCCGGTGCTGTGCTGCCGTCGCCCGGGTCGAAAAGGCCCCAGGGTTCACGCCGTGCCGTTCGACGCCTCCCCCGCAACCGCGGCTTCCTCCGCTACTACCGGCCCCGGCGCGGACGAACCGGCCGCGTCACTCACGTATCTACACACCAGAGGACAGCAGCCATGATCCCTGTAGCCAGCCCAGCCACCAGCCAGTCCCTGCACCGACCGCGGGCGGTGCGGACCGCAACCGCGACCGGGGTGGCTCTCCGGCTGCGGGTTGTGCTGGCCCTGCTGCTCGCCGGGTGCGTGCTGCTCGCCGGCTGCGGCACGACCGCGACGACCAGCAGCCCAGGCGCAGGCACGGCAACCGCCGGCTCGGGCGCCCCCACCGCCGGTAGCGGTGCCACGCCCGGGTCAGCCGACGCCAACGGTTGCCCGACCTCGAACACCACACCGTTTGCTAAGACCAAGTTCGTGCTGCACACCGGTCTGGCGTTCGGCACCTTCCACCGCTACATCTACAAGCCGTATACCAACCACCAGTTCTCCTCCGGCGCTCACGGCCGGGTACTGGCATTGGTCAAGGCCGGCGCCACCGCACTGTTCGACAAGCGGGAGATCCGCCTGGCGGTGCAGGACGTCAAAGCCAACCCGACGCTGTGCCGGGTGCTCGCAGCCCCCCTCGGCCAGCTCAGCGACAGCCTCACCGGCCTCGAGAACAAGGTCAAGAGCGGGGATCTGTCTGCGGTGAGTGCCGTGGAGAGCCAGATTGCCGGCATCGGGTCGGCCAGCGCCAAGAACGGCACCTCCATCACGGAGAGCACCAACCAGAACGCTGGCTGAACCGGCGCTGGCAACCATCGTGCACCACCCCGGCGGACCGCACGAGATCAGCACCACGAGTTCAGATCGCGACGGAGCGTAGCGAAATGACTAGCCGGTCAGTTGTGCGGTTGCCTCGGGAGGCTGGTTTCGGCGGAAACCAGCCTCCCGAGGTTCCTGTCGGCAGTCGTAGGCGAGCTCCCAGCGCGGGCTTGGCCCGACCTGCCCCAAGCCGATGAAGTGAGTAGCGCGGCAGGCGCATTCGAGCCGGTCGTCTAGCCGCAGCAGCGCCGCCAGCGTTCTGTACGAGGCCACATTCGGCTGCTGGGGGATTGGGGGACGTGTCGTCGGTGACGCTCTGGGTGTGCATGGGTATCGGCGCGCTTGTGCTCTGCAGCCTGATGGTGCTGCTGGCCTGGTGGGCGGTGGTGGCGCTGGTGTGCCACTTCGGCTGTCGGCTGCTCGCAATTCAGAACCGGCACTGGCGTCGGTCCGCAGCAGCCGCGAGCGTGCGGTCCGCCCGGGAAGGGATCTAGCGTTTCAGGAAGGCTCAGGCGGGGGCTGTGACCTCACGTGCCGGAACGCCGCGGTCCCGAGCACTACCCGCAGGGTGCCCCCGAGTTCGTCCATCTCCGTCAGTGTGCGCCGCCGTCCACCCGCCAGCCTGGCCCTGCGGATACCTGGCTGCGTCCGCGCCGGCGCTGCAGGATGGAGCCATGCCCACCACGCTGATCACCGGATCCAACAAGGGCCTCGGGTTCGAGACCGCCCGCCGTCTGATCGCCGAGGGCCACGACGTCTGGGTCGCCGCCCGCGACGCCGAAGCCGGGGCCAAGGCCGCCGCCGACCTGGGAGCCTCCTTCGTCCAGCTCGACGTGACCGACGACGCCTCCGTCGCCGCGGCCGTCGCGACCGTCGGCCACCTCGACGTGCTCGTCAACAACGCGGGCATCACCGGCGCTCGCAAGGAAGTGCCCGACGTCACCGCCGACGACCTGCGCCAGGTCTACGAGACGAACGTCTACGGCCCGGTGCGGGCCCTGCACGCGTTCCTGCCGCTGCTGCTCGCCTCCGGAAACGGGGTCGTGGTGAACGTCGCCAGCGGTCTCGGCTCGCAGGCGGCGACCCACGACCCGGACCGCGTCGAGTCCAAGGTATTGGCGCCGGCCTACTGCTCGAGCAAGAGCGCCCTGGTGATGCTCACGACCCAGTACGCCAGGGCCCTGCCGGCGCTGCGCATCAACGTGGTCGACCCCGGCTACACCGCCACCGACCTGAACGCACACTCCGGTACGCAGACCGTCACCGAAGGCACCGACGCCATCATCGCCATGGCCATGATCGGGCCGGACGGGCCCACCGGCACCTTCACCGACCGCGATGGCACCGTCCCCTGGTAGCCACGACCGTTGGCCGTCACCGCACAGCGCACCAGTCACGCGCAGCCGTCCTCGTGCCCGGACGCCTCACTGCCTACCGGGTGGTCCGTTGCCTGATGCGACTCAGCGGTCAACGCGAGCCTGCCGGCGGTCTGTAGCGCCCTGACAGGCGCAGTGAGCGCGCTCGGGCACCGCCCGGCGGCTTACCCCCGGCCGGGTCAGCGAGGGCGCCGGCTTCACCTCGAACGGCGGTCGTTAGATGTCGCGCCACACCCGCGCAGGGCGGTCCCGGCGGCGGGGTCAACCGTTCGAGGCCGACCGTGGAAGGGCAGCGCGAACGACGGCCGCAATCTCATGCCACAGGTGGTCGGTGCTTACGGACTGCTCCTCAAAGTGGCAGGTGGCCGCAGGCGCACCGCTGGTCGACGGTTCTGCCGTCGGTCTCGTTCTCGAGTAGGTGAATGGCACCGGTGAGCGCGGCGGGTGAGCGACGGTCATGGTCCCCCTGTTTGAGCTGTGTTCTTGCTGCTTACAGCTTCGCCCACACACATCAGCCCCCCGGGAAGTAAACAGTTCTGCTCAGGCGCCTGTGTCGGGCGCCCTCGAGCCCCCGCAACCAGCGGAAAGACGAGGCGTCCGCGGCGCCGCCGGATACAGCGCCGAGGCTCATCGCCGCTCCTTCGACTTGCCAGTGTCACGTACCAGACCCCCCTCTCTGAAGACACGCCCAGAAGGGCTTCAGATGACGCGCGAGAACGGGCCTGTCCTTTCACCGGCACCAGCCGCCAGACCACACCGTCAGGCGTCTCTTGGCCAGCGTTCTCGCGACAACCCGGTGCCGCCCTGGACACGGTCGACGGCTCCGCTTGGCCGTCTACGCCCAACTTGGGAAACGTCAGGGTGTCGACAGTGCTCGAGCGGTCGCTTCCGCGGCCTTCCCGCGACAGCGCCGCGGTCGGGGGTGCTGCGGCACCAGCTGGGAGCATCACAGGGGATGCTGGCCTGGCAGGAGCAGCAGCTGCGCCGCCAGATGCGCGCCGGCAACGACCAGCCGGCGATGTTCGACGAGTCGAACCAGCGCCGTTCAGCGACGGCGGCCACCGCTACCGCCACCAGCGTGCAGGAAGCGCTAGCACTACTGACCGGGCAGGACGACGAGCAGCTGCTGGTGGCAGGGCGATTACGGCTGGCGCATCCGCAGGCGTCCCTGGAGCAGCTCGGCGCTCTTGCCGACCGCCGATGACCAAGGACGCCGTCGCCGGCCGGCTTCGCCGGCTGCTCGCCCGGGCCGACCGGCGCGCGGTCTCGCTGGGGCTGCCGACGATACGAGCCGCGGCGAGCCTTGGGTTGCTCCCGGCCGTCGACCAGGGCTGATCTCAGCTTCGCCGGCGCCGGCGAGCGACTGGGAGGTGGGGTGTGGCAGCCGGCGCAGCGGCACCGGTCAGGGTCGGGGTCGCCGATGCTGTCCGCGACGCCAGCAGGGCCGGAACGGGTCAAGTTCGGACTGGTTGGACCTACCGGAATTCGCTGGTGTCGGTGCGTTCAAGGACCAGTGCGGTCACATTCAGCGGGTAGCCCTGCGCGGGCCATCGGTGCATACCGTCGCGGCGGGCCCGTTCCTGGTAGGCGGCCCCGGTGAACAGCTCGACGTAGCCGGTGAGTTCGGGCACGCTCGCATAGCCCTGGCTCAGGGTTGCAGCCAGTAGGGCGCCGGGGCGCAGGAGCCGGGTTAGTGTGTGCAGCGCCGCTACCGGTAGGTGGCCCCAGCCGATTGCGCCGGCGACGGTGACGACGTCTGGGGCGAGCTGGGTGAGCCAGGCTTGGTCGGCCGGGGTTGGTGCTGTGAGGTCGATCGCCCGGGCGCCGGTGTAGATGTCCCCGCGGTCACGGCTGATCGCGGTGATGCCGGCCGGTTCCAGATCGGTGCCGGCGATCCGCTGGAAACCGGCGGCGCTCAGCGCCGCGCCGACGCAGCCGGTGCCGGCGCCGACATCAAGAACCTGCAGCTGGGCGCGCCGCACCGAAGGGCAGACTGACGCCAGAACCTCGGCTAACAGCTGCGGGGAACGCACCCCAAGGCGCACGAGGTAGACCGCCTCATACAGACCGGGCACCGCGTACAGGGCGCCGTAGTCGTGCAGCCCGGTCTGCCGGGGTTCTGCGCCCGGTGCCTGCCAGTAGACGACGTCCCGGGTCTCGTCGATGACCAGCTGCTCAGCCAAGACTGCCGCGGCGCCATCGACGTCCACCAGTGAGCTCCGATACGACCTGGACGTGTTGCTGTGGCTCGGGACACTCGTCTCGATCGGCGATGTGACGCTTGGCGTGTTCAGCAGTGCGGGTTGCCGGAGGGCAGGCACGCCCCCATCGCTGGCGGTGCCGGTAGGTCGGCACCGCCAGCGCTGCGGGTCAGGAGCCGATCGGGCGGGCTCCGAACAGCACGACCTCGCGCTCGAGGTCGTAGTAGACCTCGTCGCTGGCCGACAGCCAGTCGAACAGGTTGTCAGCGTCGTCGACGTTGACCGTCAGAACGACCTCGGAGGCACCGTTGTCCAGGACGAGCTGGAACAGGTAGCTGCCGGGCTCTCCTTTACCGGACAGGGAGAAGTTCGGCTGCCAGTGCGTCACCTTGCGGGTCTTGATAACGCTCTTGCCAAGGTCGCTCGCGCCCGCACCCTGCTCGGTGGTGGTCATATCCGTCCCCTTCGATGGCGTGCCATGGTGCCGGATCCGCCGGCCCCGCTTACCCGGGGCAGGGATTCCCCCACCCGAGCCGCGCAAGACCCGCGGAGAGCGTGAACAGGATGGCTCGCTGTGCGTTGCGGTCAGCTCACCACGTTCTTCATCTTGTCGAGTAGTCCGGTGCCGTCGTTGCCCGGGGCGGGCGCGCCACCTTCGGGCGACACCGCACCAAACGACATCTGCACCTCGGCCATCTCCATCTCCGCTGTTGCTTGCAGCAGGGCCAGCAGGTCGGTGTCCAGGCCGGGGGAGAACTCTTCCATCCGCTCGGTCGCGATGGTCATGGGCACGCCTTGGGGGGTCTGCTCGCTGGCGGTCAGTACCGTCCCGTCCCCCGAGGGGGACACACCTTGGAAGATCCGTCCGGCTTCGGACAGGTTGTCCAGGCTGAAGCTGTACTGCTTGCTCTGCAGGCCCAGCTCCAGCAGCCTGTTGACCTCGGGGAACTTCTCGGCGTTAGTCTTGGGAATCGGCAGTGTCTTGGCCCAGTCGATGCCCAGGGTCTCCAGCGCCTTGGCGTAGGCGTTCTCGTGCGCCTGGTCGCGCACGATGAGGTAGGCCAGCGTCGAGCGGGCGGTCTTGTTGG
>JAABUR0100003851.1_pt1 | contig 20637 bp, 17 predicted proteins | sample 5560091 | NCBI WGS metagenome assembly JAABUR01 (sample SAMN10711879, study PRJNA513375) | rock metagenome | isolation source: Antarctica rocks | place: Antarctica: Victoria Land, University Valley sud
CTACGGGACGCTCACCTTCGACATCGCCGGCGTCCTCAGACGGTCCCGACGACCCCTCCGCCGCTAGCAACCCGCATTAGTGGATGCATTGTTGGCCACTTTGGCACCGTTACTCAGCTGACCCCGGCAGCACGGCATCCGCCGGTAGAGCATCGCCTGGTTGCGCATCGTGGTTCCCAACAGCAGTCAGACAGGTATGTCTGGTCCATTGTGCTTTCTCACCATCGCCCGCAACCGGCAACCGGCAACCGGCAACCGGCATGATCCCCGTCCCGCGGCGTCTATGGAGCTGGAATGGTGTCGCCGTCGCTCGGATGATCCCCCGGTTCCCGGCCGGCGGCGTGCAGTTCGCGGGAGACGGTGCCGCCGAGCTCGTCCCAGCTGTTCTCGAACTTGGTCAGGCCTTCGCGTTCGAGGCTGTCGGTGACCTGCGAGTAGTCGATACCGAGCCGCTTGAGGCTGTCCAGGTGAGCCCTGGCGGCGGGGTAGCTGCCGTGCACGGTGTCACCGCTGATTTCCCCATGGTCGGCGAAAGCGGCAAGGGTGGTGCCGGGCATGGTGTTCACGGTTCCCGCCACAACCAGGTCGGTGACGTACATGGTGTCGGGGTAGGCGGGGTCTTTGACGCCGGTGGAGGCCCACAGCGGGCGCTGCGGACGTGCCCCCGCCGCAGCCAGGGCCCGCCAGCGGTCGGAGGCGATCATCTGCTCGTAGGCCTGGTAGGCGAGGCGGGCGTTCGCCACCGCCGCCTTGCCCTTGAGCGCATGCGCCTCAGGGGTGCCGATCGCGTCCAGCCGGGCGTCGATGTCGGTGTCGACCCGGGAGACGAAGAACGACGCGACGGAGTGGATCGCCGACAGGTCCCGGCCGGCGCTGTGGGCCTGTTCCAGGCCGGTCAGATAGGCGTCCATCACCTGGGCGTAGCGGTCCAGGGCGAAGATCAGGGTGACGTTGACGCTGATCCCGGCACCGGTCACCGTGGTGATCGCCGCCAGGCCCTCACGGGTGGCAGGGATCTTGACCAGCAGGTTGGGGGCGTCGACAGCGGCCCACAGTGCCCGGGCCTGGGTCACGGTGGCGTCGGTGTCGCGGGCCAGCCGGGGGTCGACTTCGATCGAGACCCGGCCGTCGACGCCGCCGGTGGCGTCGTAGACGCCGCGCAGCACACCGCAGCCGGAGCGGACGTCGGTGGTGGTGATGGCGAACACGGCGTCGTCCAGGCTGGCGCCGGCCTCGGCGAGCTGGCGCAGCTGGTTGGTGTAGCGGTCACCTTTGGACAACGCCGAGGCGAAGATCGTCGGGTTGGTGGTGACCCCGACGACGTGCCTGCCGGCGATCAGCGACTCCAGCTCGCCGCCGGCGAGCAGCTCGCGGGACAGGTCATCGAGCCAGACCGACACCCCGGCAGCGGAGAGCTCGGCAAGCGGGTCACGGGCGGACGGGTCGGTCACGGGAACCTCCGGGGCAGCCAGGGGGACGGGAAGAAGAGCTGGGGTTGTCGATGCGGTGCGGGCTCAGGCTGGGCGGTCTCAGGCTGCGCGGTATCCGGTGCCGCCGGTGGTCGGGGCGGATGTCTGCTGATGGCCGCCCGGGCGCGGCGGCGCGGCGGCGTCACGGATGCTGTCCCGGGCGGCTGCGGCGACAGCCTGCGGGGTGATCCCGAACTCGCGGTAGAGCCGCTGGTAGTCCGCCGAGGCACCGAAGTGTTCCAGGCTGACGATCCGGCCGGCGTCACCGACGACCTCCCGCCAGCCCAGCCCGATCGCGGCTTCGACGCTGACCCTGGCCCGCACCGTCGGTGGCAGCACCTGGTCCTGGTAGGAGGGCGGCTGGGCGGCGAACCACTCCCGACACGGCATCGACACCACCCGCACCAGCAGACCCTCGGCGGCGAGCAGGCCGGCGGCGTCGAGGGCGATCTGCACCTCCGAGCCGGTCGCGACCACGATGACGTCGCACAGGGCGCCCGAGGTGTCGACACCGGGGCTGTCGGCCAGAACATAGCCCCCGTGGGCTGCGCCCTCTGCCGGGGCGTACGTACCTGTCGAGCGGTCCAGCACCGGCAGGTTCTGCCGGGTCAGGATCAGCCCGGCGGGGCGGTCGGTGTGTTCGATGATGGTCCGCCAGCAGACCGCCGTCTCGTTCGCGTCCCCGGGACGGACCACGTCCAGACCGGGGATGGCGCGCAGCGCGGCGAGCTGCTCGACCGGCTGGTGGGTCGGGCCGTCCTCGCCCAGGCCGATCGAGTCGTGGGTCCACACGTAGGTCGCGGGTAGCTGCATCAACGCGGCGAGCCGCACCGCGGGACGCATGTAGTCGCTGAAACACAGAAACGTCCCGCCGTACGGGCGGGTCAGGCTCGCCAGCGCGATCCCGTTCAGGATCGAACCCATCGCATGCTCGCGGATCCCGAAGTGCAGCGTCCGGCCGTACGGGTCGCCTTTCCACGCCGCGGTCTGCCGGGCAACCGGGATGAACGAGGGCTCCCCGGCCATGGTGGTGTTGTTGCTCTCCGCCAGGTCCGCCGACCCGCCCCACAGCTCGGGCAGCACCGGCGCCAGCGCGTTCAGCACCTTGCCAGAGGCGGTGCGGGTAGCCATCCCCTTGGCGTCGGCGGGGAAGCTGGGCAGGACCTCGGTCCACCCGCCGGGCAGCTGCTGGGCCTGCAGCCGGTCCAGCAACGCTGCCCGGTCCGGGTTGCCGGCCCGCCACGCCGCATACGCCGGCTGCCACTGCTGGTGGGCGGCGCGGCCCCGTTCGACCGCCAGCCGGGTGTGGGCCAAGACCTGCTCCTCGACGGTGAAGCTTTCCTGCGGGTCGAAACCGAGCAGCGTCTTGGTGGCGGCGACCTCATCGGCGCCCAAAGCTGAGCCGTGCGCCTTGCCGGTGTTGGCCTTGGTGGGAGCGGGCCAGCCGATGATGGTCCGCAGCACGATCATCGACGGGCGGCTGGTTTCGGCCCGGGCAGCCTGGGTGGCGAAAAGCAGCGCGTCGACGTCCTCGACGTAGGCCCCGGTAGCGGTCCAGTCGACGCTCTGCACATGCCAGCCGTAGGCGGCGTAGCGGGCAGCGACGTCCTCGCTGAAGGAGATGTCGGTGTCGTCCTCGATCGAGATGTGGTTCGAGTCGTAGAACACCACCAGGTTGCCCAGCTGCTGGTGACCCGCCAGCGAGCTGGCCTCGGCACTCACCCCTTCCATCAGGTCCCCGTCGGAGGCCAGCACGTACACGTGGTGGTCGAACGGGCTCTGCCCGACCGGGGCGCCGGGGTCGAGCAGTCCGCGTTCCCGGCGGGCCGCCATCGCCATGCCCACCGCGCTGGCCAGCCCCTGACCCAGCGGCCCGGTGGTGATCTCCACCCCGCGGGTGTGGCGGTACTCCGGATGACCCGGGGTCGCCGAGTCCCAGGTCCGCAGCGCCTGCAGGTCCGGCAGCTCCAGGCCGTAGCCGCACAGATAGAGCTGAATGTAGAGGGTCAGGCTTGAATGCCCGCAGGACAGCACGAACCGGTCCCGGCCCAGCCACTGGTCATCCCCCGGGTCGTGCCGCATCACCCGCCCGAACAGCAGATACGCCAACGGCGCCAGGCTCATCGCCGTCCCCGGATGGCCGTTGCCGACCTTTTGCACCGCATCCGCGGCCAGCAGCCGGACCGTGTCCACCGCCCGCACATCCACAGCACCCCAGCCGGCCTGCTCAGCCACCGGCAGCGCCAGAGCCGGGGCACGGCCAGCAACGCCGACAGCGGTCAGGCCAGGTCCTTCACTCATCGTCGTGCTCCCCTTCAAGTCCTTACACGGAAATCACGTTGCCATCCGGCGCAGGTCGCCGATCCGGGACGAACTGGGCAAGCCCTGCACCGAACTGCCCTGGTGCCCGGTGCCGCGGTCGGCGTCCGCCTGCCGCCCGGGGACGTCTACTCGCGGCCGCGGTTCTCCACCACGGAAGCCAGCCGGTCCAACGACTCGACGTTGCGGGTGTGCAGAACCGCGTCGTTGAGCCGGTTGTGCACCCACCGTCCCGGGCCAGCCGTGGGAACCTCGTGCATGGTGATCGCCGTCCGGTCACCGGCCAGCTGCACGTCGATGGTCACCTTCGCGACGCCCAACGGCCGGGCCTTGGTGGAAAGGACCAGCCGGCGTGGCTGGTCGATCTCCACTACCTCGGTCTCGTCGCTGAGCACCAGCGGCCAGACGCCGATCGAGTGGTGGATACAGCTGCCCACCGCGGGCCAGGCCGCGTCGACGTCACGGATCTGCGAAGCGCCGACCACCCACAGGCCATAAAGCCACCCGTCGGACAGAACCTCGAAGACCTTCTCCGGCGAAGCGTCGACAGTGCGAGCGACGATTGCCATGCAGGGTGTCCTTCCCCGCCAGCTGCCAGGCTCACCCCGACCTGGAGTCCGGCACCAGCAGCGCCCCGTGGCGGTGCCGCCGGCAGACTCCGCGGCTGGCGGCAGAACCCGACGATGGGGGGCCGGCGGTTGTGGCGATCGCGCGGCGGGTTTACCGCCGGCGGTGCGAGGCGACCGGTCGAGGACGTACGCGGGCAGGCAGCGTTCCGGCTGCCCATCGTGACGGCGAAGAGCGTCGGGCAGTGGAACCGCGAGCAATCCTGTTCGCCAGCCTTCTTCAAGCAGTGCGCCCAGCAGGACGCCGACCGCGCGACCACATGCCACGAGCTGCTGGCGCAGCTCACCGGTGCCGGAAGCGATCTCAGCCCGCCGGCCCATCACCAGCAGCGATATGGGGTATAGCCGAGTGGGCAGACCCACCTGGTAACCACGAGTTCAAGGAGACCTCATGACCACGAGAGTCGAAGAGTCGATCTTGGTGAACGTGCCGATCAGCACGGCCTACAACCAGTGGACCCAGTTCGAGGACTTCCCGCAGTTCATGGGCGGCATCACCAGCGTCAGCCACCTGTCCGATGACCGGCTGCAGTGGGTCGCCGAGATCGCTGGTGTCAAACGCCAATGGGAAGCCAAGATCCTCGAGCAGGTTCCCGACCGGAAAGTCGCCTGGGCTGCCACATCGGGTGCGACCAACGCGGGCGAGGAGCGGTTCGAGGACGTGGGCGGCGGTCAGACCTCTGTGCGGCTGTTCCTGGAGTACGAGCCCGAGGGACTCGTGGAGAAGGTGGGCGACAAGCTGGGCATCGTCGAGAAGCAAGCCCAGGGCGACCTGGACCGGTTCAAGGCCTTCATCGAATCCGAGGGGTACGCCAGCGGCGCCTGGCGGGGGTCGGTCAACCCCGAAGCGAACGTCGGAGCCCCAGGCGTTGAACACGCTGCCGCATCACGTGGGGATGACGGGAAGGCCGGCCTGTCGGGCAAAGCAGTCGCGGCAGGCGTCGGTCTGGCCGCCGCCGGCGTAGCTGCCGCCGTGCGTAGCAAGAGCGACTCCGGGGACGACGTGACACCGGTGGCAGACCTACCGGTTGGCACGACCCCGCCAGCCGCTCCGCTGCCCACGACACCGCCGGCGGCGGCCCCCTCACACGCCGAGAGCACCGATCGACGCCCCGAGCCTCCCGAGCCGACACCAGGCGCGGTCCGGCCCTAGCCGCCGAGCAGTTCGCTTCGCGCAGTAGCCGCTGCTGCTGTGCGGCTACTGCGCGACTTGTGCGCAGGCGCCCAGGACACCCTTGGCGGCAGAGCCGATGTGGCTGGCAGCGGAACGCAGCTGGGAGGCCATGGTCGGGTTCGCGTTCTCCGCTTTGGTGATCGCGTCGGCAAGGCTCTGCAGCTTAGGTCCGACGGGCAGGGCGGCGTTCTGCTGCGCTACGGCGCTGACCTTGGCCAGGATGGGTTGCAGGCGGGTCTTGGCCTGGGCGGGGGTGAGTGACTGGGCGCCAAGCCTGACACCCACGTTGACCGCGGTGGCTACCTCGCCGCTGACGTTGACGCATACCCCGGCGGTCGCGGCCCGGTCCGACCCGCTGGCCTTGGACGTACCACCGCCGGCGCCGCAGGCGGACAGCGCCGCGCCCGCTACCAGCAGTGCCGCGGCGCGTAGCACCGTTGGCTGTCGCACCCGCCATCCGGCCGGGCGGGAGTGAAGGTCGAGCTGGGTCATCTACTAGCCCGGTTGCGGGCTTGCTGGCGAACGACCCGGCGCAGTACCAGCCCGAGGACCATGCCGCCCAGACCACCACCGCGGATCACCACGCCCCGCCGGCCGCCGATCAGCACACGCGCCATCGTCATGTCCCTTCCTTCGAAGCAGCAGCTACCGCACGAGCCGGACGGTTCCGGCTGGCCGGAGCCAGCTTTGTCTTGCCCGAGCCGCGGTCCAACCCGGCCGTCGAGCTCGGCGGGCGAAACCAGAAGTGCCCCCGGACAGCACCGCACCGGCGCCCGGCCCGCGTGTTGTTCTTGGACATGACGTCCAGGAAGGTCACGCGGGCCGGTAGCCGAGGCTCAGCGGCGCTGGGTGGCGGTGTCGTAGCTGTCGTCGGCTTTGACCTTGCGCTTGGCTAGTCCGCCGAGGCCGAGCAGGCCGAGCAGGCCCCACAGCCCGGTCTTGTCACTGGTCGTCTTGGTGACGGTGGTGGTGCCGCTGGTGTTGGGGGTGTTAGCAGCAACGGTGCTGTGGCCTGCTGCGGTGACCGGTTGCCCGGCGAGGGCGGCGGTAGCACCGCCGCCGGCGGTCAAAGCGACAGTGGCGGCGATAACGGCAAGTGTTCTACGCATTTCGAACTCCTCAAGGAAAAGAGACGGTGACAGCGATCAGCAGGTGGGTGGAGTGACGCACGGGCTAGCGGGGCCTAGCGGCGTTTGGCGCCGGCATCTCCGGTGCTGCGCTTAGCGGCCCGGCTGGCCTGGTACTTGCGGTAGCCGAACAGCCCGAGCATGCCGGTCAGCCCGGCCAGGCCCCACTTGCCGGTGTCGTCGCTGCTGCTATTCCCGCCGGCGGCGACTGGTGCCGAGCTGGCCGCCGCGGTGGTGCTGGTGGCGGCTGAGGCGGTCCCGGTTGTGATCGCCGTACCACCGGCGACCAGCACCCCGGTCAGGCTGGCCGTGGCCAGCAGCCTGCGGGGCAGGCTTGGTGACGTCATTGACGCTCCTTTGCAGCAGGCGCAACGCCGTAGGGCGCACCGCCGTTGAGAACGCCTCACCGTGGGGCGCAGGGCGTATGTGCCCGTAACTGCAAACGGTAACCGTACGGCGTATGCATATAGGATGACGATCACATGACAGACAGCGCTGCGAGCGATGCGGCGGCAAGCGACGAACGGAGCCGAGTGCCCCCAGCCAGCCGCACCCCGGCCCGCTCTCCCAAGCCCGGCCCCCCGGCCCGGGGCCTGACCACCGAACAGGTCATGGCTGCCGCGCTGCGCATCGTGGACACCGAAGGCCTGCCAGCACTGTCGATGCGGCGCCTGGGCCGGGCCCTGGACCGCGAAGCGATGACCCTCTACCGCTACGCCGCCAGCAAGACCAGCCTGCTCGACGGCATCACCGACCTGGTCCTGCGCGGGCTCGACGTCGACCCCCGAGCCGCCGACTGGCGCCAAGAGCTACGCAAACTCGCCGACGACTTCCGCGCCATGGCCCTGGCTCACCCCAACGTCGTGCCGCTGCTGCTCACCCGCCCGCTGGCCACCCCACCAGGTCGGCGGCTGCCCGGCACCCTGCGGCCGCTGGAAGACTTCCTGGAGCTGTTCACCGGCGCCGGGTTCACCCCCGCCGACGCGCTGCACGCCTACCGGCTGTTCTTCGGCTTCCTGCACGGCCACGTCCTACACGAGCTCCAAGAACTGATCGACAGCCCCGAGGAGACCGACGACCTGCTGCGCCTGGGCCTGCACCGCCTGCCCCTGGCACAGTTCCCCCGGCTCCGCGCCCTCGCCGGCGAACTCGCCGGCTACGACGGCGCCGCCCAACTCCACCAAGGAGTCGAAATGATGATCACCGGGCTGCAGTCCCACTTCACACCGAACAACACCCAAACCCCGCTCCCCCAGCAGTAGCTGCCGCGTGCTGCCGAGGGTCCATTCGCGTGGCTGCCCACGGCCACAGCCGGACCATCGGGAGCCAGAGATTTCCGCCGGATACCTGGCCCCAGCCCTCGAAGCGGTTCCGCCGGTCGTCACGGGTCGATCACGGTCGAGGAACTGGCGAGGTCTTCCAGCGTCTGGTGACGTCGACCTTTCTCATCCCGACGCCGGGCTCGGACACCCTCGACGTCCGCATCGCCGGCATGTGGGACAGCCTCGTGGCCCCGCCAGCTGCAGCCGGCCGCCACCGCACCGCTGGTCGCCCCGCCGCCAAGCCCGGCGCGCCTCGCTGAGGCTGGGTAGCAACACGCACGGAATGAGCCAGACCAGCTCCGCAGCGTGACCCTCAGGTCGGCCAGGCCGACGCTCGGGGGGCGCCCGAGACGCGGCAAACAGAGTCTTGGCCGACGTCGCCCACCACGGCCAGCTCGCGCCGCTGCTCAAACACCTCATCGCCCTGCTCGAAGCCCGGCCCGGCGCGGTCCAGGCCGTCACCCTGGACCGCGGCAACCTCAAGCGCTACCGCGACGCTGTGGACCCGCTGATGCGCAGCCTGGGCTCGCTGACCGACGGCCCACTGGGGGCGGTGTTCGCCCGGCCGACGACCGAACGGCTGCGACTGGACGCCCCCGCGGTCTGCGTCGACGTGTCCGCATCGCCGCCGGGGACCTGCAGCTCCAAGCCGCCGCTCTGCTGGCCTGCTGGTCAGCCGGGTTCGGCGCGGTGGAAACAGCGAACGCCCTCGCCGACGCCAGAGCCGGCCCCGCAGCGCCGGTTCCTGGTCGTGCCCGACGAGCTGTGGCGGGTGCTGCGCGCCGGCGAAGGCCTCGTCGACCGGGTCGACGAGCTGAGCCGGCTCAACCGCGCCCAGGGCGTCGGCCAGTGCCTGATCACCCACTCCCTGGCCGACCTGGCCGCGCTGCGCAGCCAGGACGACCGGGCCAAGGCCCGGGGCCTGTTCGAACGCTGCGGCGCGCTCGTCGTCGGCGGGCTGCCCCGCCAGGAGCTCGCCGCCCTCGCCGGCGACGTGCCGTTCACCACCGCCGAGGCCGACCTGGTCACCTCGTGGTCGATGCCGCCGGGCTGGTCGGCCGCGGCCGAGCCACCCGGACGGGGACGGTTCCTGCTCAAGGTGGGCCAGCGCCCCGGCGTCCCGTTCCGGACCGAGCTGACCGCAGCCGAGACCGCCTCCGGGGTCCACGACACCAACAGCAGGTGGACGGCGCGCCGGGCCGGCGCCGGCGAACTGGCTGCCGCATGGGCGGTCCCGGTGCTGGCGCTGCTGGCCGCGATCGCCACGGGAGCGCTGTGGGCCGGCGCCGGCCTGGTCTCGCTCGCCACCGGCAACGGCTGGCCGGCGGTAGCGCTCACGCCGTCGCTGCTCGTCGACCTCGCCCGTTCCGGTGGCCCCGCGGGGCTGTGGCCCGCCCTGGACCCGACGGTCGTCGTCGCCGCCGCGGTCGTGCTCGCCGTGCTGCTGCTCGCCCCGGCCGCCCTGGTCGGCCGCCGGCTGTGGCGGCACCGCCCGGCCGGGCCGGCCCGGTCCCTGGCCCGGCGCGGCGACGTCGCCCCGATGCTCGCCGCCCCTGCCGCGGCCAAAGCACGGGCGCTGCGGCCCACGCTCGCCTCCCGGGGCATATGAGCCAAGGCGAGGGCCTTGACTGACAGACCAGAGCCTGCGCGCTCCGGCCGCTTGTACTGTCGCCGGGGAGTCACGGCGGCGGGCGACGCCGCACTGATCCGGAGGTGGTTGTGCGGCCCGTCCCCGCAGGTCTTGGAATGGCGTCGGCGCTTCTGCTTGTGGCTAGTTGCTCGCAGCCAGCTGGCCGGCCGGCCGGTCGCGCGAGCAGCAACGTGCCGGTGCCCAGTACGTCTTCCACGTCGTCCTCGGCACCACCCGTCGTCGACACGGCGAAGGCTTTCCTCAGTCGGACGGCGAACTTCTACGGTCCCAACGGGACGCAACGCACCGTCCGCCTCGACGTCTACCCGGCCGTGCGTGTCGGCTCCGGCCTGCTCGTATCCGTTGACCTCACCGCAGAAGGCCGTGACGAGCCTGCCGGCAGCGACTACTTCTGCCACGACGAGGTCGTCTGTCACACTTTCGGCGCCACTTCGATCGTGGACTCCATGGGCCTGGTCCGTTACGGCCCGCTGCGCAACGGCAACGCCTCCGGTGCGGTGCTGTCCAGCACCGTGCCCTTTGACCTCCATTTCGGCACCCGCTACCGCGCCGGCGTGCTGTTCCCGGTCCCGGACGGTGCGCCGTCCTCGATCGACCTGGACCTGCAGTACGGCGGTCCGGTGCTCGGGCTGCCCGTGACGGACGGGACGCCGCCGCAGGGCCTGCTCACCGGCGGGGACGCCGGCACCCCGTCCCCGGCCGGGGGCGTCACCACGCTGCCGGTCGCGTCGGCGACGGGAACCCCCTTCGTCGACCGGCACCTGCTCGTGGCCAAGGTGGTCGGCGGCACCCTCAACCAGGGCGGCGGCGCGCGGCAAGGCGTCGTCTCGCTGGCGGCCGACGTGCTGTTCGCCTTCAACTCCGCGACCCTCACCGTAGCGGCGAAGAAGGTCGTGCAGCAGGCCGCACAGATCCTGACCGACAAGGCAGACCCCGCCAAGCCCGTCGCGGTGACGGGTTACACCGATGCAAAGGGCACCGACGCCTACAACGCGAGCCTGTCCCAGCGGCGTGCCGCAGCAGTGGCCGACGCCCTTCGCAAGACCGGCGGCTCCGCGCTGATGCTGCGCGCCACCGGCCGCGGCGCAGCAGGGCCCGTCGCCCCCAACTCGCGCCCGGACGGTACGGACGATCCGACCGGTCGCGCCCTGAACCGACGGGTGGAGCTGGCCTACACGCCCAAGGCGTCCCCGTCGCCGCCCGCAGCGCCGCACACAGCGGTCCCGCAGTCGCAGCAAGGACAGCCCCTGGCGACGCTCGCCGCACCGAAGGTCATCGCGAGCGGCGCCGGTGCGGTCGCGATGACCGCCTCCGTGCGATCCGTGCGCAGGGACGGCGCCCTAACTGTCGTCGAGGTGGGCGTGAGGCCAACGGGTCCGGCGGACGGCGTGGACTACTTCGGTAGCGGGCGCAACGACCGTGACCTGGGCGCCTGGCGCCTCGTGGCTGCCTCCACGTCGGCTGCGTACGTCCCCGCGACCGACGTGGACGACCCGACGCGGCTCCTGGGGACCACCGTGAAGCAGATGAACGCCGGCCGTGAGTACCTGCTGAGCTTCTGGACAGCCGCTCTGCCGACCGATCTGTCCGTCGTGGACGTCGAGCTCGGGCAGCTCGGACGGGCCAAGAACGTACCCGTCAGCCGCTGACGTCCTCGTCCAGTTCGATCCGGCCGCCGGGCCTGATACCCAAGACGGCCATCTGCCCTGCCTCTGTCTCGAGCGCGGTGCTCATCAGTCGACCGCCGATCGGGGGGAGGGATGCCGCTGTGCTGCTCGCCGACGAACAGGGGAGGTCTGCTGGCTGCGCAGCATGATCGGCTCGGTTCCCCCCGGGGCTTGGCGCCCCGTAGCGGCCGGCTGGGGGTCAGTCGCTGCTGATCGGCTGGTGCGGGACGGCGGGGCAGCCGAGTCCGGGCACTGGTTGGGGGACTGGCCGGCTGTAGAGGTAGCCCTGCGCGACCCGGCAGCCCAGGGCGCTCAAGGCGGCTGCATGGGCGGAGGTTTCCACGCCTTCGGCGACGACGTCGAGCAGCAGGGCGTCGGCCATGGCGAGCACGGCGGCGACCAGCGCGTGGCCTTGCGGCTCGTCGATTCTGCTCACGAAGCTCTGGTCGACCTTGAGGATGTCGACGGGGAAGCTCTGCAGCCGCGAGAGCGAAGAGTAGCCGGTGCCGAAGTCGTCGACGGCGATCCGCACCCCCAGGGTCTTGAGGCTGGCCAGGGTGTCGAGCAGCTCGGGACCCTGGTCGACGAACACGCTTTCGGTGATCTCCACGGTCAGCGCGGCCGGGACAAGTTCGCTTTCGGCGAGGGCCCGGGCGACGTCGGCGACGAAGCCCGGTTCGGCGAGCTGCCGGCCGGAGACGTTGACCGACACGGTCAGCACCCGAGCCGGGTCGGGCGGCTGCCAGCCGGCGGCGTCACGGCAGGCGGTGAACAAGATCCACCGGCCCAGGCCCACGATCATCGCGTTGTCCTCCACGACGGGGATGAACTGCGCCGGCGGCACGAGTCCTCGGGTCGGGCTGCGCCAGCGCACCAAAGCTTCGGCGCCAATGACCGTGCCGGTCTCGAGGTGGACGTAGCTCTGGTAGTGCAGCTCGAACTCGCCGTGTTCCAGGGCATGGTGCAGTTCGGCCTCCAGCGCCAGGCGCTGGTCGCGTGCGGCGCGCATCGCCGGGGCGAAGACCTGCACCCGCCCCGGGCCGGCGGCTTTGGCGGCGTACATCGCCAAGTCGGCCCCGGACAGCGCGTCGTCGGGTGACTGACCCGGCTGCAGGTGGGCGATCCCCACACTGGTGGTCAGGCTCACCCGGCTGTGGCGCACGTCGATCGGTTTGCTGACCACCGCACAGACCCGCTCGGCCAGCTCACCGGCGAGCTGCCGGCCGGTGACCAGGACCGCGAACTCGTCCCCGCCGAGGCGGGCGATCACATCCCCGCAGCGAACGGCTGCGGCCAGCCTGCCGGCGATCACCTTGAGCACCTCATCGCCGCAGGCGTGGCCCAGGCTGTCGTTGACGTTCTTAAACCCGTCCAGGTCGAGCAGGACAACCGCCAGCCCCGCCTCCGGCGCGGCGGTAGGCAGCCAGCCCGCCATCGCCTGGGTCAGCAGCGTACGGTTCCCCAGGCCGGTCAGCGGGTCGTGCAACGCCAGGTGAAAGAGCTCGGCTTCTGCCGCCAGCCGGGCGGTGACGTCGGAGACGGTGACCACCACCCCTGCCGGGCCGGCCCCGGCGGGAAGCGGGTCGGCGTTGACAGCGAAGCTGCGGCGCCCCCCGGTCGGGGTAGCGAACACCAGCCCCTGCTCGCGGACGCTTTCCCCCCGCCGGGCCCGGGCGTCGGGCATGTCCTCGGCCGCGACCCGGGTCACCCCGTCTGCCTCATACACCTCCGCGGCGCTGTGCCACGCTGCCGGGGCGGCCGGCAACCCCAGCGCTGTGGCCTGCAGCCGCGCGGCCCGGTTCATCAGCGCCGGTGTCCCCTGCCCGTGGCCGACGATGACCGACACGTCCAGGCTGTCGAACACAGCCGCCAACAGCCGCTCGTTGTCCACCACGGCCTGGTTCTGGGCCAGCAGCATACCCAGCAGCAGCCTGGTCAGCAGCGTCGCTGTCGCGATACCGAACGCCTGGCTGGCGAACTGTTCCTGCCAGTTGACGCCGCTGCCGATCGACGCGCTCACCCCCAACAGCGCGATCCACCCCAACGTCGCGGCGAGGGTGCGGCGGGTGGTTCCGTACAGCGCACGGAAAAAGCAGCCGGTGAAAAACAGGCCCACGCCGGCGGTCAACGGCCCGGCGGCTGTCGCCGCCGCGACCAGCGCCAGCCCCTGCGGAACCTCCGCCCACAGCGGCAGCAACCGGTCCTGGCGGTACTCCCACACCCGCGCCGCCAGCACACCCGCCAACCCGGCCAGCCCAGCCGCCTTCCACCAGCTGCCGGCGCGGACGCCAAGCACGATTGACGGCACACAACTGACGACCACGACCACGACGAACATCAGGTAATACCAGCGGGCCCGGCTCAGCCCACCCGCGGGCAGTGCCCACCACCGTCGCGAGTCCCGCGAAGGCTCGCTGCCAGCGACCGCAGCCCGGCCCATCTTGGCGGCGGGTGTCTGGCTCATCTGCACAGCTCCCACACGCCGAACCCACCGAACCCGCCGAGGGTCTCACGGCCGGCGCGAAGACTCGGCGTCCCTACGGCAGCTAACCGCTGCCCGGCAGGGGCGGCCGCCCTAGTCATCGGAGCGCAGCCGTCCAGCCTTGAGGGCAGCCCGCAGCCTCCACAACTGCGGGCTCCGACCCCCCAGTCCGGCAGGCGCCTCCAGGGGCCGTTCACCGCGGCCTGGGTGAGAGCACCAGGGGCTTGTCGGCGCAGCTTGTCCCTCGCCTGAGGGCTCGATCAAGGACTTCCCCCCTGACCGGCCGCTCGGCAGGTCGCACTCGGCCTGCGGGGCTGGCCTGTCCCGGGTGCGGCCGGGCGCCGGTACCTGCCGGGGGGACGCCGGTTCCTGTCGCCGCCAGGTGGTAGGGCGGGCGCATGCACGAGGCGGCGGCGGACCGGTGGCGGTTCGACCGCAAGGTGGTGTGGTCCCCGACCTGCCTGTGGTGGGTCGGCGCGATCGCAGACGACAGCTACGGCCGGTTCGCCCGCCGACACCGGCCAGGTGATGAGCGCCCACCGCTGGCTGTGGGAACAAGACGTCGGACCGCTACCCGCCGGGGTACGGCTACGGCACAGCTGCGATGAGACCAGCTGCGTGCGCCTGGCGCACCTGCTACCGGGCAGCCACCGGCTCAACATGGGCGACATGACCCGCCGCGGCCGCGCCGGCGGCCCGCACCACCACGGCCGGGCCGACATCCGCGGGCCGGCTGGGCGGGCCCGGGCTATCCGCGCCGCCCTGACCGGCGGCCACCACGCCGACCGGCTCACCGCCGCCATCACCGCCGGCGAACCCTGGCGCCACCAGCTCGCACTGTTCCCCGACCCCGACACCAGCTGAACCAACCCCGGCAAAGCGCAGCCCCGGGGCCGCGGCAGCCGCCCCTCCCCCACCCAGGCCGGCCCGGCCACCGCAAGCTGCAACCCCCCGCGGCGCGGTACCGCTGAGCGAGTGGGTGGCCGTACGCCGGCGCGGCTGGTGTTCTGCGTCTGACTTAGCCCGGTCACTTGGCCCGGGAAATACCGGACCAGCGACGGCGTGCCTGACCCGGTTGGAGACCGGTAGGCGTGTCCGCTGCGGCGGTGAACGACGGCGTGCCGATGCTGATCGCGATGAGCGACAACGGCCCGCAGATGCGCTCCCACTCGAGCAAGCAGTTGATGGCCGCCAGCGCGATCATGCAACGCTTCGGCCGGCCCGGCACCCCCACCGACCAGGCCTGGATCGAGTCGCGGTTCGGACACGCCAACGTGTGCGTCCCCCTGGCAGCACCCGGCGCTGGGATCGTCGACTGCGCCTACATCCGCGCCCAGCGCTACCGCCGGCTGCGCATCGTCGGACGCGACACCAAACACCTGCGCGGCCCCAACCCCGCAAGCGCTCTGGTCTGCCAGTAGAGCCCACGCAGACACCGCCTGCCAGGGGCTCCCGTAGAGCGGCGTCGGGGCCTTCGCCGGCCGACTCGCGCAACCGGACGGCCAGCAAGGCCAGCACACCACCGCCGATGTCGCCGTCAGAATCACCTACCGAAGGGCAGCGATGGCAGCTACTTGCGTCCTGTGGCCGTCTCCGGGCCGGGCGAACGTGCCGACAGAGGCCCTTTCCGCGCTTGTGAGCGCCACCGCCTGTCCGTGCTGGCTGCGCCACTGCAATCTGGCTGTACGGGTGCTGGTGCTGCTGGCCCGGGACCGAGGCGCAGAAACAGCAGTGGCTGGGCGGGATCTTTCTATGTGCCGGTGGGTGGTTGGTCCTGCGGCGGCTCGGCGAGCACGACGCGGTTGCGGCCGGCCTTTTTCGCCTGGTATAGGGCGCCGTCGGCCTCGCCGAGTAGCTGCTCGGCTGTGACATCGCGTCCTGGGAGGAACGCGGCGATGCCGATGCTCAGGGTCAGCACGCCGTCCTCGGTGCCTGCGGCGTGCGCGATGCCCGCCTGCTGCACCGCGCTGCGCAGCCGCTCGAGTGCGAGCAGGGCGCCGGGGGCGTCCTGCTCGGGCAGCACCAGCAGGAACTCCTCCCCGCCGTAGCGGTAGACGCCGTCCTCCGCTCGCGCGTCCTGGGTCAGGGCTGCTCCGACTGCCCGTAGCGCGTCGTCGCCGGCCTGGTGGCCATAGGTGTCGTTGAAAGCCTTGAACATGTCGATGTCGCACAGGGCCAGGCAGTAGCTGCGGGCGTGCCGCCGGCTACGGGCGTGCAGCAGCCCGAGGTCGTTGTTCAGGTTCCGCCGGTTACTTAGCCCGGTGAGCGGGTCGGTTCGTGCCTGGGCGGCCAGCTCGGCGCGGGTCCGGCTGAGTTCTGCGTGCAGGTCGGTCATCCGCTGCGCGGCGAGTAGCCGGGTCTGCAGGTCGAACGGGTCCAACGGCTTGGCCAGGTAGTCATCGGCACCGGCCTGCATCCCCGCCAGCACATCATCGCGGGCGGCTGAGGAGGTGATCAGCACGATGTAGGTGTAGCCCTCCTGTTTGCCCTCGCGGATCCGGCGGCACAGCTGGCCGCCGTTAAGGCCAGGCATGTCCCGGTCGGTTAGCAGCACGTCGGGACGGTAGTGCAGGTAGCGCTCCCACGCCGCGTCTCCGTCCTCGGCGAGCTCGCAGTCGTGTCCCAAGGCGCTGACCGCGGCTTGGGCGACCAGCCGCGAACCCAGGTCGTCGTCGGCGACCAGGACCTTCATCGGCCGGCCGGCAGCGCAGTTGCCAGCCGGCTGGCGGCTGCCTCGAGCTCGGCTTCGAGCCGGTCGAGCACCACCCCGGCGCCGGCGACTCCAGCGGCTTCACCGGCTGCGGCGGAGCGGCCGATCCTCTCAAGTTCGCTGCAGCTAGCCGCGACGGCAACAGCACCAAGGTTTGCCGCGGCGCCCTTGAGCTGGTGCGCTCCCCGGGCCAGCGAGTTGCCGTCGCCGGTGTGGGCGGCGTCACGCAGGCCGGCCAGCTGGCGCGGGCTGTCGGCAAGGAACGCGCCCGCCACCGCAGGGAGCAGGCCCATGCCGTCTGCCGGTCCGAGGCGGCGCAGCACCTCCAAGCGTGTCTCGTCGATCACCGGCACGTCCTCGACCCTCGACGGAGCCGGGGCAGGCTCGGCGCCGGGCTCGGCCCTAGGGAGGGGGACGCGTCCGCTCACCCAACGGGCAAGGGCGCCCTCGACGGCGGCGACGTCGATCGGCTTGGACAGGAAGTCGTCCATCCCGGCGGTGAGGCAGCGCGCTCGGTCCTCGGCCATCACCCCGGCGGTCATCGCGATGATCGGGGTGTGCCGGCCGTCGCCTTGGCTGCGCCGGATCGCCGCGGTGGCCGCGTAGCCGTCCATCTCGGGCATGTGACAGTCCATCAGTACAGCCGCGTAGTCGGTGGTGGTGGCTGCCTGGAGCCCCTCGAGGCCGTTGTTGGCCAGGTCCACCTCATAGCCCAGCTTGGCCAGCACCCCGCTGGCCACCAGCTGGTTGACCTTGTTGTCCTCGACTACCAAGATTCGGCCGCGGCGCGGGGGTAAGGCGGCGGCCGGGGCGGCTGGGGCTGCAACCCGTGGTCGCTTGGTTGGTTGGGGGGTGCTCAGCTGCATCAGCTGGTCGTAGAGCTCGCTGTGCCGGACGGGTTTGGTCAGCCGGGCGGCCACACCCGCCTCCCGTGCCGCGGCGCCGTCGACGTCCATTGAGGAGGTGAGCAGCAGCAGCCGCGTCTGCGCCAGGGCGGTGTCGCTGCTGATCTGCCGGGCTAGCTCCAGCCCGTCGATGTCGGGCATGCACATGTCCAGCACGGCGATGGCGTAAGGCTTGCCGTCGGCTGCGGCGCTGCGCATGGCGCCCAGCGCAGTGATGGCGTCCGCGGCGGTGTCAGGACGCATCCGCCAGCCTTGGAGCTGGCCGGCGAGCACCGTGCGGTTGGTCTGGTTGTCATCAACGACCAGGACAGGCAGCCCACCAAGCTGACCGGGCTGGTCGAGCTTCGGCGCGACCGGTTGTGCGCCCTCGGCCAGCGGGACGGCGAACCAGAAGGTGCTGCCGGCCCCGACCTGGCTGTCGACGCCGACCTCGCCGCCCATCGCCTGGGCCAGCTTCCGGCAGATCGCCAGCCCCAGCCCGCTGCCGCCATACCGGCGGGTGGTGGAGGCATCAGCCTGGGAGAAGGACTCGAACAGCCGCGCCTGCTGCTCGGCCGGGATGCCGATACCGGTGTCGCGGACCTCGAAGCGGATCAGCCCCCCATCCCCGGGTCTAGCATCGCCGGGTCCGGCGCCGACAGTGCGGGCGCGGATGACCACCTCACCGCAGGCGGTGAACTTCACCGCGTTGGAGGCAAGGTTGATCAGCACCTGGCGGACCCGGCCGGCGTCGCCGGATAGTGCCGCCGGTACGTCCGGCTGGCAGTAGGCCAGCAGCTCCACTGCTTTGGACTGCGCGGACTGGGCGAGCAGCCCGGCGACGTCCTCCACCAGCCGCCGGGGGTCGAAGTCGGCGACCTCGAGCTCGACCTTGCCCGCCTCGAGCTTGGAGAAGTCCAGGATGTCGTTGATCACCCCGAGTAGGAGCTGTCCGGAGCTTTTGATCCCCTCGGCGTAGCGGCGCTGGGTGCCCTCCAGCGGCGTGCCCAGCAGCAGGCCGGTCAGCCCGATCACCCCATTCATTGGGGTGCGGATCTCGTGGCTCATCGTGGCCAGGAACTCGGACTTGAGCCGGGATGCCTCCAAAGCCTGGTTACTCGCCCGCGCGAGCTCGACCTCGTTCCGTTTACGCTCGGTGGTGTCGCGAACGTTCAGCACGATCCCCTCGACGCTGGTCTCGGCCAGCAGGTTGCGCACCCGGATCTCCCCGTCGCGCCAGGAGCCGTCAGCGTGTCGCAGCCGGCCCTCGACCGAGCTGCCGGCAGCGGGCCGGCCGGGGTCACCACCGACGCCGCTGATCACCTCGTTCACGTGGGCGCGCACCGCTGCGGCGTCGTCGGGGTGGACCAGCCGGTACCAGTCGCTGCCGTCGATCTGCTCGACGTCGTGACCCAGGACGGCTGTCACCGACGGGCTCTGGTAGCCGACGGTGCCGCCCGGGTCCACCACGCTGATCACGTCGAAGGAGTTCTGCACCAGCGCCCGGAACCGCTCGTCCGCGGTCCGCAGCTGGGCGGTGCGCAGCTCCACCTTGGCTTCCAGGTCACCGGCCAGCGCAACCTTCTCCACAACGATGATGACCTGCCGGACCCCGACCAGCACCAGGATGAGCAGCCCATTCACTAGCAGGAACGGAGTCCCCAAACCGATCCTGACCTGGCCGGACGCGATCACCGCGGCCAGCACCGGCAGGTAGGGCAACAGCTCCTGCGTGACGGTGAACGTGTGGCCGCCGACCTCGTCGGCCACCCGGGTAGGCGCGGCCGCGGCTGCCGCAATCAGCAGGAACGCGCCGACCCAGCCGACGGCCAGCGGCCCGCCGGTCACGCCGGTGTGCCCGGAGGCGGTGAGCGCGACGTACCTGCTGTCAGTCAAGGTCAGCAGCACCAGCCCACCGCCGAGCAACGTCCACGGCAGCCGCTGCCCCGCCGGGCTGCGCATCCCGATCGCCAGCACCAGCGACGCCACGACCACGTCGACGATCGGGTAGGCAAGCCCGGTGATGCGCGCCAACGGGGCGGCACTGCCGTCGTGAAACAGCGGCCCCAGCACGGTGGTCCAGCTCACGAACAGGACCGAGCTGGCGATCACTCCCGCGTCGAGCAGGGTGCGCAGCCGTGACACCCGGCGTTCTGGCCGCCGCGGGAAGCGCAGCAGCGCCGCCACCGCCGGCACCGAGTAGCCCAGATACCCCAGGTCGGCCAGCGAGGGATACGGGTAAATGTGATGGCGGGTGAAGCCGTACACAGTCCAGGCAAGCTGCCCGGCCGACCAGAGCCCCGTCGATGCAGCCATCAGCGCCCAGCCGCGAGCGGCCGGCCCACGGCGGCGGGCCGCCCGGACGCAGGACGCCGCGGCTAGCAGCACCGCAAACAGGATCGCGACGTCCCCGAAACCCTGAGCGAACTGCATCCCCGGGCCGCTGGCCAGAACGGCCGCCAGGACCATCAGCGCCACCACCGATCCAGCAGCAACCCAGCGGAACGCTTTGACAGAACCCAAGATCGGGCCGCCGACTGCCCAGCGACGACGTATGGACTGCAGGGGGAAGCCCCGTGACACCTCAGGCATCGTTTCCTCCTCGGCGGCCCACGAGCTAGCGGGTCGTCCGGCCCATGGCTCCGCGTTTGCCTTTCAACCTCGACTGCTCCGGGCGCCACCTTGAACCGCTCTACGTGAACCGTCGGAGTGGTCGAAGTCGCCGCTAGCTGCGGTGGCTTCGAAAGCTGGCTCTCTAGATGGCTGGTGCTGAACGCTGGTTGTGGCGGGGCGCCCGAGCGGTCAGGGGCTTGTGCCGGTACCTGTGGGAACGTGCGAGCGGTTGAACGTCGACGGGACGTGTCGGTCCGCGGTGGCTTGGTGACGCTTCTGGGTGCCCTGTCTTGCTGTTCTGGCCGGTCACAGTCCACCTGCCGTGCTTGTTCACGCGGCGGCCGCAGCCCAGGAGCCGGAACCTGTGCTGATGAGGTTGAGGACGGCGAGTCGGGCGAGGTTGACGGCTGCGGCGAGCAGCGACAGGTCCGCAGTGATCTTGCCCTGGCCGCGGACCCGGGCGCGCCTTCCCCCGTGGCGGCGGCGCATCAGATGGCCGATCTTGCGTTCGACCTTCGGGCGGGTCGCCCGGTAGTCCTGCCGCCAGGCGGGTTCCTGCTGCGCCACGCGAGCCCGCCCGAGCTGCTCCTCGT
>JAABUR0100003852.1_pt1 | contig 20631 bp, 23 predicted proteins | sample 5560091 | NCBI WGS metagenome assembly JAABUR01 (sample SAMN10711879, study PRJNA513375) | rock metagenome | isolation source: Antarctica rocks | place: Antarctica: Victoria Land, University Valley sud
AAGACGAACTCCGCGCTGCCAGCCCCGAGGCGAACGCGTGGTGGCCCCGCTACGACATCGCGACGAGCCAGGCAGGCGTGAAACGAGTGCGCACCCGCTCAGGCAGAGAACAACTCATGACGTACGCCTCGTTCCATGTCTCCAACCAGCCCGAGCAGATCCTCACCATCTACCGTCCAGCCTGATCATCAAGCAGTGTGTCGCACAAGCTCCCCAGAGATCAGCCGATTGCGAACGCTGAGCGGCATGGTTGCGCTGTTGAGGTTCATGGCTTCGTTCTCGAGGTGTTGAGGAGGGTGACGATCTCGGCGCTGGTTGCTGTCTCGCCAAGTTTGGGGAAGACGCGGTGAATGCTGTGGTCGTGGGATTCGGGGTCGGGGTCGGTCATGGCGTCGGTGGCGAGTACGACGTGGTAGCTGTGGTCGGCGGCGGAGCGGGCGGTGGATTCGACGCCGGCGCTGGTCGAGACGCCGGCGAGCACGACCTGGGTGACGTTGAGGTCGCGTAGGTAGGTGTCGAGGCCGGTGTCGTGGAAGGCGCTGCGTCGCCGCTTGCTGATCAGGTGGTCGCTTGGGTGGGCGTCGAGGTCGTCGACGAGGTCGGCCCAGCCGGCCGGCGGCGCGCTCACCCCGCCGGACCAGCCGGCCTCGGTGCGTCCCGAGGCTCGGCCGACGACGTTGACTAGGACCACTGGTAGGTCGTGGCGGCGGAAGGCGGCGGCTAGCGACGCTGCGTGGTGGACAACGGCGTTCATCGCCTCGCCTTGGTGTGCGGCGACGATGCCTCGCTGCAGGTCGATGACGATAAGCGCGGGTCGGGGATCGATGGTGGTGACGGGCACGGTCAACTCTCCTGTGTGGGGTTAGGCTGCTCGGTCTGCTTCATGAGCCGCTGGTTGGCGCGGCTGGGTCGATGACTGTGCTTCGGTTACTCCGCGGTGACCGCGGCGGGTGTGGTGGCTGCGGGAACCCTCGGTTGCGCTTGGGTGTGGCTGCCGCGCAGCAGTGAGGCGATCGCTGCGAGGACGGCGAGGGCGGCCGCGAACGCGAACACCACGACGAGTCCGGAGTGAAACGGTCCGGAGATGAGGCTGGGGAAGAACTGGCGACCGATCAGGGTGCGCTGCTGTGATGGGGTGAGTGTTGACAGCACGTGAGGGCCGAGGAGGTGCTGGATCGGGTTGACGCCGAGTTGTGCGGCGAACAACGACGAGACTGGCGGTAGCGAACCGACGCGACTTGCGGTCGCAGATGGAACACCTTGGTGCAGTAATCCCTGGGTGAGCGTCTGGGGCAGGCTGCTGGCCAGTCCGGCGATCATGAGTGAGAAGAACACGGCGATCGAGACAGCGGTGCCGCTGTTCTGGAAGGTCGCGCGCATGCCGGAGGCGACGCCGCGCTGATCTGGCGGGACGCTGCCCATGATCGATGAGGAGTTCGGGGAGGCGAACATGCCCGAGGCGACGCCGTTGACGGCGATCAGCAGCGCAAAGACCCAGTAGGAGAAGTTGATGGGCACCAGTATCAGGCCGAGGAAGCTGGCGCCGAACAGCAGCGCGCCTCCGGTGGCCAGCCCCCGGGATCCCAGCCGGTCCGACAGATAACCCGACACAGGCCCGGCGGCTAAGAACCCGGCGGTTAGCGGCAGCATGAAGATGCCGGCCCACAGCGGGGTGTCGCTGTAGTCGTAGCCGTGCAGCGGCAGCCAGATCCCTTGCAGCCAGATGATTAGCATGAATTGCATTCCGCCGCGTCCGATGGAGACGGCGAGCCCGGCGAGATTGCCGGCGGTGAACGCCCGGATCCGGAACAGGCTCAGTTGGATCATCGGCGCGGCGACTCTGGACTCGATGAGCACGAACGTCGCCAGCAGTGTCAGGCCGCCGACGATCAGCGAGATGACCCGGGGGCTGGTCCAGCCCATGGTGTGGCCGCCGTAGGGCTGCAGGCCGTAGGTGGCAGCGATCAGGACTGCGCTGAGCCCGACGGCGAAGGTGGCGCTGCCCCACCAGTCGATACGCCCGGGGTGACGCTCGCCGGTGTCGCGCAGCGTGCGGTAGGCCCAGACGGTGAAGAAGACGCCGACCGGGACGTTGACCCAGAACACTGCCCGCCAGTCCAGTGCGGCCAGCAGGCCGCCGGCGACGAGGCCGATGAACTGCCCGGCCAGCCCGGCGACCTGGTTGACGCCCAACGCGAAGCCGCGCTGCTCGGCGGGGAACGCGTCGGTGAGGATGGCTGCTGAGTTGGCCTGCAGCATCGACCCGCCGGTGGCCTGCGCAAGCCGCCAGCCGATCAGCCACATGGCCGCATGAGCGCCGAGGAACGGATCGAAAGACAGCAAGATCGACGCCGCCGTGAAGACGGCAAAGCCGGCGTTGTAAATCCGGACGCGACCGAACATGTCTCCGAAGCGGCCTACCGTCACCACGAGCACGGCCTGCACCAGCCGGTAGCCCATGATCATCCACAGCAGGTAGGCGATGTTGCCCGACGCCAACGGGTCCAGATGAATACCGTTGAAGATCGCCGGCAGCGCGATCAACACGATCGAGCCGTCCAACGCCGACATGAACACCGCCGCTGTCGTGTTCGTCAACGCCGTCCACTTGTAGCGCCCGTCGGTGCCCCGCACGGTCGGCGCGGCGCCCGGACCGCCCGCTACCCGCGCGACGGTCATGTGCGCCTGCTCCGCTCGCCGCGCATGGCACGACCGGCCGATGTCGTGTTCATCGCGACCAACGGTGTCGACGACGATTGAGCGCACTCACATCAGCCGTCCGAGCCGCTCGAGCAAGGGCGCCGCCACCGCCAGTTGACGCAGTTCGCCGTCGGTGAACTGCTCAGCCAGAACGCGGGACAACTGCTGGCTTCGGGCATGCCGCTTGGCACGCAGCAGCCCAAGGCCCTCGACGGAGGCCGAAACGACCACCCTGCGGCCATCGGCGGGATCACGACGACGTTCGAGCAACCCGCGCTCTGCGAGCGCGGCAAGAGTCGCTCCCATCGACTGAGGAGTGACCTGCACCGCGCGAGCCAACTCAGCCGAACTCGCCGGTCCTTCCCGATCCAGGCGCGCCAGCACCGAGCGCTCAGGCATCGTGAGTTCGCCCTCTGCCTGCAACTGACGCACCCGCCGCACCAACAACCCGACGCTGGCCAGCAGCGCGTCGGCGAGCTCGTCGACTCCCGAAGCTTGATGCATGTAATCAGGCTACCTGATGAGTTCTCCTTAGTAAAAGTGAACTGTCGACAGACACGCGGTCGATACCAACATCGACCGGAACGGTGCCCAAAATCGTGCACCCCGCACTCGGCCCGCACTCGCAAGCGGAACAGCGTGCGGCGCATCGCCATCCAGCGGACCAGGCTGCGGTGCTCGTACCTCGCCTCGGACACGTCGGCCAACGTCGAGGCCGCGCTGCGGGCCAGCACAGACAGGTACACCGACGCCGAGACAGTGGCGACGCACCAGGGTGTGCCTGCGTTGCTGCACTGAGATGGTCCGCATGATTTGTCCTCTCCCCGCCGCCGCCGTGATCGTCCCGATCGGTCATAATCGATACTCGCGCATCTCGATACTGACGCGTATACTTTTCAAGATGAGCAACGAGGTAGCGACGACCGAACGGAAGCGGGTCGGCCGCAAGCTTGACCACTCACGCGACGCCGGCATCCTCGACGCGGCTCTGGCCGTCCTGGCTGAGTCGGGCTACGAGGGCATGACGATCGATATGGTCGCGTCCCGCGCCCACGCTGCACGGGCCACGGTGTACCGGCGCTGGGCGACGAAGGCCGATCTTGTGCTCGAGGCCGTGGCACGGTTGAGCCACGGCGATGTCCACTTGGCCCAACTCCCCGACACTGGGAGTCTGCGGGAGGACATGATCGCGATGATCTTGCCGCTGACCGGCGAACAGGAGCAGGCACGAATCCAGATCATGACCGGGTTACACGCCCTGGCCAAGTCCGAACCACGCCTGGCCGAAGCTGCCGCCGGCGCCGGCATCGGGCCGTGGGTCGAGGTGAACCGCGTGCTGATTCAGCGCGCCATCGACCGCGGCGAGTTCCCGCCGACCGATGTCGACGCGCTCGCCCAAGTCATCCCTACCATGTGCGCCGGCCGCGCCGTCCAACAGCTACCCATCACCCGAGAGTTCAGCCTCGCCATGATCGACGGCGTCATCATCCCCGCCCTGCGCGGCGGCTGAACACGCGCCAGCCAGCAGACCACCCGCCACACACGTCCCGGACGACTCGTCCGGACGGCCGGGCGCATGCGTACCCGGAAAAACCGCAGCATCGATGAAAGGAATTCCCATGAGTGTCACCACCACCACCCACCTCAACTTCCGCGGCGACGCCCGCCCGGCGCTCGAGTTCTACCAGTCGGTCTTCGGCGGTGACCTAACGATCGCGACCTACGCGGACATCCAGGCGGTCGAGTCGCCCGAGCAGGCCGACCAAGTTTCCTTCGGCCGGCTCACTGCACCGAACGGCTTCGACATCATGGCCTACGACGTGCAGCCGTCCAAGAGCTACAACCCAGGCGAGAACCCGTTCTACGTCACCCTGCAAGGCACGGACTCGAACGAGATCACAGGCCTGTGGGAAAGGCTTAGCGACAGGGCCACCGCAACGTTGATCCCGCTCGGGCCCGCGCCGTTCGCGCCGCTCTACGGGATGCTGACCGACCGCTTCGGCGTCACATGGATCGTTGGCATCAATGGATAGCAAGGTCCTGCTGGGCGCGAGTCATAGACGGCCCGCTTTCGGGGCGAAGCCGCGTGGTGACAGCGACCGTCCGTGCGACCCCACTCGTTCCGCAAGCAGATCCGCTTGCGGGAAGGTCGGCCTGCGCGACAACACCCTCCGCAGGCGGACTGCTACGCCTAGGGCAGGGACCGGTCCGGCACGGTGAAGTAATCACCGTCGCGCAGCTCGTCGAGCAACGTCGGGTGTGTCGGCTCCCAGCCCAAGGTCGTGCGCGTCCACCTGCTCGAGGCGGGCGCGTCAGTGCCGTACGCGAGCGCCATGAACGGGTTGCCGAAGTGCTCAGCGGCCTGTTCGGCAGTCAAAGACCGGACCGGCAGATCAAGCGTCGCCCCGATGACCTCGGCGACCGCCTTCAGCTCGACGTTCTCGGCGGCACCGTGGTAAGCGCTGCCCGCCGGCCCGTTCTCCAGCGCCAGCCGGAACAGCGTCGCTGCATCGAGACGATGGACGGCCGGCCAGCGCGTGCCGTCGCCGACGTAGCCAGCCACGCCAGTGCGCCGCGCGGCCGCGATCATCATCGGGATGAAGCCGTAGTCGCCCGGGCCGTGGACAGTCGGGGCGAGCCGGACCACACCCGGCCGCAGGCCGCGCTCGGCGAAAGCCAGACAGGCCCGCTCGCCGGGGATGCGGAACCACGCGGCGGCGTTGTCGTCGGGTGGCTGCAGCTCGGTGCTGATCGACCCGGCGCGCATGGCGAACGTGCCGGACGTCATCAGGATCGGTTGGTCGGTGCCGCTGCTGTCGAGAAGCCCCTGGCTCAGCGCCTCGATAGCGGCCGTGTCGCGGCGGACGAGTGCGCCGGGATCGGCGAAGTCGCCGCCAAATGCCATGTGCACGACGCCATCGGCAGCCGCTGCGCCGGCCCGCAGACTGTCGAGGTCGTCGAGCGAGCCGCCACGCGTCGAGGCGCCGAGATCACGCAGTCGGGCGCCGGACTCCTCGGAGCGAGCGAGGCCGGTGACGGTGTGCCCGGCGTTGATCAGCTCGGTGACGATGGCCGGCCCGGTCAGGCCGGAACCTCCGGTGACGAACACGTGCATGGAACTCTCCTGGGATCGGGTGCGCCGCATTCAACGACAGTTCCTGACATTACGTAGCGTCAGTCTATGACACAACCTAGGATTGCGTCATGGCACGCAGCGGAGGCGAAGCCCATGAACGCCTGCAGCAGGCAGCACTTGATCTGTTCGGCGAGCAGGGTTTCGACCGCACCACCACCGCCCAGATCGCCGCGCGCGCCGGTGTCACTGAACGCACCTACTTCCGGCACTTCGCCGACAAGCGCGAGGTGCTCTTCGACGGTCAGGAGCAATTCCAAGCCGTACTGCTCCATGGACTGGCGGCAGCTCCGGACGGCCCACCACTGATGATGCTGTTCCACGCCTATCGCGAGAGCCTCCCGCTGCTCGAGGGAAACCGCCCGTTCTCCGAGCCACGGTTTCACGTCATCCGCAGCACGCGCGCGTTGCAGGAGCGCGAGGCCGCGAAACTCGCGTCGGTGAACCTCACGCTCACCGCAGCCCTCGTCGCCCGCGGGGTCGACGAGCAGCAGGCCTCACTGGCGACCGAGGTCGGCATGGCCGCACTCGGGCAGGCCACCCGGCGGTGGATCAGTGAACCGCCGCCGGGTGACCTCTATGCGCAACTGCGTCGAGCGTTTGCCGACCTGAGAAGCCTCACCACAGACCTCGTCGTGTCGAAGACCGCCGCGCGGAAACGCCGCTCGGCTTAGGCGGCCCGGAGCGACCGACGCGCGCGTTGTCGATCGTCGTCGAACCACAACCCGCGCTTCCTGCATGAGATCCAGCAGCGCGCTCGCTGAGGTCAGGACGCCAGGAGGTTCGATATGGCGAACGGCCTGCGGCGATCGCAGTCCTGCGACGACCGGAACTTGCCGATCTGCGGTCGCCAAGGTATTCGCGCAGACGCGCTGTTGCGTGGGAGTTCACCAGGGGACGGGCGTTCCATCCCAGGAGAAGAAGCCGCCGGTCGGCCCGTCGTCGGGTAACAGTGCTAGCCGGACGACCCCGGCCGCGGCCTCGGCCGGGTCGCCACCGCGGGTCATGCCCGAGATGAGGTTGGTGCGGCGCAGACCGGGAGCAAGCGCGTTGACCTTCGCGTGGGAGCCTTCGGCGGCGAGCGCCTGCGCGGTGTGGAGGGTGACCGCGTTGAGCGCTGTCTTCGACGACCGATACGCAGTGCCGCCGCCTTGGACGGCGCGCCAGTCAAATTGCGGATTGTCACTGGTGCTCCAGCTGAGCGACGCGGTGCCGCTGGAGACGTTGACGATTCGCGGATGCGCCGAGCGGCGCAGCGCGGGAACGAATGCGGCCGTGACGGCCACAACGGCGAAGACGTTCGTTTCGTAGGTTCGGCGAAAGTCGTCAAGCTGCGCCTCGAGCGCGTTCGCGCCGCCCGGGTTGATGCCCGCGTTGTTCACCAGCACGTCCAGGTCGTGCACTGCTGCGGCCGCTGCTGCGATTGATTCCGCGTCGGTGACGTCGAGCAGTAGGGTTTGGGCCGCGTCGCCGTAGCCGGCAAATTCGCGCATCGCCGCGTCGAGGCGCTGGGGGTCGCGTCCTGCGACGTGAACTATCAGGCCGGCCTCGAGCAGCTGGCGGGCGACATCGGATCCGATGCCGCTCGTGGCGCCGGTGACCAGGGCGACGGACTCGGGTCCTGGTGCGGACTCGCTTCCAACCATCAGGGGCTCCTAACCCAACTCCACGGTGTAGTTGGAGCATACGCGTGCATGTCGGCCACGTACCGTCGCTGCGTGGCATGGGACACCGAGGGCACGCGGCGCCGGCTCCTGGAGGCGGCCACTGTCGAGTTTGCGGAGCGGGGCCCGGACGGCACGACGATGACGCGGATAGCGCAACGCGCCGGTGTGAACAAGGAGCGGCTGTACAGCTATTTCGGCGACAAGCAGGCGCTTTGGAAGACCGTGTTGACCGCTGAGCTCGACCGGCTCGCCGCGGCGGTCGAGCTGCAGGGCGTCGGGCAATGAGGACATCGGCGCGTTCGCGGGCGGTACCTACGACTTCCACTCGGCGAACCCTCGCCTCAGCCGGCTGCTGCAGTCGGAGGGGCTCGTCGGCGGCCCACCCGCAGCCGGCGAGCAGCGAGGTGCCCGCTATCGAGGAAAGGTCGAACGGTTTGCCGCCGCGCAGCGCAAGGGCATGCTCGACGACTCCCTCGACGCGGACCACGTCGTCTTCGCGATCATCGCGCTCGCTGCCTGGTGGCAGACGGTGCCGCAACCCGCCGCGATGATCACAAGTGCGTCCAGCGACGAACCGGCTGAGCGTGCCCGACGCCGCGCCTTCGTCATTGAGCTCGCCCGGCGGATGGCCGCGCCGAAGCCACGCTGACACCCGCCCCGCGGTTCTTGGTCGCATTCCTGACGCAACGCTCCCCGTGATCGCGAGAAAGGGACGCACCAGCGCGAGCAACGCGGCGCAGCGCGTGCACATCCGCGGGGCACGAGTTCCGGTACCCGCTTGCGCCGCTGATAGCGCGCTTGGAGAACCGGGTCAGGCTCCCGTAGCGAGAGTCACCGTCGAGCTGCGTGGCCAGCTCTCGGAAACGACTTGACTGCAATGTCGAATATCTATGATCGACCGCACCTGTTGACAGGCCGCCAGGAGTCGCAGGACACGCACCAAGCGTCGACAACCGAAGCCGCGATCGTTGTCGAGGTCAGCGCCGTCTACAACAGCGCTTCGGTCGCCTGTAGGAGCTCGAGCAGCTGGCGCTGCTGAGTCGGGTCGAGCCGGCGCAGCGGCGTGGTTGCGGCGATGTCCGCCAACAGACGGGCGCGGAGCTCGCGCCCACGCTTGGTGAGGTGAAGCACGCGGGCGCGGCCGTCGGTGGGGTGCGGACGGCGCTCCACCAGACCGCCCCCCTCCAGCTTCGCGCTGACAAGTGACGCGTTGGACGGATCGCAATTCAATCGCCGGGCCAGCTCGCGCACGGTCGGCGCAGGCGCGTCCGGGTCCAAGGCCCAAACAGCACCGCCGGAAGACTCAGTCAGCCCCAGGCGACCCAGCGCCTCAACGAGCAGCTGATCTATCGAGTGCGAGACCGAGTACCAGCGCCGCAGCAACGACACCATCGTCTCCTCGAACGCGGCGGACGGCATGCGCTCGACTCTAGTTGCCGAAAAAACTCCATGAATTATTCACGTACCCTGAAGGCATGCAAACCACGCAGTCCACCCAGGTCGTGCTGAAGGCCGCCGGCGGCCCCGACCAGCTGAGCGTCGAGCAACCACCTGTTCCGGAGCCCGGGCCGGTCAGGTCCTCATACGGGTCGAGGCGGCCGGAGTCGCCTTCAACGACATCACGACGCGCCAAGGCCGCAACCCCGGGCCCCTGCCGCAGGTCCTCGGATTCGACGTCGTCGGCGAGGTCCTGACCGTCGGCAGCGACGTCACGGACCTGCGCAAGGGTCAGCGTGTCGCTGCGCTGCTCGGCACCGGCGGGTACTCCAGCCACGTCGCAATCGACGCCGCTTCAGCGGTACCGGTACGTTCCGACGTCGACGCCGCAAAGGTCGACGCCCTCGTGCTCAACTACGTCACGGCGTGGCAGCTGCTGCATCGCACCGCGCATGTCCGACCTGGGCAGTCCGTGCTCGTGCTGGGCGCGGCGGGCGGCGTCGGATCGGCGCTCGTAGAGCTGGCTCGAGCGGCTGACATCACCGTCTACGGCACCTCCAGTCCTGGTCGCCGAGGATCGGTCGAGGGCGCCGGCGCCCGTTGGGTACCCGGCGCGAACGAGCTGTCCGAGAAGGTCGATGCCGTGTTCGACGCCGTCGGTGGACCGTCGCTGCGCGCCTCCCGGCAGGCAACCCGCGCCGGCGGCGTCGTGGTGTCCTACGGTTTCAGCTTCACCGTCGGTGCGGGGCACTCCAAACACGGGGGTCTGGCGCGAACCGTCGCCGCACTGATTCGCACGAAGCTCACCCCCGGACCAGCCGTTCGCCTCTACCGTGTCGAGAAGGCCGCGCACGACGATCCCGCCGCGTACCGCGAGGATTTGACCCGGCTGGTGGACATGCTCGCCGACGGTCGGATCCATCCGCGGGTGACCGTCATGCCGCTCGTCGAGGCCGCTGAAGCGCACCGCCGGCTCGAAGCCCGCGAAATTGTCGGCAAGCTCGTGCTCGACCCCAACGGGACGCCGTAGCCACAGCGACGCCGCTGGCCGCTACATCGCGCTCGGCAGGTCCTTCGCCGCCGAACCAGGCAACGTGCCCGCCGCGCCGGCCGACCGGCCAAGGCGCGGCAGTCGGCACGTCATTGCCCGGCCGGATCGACGTTGGCGAGCAGGGCGGCGAGCTGGGTGAATGTCGCGTCGAGTTCGAGTTCGAGCGTGCGGTGGGGTTCGTCGGTCGCGAGCCAGCGGGTGAGCGACTCGTTATAGCAGGCGATAGCGATCCGACCCAACAGGGCTGCTTCGGAGGGCGCGACGCCACGCCGGGCCAGTCCTTGCGCGAGGACGTTCTCCCACGCGACGTGCTTGGCGCGTTCCCGGGCAGTCAGCGCGGGGGAGTCGGCGATGATGTCCGCGCGGTGAGCCACTTCCTGGCGCCGGTCCTCGAAGGCGCGTGCGACGGTGGCCGAGGCCCCGCGCAGCACCGCGAACGGCGGTTGCCCGTCGGGCTGCTGTTCGATCGCTGACCGCAGGCTTTCCTGCCAGGCGTCGTCCTCGGCGAACAGGAGGTCTTCTTTGTCAGCGAAATACCGGTAGACGGTGCGTTCTCCGACGCGGGCCGCGGCGGCCACCTCACTGATCGTGACGGCGGGGTAGCCCCGGGCGGCGAACAACTCGAGGGCGGCTGCGGCGATCTCTGCGCTGGTGCGGATCTTGCGCTCTTCACGCAGCGACGGACTCATGACAGCGATTCTGGCAGACGTTGCCAAGTGGCAGACGCTGCCACTAAGTTCGAGGCATGACCACCACCATCCTGATTACCGGCGCAACCCGCGGCCTCGGTCTCGCTGCTGCCCGCTCGGTCGCCGCGCGAGGCGCCCACGTCCTCGTCGCCGGCCGCTCAGCCCGCGCCGTCGCCGACACCGCGCGCGAGGTCGGCGGCGAGCCCATCGTCGTCGACCTCGAGCGTCTCGACGACGTCCGCGCCGTCGCCGCAAGCTTGCCGCCCCTTGACACCGTCGCCCTCAACGCCGGACTGCAAGTGATCACCGGCGCCACGAACACTGCCGACGGTTTCGAGACGACGTTCCAGGTCAACCACCTCGCGCAATTCCTGCTCTTGGACCTGCTCCTGGCCCGGTCCGAACCGCCCTCCCGCGTGGTCCTCACCGGGTCCGGCACGCACGACGACTCGCGGCGCACGGGCATGCCGTCGCCGCTGGAGGGCGACGTCATGGGGTGGGCGCACATGGACGACGGCGGGGAGGCTCCCGGAGTCGCCGGACGCCGGCGGTACGTCACGTCGAAGCTGCTCAACGCCGCAACGGCCGCCGCGATCGCCCGTGAGCGCCCCGACGTCCACGTCACCTGCCTAGACCCGGGCCTCATGCTCGGCACCGGGCTCTCGAGGCAATACCCCCCGCTCGCCCGCCGGCTTACCACGCTGCTCGCCCCCGCCCTGGCCGCGGTCATGCCTTTCGCGTCGACCCCGAAAGCCTCCGGCCGAGCGCTTGCCCGGCTCCTGCTCGACGATCCGCCGCCGGCCGCATCAGGCGCCTACGTCAACCAGAGGCTGCGGACCGTCGCTCCCTCCGCCAAGGCGCAAGACCCCGCGTTTCAGGCCGAGGTGCTCCGCGACAGCCGCGCGCTCCTGGCCTCCGTAGCTACCTCCACCACGCAGAATCAGTCAGACTCAAGCGCGTTTGACTGATGCCGGGTCCAGGCGATGACGTCGGGGAGTCGACGGCGGCTCGCCAGACCACGGCGAGTTTGTCGTCGCAAGTAGCTGGTCCGCGCCAGTGTTCTGGGTGGCACACGCCAGCAGGAGAAGCAAGCCTTGGCCGAAGGAGAACGGCGGATCACGTGCCTCGCCGTGCGCCTTGCCGTCGGCCTAGCCTGGGACGAGCGTCCGAGTGGAGGTGGGAACGTGGCCAGCGACACGAGGCAACGAATGATCGAGGCGGCAGCGTCCTCGCTGCGACGCCGGGGGCTCACGGCGACTTCGTTCACCGATGTGCTCACTGCCAGCGGTGCTGCCCGCGGGGCGATCTACCACCACTTCCCGGGCGGCAAGGACGAGCTCGCCCAGGACGCGGTGGCGTGGACGGGCCGGCGCGTACGAGATGAGTTCGCCGCACTCGACACCGGCGACGTCGACTCGGTGCTGTGCGGCTTCCTCGATCTCATCCGTCCGATCGTTGCGCAAGCGGCCGGCGGCGCGAGCTGCGCAGTCGCAGCGGTAGCGATGGAGACAACCCCGTCGCAGGCCGGGTTGACGGCAGCGGCGGCCCACGCCTTGCAGTCCTGGGTCGACGTCTTGGCAGGTCGACTCCGCCAGGCGGGGCTTGCGTTCGGGGACGCCCGGGCGCTGGCGCAGCTGATGACCGCGGTGCTCGAGGGCAGCTTGGTGGTGGCTAGGGCGACCGGCGACACCACGGCGTTTGAGGACAGCGCCCGCATGCTGTTGCTGGCTGGGCGAGCGTACGGGGAGACGCGGGAGGCGGGAACCCACCTTGACTAGGACGGGCGTCCTAGTACGGTGGTGCTCCGAGATGTCCGTCCTCGACGATCATTGGAGTAGTTCCCATGGCTGTGTCCTCCGTCTTCGAATTCCGCTTCTCGCCTGACACCACCGACGAAGGCGTCGGTGTCGCGCAGGCGATCGGCGCGGACATGCCCGCCACCGTCGGCTACATCGGCTATGACGTCATCCGTGACCTGGCCGACCCCGGCCACGTGCTGGTCATCACCCGCTGGAACACCCAAGCCGAGGGCCAGGCGGTGCTAGCCAGCTACATCCACGACCCCAAAGTCGCCCGCGCCACCAAACTCCTCGGACACGCACCTCAAGGATTCCTCGGCGAGATCACCGACAAGTCCTGACTGCCGTCGCACCGTGAGCGGCCGGACGCACGGGTGCGCGGTACAACCGTCGTGGCTGCAACGCGCACGATGATCTTTCGCTGTTGCGGTGAACGAGCAGGGGCGTGTTGCCGTAGCGGATCCGTCCACGTCGCGACCAACTCAAGCCGGCGGTAGGAACCGGCGCGGTCAGTTCCGGTCGACCAGGGTTTGGGTGCCGAGGACGATGGCGAGTTCGAGCTTGTCGGCGTCTTGGCTTGCGGGTTCGGCGGTGTAGACGGTGATGTGCAGGTCGTCGCCAGCGACGGTGAGGACGTCGCAGTCGAGGGTGATGACGCCGACGTCGGGGTGGTCGATGATCTTGCGGCGTGACTGGTTGCGCGGGTCGGGCAGTTCTGCCGTCTCCCAGAGTTCCACGAACCTGTGGCTCGCGGCGCGTAAGTCGCTGATCAGTGCGTGCAGGGTGCGGTCGGTCGGATATCGGCCGGCGGTCAGGCGCAGGCTGGCGACGAGCCCTTCCTCGAATGCTGCTTTCTCGGCAGGGGTGTGGACGGCGCGGTTGCCGGGTCCTATCAGGTTGCGCCAGACGGCGTTGCGTTCGAGCCCTCGCCACGAGGTCGTCTCTCCCATGAGGGCGTCGTAGGGGGCGTTGGCGGTGAGGAGGTTCCAGGCCGCGTCGTGAACACACACGGGGGTGTTGGCGAGTCGGTCGAGCAGGCGCTGCACGCTCGGGGTGGTCCGTGTTGGGACCCTTCCCGGCCCGGGCGCGGCGAGGCCGGCCAGGCTGAAGAGATGGTCGCGTTCGGCGTCGGACAGCCGCAGCGCGCGGGCGAGCGCTTCGATAACCTGCTCTGACGGTGCGACCGCTCGTCCCTGCTCGAGCCGGGTCAGGTAATCCACCGAGATGGCGGCCAGCGCCGCGACTTCCTCCCGCCGCAGGCCGGTGGCGCGTCGGCGGGCGCCGGGAGAGACGCCGACCGCGTCGGGCGTGACCCGGTCACGCCAGCGCCGAAGGGTGCGGCCGAATTCCCACGCTTCCATGACTTCAGTGTGCCGGGAGTAGGAGACGGTTGTGGTGGCCCTGGCAGTCCTACGACAACTGGACGACTGTCTATCGAGCCGCCTGCCGGCGACCGTGGAGGCATGACGACAACACTGATCACCGGGGCCAACAAGGGCTTGGGCAAGGAGACCGCTCGGCTGCTTGTCGCCGCGGGGCACACCGTCTGGCTCGGCGCCCGCGACGAAGCCCGCGGCGAAGCCGCTGCTGCAGAGGTCGATGCGCGTTTCATTCAGCTCGACGTCACCGACGACACCTCCGTCGAGACCGCCTTCGCCCGAATCGCGGACGAGGGTGGGCTCGACGTGCTGGTCAACAACGCCGGGATCGCGAAACGCACCGACGGCGGCGGCGAGGCGCTCGATGGCCCAAGCGCCCTTGAAGTGTTCGATACCAACACCGTCGGCATTATCCGGGTCACCGAGGCCGCGCTGCCGCTGCTGCGCAGGTCGGCGAACCCGGTCGTCGTCAACGTGTCTAGCGCGCTCGGATCGTTCTGGGCCACCCACGAGCCGTCGCGTCCGGCTTCCCAATACCCGGCGGTCGTCTACGGATCTAGCAAGGCGGCCGTGTCGATGCTGACCGTGCAGTACGCCAAGGCCGTGCCGCAGGTGAAATTCAACGCTGTCGAGCCCGGCATCACCGCGACCGAGTTGGGTGGTCGGGGCGTCGAGTCCCACCCCGGCCGGCCGGCCGCGGTCAGCGCCGAGGTCGTCGCACGGCTGGCGTGCATCGGGGTGGACGGGCCGACTGGCACGTTCCAGGAAGACGACGGAGAACTCGGATGGTGACCCGCGACCCCGGCTCCGTCCTTATCACCGGGCCCACCGGTGGCCTCGGGCGGCACGCGACGTTGGCCATGGCTCGACGGCCGGCGCCGGCGCGGCCTGACCTGATCCTGGTCGGCCGCTCGGGTGAACGGCTCAGCCGGGTAGCCGCCGAGGCTCGCGCCGCGGGCGCGACGGTCCACGAGGTCGGCTGCGAACTGGGTGATCTTGCCGACGTGCGCGCTGCTGGCGCGACAGCACAGCAACTGCTCGCCGACGGGGAGGCGCGGCCGTTACACGGGCTGGTCGCGAACGCAGGTATCACGGTGAGAGACACGCGCGGCACCTCGGTGGACGGGTACGAGCGGACGTTCGCGATCAATCATCTCGCCCACGCCCAGCTCATCGGCGCGCTGCTGCCGATGCTCGCCGCACCGGCGCGCATCGTGCTGCTGGGCTCAAACACGTACTTCGCTAACCGGTTCCGCAAGCTGCTCGGCGTCGCCGCGGCTGACTGGCGCGACCCGATCGATCTCGCCCGTCCGGCGCCCGCGGACGCGCCTGCCTCACTGAAGACGTCGGGGACCGCGTACTGTCCGGGTGGGACGTACCCCAGCCGCCAGAATTCGCTTGCTAGCGCGTACGTGATAACGTACGCTCTTGGTGGAGGTGGAAGGCATGACTGCCGTGAGTGCAACGTCGGCCCGTTCGAACCTGTACCGACTGATCGACCAAGTGAACGAGGAGTCTCAACCGCTGACCATCACCGGGCAGCGTGGCAATGCAGTGTTGATCGGCGAGGCCGACTGGCAGGCGATCCAGGAGACCCTGTTCCTGGAGTCGGTTCCGGGATTTGCCGAGTCGATCCGTCAGGCGCGGGCTGAGGGCATTGAGGCCGCCTCGACCGAACTCGACTGGTGAATGACTGGACGCTGGTCTATTCGCGCCAAGCGCAGAAGGATGCTAAAAGGATCGCATCGTCGGGCTTGAAGCAGCGGGCCCGAAGGCTCCTCGACGTGCTCGCCGAGGACTCGTTCGGTACACCTCCACGGTATGAAAAGCTTGTCGGTGATCTGGCGGGCTGCTATTCCCGACGCATCAACATCCAGCATCGGCTTGTCTATGAGGTCTTTCCAGATCGCCACGCCGTGCATGTTCTGCGAATGTGAACCCACTACGAGTAGCCGTCGCCAGGTGCCGCTCCTGAACCGTTGCGGGATCGCGCTGCGCGACTGGGCGAGCTCGGGATCGCGTGCCGGCGGTGATCGGCCTCGGCGGTGAGCATCGGCAACGGTGAATCGGTGAAGATCGCGTGGTGGCGCCAGATCCAGAACAGTTCGCCTTGAGCGTGGACGTGCTCGGGGTTGGCGTCGCGGACCCGTCGCACGATCAGCCGCGCCGTCACCTGAGGAGCACGGCCTCGGGAGGCGAACGCGGTGAACGGGATCTGGGCGACCCCGGCGTCACTGACCCACTGTCCGAGTTGGTCGTCGAAGACAGCGCGCGGGTAGTGGATCGTCGTCCACGCATCGTCTGGAATCTCGCCAATGGCTGCGGTGACGGCCCGGTCCTTGCGGGCGGTGATGGAGAAGTGGGTGCGATGTCGTCGGGCGGCGGCGATCACGTCGTGGTTGTAGTAGGCCGAGTCGGCCCGCAGCACCATCAGGCCGCCCACGCCGCAGGACCGGGTGGTCGTGATCGCGTCGGCGACCAGCCGGCCGCGCCGAGGGCGTTGAGCCCGCGGCCCGGTTGGGGTTGCGCCCAGGTGCAGCGTCCGCGCGGTGTGGGCCCAGGCTAAGCGCAGTGCGGCACCGGCCGCCAGCGCGGCGAGTAGCTGCGCGGCGATATAGCCGACGAGGTCGTGGGGGTGGACTTTACGCTGAGTCCAGAAGGCCAGCGTGACAGCCGGGTTGAGGTGTGCTCCGCGCCGGCCCAGCGGGCTGGGCGCGACCAGGCTTCCGGTGCCGGCGAACAGCAACCCGGTCAGCAGCAGCCGCGCCGACATGCTGGGCACCTGCCGGGCCACCGGGCTGGACGGGCCGAAGTCCACGAACACCGCTGACAAGCCACCGCCTAGCAGGATCGCTGTGCCCAGGAATTCACATGCCCAAGGCGCCCAATGCCAGCCACCGCCCGCCGGCGTACCGGCCGCCGGAAACGTGGATGCGGGGCTGCCGGCGCGCCCGGTCACGTCATGCTTCATCGGGTCGGATCCGGGCGGGTCAAGCAGCCGGATATTTTGTGGTTCCGTCGAGGGGGAGGGCCTAAGCCGTTATCCGTTGGTGTCTTCGGCGTGGGTGATGAGCGCTGCCTGTCCGGTGGGCAGGCCCAGGGCGACGTCGTCGGGGTGGTTGCCGGCCAGCGCCCAGTCCAGCGCGACCCGGATGCGGCGTTTGCCGGTGGGCAGGGCGTAGAGGTGGTAGCCGCGGGTGATGAGCTTGGCGAGCCGCCCGCGCAGGTGCAGGCCTAGTGGGGTGGCGGTGGCGTCGGGTCCGCCGAGGTCCACGACCAGGCCGAGGTCGTGGTGGCGGTAGCGGCGGGCGGTGCCGTGGCCGAGGTCGGCGAGGATGTTGCGGGCAGCGGCGGTGGCTTGGCGCATGGCGTGCTGCGCGGTCGGCGGGCACACCGGCCGGGTGCCGTGTTCATCGGCCGGCTTGGTCAGGTCCGGTATGGCAGCGGCGTCTCCGATGGCGTAGACGTCGGGGTGGCCGGGCACCCGCAGCGAGGCGTCAACGTTCAGCCGGCCCTTCGTCATCGGCAGATTCAGGGTGTCGATGAGGGGGTTGGCGGTGATGCCGGCGCACCAGATCAGGGTGCTGCAATCCAGGGTGGTGCCATCGGTGAAGGTGACTTCGGAGTCGGTGACCGCGGCGACGCTGACTCCCAAGCGCACATCCACGCCCCGCTTCTTCAATAACTGCAGAGCGGTATCGCCCAGGCTCGCGCCGAGTTCGGGCATCACAGCCTTCGCGACGTCGACCAGCAGCCACCGCACGTCCTGAACGGCAATAGCCGGGTGCAGGGGTAGCAGGTTGCGGGTCAGCCGCGCCATCTGGGCGGTGAGCTCGACCCCGGCGTAGCCGGCGCCCACGACGACGAATGTCAGCGCTGTCCGCCGGGCGGCCGGGTCGGTGAGGTCGTTGGCGGTTTCCAGCCGGCGCAGGACGTGATCACGTAGATACAGGGCTTCGGTGACGGTTTTCAACCCGATCGCATGCTCAGCGAGACCGGGGATGTCGAGCAGGCGGGTGACGCTGCCTGGGGCCAGCAGCAACCGGTCATAGGCCACGGTGGCGGTGACGCCGTCGGCACCGGTGTAATGAACGACGCGGGCGTCGAAGTCCACTCCGCTGGCATGCCCGCGCACTAACGTCGCACCTGGAAGAGTTGAGGCGAGGGGAACGACGACGGATCGGGGGTCGACGGTGCCGACCGCGACATCGGGCAGCAGCGGTTGGTAGAGCATGCCGTCGGTCGCTGATAGAACCGTCAGCTCGACGTCGGCCCGTGCCAGCTTGCGGGCGGCGAAGAACCCGGCGAACCCGGACCCCACCACCACAACCTTGGGCCGCGGGGACGTCCGCGGGTCGGCGGTCATAGTCCGACGCTGCCCTGCATGATGCCGCCGTCGATCACAACGGTCGTCGCGGTCATGTAGCCGGCTTTGCCAGAGGCCAGGAACACCACGACGTCGGCGATCTCAGAAGACTGGGCCATCCGCCCGAGCGGAATCGCGGCGTCGAGAGCTTTCATCTTCTCCGGGTCGGCCTCGGTTGAGGCGTTGATCGGGGTGGACACCGCGCCGGGGGCGATGTTGACCATCCTGATTCCGTGGGCGCCCAATTCGACCCCGGCGGTGCGGGTCAACATCCGCATCCCGCCCTTGGAGACGCAATAGGCGATATTGCCCGGCATCGGCCAGTCCTCGTGCACCGATGAGATGTTGAGGATCAACCCGCCGCCGCCCTGGGCGACAAACTGCTTCGCAGCGGCCTGGGCGCCGAAGAACGCGCTGCGCATGTTGATGGCCATGACCTTGTCGAAGTCGGCCTCGGTGGTATCCAGCAGCGAGGTGCGGGTCTCGATGCCGGCGTTGTTCACCAGGACGTCCAGCCGGCCGTAGGTGTCCACCGCCGTCTGCATCATCTTCTGCAGGTCGGCCGCCTGGGTGATGTCGGCCTGGACCCCGACGGCATGCCCGCCCGCCGCCTCGACCTTCGCAATCAGCGCCGTGGTTTCCTCAGGATGGGCGACGTAGTCGATGACCACGTTCGCACCTTCGGCGGCGGCCGCGAGCACGATGGCTTCGCCGATGCCGCTGTTGCCGCCGGTGACTACAACCGATTTGCCTTGCAGCATCATTGAATACTCCCAGCGATAGTCGGCATCTAGCCTGAGCGGGCCGGTCAGCTGCCTGTTCAGCTTCTCCGTTCAGCCGATCAAGCAGTCAGTCAATCAACCCGACGTCGGCACCGCGGCACCGGCCTTGCCCAACCCGCAATTTCGCCGGCCGGCGCACTCCGTTGGCGCCCTTGGTGGAATCAACTGGCACGATCAACTGATGAGCCGTATCGAGGATTACGCCCTGCTCGGTGACCTGCAAACCGCCGCGTTGGTCAGCACCACCGGGTCGATCGACTGGTTGTGCCTGCCCAAATTCGACTCCCCCGCCTGCTTCGCCGCGCTGGTGGACACCCCCGATGCCGGGCACTGGACCATCGCGCCCGCCGCGGGCGGGGTCTGCACCACCCGGCGCTACCTCGAGGACACCCTCGTGCTGGAAACGCAATGGCGCACCCGAGAGGGGACCGTGCGGGTCACCGACTTCATGCCCCCTCGCGGGCACGCCCCGGACGTGGTCCGCATCGTGGAAGGCATCACCGGCACCGTGGTGATGCGATCGCAACTGCGGCTGCGCTTTGACTACGGACGGGTGCTGCCCTGGGTACGCCACCATGGTGACCGGATGGAGGCCATCGCCGGCCCGGATCGGGTCCGGCTGCGCACCCCGGCGCCGTTGCAGGGACGCGACATGGCGACCGTCTCTGAGTTCACCGTCCGAGCCGGTGAGCGGGTGCCCTTCGTGCTGACCTGGAACCCCAGCCACGAACCCCCGCCAAAACCGGTCGACGCCGAGCACGCCCTCACCGACACCGTCACCTTCTGGAAGCACTGGGCCCAGCGCGGCACCCCCGTGCACGGTCCCTACCGGGATGCCATCACCCGCTCCCTGCTGACGCTGAAAGCGCTGACGTACCAGCCGACCGGCGGCATCGTCGCCGCAGCGACCACGTCGTTGCCCGAGCAGATCGGTGGCCCCCGCAACTGGGACTACCGCTACTGCTGGCTGCGCGACTCCACCTACACCCTGCAAGCGCTGATCTCCGCCGGCTATCTCGACGAGGCCAAGGCCTGGCGGGAATGGCTACTGAGAGCGGTCGCCGGAGACCCCGCCGACCTGCAGATCATGTACGCCCTAGACGGCACCCGGCGGCTGCCCGAAGCCGAACTGCCCTGGCTCGCCGGGTACGAAAACTCCAAGCCCGTGCGGACGGGCAACGCCGCATCCGACCAACTACAACTCGACGTCTGGGGCGAGACCCTCGACGGCCTCGCGCTGGCCCGCAACGCCGGGCTCGCCGACCACGACGATGCGTGGGACCTCCAGGTCGCGCTCATGGAACACCTGGAAGCCAACTGGGACCAACCCGACAACGGACTGTGGGAGATGCGCGGCGCCCGGCGACATTTCACCCACTCCAAAGTCATGGCCTGGGTCGCCGCCGACCGGATGGCCACCGCCGTGCGCACCCACCCCGACCTGCACGGTCCCGCCGACCGCTGGCAAGCCCTTCGCGACACCATCCACGCCGACGTCCTCGCCCACGGCTACGACGCCGACCGCAACACCTTCACCCAGTCCTACGGCGCCCCCGGCCTGGACGCCAGCCTGCTCATGATCCCCCGCGTCGGGTTCCTGCCCCCGACCGATCCGCGGGTGCTGGGCA
>JAABUR0100003861.1_pt1 | contig 20607 bp, 16 predicted proteins | sample 5560091 | NCBI WGS metagenome assembly JAABUR01 (sample SAMN10711879, study PRJNA513375) | rock metagenome | isolation source: Antarctica rocks | place: Antarctica: Victoria Land, University Valley sud
ACGCTCCACGGCTCCAGGACTTAGGCGATGCCACGTTGCTGCTGCTGCAGGCGGACACGGTGCCGCACCACGGTGCCGTGGTCGCCCTCGTGGTGGCGTCCACCCTCGAACAGGCACGAGCCGGTGCAGAGGCCATGGTGGTCCGCTACGACGTGGAGTCCCACGACGTCGGCTTTGCCATTGACCACCCGAAGATGTACGTGCCCGACCATGTCAACCCGGCCTTCGACACCGAGACGGTCGTTGGCGACGTCGACGCGGAGATCGTGTCGGCAGACATCGTCGTCGACGCGACCTACACCACACCCACGCAGCAGAACAACGCCATGGAGCCGCACGCGACCACCGCGACGTGGCACGGCGACGAGCTCACCGTCTACGACTCCAACCAAGGAGCCGCGTCGGTCAAGGGTTCGCTGGTCACCCTGTTCGGTCTCGACCAGAGCCAGGTCCACGTGTTGTCCGAGCACGTCGGCGGAGGGTTCGGCTCGAAGGGGACGGCGCGGGCGCCGGTGGTGCTCGCGTCAATGGCAGCCCGGGTGACCGGGCGTCCGGTGCGCGTCACGCTCACCCGACAGCAGATGTTCTCCCTCGTGGGATATCGCACCCCGACGATCCAGCAGGTGCGCCTGGCCGCCGACCTCGACGGCCGGATCACAGCGATCGACCACCTCGCCTACTCACAGACATCGAGGGTCTTGGAGTTCGCCGAGCAGACGGCCGTGATCTCTCGGATGATGTACGCCGCCGACGCGTTGCGCAGCCGGCACCGACTGGTGGCGCTCGACGTACCGACACCCCGCTGGATGCGCGCCCCCGGAGAGGCGCCCGGCTCGTTCGGACTGGAGTCGGCTGTGGACGAGCTTGCCGAGGCCTGCGGCATCGACCCGGTGGAGCTGCGCATCCGCAACGAGCCGACGACCGAGCCCGAGTCCGGACTGCGGTTCAGCAGCCGCAACCTGGTGGCGTGCCTGCGCGAGGGGGCCCAGCGCTTCGGCTGGCACGACCGTGACCCGCGCCCAGGCCTGCGGCCGGACGGTCGCTGGTTGCTGGGCACCGGCGTGGCGGCAGCGACCTACCCCGCGCGCAGCTCGCCGTCGACCGCCTCGGCCACCGCCGAGCCGGACGGTCGGTTCACGGTTCGAGTCACCGCTGCGGACATCGGTACCGGCGCCCGCACGGCGCTCACCCTGGTCGCAGCCGACGCCCTCCGAGTGTCCCCGGCTCAGGTCACCGTGCTGATCGGGAACAGCGACTTCGGGCAGGCGATGATCGCCGGGGGCTCGATGGGCACAGCCTCGTGGACGTGGGCCGTCACCGATGCCTGTCAGCAGCTGCAGGTCGAGCTCGCCCACCGCGAGATCCCACCGGACGGTCTCACCGCCACTGCTGACACTGCGGCGAAGATCAAACTGATGTCGCCGGTGTCTCGACACGCCTTCGGTGCCCAGTTCGCGGAGGTCGCGGTCGACGTACGGTCCGGCGAGGTCCGCGTGCGGCGGATGCTAGGCATGTTCGCGGCCGGACGGATCATCAACCCACTCACCGCACGCTCCCAGCTCATCGGCGGTATGACGATGGGCCTGTCGGCAGCACTGTTCGAAGAAGCCTTGATGGACGATGCGTCGGGTGACTACATCAACCACGACCTGGCCGGCTACCACGTCGCCGCGCACGCTGACGTGCCCGACATCGAGGTCGACTGGGTCGACGAGGTAGACCACGAGGTTAATCCCGCCGGCGTCAAGGGCATCGGCGAACTCGGAATCGTCGGCGCTCCGGCAGCCATCGCCAATGGTGTCTGGCACGCGACCGGCGTCCGTCAGCGTGCTCTGCCGATCCGTCCGGACCGCATCATCACCGCAGCGGGCACCGGGCCCTAGCCCCAGCCACTCGTCACCCGATCGAGGAGCCGGCGCAGACCAGTATGAAGCCGAGGAGAAGCAGCCAGGACCGGAGACCCTGGAAGAACTCCCACCGGTGGCGGGTCTGTTTCCAGTCAGCCGGAGGGCTCGCGGCGTCCCACTTACCGGTGGCCAGGTTGATTGGCACGTTGAACACGATCGTCGAGATCAGCGCGAGCACGAAGGCACCGACTGCGAGCCAGTGCCAGAGCTGAGAGTTACCGTCAGCACGACTCGCCGACGAGATGGCGAGCACGACGCACAGCGTCATCCCCACCGGCATCACCCGTCCGAAGGTTCGCAACAGACCTTGCTCAACTTGCAGATGTGCAGTCGACGACAGCCGGCGGATCACCGGATGCACGAACGCGTACGACCCGAATTCCGCCGCGCATGCCACGAAGCCGGTGATCGCCAGCGTCGCGAACTCCAGGACGTTCATCCGCGTTCCGTTCGAGTATCGGACTCTGACAGGCCGAACCGTTCATGGATCCGGTGCAAGGGCGCCGGCGCCCACCAGTTCGCGTCTCCGCCGAGGCGCAGGAAGGAAGGCACCAGCAAGCCACGCACGAGCGTCGCGTCGAGCACTATCGCGAGAGTCATCGCGAGACCAAACAACTTGATGGTAGTGACGTGCGAGGTCAGCGCGAAAGCGATGAAGGTGATGGACAAGACGCCGGCGGCAGCGGTCATGATCCTGCCGGTGCGTTGCAGGCCGTTCGCCACGGCGGCCGTGTTGTCGCCTCCGTTCGCGTCGTACTCCTCCTTGATCCGCGAGACCAGGAATACCTCGTAGTCCATCGACAGCCCGAACGCGATGCAGAACACCATGTCGGTCACGATGACGTCAGGGGCATGGCCGTCGGCTGCTGCCACGAGCCCGTCGTAGTCCTCCGCGACCGCCACCACGTCCAGCCCCGGCCGTGCGGTGAGGAGCGCTCTCACTCCCTCCCGCACCAGCACGTTGTCATCCGCGAGCAGAACCCGGAGCACATCGCAACGCACGTCCGACGCCGCCGTGTCGTGGTTCACCTCGAGCTCCACACCAAACATTGCACCGCGGATGCGGTCACGATGCCAGTGCGCTGGCACCTACCCGTCCGGCGGGCATCCGCATCTCCCCCCACGCACGATGGCCCCGAGCGTGGTGCTCGGGGCCATCGTGCGTGCTGTGGTGAGGCAGACAGAACTTGCTAGAAGTCCATCCCACCCATGTCGGGCGCGCCGCCACCGGCGGCAGCAGCCTTCTCGGGTTTGTCGGCCACGACGGCCTCGGTGGTGAGGAACAGCGCCGCGATCGAGGCAGCGTTCTGCAGGGCAGAACGGGTCACCTTGACCGGGTCGTTGATTCCCTCGGCCAGCATGTCGACGTACTCGCCGGTCGCAGCGTTGAGGCCGTGACCTGACTCGAGGTTGCGGACCTTCTCGGCCACCACTCCGCCTTCATGACCGGCGTTGATGGCGATCTGCTTCAGCGGGGCCTCGGCGGCGAACTTGACGATGGCTGCGCCAGTCGCCTCGTCACCGGTGAGCTCCAACTTCTCGAACGCCGCGATGGTCGCCTGGACGAGAGCCACGCCACCACCGGCGACGATGCCCTCTTCGACGGCGGCCTTCGCGTTGCGAACAGCATCCTCGATGCGGTGCTTGCGCTCCTTGAGCTCGACCTCCGTGGCCGCGCCCACCTTGATCACCGCAACCCCGCCGGCCAGCTTGGCCAGGCGCTCCTGCAGCTTCTCACGGTCGTAGTCGGAGTCGCTGTTCTCGATCTCGGCGCGGATCTGGTTGACGCGACCAGAGATCTGGTCGGTGTCTCCCGAACCCTCGACGATGGTCGTCTCGTCCTTGGTGACGACGACCTTGCGAGCCTGACCCAGCAGCTCGACACCGGCGGACTCGAGCTTCAGTCCGACCTCTTCGCTGATGACCTGGCCACCGGTGAGGATGGCAATGTCCTGCAGCATGGCCTTGCGCCGGTCGCCGAAGCCTGGAGCCTTGACGGCAACTGACTTGAACGTGCCACGGATCTTGTTGACGACCAGGGTCGCCAGGGCCTCACCGTCGACGTCCTCGGCGAGGATCAGCAGCGGCTTGCCACCCTGCATGACCTTCTCGAGGATCGGCAGCATGTCTTTGACGGCCGAGATCTTCGAGTTGACCACGAGCACATAGGGGTCGTCGAGGACGGCCTCCATTCGCTCGGCATCGGTGACGAAGTAGGGCGAAATGTATCCCTTGTCGAAGCGCATGCCCTCGGTGAGCTCGAGCTCGAGCCCGAAGGTGTTGCTCTCCTCGACGGTGATGACGCCTTCCTTGCCGACCTTGTCCATGGCCTCGGCGATGATCTCACCGACAGACGAATCCCCGGCAGAAATTCCGGCGGTGGCAGCGATCTGCTCCTTGGTCTCGACGTCCTTGGCAGCCGAGAAGAGCTGCTCCGTGACGGCCTCGACGGCCTTCTCGATGCCACGCTTCAGCGCCATCGGGTTCGCGCCGGCTGCGACGTTACGCAGACCCTCGCGGACCATGGCCTGAGCCAGCACGGTCGCCGTCGTCGTACCGTCGCCGGCCACGTCGTCGGTCTTCTTGGCGACTTCTTTGACGAGCTCGGCGCCGATCTTCTCGGACGGGTCTTCGAGCTCAATCTCTTTGGCGATGGAGACACCGTCGTTGGTGATCGTCGGTGCACCCCACTTCTTTTCGAGAACGACGTTGCGGCCCTTCGGGCCGAGCGTCACCTTGACGGCGTCTGCGAGAATATTCATCCCTCGCTCGAGGCCACGTCGGGCTTCCTCGTTGAACGAAATGATCTTGGGCATGTACGCGAGTCCTCCGCGCTTGAGGTCTGGATTGAGCGGTCGGTACGACGCCCGCGACGGACGGACCCGAACCTGCCACGAACCCTTCTCGTAGCCGACCGAGCCCTCACCGAGCCAACCGTTGTCACTCTCGGGTCGAGAGTGCTAATCCATTATTAGCACTCTCCACAGGGGAGTGCAAGCCGCTGCAGACGGTCGACCGAGGTGGACGTGGCAGCGCTCGGCTGGGTCCTCGGTGGCCCGATCAGGCCATCAATCAGGCTGAGGACTAGTCATTGCGAGTCATCTTGTCGGCTGGTCCTTGTGAGTGCTGCGCCGGCTGGCTAGCGTGGTGCTCACCTCGTGGGTGCGACGAGGTTTCGGCTGGGGCGCGGTTTACCGCGTCCCAGCCGCTTTTGTTGTGGCGGAGGCTCCCACTCAGCCGCCGGCGACGGCCGGGATGACCGACACCTGTGCACCGTGGGCGACCTTGGTCTGCAGCCCGTCGAGGAATCTGACGTCATCACCCCCGACGTAGACGTTGACGAAGCGGCGTAGCGCGCCTTGCTCGTCGACTATTCGCCCCTTGATACCCGGGTACGACGAGTCGAGCGAGTCGATCAGCTCGAGCAGCGTCGCGCCGTCGGCGGTCACCTCGGAGTCACCACCGGTGTAGGTGCGAAGGATGGTGGGGATTCTGACGCTGACGCTCATCTCGGCTGACCTCTCGCTCATTCGGTTCTCACCTGAACACGGCCCTGAAGGCAGCGTAGGTCGGCTCGATGGTTGCGGCCGGACCGACCCGGTCGGCGATCGCGTCAAGAGTCTTGAGCCCGTCTCCCGTGTTGAAGACCACCGTCTCCTGCGCAGGGTCGAGCTGGCCGGTCTCCACCAGCTTCTTCAGCGTCGCAATGGTGACGCCGCCCGCGGTCTCCGCGAATACGCCTTCAGTCCGCGCCAGCAACGCGATGCCGTCGCGGATCTCGGCGTCAGTGACGGACTCCACGGCACCGCCGGTACGCCGCACGGCGTCGAGCACGTACGGCCCGTCGGCAGGGTTCCCGATCGCCAGCGATTTGGCGATGGTGTCCGGTCGCACCGGACGCACCACGTCACGTCCCGCTCGAAAGGCCTCCGCCACCGGGCTGCAACCGTTCGCCTGGGCACCAAAAATCCTGTACGGAGTCGATTCGACGAGCCCGAGCTGGGCGAGCTCAGCGAGGCCTTTGTCGACCTTGGTCAGCTGTGAGCCGGACGCGACCGGGATGACGACCTGTCGCGGCAGCCGCCAACCAAGCTGCTCGGCGACTTCGTACCCCAGCGTCTTCGACCCCTCGGAGTAGTACGGCCGGACGTTAACGTTGACGAACGCCCAGTCGTCCTCCTCGCCGGCGATCTCCGATGCAAGGCGGTTGACGTCGTCATAGTTGCCCTTGACGGCTATCAACGTGCCGCCGTAGACCGCGGTGCTAAGCACCTTGGCGCGCTCGAGGTCGTGCGGAATGAACACGACGCTCTTCATTCCGGCGCGGGCGGCCGCGGCAGCGACCGCGTTGGCGAGGTTGCCGGTCGAGGGGCAGGCCAGCACCTTGAGCCCGAGCTCGCGTCCGGCGGCCAGCGCCACCGCGACGACGCGATCCTTGAAGGAGTGGGTCGGGTTGCCCGAGTCGTCCTTCACCCAAAGTGACACCATGCCGAGCTCACGAGCCAGGTTGTCGGCCTTGATCAGCCGCGTGAAGCCCGGCTCGGTGTTGGGGATGGAAGCGATGTCCGCGCGCACCGGCAACAGCTGCTGGTAGCGCCAGATGTTCGGGGGGCCGCCCTCGATGCCGGCGCGAGTCACCCTCGGGAAGTCGTAGGCGACCTCGAGGGGACCGAAGCACTCACGGCAGGCGTAGAAGGGACCGAGTGGCTGCTCCCCCCCGCACGCGCGGCAGACCAGAGCGCGAGCATGCCCAAAGGATCCGGTCTGCGTCGGTGGGTGGGATTCGAGCGTCGTGCTCACGAGGCCTCCTTCTCATCTCTCTCGCGGCGGCTCTCGCCACGAGACGGATGTGGCACCGTGCCGGCGCAGGCCTCGTGATCGTCACGAACTCCACCAACGGTTGCCGGGGCTTCAACGGGCCGTTCCCTCTGCCCCTCTCGATGAGCTCGTACCACCATACCGCCGCCGTCTCGCCTGGGGGGATGGTCGCCCGTGATGTGAGATGGCCTCTCAATCCCCCGTCACCAGACCGGTCGGCGTCGGTCCAGCTGGTCGACAAGCTCCTCGATCCACTGGACGACACCCGCAGGCCCATCGACGACCAGATCGGCCTGCTGCCTCAGCGCCGTCACCTCGTCGGAGCCGGAACAGATGCGGAGGCCATCGAACCCCTCCGCACGAAGACGCTCGACCTCGGCGAACGCCGACATGTCACCGAGGTCGTCTCCGGTGAAGGCGACCACGGTCGCCCTCACTTCCGTGACGAGGCGCCGCAGGGCGACTCCCTTGTCCATGCCCCGGGGCCGGAGCTCGACCACCATCTTGCCGGGCTCCGCAGCAAGTCCATGCTGCTCGGCGAGCTCTCGAAGCGGGCCCTTCACCGCGGCGAACATGCCAACCGGATCATCCAGCCGGCGTACGTGCACGGCTACCGACAAGCCCTTGTCCTCGATGTCGGCCCGCCCTGCTCCGAGTGAGTCCAACAGCCGAGGGAGGGCGCGGCGGACGGCATCCAGGCCAGCCGGAAGCGCGGCACTCTGAACCTTCCCGCTGCCCGCTTCCCAGCGCTCCAAGCCATAGTGGCCGAGTATGACCAGCCGATCCAGTCCGGCGACACCGGCCAGTCGGGCGAGATCGACCGCCAGACCGGCGGGTCGACCTGTGATGATCGCGACCAGGCCGACGTGGCGGGACAAGTCAGCGAGCGCAGGCACCACCCGCGGATGCGGATATGCCTGCAACGGGTCAGCGACGATAGGCGCGAGGGTGCCGTCGTAGTCGAACGCCACCAGGGCCTGGGCGGGCCGATCCAGCAGCGCGGCGATGCCGTCGCGCCCGGCTTTGGTGCTCGCTGACAAGACCACGCCGTCAGTCAACCAGGCCCAGGAGTAAGGCATTCCACGAGCGAGCCAGGTCAGCCGCCCGTGAAGATGACCGTGAGACGGTCGAACTGCATCGGTGACACTGCCGGCCGGAGTCGGCCGACGTCGAGCGCCTTGGCCAGGCTGGTCGCCTGCGGCTTAAGCCGTGCGGGGTAGTAGACGGTGGTGGAGGGGATCTCTCCGTACCAGTTGTCAGTGGCCGAGACGCTCCATCCCGCGCCTTCGAGGAACGACGCCTTGTCGGCCGCGAGGCCGGTGATGCCGGAGTTGTTGTAGACCTCGACGAAGACGTTGGGCACAGCGCCGTCAGGCTTCGGCCGACGATGGGCCCGCGGTGGACCGTCGGGCTTGGTCGACGGCTTCTGTCGCGACGGTGCTGCACTGGTCGGCACAGTGGTCGAGGGCGGAAAAACCCGCGGGGCAGCCTCGTCCTCGGCGGCGTTCGACGTGACCGCAACAAACCCGACGCCTGCCACGACGACGAACGCGAGGCTGCCGAGGGTGACAGCAGACGGGAGAGCCACTCCAGTCCGCTAGATCTCGATGCCCAGACGGCGAGCGGAGCGCTGGCGCTGCCGGGCCGACCGCAGCCGGCGCAGTCGCTTCACCAGCAGCGGGTCGAAGGCCAACGCCTCGGGACGGTCGATGAGGGCGTTGAGCACCTGGTAGTAGCGGGTGGCAGACATGGCGAACTGCTCACGGACTGCCGACTCCTTGGCGCCGGCGTACTTCCACCAGAGACGCTCGAAAGCCAAGAGCTGTTGATCGCGCTCGGACAGGTCTGCGCTCGCCCAGGCAGAGCCCCCCGAGGTCGCGAGGTTCGCGGCGTCCATCCTGTCGGCTCCTGGTGACACTCGCGGCGGGCTCCGCGGCTCGGCCCGCCTGTCGCGCTCATCGTAGGCGAGAAACTACACCGTTGTCATTTGCTGATGCGGCGCGCCGAGGAGCTCGATCAAAGGCGTGCCGCCAGCTCTCGGTGACCTGGCGGGCAGACTGTGCCCCATGAAACCGATCCGCTGGGGAATCATCGCGACTGGCTCGATCGCGCACAAGCTGGCCTCCGACATCGCGCTCGTACCCGATGCTGAGCTGACTGCGGTCGGCTCTCGGCAGCTGGAGACTGCCGAGACGTTCGCCGCCCAGTACGGCGCTCGGCGCTCCTATGGGAGCTATGCCGACGTGGCCGCCGATCCCGACGTCGACGTCGTGTACGTCGCCACCCCGCATGCCCTGCACCGCGAGAACGTCGAGCTCTGCCTGGCGGGTGGCAAGGCTGTGCTGTGTGAAAAGGCGCTGGCGCTCAACGGCAACGATGCCGAGGCCATGGCAACCACGGCTCGGGCCGCGGGTCTCTTCTTGATGGAGGCGATGTGGATGCGCTGCAACCCCAACATCCGCGCCCTCCAGACCCTCGTCGACGGTGGCGCTGTCGGCGAGGTCAGGCAGATTGACGCCAACTTCGGTTTCGTCGCAGACAAGCCGCCTGAGCACCGTCTGTACGACCCAGCCCTCGGCGCGAGCGCGTTGCTCGACATCGGTATCTACCCGCTGACTTTCGCCTGGTTGCTTCTCGGTGCGCCGACGCACATCAGCTCCTCCGGTCAGTTGTCTGAGCGTGGCATCGACCTCGTCTGCGAGAGCGTGCTGTCGTATGACGACGGACGGGTGGCAAGGATTGCCTGCAGCATGATTGAGGAGCTCTCGTGCACCGCAACCATCGAGGCCAGCAGCGGTCGGATCGAGTTTGCACCACGGTTCCAAGAGGCGCGTGAGTTCACAGTGACCACTGATGCTGGTCGATCGACCTACTCGGACAACATCCGTGGCCGTGGCTACGTCCACGAGATCGAGGAGGTTCATCGCTGCCTGCGCGAGGGCCGCACCGAGTCGTCCCTGGTGCCCCTCGACGAAACCGTCGCGCTGATGCGTCTGATGGACACGATCAGGGCGCAGATAGGCTCGACCCTTCCCGGTGACGACGTCGTTTAGCCCGTAGGGTTGGCGCGTGGCCGAGACTTCGAAGTGTCCGTTCGTCGTTGTCGCCAACCGGCTCCCGGTGGACCGGGTCTCGGGTGACGACAGTGCGCAGTGGCGAACGTCGCCCGGCGGACTGGTCACCGCCTTGGAACCCGTTCTACGTCAGCATGACGGCGTCTGGATCGGCTGGCCTGGCTCCGCCCTGGACGACTACGCGCAGTTCGAGGTCGACGGCCTCAACTTGTTGCCGATCGAGCTGACCAGTGACGAGATCGAGGCTTACTACGAAGGAATGTCCAACAGCACGCTCTGGCCGCTCTACCACGACGCGGTGGCGAAGCCAGCGTTCCACCGCGAGTGGTGGGACGCCTATGTGCAGGTCAACCAACGGTTCGCCGATGCAGCGGCACAGTGCGCAGCGAGGGACGCGGTTGTCTGGGTGCACGACTACCAGCTCCAGCTCGTGCCGGCGATGCTGCGTGCGCTCCGTCCAGACGTGCGGATCGGGTTCTTCCTGCACATCCCGTTCCCGCCCACCGAGTTGTTCCAGCAGCTGCCGTGGCGCAACCAGATTCTCGAGGGGCTGCTCGGAGCGGACCTGGTCGGCTTCCAGCGGCCCGGGGGCGCTGCCAACTTCGCCCGGCTTGTCCGGTTGCGGCTCGGCCACAAGAACCACCGCGAGCGCATCTATCTCGACGAAGGTCGCCAGCTGACCGCTCAGGCTTACCCGATCTCGATCGACTTCACCTCGCTGGAGAAGCTCGCTCGGACGCCGCAAGTCCAACAGCGCTCTGAAGAGATCCGCTCAGAGCTCGGCGACTCACGCACGATCTTCCTGGGTGTCGATCGGCTCGACTACACCAAGGGCATCCGGCAGCGCCTGCGTGCCTTCGGCGAGCTGATCGTCGACGAGCTCATCAGCCTCGACGATGCAGTGTTCGTGCAGGTCGCGTCCCCGAGCCGGGAGCGCGTGCAGCAGTACATCGAGGTGCGCCACGACATTGAGCGCTGGGTCGGTCGGATCAACGGTGACCTCGGGCGCATCGGCCGCCAGCCCATCCACTACCTGCACTCGTCATACCCGCGCGAGGAGATGGCGGCGCTCTTCCGGGCGGCCGACGTCATGGTCGTCACACCGTTCGCCGACGGGATGAACCTGGTGGCGAAGGAGTTTGTCACGTGTCGGTACGAGAACAACGGTGCCTTGGTGCTCTCGGAGTTCGCTGGCGCGGCTGACGAGCTCAGGCAGGCGTTCCTGGTCAACCCGCACGACATCAATGGGTTGCGCGACTCGATGTTGGCCGCGATGCTTGCCGACCCCCGTGACCTGGCCCGGCGGATGCGCGCGATGCGCCGGCAGGTGCGCGAGAACGACATCGATTCCTGGGCGACCAAGTTCCTGACCGATCTGGCCGGCGAGCGGATGCGATCCGGCTGACGGACGCCAGCTCAGATCTTGAGGCCAGACATAGGTGGAGGCTCCGCAAAGTATGAGTTTGCGGAGCCTCCGGGTTGTCTCGACCACGACGCTGTCGAAACGACCGACCTTCCCATCACGTCACCCCGCTCCGCGTCATCGAGCGGCCCGTGCGGGTTGCCCCGCGCGACGCCAGCGGACCGAAATCCACCGGACGTGACCTGATCTTCCGGCCTGTCCCGAACTCGGCAGTGCCGAACTCGTAGAGCAGTTCTATCCCGGTAGGGCACACCGCGCAAGAGGTTCGAGGAGACTTCATTTCCTGGATTCTGGTGGGGTCGGCGCGTCCGTCCTGACACGCCGACGGACTGCTCGTTGCCCCCAGCTTTATCCACAACGGCCCTTGTTTGACAGAGTCGTACCCATGACCCCACGCCCGCTCGAAGAGCTCGTTGCGCCCGACTGGGCCGCTGCCCTGACACCCGCTCGCTCGAGCATCGCCGACTTGGGTGACTTCCTGCGAGCCGAGTCCGTCGCCGGTCGTGGCTATCTGCCCGCGGGTGACGCCGTACTCCGCGCCTTCACGCGGCCGCTCGCCGAAGTCAAGGTGCTGGTGTTGGGCCAGGACCCTTATCCCACTCCCCGCCATCCGGTCGGTCTGTCCTTCTCGGTAGCGAGGTCAGTGCGGCCGCTGCCCAAGAGCCTGGTCAACATCCATCGCGAGCTGCGAGACGATGTCGGTGTACCCCTGCCCGCCCACGGCGACCTCTCGGCGTGGGCCGACCGGGGAGTGCTGCTGCTCAACCGAGTGCTGACGGTGCAGCCGGGTCGCCCGGCGTCGCACCGCGGAAAGGGCTGGGAGTACGTCACTGACCTCGCCATCGATGCACTCGTGCGACGAGACGCACCGCTGGTGGCCATCCTCTGGGGTCGCGACGCGCAGTCGGTGAGGCCCGCCCTTGGCGAGACCCCCATCATCGCCAGCGCACACCCGTCACCGCTGTCCGCGCAGCGCGGTTTCTTCGGCTCCCGGCCGTTCAGCCGCACCAACGCGCTGCTCGTTGAGCGTGGCGTCGAGCCGCTGGACTGGTCGCTGCCGTAGCGCACGTCGAGGCGCACGACGTCGAGCACGCCGCGGACCTCGAGGCGCGCACGCCCCTGTGACAGGCTGGAGCCATGACCGAGTTCACCCATGAGACCGATGACATGATCGACGACGCCGCGCAGTCGGACGTCCCCGACGTCGAAGAGCAGCTGAGCCAGGGACAACCGGGCGACACGCTGGTTGACCGAGGGGTCGACGACGCCCTCGACGAGGGGTACTCGCCGCCCGAGAGCTACTCGTCGGCCGAGCGTTTCGGCAATACCGCCGAGGAGATGCGCGAAGGCGAGACCTTCGAGGAGCGCCTCCGACAAGAGGTTCCCGAAGCGGACGTGATCTATGGTGCGGACGACGAGATCACCGTCGACATACCTTCGGAAGATGACTACCTCGACGACGGCGAGGTAGGTGACTCCCGTGCCGGCCGGCTCGTCGACCCGAATGAGGGAATCGGCGTCGACCTCGAGAAGGACCTCATCGGTGACGACGTCGGCATCGATGGCGCCGGAGCGTCGGCTGAGGAAGCGGCCGTCCACATCGTCGACTAAGGCGACGCCTGAGCGGCCACCACCGACGAAGCGCCGGCCCCCTCCCCTCCGGCCGCGGCTCGCACTCAACATCCGCGCGTTTGAAGCCGTCGTCCTTGGGGCAACACCACTGCAAGAGGCCGGCTGCTCCCGGGGGCAGTCGGTCCCAGACCCCGGTGTCAAGAAGGCGGCGTTGGGGTCGCCTCTGTCCGCGTCCATGCCCGGCCACCCCCCCTCGCAGAACCGAGCTGACCACTTCAGCGAATTTCGCCTTACGCCGCTGCACATCGGAGCCTAGAGTGCGATCGTCGACGACCGGACCGTAGTCGAAAACCTCCCCACGGGCCGAGCATCTTGCGGGTAAGTCGACGTGGGCGAGATGTCCCGAGACACCTGCCAACGGTGTCCCGAAACATCACAGCGGGCCGGCGAGGGGACTCGAACCCCTAACCCCTTCATTACAAGTGAAGTGCGCTGCCAGTTGCGCCACGCCGGCGAGATGCCGCCTCATCGTATGCGGCACCTCTGGCCGGGAGACAATCAGCCAAGGAGCTTGACTGCCGTGGTGGCAGTCTCGTAGATGCCGTACCCGAGCAGGACGACGATCAGCAGCCAGGAGACGGCGACGCGGGCCCTGCTCGGCAGCGCCCGCGATGTGCTGTCTGCCGAATGGTCGGTGGCGGCACCTGCCAATGGATCCTTGGTGGCGACGTCGCCCGACTCATGGAAGCGCTCATGGACCGGGCGGATCAGCAGGTTGGCGATGAAGCCTGCCGCAAGCACTCCGACCATGGTGAACAGAGCCGGGCGATAGGCGTCGGCGGTCAGCGAACCCGGCTCACCCTGGGCGTCGAGGAAACCGTTGATGATCAGTGGACCTGCCACTCCCGCCGCCGCCCACGCAGTCAGCAGCCGGCCATGGATCGCACCAACCTGGAAGACACCGAACAGGTCGCGCAGATACGCCGGGACCGTCGCGAACCCGCCGCCGTAGAAGGAAATAATGATGACGGCGAAGAGGACGAACAAGGCGGTCGTCGTGCTGCCGGCGAGGGCAAGCAGCACGTACAACGCCATACCGACGCCCAGGTAGACCAAGTAAATGGGCTTGCGGCCGATGATGTCCGACGTCGAGGACCAGATGAACCGTCCGCCCATGTTGAACAGCGACAGTACGCCGACGAAACCTCCCGCCGCCGCGACGGACACGCTCGACGTCCCGTTCTCGCGGAAGAAGTCCTGGATCATCGGACTGGCCTGCTCGAGGATGCCGATCCCAGCGGTCACGTTGCAGAACAGCACGATCCAGAGCAGCCAGAACTGAGGGGTCTTCACGGCGTTTGCCGCCGACACGTTCGCGGTCGTCACCAGCGACTTCTGCTTGATCGTGCTGGGGTCGAAGCCCTCGGGTTTCCACCCTGGCGGTGGCACCCGCACGTTTGCGACACCGAACATCATGATGACGAAGTAAACAATCCCTAGGGTGACGAACAGCAGCACGAGGGCATGTCCAGTCGCGACCGACTCGGGGTTGGCAGGGTCGTAGCCAGAGTCGTACGCCGACAGCAGCTGCCGTGACAGCGGGCTGGCCACCAGCGCTCCGCCACCGAAGCCCATGATCGCGAGGCCGGTCGCGAGCCCTGGTCGGTCGGGGAACCACTTGATCAGCGTGGACACCGGCGAGATGTAGCCGATGCCGAGACCGATGCCACCGAGGAAGCCGTACCCGAGGTAGAGCAGCCACAGCTGCGTGGTGGCGATGCCGAGCGCGCCGACGAGGAAGCCGGTGGCCCAGAAGGATGCCGAGACGAACATCGCCTTGCGCGGCCCGTTGCGCTCGACCCAGGTGCCAGCGACCGCCGCGGAGAGTCCGAGCATCACGATCGCGATCGAGAAGATGATCCCGATCGCGGTGAGGCTGGCATCGAAATGGTTGACGAGCGACGTCTTGTAGACGCTGGTCGCGTACACCTGGCCAATGCACAGGTGCACGGCAAGTGCCGCGGGTGGGATGAGCCAACGGTTGTAACCAGTCGCGGCAACTGTGTGCTCACGATCGAGGGTGGACAACATCGACACGATGACCTCCAGCAGGTGGCGCCCCCGAGGAACAGCCAGCCCGACGGTGGACGGCAGAACTGGCTGAAGCTTCAACTTAACGCGCCCACGGCCCGAACGCCATCACCGTCGACGCGCGGCGTTCGTTGACCGTTAAAGTAGTTCTATGACTCTGTCCTCACCGAGCTGCCTCTTCTCGCCTCTCACGCTTCGCGATACGACGTTCGCGAACCGCGTGTGGGTCTCCCCGATGTGCGAGTACTCCGCGACAGCCGGCGTCCCGCAGGACTGGCATCTCGTCCACCTCGGAGCGTTCGCCCGTGGCGGTGCGGGGCTGGTTCTTACCGAGGCGACGGCGGTGTCGGCCACCGGTCGCATCTCCCCTGCCGACACCGGCATCTGGAACGACGAGCAGGCGGCAGCCTGGCGACGCATCACCGACTTCGTCCGCTCGCAGGGGACGGTCGCAGGCATCCAGCTCGCCCATGCCGGCCGCAAGGCGTCGACTGCGCCGCCATGGACCGGCGGGGGGTACGTCGCTCCTGCCGACGGCGGGTGGGAGCGGACTGTTGCCGCTTCCGCCGAAGCATTCGCCGAGCTGCCCGTGCCGACAGCCCTCAGCCTGGACAAGATTGGCGAGGTCGTGGCCACCTTCCGCGACGCAGCTCGACGCGCTCGAGACGCCGGTTTTGAAGTGGTCGAGATCCACGCGGCGCACGGTTATCTGCTCCACACTTTCTTGTCCCCGTTGGCCAACAAGCGCGAAGACGAGTACGGCGGCGGCTTCGACAACCGGATCCGGCTGGTGCTCGAGGTCGTGGACGCCGTCCGCGAGGTCTGGCCGGACGACGCGCCGCTGTTGGTGCGACTCTCGGCCACCGACTGGGTCGACGGCGGCTGGGACGGCGACGACACTGTGACGCTCGCCAAGCACCTCGGCGAGCACGGCGTCGACCTCGTCGACTGCTCGAGCGGCGGCGCTGTACCCGGGGCGTCGATCCCGACCGGTCCCGGATACCAGGTGCCGTTCGCGGCGCGGGTGCGCCGAGAGGCGGGCATTCCCGCCGGCGCGGTAGGCATGATCACCGACCCGGAGCAGGCCGAGCAGATCGTGGCCACCGGCGATGCCGACGTCGTACTCCTGGCGCGGGCGCTCCTGCGTAATCCGCACTGGCCGCTGCACGCCGCCCATCAGCTCGGTGCCGACGTACGGTGGCCGCCGCAGTACGACCGGGCCCGCTGGCCGGCCTGATTGACCGACGCGGCCACCTGTCAGGGCTGCCAACGCCGGTGGCGGACGCCGGACTCGCCGTCGCGGACGAGCTGCAGCCGCGGCCTCGGGCCGTCCGTGCGCCCGGACTGCGGTTTGCGGCGACCAGGCAACCACGCCGCCGGCCAGCTGACACCCGGACCCGAGTAGTCCTGGTCGAGCGCCGCATGCAACGTCCAGCTCGGGTCGTGGAGGTGAGCGCGCCCGAGCGCGCAGAGATCGGCACGGCCCGCCACGATGATCGAGTTCACGTCGTCGTACGACGAGATGGCCCCCACGGCGATCGTCGGTACGCCGACCCGGTTGCGGATGGCATCGCAGTAGGGCGTCTGGAAGGACCGCCCGTACTCCGGCCGCTCGTCGGGTGTCACCTGCCCGGTCGAGACGTCGATCGCATCGGCGCCGGCAACGGCGAAGGCCTGCGCGATCGCCACCGCGTCGTCGACGTCGACTCCCCCCTCGGCCCAGTCCGTCGCCGAGATCCGCACCGTCATCGGCAGCGCCGCCGGCCAGACTTTGCGCACGGAGTCGAACACCTCGAGGGGGTAGCGCAACCGGTGCGCCAGGCTGCCGCCGTAGTCGTCGGTCCGCTGGTTGGTCAACGGCGACAAGAAGCTCGACAATAGGTAGCCATGCGCGCAGTGCAGCTCGAGCAGGTCGAAGCCGGCGGACACAGCGCGCTCGGCCGCGGCCACGAACTGCTGCCGAATCTCGGCCAGCTCGAGCCCTGTGAGCTCCCGAGGCACCTGGCTGACTCCGGGCTTGTATGCCAGCGGTGACGGGCCGACCACCTCCCAGTTGCCGTCGGGCAGCGGCTCGTCCATCCCTTCCCACATCCGCTGGGTCGAGCCCTTGCGGCCGGAGTGCCCGAGCTGAATACCGAACTTTGCCTCGGTGTGCTCGTGCACGAAGTCGGTGATGCGCCGAAACGCCGCGACCTGCTCGTCGTCGTACAGGCCGCAGCACGCAGGGGTGATCCGCCCCTCCGGCGAGACACACGTCATCTCCGTCATCACCAGCCCGGCGCCGCCGAGGGCCTTGCCGGTCAGGTGGGTGAAGTGGAAGTCGCCGGGGACGCCGTCGGTGGCCATGTACATGTCCATCGCCGAGACCACCACGCGATTCGTCAGCTCGAGCTCGCGCAGTCGGAACGGCTGGAACATCGGGGGTCTGACGTCGCCGGCGCCCGCACCAGCGCGTTTCTCGTGGTCGGCGAACCACGCGTCGACGCGCTCCACGAAGGCATGGTCGCGCACCCGGAGGTTGTCGTAGGTGACCCGGCGGCTACGCGTCATGATGTTGAACGCAAACTGCATCGGCTCCTGGCCGACGTACTGACCGAGGTTCTCGAACCACTCGAGGCTCGCCTGGGCTGCGCGCTGCGTCGACAATACGACAGGTCGGCGCTCCTCCTCGTACGCCGTCAACGCCTGCGCGAGCCCGTCCTGCTCGTGCAGGCACGCGGCCAGCGCCAGCGCATCCTCCATCGCCAGCTTGGTACCCGACCCGATGGAGAAGTGTGCGGTGTGCGCCGCGTCGCCGAGCAGCACCACATTGTGGTGACGCCACGTCTCGTTGCGGACCGTGGCGAAGCGGGTCCATCTCGAGTTGTTCGCCATCACCATGTGCCCGTCGAGCACATCGGCGAACAGCTCGCGCACGCGTGCGATCGACGCCTCGTCCGACCCGCCCGGCGCCAGAGCACTGGCCTCCTCGGCCAGCGAAGCGAAGCCGGCCGCCGCCCAGACCCGATCGTGCATCTCGACGATGAATGTGCTGCCGTGGGCGTCGTACGGGTAGCCGTGGATCTGCATCACGCCGTACGGCGTCTTTGCGACGTAGAACTTGAACGCGTCGAACACGAGGTCGGTGCCGAGCCACATGTAACGGCAGCGCCGCGTCTCGAGGGTGGGACGGAAGGAGTCGGCGTACGTCGAGCGCACCCGGGAGTTGACGCCGTCGCTCGCCACCACCAGGTCGTACGCCGCCGCCAGCTCGCCGACAGGCGGCGCCTCCGTCAGGAACCGCATCACCGCGCCCAGCTCGACGCAGCGCCGCTGCAGAATCTCCAGCAGCCGGCGCCGGCTCATGGCGGCGAACCCGTGGCCACCGCTGGTGATCACCTCGTCGGCCACGTGCACGTCGATGTCATCCCAGCGTGCGAACTCGGCCTGCATCGACGCATGGATCGCGGGATCCGCGTGCTCGATGCCGCCGAGGGTCTCGTCGGAGAAGACGACGCCGAAGCCGAAGGTGTCATCGGCTGCGTTGCGCTCCCAGATCGTGATCTCGTGCTCAGGCCCCAGCTGCTTGACGAGCGCCGCAAAGTACAACCCCCCCGGACCCGCCCCGACCACCGCGATACGCACGACGCAGCCGCCTCCTATCGTCCGATGTCTGCCGAGGATATGTTGTGCAATTGACGACCGTCAACAGCGCGCAATGCCGCCTCGGACGCTTGCTACGTCCTACGCTGGTGGGTGCGCCGACAACGCCGTCAGGTCGCGACCAGGAGGTCTTCTGCCGATGAGTCCGTTCCGCGGATCAGCGTCGATCACCGACGAGTGGCGGCACTTCACCGTGCAGCGTGACGGCAGGGTCGCGACGATCACGTTCGCACGACCCGACAGGCTGAACGCCTTGACGTTCGAGGTCTACGCCGACCTCCGCGATCTCTTGACCGAGCTGCCGCACCGAGATGACACCCGCGTGGTCGTGCTGCGGGGCGAGGGTCGGGCCTTCTGCTCCGGCGGCGACGTGCACCAGATCATCGGTGCGACAATCGGCATGCGGCCCGAAGAGCTGTTGTCGTTCACTCGGATGACCGGCGAGGTCGTGCGGGTGATGAGGGAGACACCCGTGCCGATCATCGCGGCGATCAACGGGACGGCTGCTGGCGCGGGGGCGGTGCTGGCCCTTGCCAGCGACTTCCGGGTGATGGCTCGGTCGGCCAGCTTCGCCTTCCTCTTCACCAAGGTCGGGCTCGCCGGCGCCGACATGGGCGCGGCCTACCTGCTGCCCAGGCTCGTCGGGCTCGGCCGCGCCACCCAGCTGCTCATGCTCGGCGACTCGCTGCCCGCCGACAAGGCCGAGCAGTGGGGGCTTGTCAGCGATCTGGTCGAGGACGGTGAGGTCGATGCAACCGCCATCGCCCTCGCCCGGCGACTTGCCGACGGACCGTGGCAGGCTTTCTCGCAGACGAAATCACTGCTCACGCGCGAGCTCGATCTCGGCCTGAGCGGGGCCGTCGAGCTGGAGGCCGTCACCCAGGCGCTGCTGATGAAGGGCGACGACTACCGGGAGTTCCACGCCGCCTTCACCGGCAAACGCTCCCCGCAGTGGAAGGGGCGCTGACCGTGGCGGCCTTCGACCTGACACCGGAGCAGCATCAGCTCGTCGCCGACGTTCGTCGGCTGGCGCACGAAGTGTTGGCACCGATCGCTGCTCGCGGGGCCCCGGGTCAGGTCAACCGAGAGTTGGTCAAGCAGCTCGGTGATCTCGGGTTGCTGTCCCGGCTGTTTCCGGGCGTTGGGACCCGCTCTCGTCAAGCGGCTGCGCTCGACCTGTGCCTGCTCCGTGAGGCGCTGGCCGCCGGGTCGACGGAGGCCGAGACGGCGCTGGCCCTGCAAGGGCTCGGCACCTACCCCGTGCTGCATTCCGGCTCCGACGAGCAAACTGCGCGCTGGGTGCCTGCAGTCGCGATCGGAGACGCGGTTGCCGGGTTTGCCCTGTCAGAGCCGGACTCCGGCTCCGACGCGGCTGCGCTGTCACTGGGTGCCGAAACCGACGGCGAGGGCTGGCGACTCACGGGTGAGAAGACGTGGATCTCCAACGCCCCCGAGGCTGACTTCTACTCGGTGTTCGCGCGGACGACCCCTGACGCCGGCAGCAGCGGCGTTACCGCCTTTGTGGTGCCCGGCGACCGCATCGGGCTCACCGGCGAGCACCTCGAGATGTTGTCACCGCACCCGATCGGCCGATTGGTCTTCGACGGCGTACGCGTCGACCATGACGACCTGCTCGGCCACGCCGACCAGGGCTTTGCGGTGGCGATGCGCACCCTCGACCTCTTCCGCCCCAGCGTCGGAGCGTTCGCCGTCGGGATGGCCCAGGCAGCTCTCGAGGCAGCAGTCGACCATGCCGGCAGCCGCGTGGCCTTTGGTGCCCCCTTGCGGGCGATGCAGTCCGTCGGACACACGCTGGCCGAGATGGCGACCCGCACGGAGACCGCCAGGGTGATGGTCTACCGGGCCGGCGCCGCGTACGACGAGGGACGCCCGGGCATCTCGACCAGCTCTGCGATGGCGAAGCTGGTGGCGACCGAGACTGCGCAGTACGTGGTCGACGCCGCCATCCAGATCCACGGTGCGAAGGCGCTTGTCCGCGGGCACCTGCTCGAGCACCTCTACCGCGAGGTCCGGGCGCCGCGCATCTACGAGGGTGCGACCGAGGTGCAGCGGTCGATCA
>JAABUR0100003865.1_pt1 | contig 20579 bp, 20 predicted proteins | sample 5560091 | NCBI WGS metagenome assembly JAABUR01 (sample SAMN10711879, study PRJNA513375) | rock metagenome | isolation source: Antarctica rocks | place: Antarctica: Victoria Land, University Valley sud
CAGCCGCGGCGACGCGGATGAAACCACCAACGGCTGCCGCCCTGAGCCGGGCCGATCGGACAGCTTGGGCAGAAATGCGCCAGCGTCTCGGCCATAAGCGCCACGCTCGGACGCTCCGCACCCGGTTTCGTCGCAACCCGGACGCCTACCTCGCCACCTTGGAACAGCAAGCATGCCAGCTAACTTTGCTGTCCTAGAAAAAAACATCGGAGCGTCAGCCCAGAAAACTTGCCAGAAGCAAGCTTTCCTGGTTTACCCGAGGCCTCCGCACAGCTGTCAGACTTATGCTCCGAGCCCTGCCGCTGCCAAAGCTCTGGGAGTGCCTGCTAAACTGATGGATGGTGAGGCTACGCGCCGCTGCTCGCATTGCTGGGACCGGCGCGGCAGGCGGGCCACCGCTGCATCGCGGTGATTGGCATACCCTGCCAAGTCTATGCCCTGCGCGCCCTCGAGCGGCGCCTAGGGTTCGAGCGCATCTTCGTCATCGGCACCCCTTGTTCCGACAACACGACCACGGAAAACTTCCACACATTCCTGAACCTGCTCTCCGACGACCCTGCCGACATCACCTATCTGGAGTTCCGCGCCGACTACCACGTCGAGCTGCGATTCCGCGACGGCCGCACCAAGCAGATCCCGTTCCTGCAGCTGCCGATCTCCAAGCTACCGGCCGACTTCTTTCCGCTGACCTGCCGCACCTGCGTCGACTACACCAACGTGCTGGCCGACATCACCGTCGGCTACATGGCCGGCCAGGGCGAGCAGTGGCTGCTGGTGCGCAACGAACGCGGCGAGGAGCTGCTGGGGCTGCTGGGTGACGAGGTGCGCACGGCCAGCCTCGGCAGCGCCGGCAAGCGCCAAGGGCCGGTGCGCGGGATGCCGAACTGGCTGCGCCTCCTGGTCGGCTGGCTGATGCCGCGCATCGGCCCGCGCGGGCTGGAGTTCGCCCGCGCCCAGGTCGAGATGAAGGCGGTCGAAACCGTGCTGCATCTGCGCCGCCAGCATCCTCGGCGGCTGCGCAGCATGGTGCCGCCGCATATCTGGGCGCTGGTCGAGCCCTATGGCCTCAAGCCGACCGCGGACGAGCTGCCGCGGCGATCCGGGAACGAAACGCTGCCCCCGGCGTAAGCAGCGCAGGCCCCAACCAGGATCCCGCCATGCGCGAAGACGACCTTCGGGAAAGCAGCAACATCGAGGACCGCCGCGGCAGCCCCGGGTTCGGCGGCGGTGTGCGCACGGGCGGGCTCGGCATCGGCGCCATCGTCGCCCTGAGCCTGGTCGGCTGGGCGCTCGGCATCAACCCGGCCGTGCTGATCAACGGTGCGGAGCAGGTGACGGGCGGCGGACCCGTCATAACCCAGAACGCGCCCGCACGGCCCGGGACCCAGGGCACGCCGAACGATCAGATGGGCCAATTCGTCGCCCGTGTGCTGGGCGAGACCGAGGACGTCTGGTCGCAGGCTTTGCCCCGCGAGGCCGGCAAGCAATACGAGCCGCCGACCCTGGTGCTGTTCTCTGGCGTCACCGCATCGGGCTGCGGCTCCGCAGAGTCGGCGATGGGGCCGTTCTACTGCCCGTTGGACCGCAAGCTCTATCTGGACACGTCGTTCTTCCAAGACATGCAGCGCCGCATGGGCGGCGGCGGCGATTTCGCCTATGCCTACGTAATCGCGCATGAGGTCGGCCACCATGTGCAGAACCTGCTGGGCCTGCTTCCCAAGGTGCAGGCGGCGGAGCGGCAAGCGAAACAAGGGGCGGACCTGGCGACGGCCAACGACCTCTCGGTCCGGACCGAGCTGATGGCGGACTGCTTGGCCGGCGTATGGGCCAACCACATGAACGAGCGTCACCGCAACATCGACGAGAACGACCTGCAGCAGGCCGTCAACACCGCCACCGCCATCGGCGACGACCGGATCAGCCAGGCTTCCGGCCGCGCCGTCGTGCGGGACAGCTTCACTCATGGCTCGTCGCAGCAGCGGGTGCGCTGGCTCGGGACCGGGCTGCGCACGGGCACGATCGCCGGCTGCAACACGTTTCAGCAGTAGTCAGCAGTAGTCGGGTCAACGGTCCGCAAGGACTGCCGTCAGCGCGGCCAGGAGCAGCATCGTCCGTGGCAGCGCGAGTCCGCCGTCACGCTGGCGCAGCTCGCTGGCCAGCACGGTCGCCGAGGTGGCAGCCAGGATCGCGCCGCCCAGTCGCCGCGTCGACCCGGCGGCCACTAGCGCCCCGCCGGCCATCTCCGCCGCGGCCACCACGCGCAGGCCGCCGCGAGACGAGCCGAGATGCTGGAACATACGCTCGTACCCGCGATTGCCGATGATCTTGTCGGCGCCGGCTACCGCGAACGCTGCGCCGAGGGCAGGGAATAGATAAGAACCGATACGTGCCATGTGTCCTCCAGCACGCCCGAACGCAGGCGGCAGCGGCCCGTTCAGTCCTAAATCGAAGGCTCCATGACCGTCTTCTTCACCGCCGACACGCATTTCGGCCATGGTGCCGCCCGCCCATTCCATCGCCGGCCGTTTGCCACGACAGCGGAGATGGACGCGGCAATGGTTCAGCGCTGGAACGCGGCCGTGGCCCCGGAGGACGACGTCTGGCACCTCGGCGACTTCGCGGTTCGCCACCGGGCGCCGGGTGCGTTGCTCGAAGGGCTGCACGGCCGCAAGCACCTCGTTCCCGGCAACAACGACCCGGCCGATATCCAGGCGCTGCCTGGCTGGACCAGCGTCGCGCCCTATATGGAACTGCAGGTGGACGGCAATCTGCTGGTGCTGTGCCACTATGCTTTCCGCACCTGGCGCGACATGGCGAAGGGTGCGCTCAACCTGCATGGACACAGCCATGGCCGGCTGCGTCCGCAGACCCGGCAATTCGACGTCGGCGTCGACGTGTGGGACTTCCGCCCCATCACGCTGGCCGATCTGAAGGGAGCACGACGCTGACCGTTCTCACGACCCGAAAGCCCAGCCTTTCCGCGCTTCGGGTGCTGCTGCCGTTCCTGCGGCCCTACGCCGGGCGCTCCGTCGCCGCGGCGGTCGCGCTGGCTCTGGCGGCTGGCCTCGTGCTGTTGCTGGGGCAGGGGGTGCGGCGGCTGATCGACGTCGGCTTTGCCTCCGGCGGCTCCGAGCACTTGAACCAGGCGGCGGCGGTCATGTTCGCGGTCGTGGCGGCGCTCGGCGTGTCCACGGCGATGCGCTTCTATCTCATGGCCTGGCTCGGCGAGCGGGTCGCGGCCGACCTGCGCGCCGCCTTGTTCGCCCAGGTGCTGCGCCTCTCGCCCGCGTTCTTTGAGACGATGCGCACCGGCGACGTGCTGACCCGGCTCACCACCGACACGGCGCAGCTCCAGGGCCTGATCGGCTCCGCGGTCTCGCAATGGCTGCGCAGCGCGGTGATCGCGGCGGGCGCCATGGTCATGCTGATCGTCACCAGCGCGAAGCTCGCTTTGCTGGTCGTCGCCGTCGTGCCGCTGGTCGTGCTGCCGCTGGTGCTGTTCGGCCGGCGCGAACGCAAGCTGTCGCGTAGCGCGCAGGACCGCATCGCCGACCTGGGCGCCTACGCCGAGGAAACCGTGAACGCGCTCCGCACCGTGCAGGCCTTCACCCACGAGGCGGTGGACCGGGCGCGGTTCGGCACCCGGGTGGAGGACAGCATCGGCGCCGCCCTGCGCCGTGCCCGCGTGCGTGCGCTGCTGATCCTGGCGGTGATCCTGCTCGGTTTCGGAGCGATCACCCTCAGCCTGTGGGTCGGCGGGCTCGAGGTCGTGCACGGGCGCATGTCGGGCGGCGAGCTGTCGGCATTCGTGTTTTACGCGATCCTGGTAGCCACCAGCGTCACGTCGATGAGCGAGCTATGGGGCGAGGTGCAGCGCGCCGCCGGGTCCGCGGACCGGATCGCCGAGCTGCTGGCCGAGGTTCCCATCATTGCTGCCCCCACGCGTCCGGCGCTGCTGCCGCGGCCGACGCCGGCGTACCCGTCGGGGCTGGTCGAATTCGACGCGGTGTCGTTCCGCTATCCATCCCGGCCCGACACGTCGGCGCTTGACGGGTTCTCGCTGCGGGTCGAACCCGGCCAAACCGTGGCGCTGGTAGGGCCGAGCGGCGCGGGCAAGACGACCGTGTTCCAAATGCTGCTGCGCTTCTACGATCCGGCGGCCGGCCGTGTTCTACTGGACGGCATCGACGTGCGGAACGCCGATCCCGACAGCGTACGGGCCCGCATCGGCCTCGTGTCGCAGGACCCGGTGATCTTCGGCGCCGACGTATGGGACAATATTCGTTACGGCCGTCCCGACGCTTCCGACGCCGACGTGCGCGCGGCGGCCCGGGCGGCGGCCGCCGGGTTCCTGGATGATCTGCCGCATGGGTTCGATACCTTCCTCGGCGAGCGCGGCGTTCGGCTTTCGGGCGGCCAACGGCAGCGGGTCGCCATCGCCCGCGCGATCCTGCGCGACGCGCCTGTGCTGCTGCTGGATGAGGCGACCAGCGCGCTGGATGCCGAGAGCGAGGCGGCGGTGCAGCACGCCCTTGCCGTGCTGGCGCAGGGCCGCACGACGTTGGTGATCGCTCACCGTTTGGCGACGGTGCGCCGGGCTGACCGGATTATCGTTATGGATGCCGGCCGGGTGGTGGCCATCGGACCGCACGACGCCCTGGTGCGGCAGGGCGGGCTATATGCACGCCTGGCGGAGCTGCAGTTCGCGGCGGCTTAGCACTCCCACTTCGCTCTACCGTCCGTAACGAGCCTGCCCGATCGACAAATTCTAATACAAGCGTGCCATGGCAACGCCTGCCAAGCTCGGGCTGCGGAGGCATTCGGCGCCGACCGGACGCCGATTTATCGTATGAGCGACGGTCTAAAAAAGACTCACGCTCCCGTGAATTTTGCCCTAAATTCGTTATTTGAACGGAAGGGTTTTCGAGGGCGTTGGCGACCGGAACGAGCTTGCGTCTAAGCCTCTCCAGGGCTGGATCAACGCACTGGGCCGCGTAAATGGCCGCTGAAGCCCGAAGTTCGCCAACGAACGAGAGGACCAGTCCAACATGACCCAGAACACGGCGTCAGATACCGCGAAGACTACTTCCGTCGCAGCGGTCGGCCCACACGACTCGCTCAAAAGCGGCACCCACGATCAATTTGTCATCGCGCAAACCTCGGACGAGCAGGCAACGATACAGGATACGATCGGCGGGCGGAACGGTGACCAAACAGTCTCGGGCTTGCAGCACATAGTCTTTGCGGACGGGACTGGAGTGTTCGATCCAACAGGCAAAGCAGAGGACGTTACACGCCTCTACCAGGCTGCATTCAATCGCACGCCCGATCTTGCCGGGCTCGACAGCAATGTGCAGCGTGTGACGAGTGCCGCCATTTCCCTTTCGACACTGGCATCGAGCTTTGCACAGTCTCCTGAGTTCGTCTCGCTAAATGGGCCGCTGGATAACTCGGGATTTGTAGAGCAACTCTATAATAACGTGTTCCAGCGTGCGCCAGATGCCGCTGGCAACCAGCTCTGGCTGAACTTTCTGAATAATGGCGGCAGTCGCGGCGAGGTGTTGGGCGACTTTGCGGATAGCCTGGAGAATCGCAAGCAGAGCCTGTCCATCGCGGGCGATAAGAACGACGCCGAGGCAACCCGGCTCTATCAGGCAGCGCTGAGCCGTGCCCCGGACGATCGCGGGCTCGACAACTTCTCGACTGCGCTCGCACACGGGGCCACCCCCGAACAAATAGCCCAGGGTTTCGTGGACTCGACCGAGTTTGCACAGAAATACGGCGCGCTCAGCTCCAGCGATTTTGTCACCCAACTGTATGCGAACGTGCTGCACCGGACACCTGACGCCCCCGGTTTGCAGAACTTCGTGAACGCCTTGAACAATGGGGCAAGCCGGGAACAGGTGCTGGTCGGCTTCTCCGACAGCACGGAAAACCGCGTCAATACTGCCCCGCTCACTCACGACGCCTGGGTTTTCATCAAGTAGGGCCTATGTCCGCGCGCAACAGGATTGATATCCTCCTGTTGCGCGCGGACTGGCGTCAGTGCCGATCCCGTGCGCTCACCAGCAGCGTCGTGCCTTCCAGTCCGACGACCTCCAGCAGAGTACCCGCAACCGGAGCCGAGCGGTCGATGACCCGCGCCGGCCACATGCCATCTCCCAGCGCCACCCGGCCCTCGCCGCCCTCGAACGCCACCGCCCGGCAGGTCTGGCCGATCAGGCCGGCGTTCGGGGCGTTCACCGTGTCGGTCCGTGGTCCGCGACCCCGTATCCGCCAGGCGGCGGCGATCAGGCCAGCGGTGAGCGTCAAGAACAGCATCACCTGCTGCACCGCACCGAGGCCAAGCCATTCCGTAATGATCCCGGTTCCGCAGGCCGCCACGCCGATCGGCAGCAGGAAGGCACCCGGCGCCGCCATCTCCGCCGCGCAGCCCAGCAGGCCCGCGATGATCCAGAGCACGCCGGACGTCACGAAACCACGCCGGACGTCACGAAGCCGCGCCGGACGTCACGGAGCGGGATCGCGGCCCAGGCGCATCGCCTCGACCGCCTGGGTGATGCCGCCGGCCAGCGCGCCGGTCTCGATCGGGATGACCAGGGTGCGCCCGCTGGGGTTCGCCGCCAGCTTGCCGATCGCGTCCACGTATTTCTGCGCGATGAAATACCGCAGCGCCTCGCCGCCGCTGCCCTGGGCGGCGGCGGCGACCACCTGCGTGGCCCGTGCCTCGGCCTCAGCCAAACGCTCGCGCGCCGTGGCGTCCTTCATCGCGGCCTCCAGGCGCGCCTCGGCGTCCAGCACCGTCGCCTGCTTCTGCCCCTCGGCGCGGGTGATGGTGGCCTCCCGCTCGCCCATCGCACGGGCGACGGTGGCGCGGCGCTCGCGCTCGGCGGTCATCTGCAGGTTCATCGCCGCCACCAGATTCGCCGGCGGCTCGATCTTGCGCAACTCCACCCGGCTGACCTTCACCCCCCACGGCGCCGTCGCGTGGTCCAAGGTCACCAGCAGCTTGGCGTTGATCTCCTCCCGCCCCGACAGCGCCCCGTCCAGGTCCATCGCCCCGATCACCGACCGGATGTTGGTCATCGCCATGCTGGTCAGCGCCTGCACCAGGTTCTGCGCGCCATAGGCCGCCTTGGCCGGATCGAGCACGCGGTAGTACATGATCCCGTCCACCATCACCGCCGCATTGTCCCGGGTGATGACCGCCTGCTCGGGGATGTCGATCACGATCTCCTGCACGTTCATCTTGTGGCCGACCCGCTCGACCATCGGCAGCATCAAATTGAGCCCGGGCTGCAGCAGCCGGGTGAAGGCGCCGAAGCGCTCAACGGTCCAAACCTGGCCCTGCGGCACGGTGCGCACCCCCAATCCGACACCGAGCACGACGACGAAGGCCAGCACGATAAGCGGGATCAGCATGGCGAAATGGCTCCTAAACGGCTTGCATCCAGGCAGCCGCCGCTTGGCAAAGCGGCTCGCCGGGATCGCCCAGCGCGCAAACAATGTCGAAATGGTTATGGCCGGCTTGCGCGACCACCTGCGCGTCGTGGCCGGCGGCGGCCCATGCGGCGGCGTAGGTCTCGGTCTGCCGCATGAACTCGCTGGTCTCAAGGCCGCCATAGCTCGCGAGCAGCCGGGGCGCCGGAGGCCTCCTGGGAATGTGGCGGATCGGGCTGTTGCGCTGCGCAGCGACGGCGTCGAGGCCCATCCAGCCGTTCACGTAGCTCAGCCGCACCGGCTCCAGATCGAACAGGCCGGACAGCGTGATCGCGCCGCGGATCGTGCCGTGCTCCAGGTCGTATTCGGCGTGCCAGCCATCCGCCAGCAGCATGCCGCAAAGATGCCCGCCGGCTGAAGAACCGCCGACAAACAGCCGCGCCGGGTCGGCACCATGCTCCGCTGCGTGCGCCGACACCCAGGCGCAGGCCGTCCGGACCTGATGCACGATGCCGTCGAGGTCGGCGCCCGGCACCAGCGTGTAGTCCATCACCGCCACGTGCACGCCGGCCGCCACCAGGCCCGGCGCCACGCAGCCCTGGTCCGCCTTGGTCAGCGCGCGCCAATAGCCGCCATGCACCCATAGGAGCACCGGCCCGCCTGCCGCTCCCGCGAACCAATCCAAGGCGCAGCCCGACGCCGGGTCGAATACGAGGTCCGTCTGCATCGGCAGCGCGGCCCGTGCCGCCACCGACCGGGTGCGATACGCCGCAATTTCGGCCTCGTAATCCTCAACGCTGGCCCGCGCGTCGTAGCCGCGGTCCAGCCCCGCTTGGTCCATGCCGTTCCAGATTGCATCCATTCCAAAGGTTAGACCGGCACGAGGGTGCAACGGAAGCGGCTTCGCCGGCCCGGTAGCAGGCGGTTGGCTAGGCCGCGTCGCCCAACAGCCCGAATGCGTGGGCGATGTACCAAGTCGACGAGATGCCGCCTTCGAGCATAAAAGGCCCGGCGGCGCCACTAGCATGGTTCTGGTCGGCCGACGTCGTCTCGAGCGGCACGCCGTGCGCCAGTCCTGGCACCCTGAACACTTCCAATGCGATCTCGCCGTCCCGCCCGCGCCAAGCCTGGTGCGCCGCGCCATCGACGACGTCGATCCAAGTTGGCGTCGCCGGCAGCCCCTGCACGTTTGCCCATTGCTTCACCAGCTCGCCTGCATTGCTCGGCCGCACCGTGCTGTCGGCATCGCCCTGCCAGATCTGCACGAACGGCCAGGGGCCGTGATGGGATGACGCCGCACGAACCATGTCGCCCCATTCGGCTGCGGTACGGCTGCGGCCCTGGAACATCGCCTCCAATGCGCCATGCGCCGAGGACGCGGCGCCCACCGGCAACCCGGCGATGATGGCGCCCCCGGCGAACACCTCGGGATAGGCCGCCAGCATCGCCGCGGTCATGGCGCCGCCGGCGGACAGGCCGGTGATGAACACGCGGGCGGGGTCGATCGCGTGCGTGGCCGCCATGTGGCCGATCATCTGGCGGATCGACAGCGCCTCGCCCTCGCCGCGCGCCGTGTCCTCCGGATGGAACCAGTTGAAGCAAAGGTTGGCGTTGTTGCCGCGGCCCTGCTCCGGCAGCAGCACCGCGAAGCCGTGCCGGTCGGCAAGCTGCGACCAGCCGGCGCCATGGTCATACGCCGCCGCCGTCTGCGAGCAGCCATGCAGCACGACGACCAGCGCCGCGCCGGTCGGCAAAGCGGCGGGCACGTGGGTCAGCATGCGCAAGGCGCCCGGGTTGCTGCCGAACCCTGCAACTTCGACCAGGTTGGGAGTTTCGGAGCCGTCGAGCGCGCCGAAGGTGTATTGGCGGCGAAGTTGGGCAAGATGGCTGAGCGTGGCGGCTAGACCGGTCATTGGGATGGCCCTTCGCAGAAACTTCAGGGTAGCCAAGTGCGAGCGCGATCAACGCCCATATCCCAATATGGTGCAGTGCAGCATAAGATTCCACGGCAGCTTGTCGCGCGTGGCATTCCTGCAACGGCGAGAATGCTTTATGCAGTCCCCCGAAGCATGCGGGATCCGCCCGGATTGGGGCCTATGCCAGCGCCAAGGCGGGCTGCGCGGTCCCAAGCCGGGTGCGTGCCGCCGTATATTCCCGCACCAAGCGGTCCACCAGCGCCGCCGTCGGGACCACCGCGTCCAGGGCGCCGATGCCCTGGCCGGAGCCCCAAATGTCCTTCCAGGCCTTCGGCTTGTCGCTGCCGAAATTCATCGCCGACGGATCGGACGCCGGCAGGTTGTCCGGATCGAGCCCGGCGCTCGCGAGGCTCGCCCGCAGGTAGTTGCCGTGCACGCCGGTGATGAGGTTGGTATAAACGATGCTGTCGGCCGTGCCGTCCACCACGGCCTGCTTATAGCCCGCGGCGGCGTTCGCCTCCGCCGTCGCGATAAAGGCCGAGCCGATATAGGCGAAGTCTGCACCCATCGCCTGTGCCGCCAGCACCGCCGACCCGGTGGCGATCGCGCCCGACAGCGCGACGGGGCCGTCGAACCAAGCCCTGATCTCCTGCATCAGCGCAAATGGCGACAGCGTGCCGGCGTGCCCGCCCGCCCCGGCGGCGACGGCAACCAGGCCGTCCGCGCCCTTCTCGATCGCCTTGCGTGCGAACCGGTCGTTAATGATGTCGTGCAGCACCACGCCGCCATAGGAGTGCACGGCGTCGTTCAGCTCCGGCCGGGCGCCGAGCGAGGTGATAACCAGCGGCACCTTATGGCGGACGCAGACCTCTAGATCGTGCTCCAGCCGCGTGTTGCTGCGATGCACGATCTGGTTGACCGCGAAGGGAGCGGCGGGGCGGTCCGGGTGACGGGCGTCATGCGTCGCCAGCGCGTCCTGGATGCGCTCGATCCACTCGGCGAGCACCGGCGCGGGCCGGGCATTGAGCGCCGGGAACGAGCCCACGACGCCCGAGGTGCACTGCGCGATCACGAGATCGGGGTTCGAGATGATGAACAGCGGCGACGCGATGACCGGGACGGACAGCCGTCCGGCCAGCATGCGGGCCAGGTTCGGGGGGAGCGACATAGGGGTTTCCTCGGGTTCGCCGCGATGCTGCCACGGCGGGAGCGGGCGCGGTCAAGTGGTATGGGGTGATCAGGGTTCCCAGGGATTGATGACCGGCACACCCATCGATCCAAAATCGGCCACATTGCGCGTGACTACAGTCATGCCATGCACCAGTGCTGTGGCGCCGATGAATGCGTCCCGCTCGGGCCGTCGATCTGGAACGTGCAGCGCCGCACAACGCCGCGCGACGGTTGTATCGACCGCCAAGGTGTGGCTTTGAAAGGTTGGAAGAACGTAACGCTCCAACCATTCCCGCAGAATGCTGCCCTGAACGGCGTCCCGGCGTTCCAGGCGCAGGACACCATACTCAAGTTCCAGGATCGTGATGGATGATAGGAACAACGTGGCTGCCGGCACGCGAACTGTCCAAGCAGCTACATTCCTGTCGGCCTTGCCGTCTTTAACTTTCCGCAACTCGGAAACGACGCTTGTGTCCAAAACATACATCAATGAAAGCTGGATATACTCTGTCCACGTGAGAACCCGAAAATCGGCTGGCGAGTCGATCCTTATATGAGCGGCGTTCCGGGGATGCGAAGTTTTCGGGTTCTCACGTGGACAGAGTATATCAGGAGAAATCAGGCTCGCGGAATAGCGGACCATGCAAGCGTGGCGGCTCAAAGTCGATGTCTGCAGCTCCAGGCATCGCAAGGAGGTCAGCGATGCTGGGCTCGTTTCCGCTCAGCTTGCGGTAGTCCTCGATCGTCAGCAACACGTGGGCAGGCCTTCCGCGGTCTGTGATGAACACGGGGCCTTCCCGAGCGGCCTTTTTCGCACCGCTCGTATCCTGATTGAATTGGCGGCTTGTTTTGGTCGTAATACGCATTGCACGTCCTCCATCACTATGTAGATACATTGCTACATGACAGGTCGATATGCAACTGCAAGAAGCGGCTATTAGCGGATTGACGCGCAGGGTGTTGCGACCGAAAACTGTCCGCACAAACAACGGCGCCCGCAACGAGGCGCCGCCGGAGGAACCTCATGCCGAACCGCCCCATGCTCAACCGTATCGCGGCCGCTGCCATCGCCACCCTTGTCCTGGCTGCTCCCGCTGCACGGGCCGATGAGGTCGTGCGCATCGCCTACATCGACCCGCTCAGTGGCTCGTTGGCCGCAACCGGGCAATTGGGCGAACAGCACTTCCGCTTCGCCATCGACCGCGTGAACGCAAGCGCCGCCGCCGGGCCGGGCCGCAAGCTGGAGCTGGTGGCGCTCGACAACGAGGTTAGCCCCGAAAAGTCGTTGACCCTGCTGCGCAAGGCGATCGACGACGGCGTCCACTACGTGACCCAGGGCAACGGCTCCTCGGTCGCGTTCGCGCTGTCCGACGCCATCGCCAAGAACAACCGCCGCGCGCCCAACCAGGCCGTCATGTTCCTGAACTACGCCGCCGTCGACCCGGGCCTCACCAACGAGAAATGCAACTGGTGGCATTTCCGCTTCGATGCCGACAGCGATATGAAAATGCGCGCCCTGAGCGACTACCTGGTCAGCCAGCCGCAGATGAAGAAGGTTTACATCTTCAACCCCGACTACTCATTCGGTCAGTCGGTCGAGAAGGCGGCGCAGGCGATGCTGGCGAACCGCCGCCCGGACCTGCAGGTCGTGGGTGCCGAGCGGGTGCCGCTGGGCAAGGTGAAGGACTTCGCGCCGTATGTGCAGAAGATGCAGGCTGCCGGCGCCGACGCGGTGGTGACCGGCAACTGGGGCGCCGACCTCACCCTGCTGTCTAAGGCCGCGCAGGACGCGGGCTACAAGGGCACCTTCTTCACCTATTACCTGGGATCGAGCGACGTGATCGCCGGCCTTGGCACTGGCGGCGGCAAGGGCTACGCGCAGATCAGCGAGTATCACGCGAACCTGGGCATCCCCGAACTGGAAAAGATGGCCGCCGAGTTCGAGGCGAAATACACCAACAATCAGTTCTACTACTGGCGGGTGGTGAACGAGATCGAGATGCTGGCGGCGGCGATGAAGCAGGCCGATAGCTCGGACCCGGCCAAGGTCGGGCAAGTCCTGTCCACCATGGTGCGGAAGACGCCGCTGGGCGACGTCACGATGCGCGAGGACAACCACCAGCTCCTGCAGCCGATGTTCGTCTCGGAGCTGGAACCCGGCACGAAGTTCACCTTCCCGGACAACAAGATGGGCTTCAAGACCGTGAGCCGCATCGAGGCCGCAACGCTGCGGCTGCCGACCACCTGCAAGTTCCAGCCGCCGGCGTAGCATCCGGGACAAGCGATATGGAGCAGCTCGGCCTCATCCTGCTCAACGGCCTGGTTTACGGCCTGCTGCTGTTCATGCTGTCGGTCGGGCTGACGCTGATCTTCGGCATGATGGGCGTGCTGAACCTGGCGCACGCCAGCTTCTACATGCTCGGCGCCTTCCTGGCGTTCACCATCAGCATCCGGATCGGCTTCTGGGCCGCTCTGGTCATCGTGCCCGTCCTGGTGGGCGTGATCGGCGCCGTCGTCGAGCGCTATGGCCTGCGTACCGTCCACAAGCACGGCCACGTCGCGGAACTGCTGTTCACCTTCGGCCTCGCGTTCATCATCGGCGAGGTCGTGCCGCTGATCTGGGGCCGCACGCCAGTGCCATACCGCGTGCCCGCCTCGCTCGACTTCCCGCTGTTCTCGATCGCCGGCAACGCCTATCCGGCCTACCGCCTATTCATGATGGCGGTCGCCGTCGCCATGTTCCTGGCGCTGTTCCTGGCCTTGGCGCGCACCCGGCTCGGCCTCGTAGTGCGGGCGGCGCTCACCCATCCCGACATGGTGAGCATGCTCGGCCATGACGTGCCGAAGGTATTCACCCTCGTGTTCGGCGCCGGCTGCGCGCTGGCCGGGCTGGCAGGGGTGATCGCCGGCAACGCCTTCACCACTGAGCCCGGCATGGCGCGGTCGCTTGGCGCCATCGTGTTCGCGATCGTCGTGATGGGCGGTCTCGGGTCGATCTGGGGTGCGCTCGCCGCTTCCCTGCTGATCGGCTTCGTGCAGACCGCCAGCATCAGCCTCGACATGCCGCTGGGCACGGCGTTGATGCGGCTCGGCATCCCGGTTGACACGGCGGTGCTGACCGACCTGTGGCAGATCACCATCGCGCGGGTGGCGCCGGTGGTGCCGTATGTGCTGCTGATCCTGGTGCTGGCGCTGCGGCCGCGCGGCCTGATGGGCACGAGGTCCGCCTGATGCTGGCCCCAGCTCAAGCCGCGCTGGCCCGGCCGCAATCCCGCACGGCATTGCGCGCAATGCTGCCTTGGGCGCTGGCGGCAGCCGCGGCGCTGATCCTGCCGCACGTCGTGCCCGGCGGGTTTGGCCTGTCGCTGCTGTGCCGCATGGGTATCGCCATCGTCTTCGCGCTGTCGTTCAACATGCTGCTCGGCCAGGGCGGCATGCTCGACTTCGGCCACGCGGTGTTCCTGGGTCTCGGCGGGTTCCTCGCGATGCACGCGATGCGGCTGGCGGGCGCTGGCTGGTGGCTACCGTTGCCGGCATTGCCGTTGGTCGGCGCAGTGGCGGGCCTGGTCGCGGCGATATTGGCGGGGTGGGTGTCAACGCGCCGGGCCGGCACTGCATTTGCCATGATTACTTTGGGCGTCGCCGAGCTCGTGATTGCTATCGTCCTGTTATTCCCAGGCGTGTTCGGCGGCGAAGAGGGCCTATCCGGCGACCGCTCCTCCGGCCCGCCGCTGCTCGGCTTCGACTTCGGCCCACAAGTCCAGGCATACTACGTCATTGCCGCCTGGGCCTGGGCGGCGGCGCTGACGATGTGGCTCTATACCCGCACCCCGCTCGGACGGTTGGCCAACGCCGTGCGCGACAACCCGGAGCGGGTCGGCTTCCTCGGCTACGACCCGGCCCGCATCCGCCTGCTGGTGTTCTCGCTAAGCGGCCTGTTTGCCGGGCTCGCCGGCGGGCTTGCCGCGCTGAACGATGAGATCGTGACGTCCGGCAATATGTCGCCCGAGGCGTCGAGCGCCGTCCTGGTAATGACCTTCATCGGCGGCGTCGGCACCTTCTGGGGTCCGGTGGTCGGTGCGGTCCTGATCACCTTCTTATCGGTCGCCCTCAGCACGGTAACCGACGCCTGGCAGCTCTATAGCGGACTGCTGTTCGTGGCGATGGTGGTTTGGGCGCCGGGCGGGCTGTCGGGCATCATCCTGGCGCATACTCCGGTGCTGCGGTCAGGCTTGGGCGGCCGGCTCGTGCCCTCCTACGCCGCGATGCTGCCGGGCCTGCTGCTGGTGCTCGCGGGCACCTTTGGATTGGCCGAACTCGCCTTCCGGCTGCAAAGCGTGCGCAACGGAGCGTCGGCGCGGCCGGTGTTCGGCTTGGCGCTGGACCCGCAAAGCATCCTGCCTTGGCTGGTTGCGGCCCTGCTGCTTTTTGCCGGCGCCTGGCTGCTGCGCCGCGCCGGACCCGTCGCCAAGGAGGCTTGGCAGGAGGCCAGCACTATGGCGCAGGCCCAATGACTCCCGCCCTGCGCGTCACCGGGCTGGAAAAGGCGTTCGGCCCCACGAAGATCATCCGCGGCGTCGAGCTGGAGGTGGCGAAGGGCGAACGCCACGCCGTGATCGGCCCGAACGGCGCCGGCAAGTCGACGCTATTCCACCTGATCTCCGGCCGGCTGCTGTCGGACGGCGGGCAGATCCTGCTGCATGGTCAGGACATTACCGGTCTCCCTTCGCATGAAATCTTCAACCGTGGCCTCGCCCGCAGCTTCCAGGTCACCAGCCTGTTCCCACGTCTCTCGGTGTTCGAAAATCTGCGCGCCGCCGCCATGCGCACCCATGGCTGCGGCCACGCCTTCTGGCGCCGGCTGGAGGGTTTTTCACCGTTGCGCCAACGGGCGGAGGAAGTGCTCGTCCTGCTCGGCCTCGAACGCCGGCGCGACGTGCTGGCCGGCGCGCTCGCCTATGCCGACCAACGCGCGCTGGAGATCGGCGTCACCATCGCCGGCGGCGCCGAGACCATCCTGCTCGACGAGCCCACCGCCGGCATGAGCCGGGCGGAGACGGAGCGCGCGGTCACGCTGATCCGCCGCGTGTCGGAGGGCCGCACGCTGGTGATGATCGAGCATGACCTGGGCGTCGTGTTCGGCCTCGCCGACCGGATTTCGGTGCTGGCGGAAGGTCGGGTGATCGCCTCCGGCCCGCCCGACGCCGTCCGCGGCGACCCAGCCGTCCGCACCGCCTATTTGGGCGCCGCGGCGGAGGCGCTGGCATGATGCTGTCCGTACAGGGCTTGGAGGCTTGGTACGGTAAAAGCCAGGTGCTGCGCGGCGTAAACTTGCAGGTGGCCAAGGGCGAGATCGTGGCACTGCTGGGCCGCAACGGAGCCGGGCGCAGCACGATGCTGAAGGCGATCATGGGCAGCGTCGTGCGCGAGGGCCAGATCCGCTTCGACGGCGCCGAGATCGGCCGCCTGCCGCCGCACCGGGTGGCGCGGCTGGGCCTGGGCTATGTGCCGGAGGACCGGTCGATTTTCCCGGACCTGACGACCATGCAGAATCTGGTGCTTGGAGAGAAAAAGGGGCCCGGTGGCAAGTTCGGCCTCGACGACGCCTATGCGCTGTTCCCCCGGCTGCAGGAGCGTGCGGACGCTCCGGCTGGTGCTCTGTCGGGCGGCGAGCAGCAGATGCTGGCGATGTGCCGCACTCTCATGGGCAGCCCGGCGCTGCTGATGGTCGATGAGCCCACCGAAGGTTTGGCTCCCATGATGGTGCAGAAGGTCCGCGAGCTGCTGGTCGCCGTCGCCCAGCGCGGGGTGACGATCCTGCTCGTCGAGCAAAAGCTGGACATCGCATTGGCGATCAGCCAGCGCCTGTATGTGATGGGCCACGGTGAGATCGTATTCGAAGGCACCCCGGCCAGCCTGGCCGGCAACGCCGGGGTAAGGCGCGAATGGTTGGAGGTTTGAACAAAATGGGCAGCATCAACGCAGCCGTTGACGTGCAGCATCAGGACGGCGTGGCCGTGGTCGCGATGGACAACCCGCCGGTGAACGCGCTCGGCATCGTGCTGCGCACCGGCCTGATGCAGGCGATGGAGCAGCTGCGCGGCGATCCCAGCGTGAAGGCAATCGTGCTGTCCGGCACCGCGCGGGCATTCAGCGGCGGCGCCGACATCACCGAGTTCGGCAAGCCGCCGCAGGACCCGAATCTGCGCCAGGTGATCGCCGTGATCGAGGACATGCCGATGCCGGTCGTGGCGGCAATCCAGGGCGTAGCGCTGGGCGGCGGGCTGGAACTGGCGCTCGGCTGCCACGCCCGGGTGGCGTGGGCGACGGCGCGGCTCGGCTTGCCGGAGGTGAAGCTTGGCCTGCTGCCCGGCGCCGGCGGCACGCAGCGCCTGCCGCGCATCGTCGGCATCGAGAAGGCGCTGTCGATGATCGTGACCGGCAATCCGATCGGCGCCAAGGACGCCGCGGAGTGCGGCCTGGTGGACGCGCTGCTGGACGGCGCCTATCCGGACGCAGCGGTCGAATGGGCGCGGAACGTGACCGAGCGCCGCCGGGTGCGGGACCGCGACGACGCGCTGGCTCCGGCACGGACCGACGCCGGTTTGATAGACCGTGTAGCGGCGCCGTTGCTGAAAACGTCGGGCGCCGCCGCCCCGCGCGCCTGCGTCGAGAGCGTGCGCGGCGCCGTGACGATGCCGTTCGACGACGGCCTGGCCAACGAGCGCCGCCTGTTCGAGCAGTTGGTAACCGGCGACGAGAGCCGCGCCCAGCGCCATGCCTTCTTTGCCGAGCGGGAAGCGCAGAAGCCCGACCTGCCCGCCGGCACCCAGCCGCGGCCCGTGAACCGCGCGGCTGTGATCGGCGCCGGCACCATGGGCGGCGGCATCGCCATGTGCTTCGCCAATGCCGGCATCCCCGTCACCGTGATCGAGACCGAGCAGGCAGCGCTCGACCGCGGCATGGCCCGCATCGCCGAGCTGTATGGGATCTCGGCCAAGCGCGGCAGCATCACGGCCGCCCAGGCCGAGGAACGCCGCGGCCGTATCCAGGGGCGGCTTGGCCTTGAAGGCGTCGAGGGCGCCGACATCGTGGTCGAGGCCGTGTTCGAGGACATGGGCGTAAAGAAGCAGGTGTTCGGCGAGCTCGACCGCCTGGCGAAGCCCGGCGCAGTGCTGGCGACCAACACGAGCTACCTGAACATCGACGAGATCGCCGCCGCAACCTCGCGGCCCGGCGACGTGCTGGGCATGCACTTCTTCAGCCCAGCCAACGTGATGAAGCTGCTGGAGGTCGTGCGCGGGAGCCAGACCAGCCCGGCGGTGATCGCCACCGCGTCGGACATCGGCAAGAAGCTCGCCAAGGTCGGCATCGTCGTCGGCAACTGCTTCGGCTTCGTCGGTAACCGCGTGCTGGCCCGGCGCAGCGATGCGGCGGAACGGCTGCTGCTCGACGGCGCCAGCCCGGCGGAGGTGGATGCGGCGCTGACGGCGTTCGGCTTCCGCATGGGGCCGTTTGCCATGGCGGATCTGGCGGGTTTGGACATCGGCATGCGTATCCGCAAGGCGTTCGGCAAGCGCGCCCCGGTGTCAGACGCGCTGTGCGACGCCGGGCGGTATGGGCAGAAGACCGGCAGCGGGTACTACTTGTACGAGGGCCGCAACGCGACGCCGGACCCGGAGGTGGACCGCATCATCGCCGCCGAGTCCGAGAAGCTGGGCATCACCCGGCACCCGATCAGCGAGGAGGAGATCACCGAGCGGCTGGTCTATCCGATGATCAACGAGGGCGCGCGCATCCTGGAAGAGGGCATCGCCGCCCGGCCCGGCGATATCGATGCGATCTGGCTGCACGGCTACAACTGGCCGGCCTGGCGCGGCGGGCCGATGTTCTATGCGGATCTCGTTGGGCTCGGGCGCATTCGCGACCGGCTGCAGGACTTCCATGCCGCGACCGGGGACGAGGCGCTGCGCCCGGCGCCGCTGCTGGCAAAGCTCGCCGACGCCGGGCAGGGCTTCGCCGCCCACACGGCAAAAGCGGCGTGATGGCGCGCCCCTTCGCCTGGGAGGCGAGCTATCCGGGGAACGTGCGTTGGGACGCGCCGATCGCGATCAGCACCCTGCCGGAGCTGCTGGACCGCGCGGTTACCCGGTTCGCCGACCGCCCCGCGCTGGAGTTTCGCGGCCGGCGCATGAGCTACATCGAACTGCGCGAGCGGGTCGATCGGCTGGCGCGCGGGCTAATGGCGCTCGGCCTGCTGCCGGGCGACGCGGTGGCGCTGCTGCTGACCAACAGCCCGGCACACCTCATCGCCTTCTTTGCCGTGCTGCGCATCGGCGGCCAGGTGGTGCATCTGAGCCCGCTCGACCCCCCGCGGGCGGTGGAGCGCAAGCTGGCAGATAGCGGGGCGCAGACCCTGATCGCCGGAAATTTGCCAATCCTGCTGCCCCAGGCGCTCGCGGCCCGACAATCCGGCGCGGTGAGCAAGCTGATCGTGGCGGAGGACCTGGATTGGGGGCCGGGCGGGATCGACGCGCCGGTTCCGCCAGGCGCCCGCACGCTGCGCGATCTGGATGGTCCCGAGGCGCCATGGCCCGTGGTCGAGCCGCACGATGTCGCGGTTTTGCAATACACCGGTGGGACCACCGGCGCACCGCGGGCAGCGATGCTGACCCATGCCAACATCACCAGCGCGGTCGCGATCTACGCCGCCTGGACCACCGGCAGCGAGCGGGACTATGTGGCCGGAGACCGGGTGATGTGCGTGCTGCCGCTGTTCCATATCTACGCGCTGTCGGCGGTGATGCTGCGGGCATTGGCGAGCGGCGCGGAGCTGATGCTGCGCGCCCGGTTCGACGTGAACCAGGCGCTGGACGATATCGAGATCGGACGCTGCACCCACTTCTTCGGCGTGCCGACCATGTGGATCGCGCTGGCGAACCACCCCGAGTTCGCGTCGCGCGACCTTTCGAGCCTGAAGGTTACCAGTTCCGGCGGCGCCGCGCTGCCGACGGAGGTGGGGGTGCGGGTCGAGAGCATCACCGGGCTGCGGCTGGGCGGCGGCTGGGGCATGACCGAAACGTCGCCCGCCGGCACCAACGTGCTGACGGACCGGACGCCGGGACCCGGCGACATCGGCGTCCCGCTGCCCGGCATCGAGATGGACGTCGTGGCGCTCGACGATCCCACCCGAGTGCTGCCGCCCGGCGAGATCGGCGAGGTCCGCATCCGCGGTCCCAACGTGACGCCGGGCTATTGGCGGCGGCCGGCGGAAACGGCGGAGGCGTTCGTCGATGGCTGGTTCCTGACCGGCGACATCGGCCGCATGGCGCCCGACGGCGTGTTCACCTTGGTGGACCGCAAAAAGGAGATGATCATCTCCGGCGGCTTCAACGTGTATCCTCGGGCGATCGAGGATGCGATCCACGAGCATCCGGACGTGCGGGAAGCCGCGGTGATCGGCATCCACGACCCCTACCGCGGCCAGACGGCGAAGGCATACGTGACGCTGCGGGACCGGGCGCTGCCGCTGACCCTGGACGCGCTGCGGGAGTTCCTGGCCGACAAGCTGGGCCGGCACGAGCTGCCCACTGCCCTCGAAATCCGCGAGCAGCTGCCGCACACGCCAGTGGGAAAGCTCGCGAAACGCGAACTGATCAACGAACTTATCCAACAAGGAGCCATGCACCATGGTTGAAGCCGTTATCGTCTCCACCGCGCGCACGCCGATCGGCCGGGCCATGCGCGGTGCGTTCAACATGACCCATGGGGCCGAGATGGGCGGCCACGCCATCGAGCACGCGGTGGAACGCGCCGGGCTGGAGGCGGGCGACGTGGAAGAGGTCGTGCTGGGCTGTGCCAATCCCGAGGGCGCCACCGGGGGCAATATCGCGCGGCAGGCGGCATTGCGGGCCGGGCTGTCGGCGGGGACGGCGGCGATGACGGTGAACCGCTTCTGCTCGTCGGGTCTGCAGGCGGTGGCGATCGCGGCCAACCGCGTGGTGTGCGACGGCGTGCCGGTCGCGGTGGCGGGCGGGCTCGAGAACATCAGCC
>JAABUR0100003871.1_pt1 | contig 20550 bp, 18 predicted proteins | sample 5560091 | NCBI WGS metagenome assembly JAABUR01 (sample SAMN10711879, study PRJNA513375) | rock metagenome | isolation source: Antarctica rocks | place: Antarctica: Victoria Land, University Valley sud
ACCACCAACGACCCCAAGATCCTCGACCTACCAGCAGCAGCCTGGATCAACGAACCCACCGAGGAGGACAACACCGCAGCCTGAAAATCACTCCCACTGGCCTCAACCGGCTTGACAACTTCCGATGCGTCCATGACAGCCTCAGTTGAAAACGACGGTGCGCGCGCCGGTTAGGGCCACTCGTTCCTCCACGTGCAGACGCAGCGCCCGCGCCAGAACGACGCGCTCCACATCGCGTCCGATGGCCACGAGGTCGTCTGCGGTGTGTCCGTGACCCACTCGGACGACGTCCTGTTCGATGATCGGTCCCTCGTCGAGATCTTCCGTCACGTAATGAGCCGTGGCGCCGATGAGCTTCACGCCACGCTCGTGGGCTTGGTGATAGGGCTTGGCACCCTTGAACCCAGGCAGGAACGAATGGTGGATGTTGATGATGCGGCCGGACATGCGCGAACATAGGTCGTCGGAAAGTACCTGCATGTAGCGCGCCAGCACGATGACGTCAACGTGATGCTCTTCGACGAGTCGGAGGAGCCTGGCCTCGGCGCCGGCCCTTCCCTCGGGCGTCACCGGCAGGTGCTCGAAGGGTATGTCGTACCGAGCGGCAATCGGCGCGCAGTCGGTGTGATTGGAGACGATGAGAGGAATGTCCATGGGAAGTTCGCCGATCTGCCAGCGGTAGAGCAGGTCGACCAGGCAGTGGTCGAGCTTCGACACCATCAGCAGCGCCCGGCGTTGCGCGGCCTTCAGGCGAAGGCTGAGCACAGGATCGAACTGGGCGACGCGGGCAGCGATGAGCTCGCGCACCACACCGGTCTCGACATGAGGGCTCTCGAAGCAGGTCCGCATGCAAAAGAGGCCGGTAAGTGGATCGGAGAACTGGGCGTTCTCCAGGATGTTGCCCTTGGCTTCGAAGACGCCGTCGGCCAGGGCCCGGACGATGCCGGGCTGGTCCGCGCACCGAAGAGTTAACAGGTAGCGATGCAACTCTTCGGGTCCTCTCTTGCCATATCTCGGTTCGCCGGAGACGGTGCTCCCTGGCGCGGGGTGGGGGTAGGCGTCAGCTGGACGTCGGCGCCGCGAGGCGTCGTTCGTACCACCGGTGAAAAGTGTCCACCGATCCTTCGGTGACCGGTGAGAGCGGACCCGGAACGTAACCGCGGGACCGCACGCCCGCGTAGTTCTGCTCGCACAGCGACCAGTCCTGCTCCGACGTCGCAATCCACACCGCGGTGAGTTCGTCGACGTCGTAGTCGTCCCCTTCGACGGCGTCGTCGCGGACGAAGAAGGTGACGTCGACGCGGGTGCTGTCGGCCCGCACCGGAGTCAGCCTGGTCGTCATCGCGTAGTCGACGTTGGCATGCGACCAGGAGTTGGGCAGCGTGATGAGGCGCAGGCTGCCGACATCACCGCTGCCGAGGTCGCCCAGCACGGGCGCGACGAGGCGCCCACTCAGGCTCTCCGTGAGGTAGCCGTCTCGAAGGGGGAGGCGGGCCACCCGGAACCATCCGTCGTCTTCGAAGCTGACCTCGCGGGGCGCGAGGCCCTGGGCGCGCCACCGCCTCTGGTGCTCGGCGAGAGTCGCGTCGTAACCGGTACTACGCCTCGTGTCGCCCGACCCGCCGACGTCGTAGTTGGACTGGCAGAACTCCGGGTGGTTGACGCGGCAGTGGTAGCACTCCCGGTTGTTCTCTATGAGCATCTTCCAGTTCGCGGCCACGGTGTAGTGGCAACGAGCGGCCACCTTGGTGCGATCGAGTCGATGCGGTCCCAGCTGTGGTTGCACCGCGGCCACCGCGCCGTCGAACGGCGGAGCGACCTCCGCGAAGCACACGAAGAGCAGGCCGCAGAGCTCTGTGAGCTGCACCGGTCGCAGCCCGAACTCTTCCCGGGCGAAACCGGCGCCCATATGCGGGGCCCCGCGCAGTGTGCCATCCAGCGCGTACGTCCACTGGTGATAGGGGCACACCACGGCGCGGACCGTGCCATGGCCATCGGGCTGCAACCTGCATCCCCGGTGCCGACATACGTTGTGGTGGGCGCTGACCTGACCGGTGTCGTCCCGGGCCAGCAGCACGGAGTCGCGCCCCACGCTCCACACCAACGTGTCGCCAACGTGCGGTAGCTCCTGGACGGCGCCGACGAACAACCAACTGGTGGCGAACACCTGCTCCAGGTCCAAGGCGAAGACGTCCGGATCGACGTAGTAGTCCCTCGGCAGCGAGTAGCCCGGTGTCCTCACCGGCAGCGCGGCCAGGGCGGTTGCTGTGGTCATGCTCAGGTCTCTAGCCTCTCGATCTGCTCGACAGGACACGAGGTGGATACGGCCATCCTACAACAACTCGAGTTGACACGCGGACGTATATCTCCCCGACCACCGGTCAGCTCCACGGGAACGGCGAATGGCTCACCGGGTGCAGCCTCCCGGCGGCGTAACGGGAGAAGCGGAACGGCTCGAGCAGCGCCTGGCTCTCGCCCAACAGCTCCCGGGCCACGAGAGCGCCTACCCCGATCATCTTGTAACCGTGATTGGAGTCCGCGACCACGTAGGCGTTGTCACCGAACACGTCGAAGACCGGAAAGCTGTCCGGCGTGAAGCACCCGATTCCGCCGGACGGTTCCTTGGCGAAGAGCCCGCTCTTGCCTTCGAACCTCTTCAAGCAATGAGCCAGACCGGCCGTCCACATGCGGGCGAAGTCGGGACCTACGACGAAGTCGGGGCTCGCCGGACCGTAAGGATCGACGTCGACGTCGTCGGTGGGGCGGTCGACCACGAAGGGCATAGCACCACCCTGGATGCCGCCGAAGTTGAAGTCCGGCTTGAAGTAGATCCCCCAGAGGCGGTCCGTGACCAGGGAGCCGTCCGCGTCGTCGTACAACGGCGCGTCGGTGTCGACATGCAACACCGGGGGCAGGTTGCCCTGGCTGTCGGTGAGAAAGGCCGGGTCGACCTTCAGCGTCCCTTCCTGCAACGACCAGTAGGTCCACATCGGCCGCTGGTAAACCGTACCGTCCGGCCCCCGAACGGGGATGACATCGGGCAGGCCCAGCATCCGCCATAGGTCGCGCACCCAAGGACCAACCGCCGCGACCACGTGGTCGCACTGGACCGCCCCAGCGTCGGTCTCCACGGCCGCAACCCTGCCACCGTCGCGACGGAATCCGCTGACGCGGATGCCGGTCAGGATGCGGACGCCGGCCGCAGTGGCCTTGTCGGCCAGCCCCCGCACGGACGCCCGGTTGTTCGCGTAGCCGCCGCGCTGCTCGTGCAGCACGCTCGTGATGTTGCGCGCCTGCCAGTCGGGAAACATCGACTGGAGGTAGAGACGACAGTCCTCGGCGCCCTCGACGAAGGTCGAGGGATAGCCGATGGCTCGTTGCTCGTCGTGGATCTGGGCGACGTCGGCGTGCATGACCTCGGCGGAGATCTGCATATACCCCACCGGGTGGTAAGCGAAGGCATCGGGCTGGGACTCCCACACCGACACCGAGTGGGCCATGAGCTCACGCATCGCCGGCTGAAAATAGTTGTTGCGCACCACTCCGCAGGCAATTCCGGAGGCGCCCGAGCCGATGCCGGCCTTGTCCAGCACCACGACGTCCTCACCCGAGCCGAGACCCCGCTCGGCGAGTTCGCGGGCCAGGTGCCAGGCGGTCGACAAGCCGTGGATGCCGGCTCCGACGATGACGAAACGCGCGCGGTCGGGTGCCTTCACGAGCAGGTCCTCTCAACGGTCCGGCGGTCTTCGGTCCGATTCTATCCGCGTTGCTGCCGCTTGCGACAACTGGAGTTGATACAGGTCAAGCGGGGGCAAACCCGTCCCGGCCGATGCCGAATTCGCGACCGGCGTCGAGCAGCGCGTCGAAGAGATACTGTCCCGACGAGCGCTCGCAGTGCAGCAGATAGGACAGCGTGGCGCCGACGTCGTCCCGGACGACGTCGGTGGTCAGCTCGGCGACCGAGCTCCGGAAGGCCACTCCGTTCGGGCTCACCCGCTCGGACAAGTCGATCGCACACACCTTTCCGAGGACCTTCGCAGCGGCCGCGCCCGAGAGCCGCATCAGCGCCCGGCCATGGGTCAGGTCCAGCACGCTGACCAGGCCGTCGTCGGAGGGATCCACCCCGGCGGCCACCTCGGCCGCTGTCCCGATGCCCCCGAGCAGCAGCCACTCACCCGGGCCGGAGCCGATGACCAGCACCTGGTGCTCATCGCGAGCCGCGCGGCCGAACGGTACGCCGAGCCGACCGGCGACATGACCGGCAGGCCGGGCCCGGACGAGCACCTTGGCCAGCGGGCTCAGATCGGCCAAGCCCAACGCCGACCGCGGCGGCGTCAGGACCATTTCCCAGCCGGAGAGGATGGCCACCCGTTCATCGGCCCGGATCGGGCTGCGAGCGATCGGAGAGCTCTCAGGCATGCAGCCGCCGTCCCTCCGGGTCGACGTGCGCGGGCGTCGGCGTGACGGTGGCCTCGATCCGGCGTCCGGAAGGCAGCAAGACCGTGACGGTGGAGCCGGCCTGGGCGAGCTCATGGGCGACGAAGCCCAGGCAGATGGACCGGCCGAGGGTCGGTGACATCCGGCTGCTGGTGATGCGTCCGACGATCTCTGTCGGGCCACGAACGATCTGGCTGCCCTCCGCCGGCACGATGGAGCCGTCGACGGGCTGCAGACCGACGAGTCTGTGCTGCCGCGGACGCTCGCGGGCCCAGCTCAGTTCGGGTAGCCCGACGAAGTCGTCCTTGTCGAGCTTGACCAGCGGCGCCAGGCCGGCGTCGAACGCGCTGGTCAGCCCGTCGGTGTCCTGACCCACGACCAGGTGCCCCTTCTCCAGCCGCAGGATGCGCTGCGCCTCGACGCCGAATGCCGCCACACCGAGATCCTGCCCGTCGGCCAACAGAGCTTCCCAGACGTGCAGTCCGTACGACGCCGGCACATGGAGCTCGTAGCTCAGCTCGCCGGTGAACCCGATGCGCCACATCAGGCAGTCGTCGACTCCGGCGACCCGTCCCGTGCGCACGCGCATGTAGGGGAACGCCTCCGGCGAGAGGTCGAGGCCGTCGGTCAGCCGGCTCAGCAGTTGACGTGACCGGGGACCCGCGACGTTGATGCTCGCGTAATAGGTCGTCAATGGCGTGACGTGCACCTGCCAGTCCGGATGCTGGGTCTGTAGCACGCTTTCCAGGTGCTCCCACACCGCCGCGGCACCGGAGGACGTCGTTGACATCAGGTAACGCTCCGGGCTGAGGCGCCCGGTGACCCCGTCGTCCATGACGACGCCGTCCTCGCCGCACATCACGCCGTAGCGCACGGAACCGACCTCGAGCTTGGACCACTTGTTCACATACACCGCGTTGAGCAGCTGCGGCACGTCCGGGCCACGCAGGTCGAGCTTGCCCAGTGGGGTCACGTCGATGATGCCGACCCGCTCCCGGACGTTGCGGGCTTCGCTCTGGGGGTCGCCGTAGTGGTCCGGGCGGATCCATTGACCCGCGACGAGGGCCCGGGCGCCGTGTTGCACGTGCCAGTGGTGCATCGGTGAGCGGCGCACGGGTTCGAAGTTGCGTCCGGCCAGCGCGCCGAGCGAGATCGGGGCGTACGGCGGGCGCCACACTGTCGCGCCTAGGTCTTCGATGGCGCTCCCGATCGCCTCGGCGAGAACCGCCACGGTGTTCACGGTCTCGAGCTTGCCCTGGGCTGGTCCCATGGTCGCGGTCGTGTAGCGCTTGACCAGCTCGCTGGAGTCGTAGCCCTCGCGCGCGGCCGCGAACACGTCCTTCGACGTGACGTCTTCGGAGAAGTCGACGATTCCGTGGGTGGCGGCCCGGAACAGTGCCGGGTGCGGCCGGACCGGCAACGGCTGGGGCGGATCGGCGCGGCCGAACCCGGCCTGCCCGGCGGCTCGTGCGCCGACGCCTCGCCCGTGCGCCACCAGTTCCTCGGTGCTGCCGTCGCCGACGAGCCCGCCGGTCGCGAGGACCGAAGCAGGCAGGTCGTCACCGGGCCGGAACCGGGCCGCGGCGGCGTCGTAGATCGGGCGGCCGCCGGCCATGTTGAGCAGCGAGGTCGGCGCCGTCCAGCCGGTCGAGACGACGAGCAGGTCGCAGTCGACTCGGCGTCCGTCGGCCAGCTCGACCGCAGTGACCCCGCCGCGGCCGGTGGCCCGACGCAGGTCTTGACCGCGCCGAGCGTCGATCACGCAGGCGACCTCGACGCCGGCGCGCTCCAGGTCGGCGGCGGCGTCGTCACCCTCGGCGTTGGCGGTGAGGACGACAGCCCGGCGGCCGGGGCGCACGGCGTACAGGTTCACCAGCCGACGCACGGCGGTGCCGAGCATGACGCCGGGCAGGTCGTTGCCCGCGAATACGTACGGTCGTTCGATCAGGCCGGGCGCGACGACCAGCGCCTTGGCTCGTGCCTTGATCAGCCGCTCCTCGACGTGCGGCAGATCTCGTTGCACGATCGACACCCAATTGTCGTCGTAGCGCCCGGCCACCACGGAGTTGACCAGGATCTCGACGTTGGGCGCGGCTTCGAGCGCCGACCGCAGTTCGCGCAGCGCCGCCAGCTCCGGAACGCCGCTCCATCGAAGCGAGCCGCCGAGTTCGTACTCCTCCTCGACGAGCATCACCTGGGCCCCGGCGTCGGCGGCGGACAAGGCGGCGCCCATGCCGGCGGGGCCCCCGCCGGCGACGACGACGTCAGGGTGGGCGTAGCGCTTGTCGTAGTCGCGGTGTCCGGAGCCCCGGGACACCCGCCCGCCGGGCGCGAAACGCTCCAGGACCTTTTCGTAGGTCGGCCACAGCCGCTGAGGTTTGATGAACGTCTTGTAGTAGAACCCGGCCGTGAGGAAGGGCGCCGCGAGCTGGTTGGCGGCCCGGACGTCGTAGCGCAGCGACGGCCACACATTCTGCGCCTCGACGGTCATGCCCTCGGCGAGCTGGCGGTGCGCGCCCCGGACGTTCGGTTCGTCGCCGACCTGCACCGTGACGCCGGGGTCGAGGAAGCTCGCCGTCATGATGCCCCGCGGCCGGTGATACTTGAAACTGCGCGAGAAGACCCGAACACCGGCGGCCGCAAGGGCCGACGCGATCGTGTCCCCGGCGAAACCGACGTGCGGGCGACCGTTCCAGGAAAAGCTGAGCTGCCGCGCACGGTCGAGCAGCTCACCGGGCTGCAGGGGCAACCGGTGTGTCGGCGGCGCGGTTCGCTCCGGCGGCCGAGGATCGCGTTCCGATGTCATCGGTGGCCGGGATGAGCGTCGGTGGCCGCGGTCGGTTCGGTCACTGTGGTTGCTTCGGTCACTGTGGTTGCTTCGGTTACTGCGGTCGGTTCGACCGTTGGGCGGATCTCATTCGTGGCCGTGTGGCGGTCCACGGTCACGAACCGGCGACAACCGGCGCCGTGGTACCACGTCTCCGTCGTCCAGTCGGCGAAATTGCGCTGGCCGTACAGGTAGCTGCGCCACTCCCCCGGCGTGGTCGACCGCGGGTCGGGCCGCGAACTCCGCTCGCCGACATGGTGAAACTCGGTGCGGTTGCGCGGCCCGCAGTGCGGACATGGAATGCGAAACACGTTGGCGACTCTTCCCTCTTCAGTGGCCGACCGCCGCGGCGCCCTTTTCGCCGACCAGACGGCCTTCGGCGAAGCGCGCGAGGTCGAACGACGCGATGAGCTCTGGTGTCTTGCCGGTGGCGACGAGTTCGGCCATCGCCTCGCCGGAAACCGGCCCGGCCTTGAAGCCGTAGGTGCCCCACCCGACATCAACCAGGAACCCGTCCACCGGGGTGATGCCCATGATGGGCGAGAAGTCCGGGGTCATGTCGCACAGACCCGCCCACTGCCGGAGCACCCGTAACTTGGCGATCGAAGGCATGAGCTCGAGGATGTGGCCGGCGAGTTCCTCGGTGAACTCGAGCGATCCACGCATGGAGTACGACGGATAGGGGTCGGTACTCGCCCCGAAGACCAGTTCGCCGCGCGCGGTCTGGCTGACGTAGACGTGCAACGTCCCGGAGACGACGACAGTGTTCAGGAACATTTTCACCGGTTCAGTGACGGCGGCCTGCAGCGGGTGGGTGCTGATCGGCAGCCGCACACCGGCCAGCTGCGACACGAGGCTCGACCAGCCGGCGGTGCAGTTGATGACCACGGGAGAGGAGACCGCACCCACATTCGTGCGCACCCCCCGTACCCGACCGTCCTGCACGTCGATGCCGAGGACCTCGGTGTTCTGATGGATCTGGACGCCGAGGGCGTCTGCGGCCCGGGCGTAGCCCCAGTTGACGGCATCGTGGCGAATCGTGCCGCCGGGCGGGTGGTAGAGCGCGCCGAGGATGGGGTAGCGCGACTCGGTCGAGATATCCATGAACGGCACGAGTCGCTGGATCTCGTCGGGTTCGATGACCTCCGACTCGATGCCCTCGAGCTTGTTAACTTCGGCCCGCCAGCGCATGGTCCGCAGCGAAGTGTCGGTGTGCGCCAGGGTGAGGTGCCCGCGCTGGGAGAACATGACGTTGAAGTTCAGTTCCGCCGCCAGGCTCTCGTAGAGCTTGACCGACCGGTCATAGAAGCGGACGCCTTCGGGGGTGAGGTAGTTCGACCGCACGATGGCGGTGTTGCGCCCCGATCCCCCTCCGCCGAGGTAGCCGCGGTCGAGGACGGCGACGTCGGTGATGCCGTGGTTCGCGGCGAGGTAGTACGCGGTCGCCAGGCCGTGCACGCCGGCACCGATGATGACCACGTCGTAGGCCCGTTCGAGCTCGTGGTGGCGCCATGCGGATGGCCAGTCGGCATGGGACAAACCACGCCGAAGCAGGCCGAGCGCCGAGTACCTCGCTCGGGCGGACCGGTGTCGCGAGGGCGCAGAGCCGGCGGGGTTCACGGTCTGCCGGGCCCTACATCCCCAGCGTGCTGTGACACTAGAGTGCGCTGCTGCCGAAGGCGAGGTTGTGCTCGCGCAGGCTGCTGTCGGAGCCGAGGAATGCGTGCTTGGACATGTCGGCGGTGTAACCGCTGGCCGGCGGCGTGCGTCCGAGCGCCTCGGCCATCGCTCGGATGTGGTGCGGCCCCGCGCCACAGCAGATCCCGAAGTAGGCCACGCCGAGGTCGCGGGCCGCGACGGTGAAGTCGGCGATCTCGTAGCGGGTGCAGGTGAACGGGTCCAGCGCAACCGGGAAAGGCCGGTGCGACGCCGGCTGGTCATGCTCACGCAGGGACTGGAAGCTCGGTTGCTCGGCGTGCGTCCGGTAGGGCACCGGGAGCGCGGCCACCGGAACGTCGACGGCCGGCACCAGCTCCTCCAGCAGCGGCAACATCGTGCGTGGTCCCCGGATGCAATTGAGCCCGACCACGTCGGCGCCCGCGCCGGCGAGCCGTTTGCCGGCCTCCGCCACGGACCAGCCCTCGCGGGTCAGCGGCTCCTGGTGGAATGCCAGGGTGATGACGGAGGGCAGACCGGCCTGCCGCACCACCTCGAGCGCCACGAGCGCCTCCTCGGCGTAGCTGAACGTCTCGCCGATGATGAAGTCGACCCCGACGTCGACCGCCCATCCCACCTGCTCGGTGAACATCTCCCGCACCCGGTCGGTCGCGGTCTGATCGCCGGACTCGAACACGTTGGTGTTGCAGATGTCGCCGGCGAGAAGCGACGAGCTCTCGCGGGCGACGTCCTTCGCGATCTGCAACGCGTCGCGGTTGAGCTGCTCGAGTAGGTGCTCCTTGCCGATGAGCCGCAGCTTCTCCCGGTGGGCGTAGTAGGTGAAGGCCTCGACGACATCGGAGCCGGCATGGACGAACTCGCGGTGCAGCTGCGCGACCTTCTCCGGATGCTCGACCACGACCTCCGGCACGAACGCACCGGCCTGCAGGTACCCCCGCCGCTCGAGCTCGAAGAGATAGCCCTCAGCGCAGATCACCGGGCCTTGGGCGAGGCGGTCGAGCAGGCCCACGGTCGGCTCGTCGGGCATAGTGGCCACCTTCCGGATCGCTGTTACCGGCTCCCAGAGTGGAAGAACCGAAGAGCGATGTCAACTGCAGTTGTCCCGCACAATACAGGTGCGGCGGCGCGCTGAGCGGGCGCCGCTAGTTGCCAACGCAGGGAGATCTCTGATATCCACAACTGTGGTTGACATCGGCGTGGACAACGTGTCGCGGGCCGCGGCAACGCTCGTCGCTCTCGGCTCGGAGGAGGCCCGGCACCGGGACGGCCTCGGCGTGGTGCGTCTCGCGGAGCTCACCGGCGGCGACAAGGGTCAGCTGTCCCGGTTGCTCACTACCCTGGCCGAGCACGGCCTGGTCGAGCGAGACGACGAGACCCGCGGCTACCGGCTCGGCTGGCAGTTGTTCGCCCTCGCGGCCCGGGTGGGCGACCAGCGGATGCTCGTCCTGGCCAAGCCGCTGCTCGCCGGATTGGTCGACCGCCTCGGCGAGCGGGCCAGTCTGTCTGTGCTGAAAGGCACGGACGTGCTCACGCTGCACTCCCAGGCCTCGCCGCGAGCGGTCCAGAGCGTCGGTTGGGTGGGGCGCACCGTGCCCGCCTACTGCACATCCTCCGGCCGGGCACTGCTCTTCGACCACCGCCGCAGCGACCTCGCCGAGCTGTTCGCACAGACCGGATTCGCGCCCCTCGGGCCGAACAGCCCGCCCGACGTGGACGTGCTGTACCGGCGAATCGCCGCCAGTCGCGCCCGCGGCTACACCGTGGTCGTCGAGGAATTCGAGCTTGGTCTGGTCGCGGCGGCCGCTCCGGTGCGGGACCTGCGCGGTCGCATCTGCGGGGCGGTGAACGTGTCGGGACCGAGGTTCCGCCTCGGTGGCGGCCACCAGCTGGCCGCGATCGGCCGGACGGTCAAGGAGGTGACCGACGAGCTGTCGGTGCTGGTCGGCGAGGTCAGGGACGGACCGGGCGCGGCCGGCACCGATCCGTCAGCGGCTGACCCGTCAACGGCTCCGAGCGTCAGTCCGGCGCGGCGCGGATAGACCAACTCACTGGTCGCCGCCCTCGTCCACGAGCCGGTGGAGTTCGCGGAGCACCAGGCCCAGGCGGCCCTCCTTGACGAGCGGGACCTCGCGGCGCCGGCGGCGCACGCTACCGAGGTCGATATCGACGCTGCGCAGCGATTCCTCGCCGAAGGGCGCCTCGGCCACGAGATTGCCCCACGGGTCCACCACGTGCGAGCCACCCCAGAACCGCAGCTTGCCCTCTTCTCCCACCCGGTTCACGAACACCACGTAGACCTGGAACATGCGGGCAAGGAAGCGGGTGATGTCCTGCCAGTACGTCGGCGAGTCGTAGCGCTCCGGGAACAAGCTCTGCGCACTGCTCGTCGGCATCAGCAGCAGACGGGCGCCGTCCTGCACGGCGACAAAGGCGAGCTGGGGCTGCCAGGCGTCATTGCAGGTGAGTATCGCGGTTCGCGCATGGCGCGTCTCGAAGGCGCGCATTTGCTGGCCAGGACTGAAGTGCTTGCGCTCCTCGAACACGCCGTATGTCGGCAGGTACAGCTTGCGGTGCACGTGGACCAGTTCGCCGTCCTGCAGGTAGGCGGCACTGTTGTACGTGTGCAGCCCGGATGCGGCCTCGGTGAACCCGAGCAGTACGCCCATCGGCCCGGCCTCCCGCGACAGCCGGATGATCCTGGGGTCGTCGGCGCGCATGGCCAGGTCGTGGGCGACTTCGCCGACGGAGTAACCGCACAGGCTCAGCTCGGGGAAAACGACGAGGTCGGCGCCCTCGACGCGGGCAGCGGCGATGGCCTTAGCCGCGCGCTCGACGTTGGCGTCGATGTCCCCCAGGGTGCAATCCACTTGGGCCCACGCAATGTGCATCTCGAGTCCCTTCGCCCGACCGGGCCCCGTGTGCTCGAGCCCGATCGGGTCACGTCAGTCCCGAGATCAACCGAGCAGGTGCTTGTCGTCCAGCCACTGCTTGGCGACGTCGGACTCCTTCTTGCCGTCGACGTCGACCGAGGCGTTCAGTTTGGTGATCTCCTCGTTCGTCAGCGCCTGGGAGACCGGTGCCATGATGTCGGCGATCGCCGGGTACTTGTCCAGCGTTTCCTGGCGCATCGTCAAAGCCGCGTTGTAGTCGACGAAGAACTTCTTGTCGTCGTCCAGGATGACAAGCTTGTTGGCGACGACCCGCCCGTCGGTGGAGAACACCTCGCCGAAGTCGCACTTCTTACCGACCTGCGTGTACACCAGCCCGAGGTCGAGTTCGACGACCTTGGAGAACTTGAGGCCGTAGGCCTTCTCCAGACCCGGCAGGCCGTCGTCGCGGTTGATGAACTCACTCGCCGCACACACGGCTGCCCCGCCGGGGTTGGCCATGATGTACGCGGCCGCGTCGCTCATCTTGGCGATGTGGTTCTTGTCTGCGAAGTCCTGCGCCACCGCGATCCGGTAGGTGTCGTTCATCGGAGCGGGCGGCAACCAAGCGATCTTGTGCGCCTTGTCCTCGGCGGCCACCTGCTTGTAGAGGTCCGCCGGCACGCCCGTGGTCGTGTGGCCCAGGATGTTGACCCAGCCGGTACCGGTGTACTCCCAGTACATGTCGATGTCGCCCTTCTCCAAGGCCTGGCGCACCGTGGCACTGCCGGACAGCGACGATGCCTTGACGTTCGCGCCGGCATTCTTCAGGACGTCCATCGTGATCTCGGCGAGCACCTTGGACTCGGTGAACTCCTTGGACCCGACGTTGAAGGACGCCCCCGACAGCTTGCCTCCGCCTCCGCCTCCGCCTCCGCCGCCGCTGCCGCTGCTGCTCTTCCCGCAACCGGTGACCGCCAGGGCCAGCGCGACCCCCATGGCGAAGACGATCCGTACCCCTGCTGATCTTGCCTTCATCGGTTCTTCCTCCTGCTTGTGGGACATGCTAGCTGCTTTGTGGGACGTGCTAGAGGCCCTTGGGACGCAATACGTCCTCGGCGATACCCGCGAGATAGTCGATGAGCAGCGCCAGGACAGCCGTCAGGACGGCGCCGGTGACCTGGACCGGGAACCGGTTGGTGGACAGGCCGGCGACGATGATCGTCCCCAGGCCGCCGGCGTTTATGTACGCCGCCAGTGTCGCCGTTCCCACGTTGATGATGAGCGCCGTGCGGACGCCGGCGAGGATGATGGGTACGGCGAGGGGCAACTCAATGCGGCGCAGGACCCCGAACTTCGAGATTCCCATGCCCCGACCGGCCTCGAGGATGGACTCGTCCACCTGCTGCAGGCCGACCATGGTGTTGCGCAGTACGGGCAGCACCGTGTACGCGACCAGGCCGACGACCGCGGCAGCGAACCCCAGGAAGAGGAAACCGACGGCGAGCAACGCGAGAACCCCGATCGTCGGCACGGCCTGGCCGATGTTCGCGATCGTGAGCAGAACGCCCCGGAAGCGGCGGGTGAAGGGCCGGGTTAGCAACACGCCCAGCGGGACGGCGATGATGATAACGAAGATCGTCGATACGACCGTGAGCTCTACATGGCGCCACGTCGCGCTGGTCAGGGAGTCCGCATTGAGCGAGCGGACTTCGATGCTGTCCAGGGTCTGTGCGTGGACGTAGACGTAGAGGGCCAGGCAACCGAGCGCGAGGAACACCGGCATGAAGAGGTAGCCGGCGAGCGTGCGCCGTTGCCGGCGCACCGGCAGCATGGCGACTTGCGTGCTGGCGGCCTCGGTCGCTGTCGGCGGCGCCTCCGTGATGGCCACGCTACGGCCCGACTTGTTCTGACTCGTCCATCGGATCGCCGAGCGGCAGACCAGCCCGAGCCTTGGCGCGCGCCTCGGTGCGCATCGCCCGGATGGCCTCGTTGATGTGGTCGATGTCCGCGATCCCCTGGTACGCCCCGGCCGAGTCCACCACGATGGCGACGCTGTAGTTGGCGGTGATGAGCTCGTTCAGCGCGTCGTTGAGCGTTGCCTGCGGCTCGACGATCGCATCGGGGGGCAAGCCGATCTGGTCGAGGGGGCGGTCACCGCCGCGCTGCAAGTCCGCGGCGCTGACCCAGCGGCGCGGCCGTCGCTGGTCGTCGAGCACCAGAGCGCATCCCTTGTCCGAGCCGCGCAGAGCGTCGAGGACCTCGGCGCGGTCCGAGTCGAGGTGCACCGTCGGCCACTGGCTCAGCTCGATGTCCCGGACCCGGCTCAGGTTCAGCCGCTTGAGGGATGCACCGGAACCGATGAAGTCGGCGACGAAGTCGTCCGCCGGGGCGGTGAGGATCTGTTCCGGCGTGTCGTACTGGGCGACGCGCGACCCCTCTCGCAGGATCGCGATGCGGTCACCCATCTTGATGGCCTCGTCGATGTCGTGGGTGACGAACACGATTGTCTTACGCACCACGGCCTGTAACCGTAGGAACTCGTTCTGCAGGCGATCGCGGGTGATCGGGTCGATCGCACCGAAGGGCTCGTCCATCAACATCACGCTCGGGTCGCCGCCCAGCGCCCGCGCCACACCCGCCCGCTGTCGTTGACCGCCGGACAATTGCTTCGGGTAGCGGTTCCGGTAGCTCCCCGGAGGCATGCCCACCGTCTCGAGCAGCTCGTCGACCCGCGCGTCGATCCGCTTCGCATCCCACCCGAGCAGCTTGGGGACGGTGGCGATGTTCTGGGCGATGGTCATGTGCGGGAACAGCCCGATCTGCTGGATCACGTAGCCGATGCGGCGGCGCAGCTGGTCGGGGTCGGCGGTCGTGACGTCCTCGCCGTCCAGGATGATCCGCCCCGAGGTCGGTTCGATGATCCGGTTGATCATCTTCATCGTCGTGGTCTTGCCGCACCCGGAGGGGCCGACGAGGATGACGATCTCACCTTCGGGCACGTCGAGGGTCAGACGGTCGACGGCCGGGTGCGGCTCCCGTGGATACTGCTTGCACAGCTCCTCGAGCCGGATCGTGATTCGTCCCGGCGAGCCGCCGGTACCGCCGCTCGGAGACGTTGTCGGCGCTGAGCCTGTCATTGGAGCCCCCTCGAGGTCGTGAACCTGCCGAGCAAACTGAACGTAGCGTCGAACAGGATGGCCACCACGATCACGCCAATGATGCCGACCAGCACCAGATTCACAGCGACGGGAGAGCCCACCCGGGCGAGACCGTCGAAGATCAAGGTTCCGTAGCCAGGGCCGTCGACGATGGACCCAATGGTCGCAATTCCGACGAGGATCAACGTCGTTACCCGCACACCGGTGATGATGACCGGCCATGCCATCGGCATCTCGATGCGCAGCAGGACCTGGCGCCGGCTCATGCCCATGCCCTGCGCCGACTCGACGATCGCGGGGTCGACCTCACGCAGCCCGGTGATCGTATTACGCACGACCGGCAGCAAGCCGTACATCGTGAGCGCGGCGACGACCGGCGGCGCGCCGATGCCGAGTGGGCCGATGAGCAGAATGAACAAGGCGAACGAGGGAATCGTCAGGAACGCGCTGGTGACGGCGACGACGATCTCACGCGGACGATCGGTGCGGTAGGTCGCCATTCCCAGGGCAACGCCGATGACCGTGCACAACAACACGGATACGCCCACGATCACGACGTGCTGGATGCCGAGGTGGACCATGTCCGATCGGCGGTCGACCAGGAACTCCCACAGGGTCATGCCAACCCAGCCTTCTGCACAGGTTCCGGCACGGGGCGGCCGAGCCGCTCCGACACCTCGGCTGCGGCAGCGGCGACGGTCTCGCCGGTGGCCGCTAGCCGTCCTCCCAACCGGACTCTTGGCCCAGAAATGTTCACGGCCGCGACGATGCGGCCCCCGGCGTCGCGGACCGGTGCGCCCACCGCGACCAGCCCCGGCCCCGACTCCTCGTCGACCCGGGCGTAGCCGCAGGAGCGGGCCTGCTGAATCCGCCGGAGCAACTCGTCGACGTTGCGTGGCGCCTTGGCGGTAGGAGTCGGCCACCCGGCGTCGCCCAGGACCGCGACCAGCTGGTCGCGGTCGTGGTCGAACAACAGCGCACATCCGGCGGAGGACGCGACGGGCGGCACCAAGCGGCCCACCCACGAGACCGCGGGCAGCGCATGGGCGGGCGACTCGGTGAGCAGGGTGAGCACTGAGCCGCCGGACAGCACCGACAAATGGCTGCTCTCGCCAACCTCCCGCACCAGCCGGATCAGCACGGGCCGGGCCGCGCTCAGCAGGCGCTCGTTCCCGGACCGTGCGGCTAAGGCAAAGACGCCCCAACCCAGCCGATACCTGCGGGTACCCGGATCACGCTCGGCGAAGCCCACGTCGGCGAGTGTGGCAAACATCCGGGAGACCTGGCTCTTGTCGCGGCCGATGACGCCAGCAAGCTCGCCGACACTCCGGCCGCCGGCCGCGACGTCCTCGTCGGAGCCGAGTGCCTGAAGCAGTGCCAACGCGCGACCGAGGCTGTCGACCCGCCCGCTAGTCATGCGCGCACTGTGGCACGGTGTTGAGCCACACGCAATGACTGTTGACTATTTTGCACCGCAAACGTATCCCGGGGGCCGCTCGACAGCCAGCCATCGACGATCCCGCGACGGACACCGCAAGCCGGCCTGCCCGCGCCGCCGTTATCTCCACCGAAGTGCACGGAACCCGGGAGATCTTCCACACAAGAGTTGAGGCGGAGTCCGTGCGTTGGCGATACAAGGGTTGATCTGGTGACCCCTACCGTGTCAATGCTTTCCCGCGGGCGTTGGTTGCCCTGAGTGGAAGCGACGCATGCTGGACTGTCCCGTGCCACAGATCGTGACAGTGGCGTCGCCGTCACTGTCACGTCAGCGGCACGGTTTTCGGCCATGTCGTGTCACGTTACTTCGGAGCGTCTCGCGGCCGGGAACGACTCCCTTTGCCGCTCACCAGGGCAAACGCCGGTCACTGTGTCCCGTTCGCGTTCTGCTGTCAGTGTGTCACTGCGGGTGGGCCAGCACCCCGCGGGTCGATCAGCGGCGTGCTCTGGCGGCGTTGGTCCAGGAGCACGGGTGGAGCGAGCCGACGTGCGGGCGCTGCGGCCGCGACCGTACGCCCTCCGGGATCTCGCCGGACGATCAGGCGCTGCTGAGGATGCAGCGCGAGGTGCAAATCGTCCCGGCCGGCAGACCCGGCACGGAGATGCAGCTGTGTGCGACCGACATTCCGGGGTGCGATGGGATCTGGGCTGCGATGCGTCGGGCTATCAACTCATCGATCCGGTCGCCGGCGGTATCTGCTTGGGTGTCAATCTCGCTGGAGGCCACGATGGCGGCCTTGCGGGTCGGGGCGACAACCACCATCCGCTCATTCTGGGCGGCGAGCAGGTCCGACGCCGCGAGGACCGATGTTTTCCCGGCGCCGGCCGCGCCCACGATGAGCACCAGCTGCCCGCTGCCGCCGATCGCGTGCGCCGCGGCGACCTGTCCGGCATCCAACATGGTGCGTCCAGGACTCTGCCCGGTGAGCCGAGCCTGCGATGCCACGACCTGTTCGACCGTCGCGGGCGCAGCGTGGCGGGCATCGGCTCAGTCAGGGCACGCACACCCATCCGGCCCTCAACGTCTCGTCGCCGGGATCCTTCTCGCCGTGTTCGGAGCCTTCAGACTGCTCACCACCGTCCCGATCGGCGCCCTCGCGGTCCTCGCGCTCTGGATGATCGGCGCCGTCATCATCCACGACGGCATCATCGCACCGGCCACCGTCGGCTGGCTACTCGGCAAGGTCAGCCCACCGCGGGCCCGCCGATACGTACAAACATTCCTGATCAGCGGGGGTCTGGTCACCATCATCGCGATCCCCCTGATCCTGCGGCGAAAAACCCAACCCGCCAGCAAAGCGATCCTGCAGCAGAACTACGCCGGCCCTCTCACCGTTCTCCTGGGAATCATCGCCGGCCTCAGCCTTCTGGCATACGCCGAGCACGTCGCCCATGAGCAGCGCCCGCGAACCACCAACGGCGACCCATCAGAATCACCAGACGGTGGCTCATCTGCGGGGCGACCGGTTGATGCAAGATGACCGGAGTTGCCCGTCAGGGGCCGTTCGATCCTCCCCGCCGGCGCGCTCCTGGAACGCCTACCCAAGGGCGGACGCCGCCGGCCCATCCCGCGTCGCACCGTCCACTCCCGGCCCGACTGATCGCGTCGAGCCGGCGCGGCGTCTTACCAACCAAATGGCTGTCCCGCATCGAGGTGACCTGATGGCGCAACATGGAATCCGCCGAATTCCAGATCCGGATCGTGCTGCTCGCTCTCGCTGCAGTCTTTTTTGCGGGGCTGGGGCTGCCGGGGCTGGGGCTGTCGGGCATGCTGTGGTCCGGTGGTGATGGCTGGTGAGTGATGTTCCGCTGGGTGAGCACGCCTTGTTGTCCGACTGCACAACGGCGGCGTTGGTTACCGCCGCCGGCTCGGTGGACTGGTTGTGCCTGCCGCGGTTTGATAGTCCGCCGGTGTTGGGGCGGCTGCTTGATCAAGGCGCTGGGCATTTCCTGCTGGCACCGGCGACCCAGGAGTACACAGCCGTCTGGCGGTACCGTGCGCCGGGACTGGTGCTAGAGACCACCTGGTCTGCACCAGCCGGTGAGATCGTCGTCATCGACGCGCTGGCAATGGGCCCGCACGAGCGAGGTCATGACCTTGGCAACTCCTCACCGGGGGTGCTGCTGCGCACGGTGCGCTGCACCCGCGGGTCGGTGCCTGTTCGGGTGGAGTACGCGCCGCGCCCGGAGTACGGCCTAGTGCATCCCCGGTTGGCCGACACCGACGGCGCCATCGTCTCGCATGGCGGCGCCACCGTGTTGGTGTTCAGCACCGAGCTGCAGATGGACCTGGCTGACGGGATCGCCAGCACCACGGTGATCCTCCCCAACCGGCACGACCTGAGCTTTGCGGTGCAGCAGTGCGACGCCTGGGGCCCGGCGCCGAAACCATGGACGACACGTCAGATCCGGCGACGGCTGACCGACACCGAGGCGGCGTGGCGGAGCTGGTCTGTGCTCCATCAGCGCTACGACGGGCCGCTGCGGGAGCTGGTGCACCACAGCGGGGTGGTGCTCAAGGGCCTGACGTATGCCCGCGGGGCGATCGTGGCCGCTCCCACGACGAGTCTGCCCGAGGGGGTAGGCAGCGGGCGCACTTGGGATTACCGGTTCACCTGGGTGCGCGATGCCAGCATGACGCTGCAGGGGTTATTCATCGCCGCATGCCCCGATGAGGCGGGCAGCTTCTTTGCGTTTCTTGCCCGGGCCGCGGGAACGCAACTGAGCCGTGGGCTGGATCTACAGATCATGTTCGGCGTCGGCGGCGAGCGTGACCTCAGCGAGCACGAGGTGGCGGGCCTGTCGGGATGGCGCGACAGCGGCCCGGTGCGGGTCGGCAACCAGGCGTGGGAGCAGCGCCAGCTCGACGTGTACGGCGCTGTGCTGGACGCCGCCTACACGCTCCGCGCCCAACTGGGCGAGATGAGCGAGGGCACCCGACTGTTCCTGGTGGCCGCGGTCGACACGGCCGCATCTCGGTGGCGTACCGATGACCAGGGCATCTGGGAGATACGGGGCGAACCGCGGCCGTACCTGCACAGCAAACTGATGTGCTGGGTGGCGCTGGACCGCGGCATCGCCCTGGCCGAATTGCTGCATGCCGACGACCGCGTCGCCGGGTGGTCTGCCGAACGTGAGCAGCTGCACGAAACCATCCTGCGACGCGGCTGGAACGACGACGTCGGTGCGTACACGCAGTTCTTCGGGTCCGACACCCTGGACGCGTCGGTGCTGCTACTGGCACTGGTCGGTTTCCTGCCCGGTGACGACCCACGCCTGCTGGGCACCATCGACGCCATCGAAGCCGGCCTTGGCGACGAGCGTGGGTTGCTATACCGCTACCGCGGCGGCGACGGCATCGACGCCGGTGAGGGCAGCTTCCTGCTCTGCACCTTCTGGTTGGCGCACGCCCTCGCGATCACCGGGCAGGTAGAACGCTCCCGCGACGTGCTACAGCGCGCCGCCGGCTTCGCCACCCCCCTGGGCCTGCTCTCCGAACAGGTCGACACCACCAGCGGGGAGCTGCTCGGCAACTACCCGCAGGCCTTCAGCCACCTCGGCCTGATCACCGCCGCGCAGGCACTGGCCGACGCCGAAAGCACCCAGTCGCTGGTCCAGCTGGAATAAGAACCGGAAACCCATCTCGCGAAGCGTCGCCAGCACAGCTTTCTATCCGCGAGCGCCACGTTGCCTCCGTAAGACCCGTCCTGATGATGTGCTCAGTTGATGCCGGCGGGGGCGTGGGACCGCTGCAGGACGTTCACAATTGAGATATTGTCAATACCCTGTGGGTCAAGATCATTTAAGCCATCGCCGCAGTGTCCGTCTGGCCGTCTGATCGTTCGACGAGGTTCCCGTGGTGGAACGTGGCGCCGGCTCGTACCAATGCGACCAGGTGCGGTGCGTTGACCGCCCGCCATCGTTGTTGGGCTGCTTCGATGAGTCTGAATGAACCGTCTGTAAGTGTTGGGGGTGGCTGGCCCGGGGTCAGCTGGCAGGGTTGGTGTCGTCCTCTTCGTCCGGGTGTGACTCGTGAACCGCTTGGCCCTGGTCGGGGTGCCTTTCCCGGGATCTGTCCGCCGGC